>Ga0315289_10006053_pt1 | contig 17805 bp, 17 predicted proteins | sample YL17G11_40_MG_FD_203452 | JGI IMG/M metagenome (GOLD analysis project Ga0315289, IMG submission 203452) | Sediment microbial communities from Yellowstone Lake, YNP, Wyoming, USA - YL17G11_40 | ecosystem: Environmental > Aquatic > Freshwater > Lake > Sediment | place: USA: Wyoming | collected... | reverse complement strand
GGGCCGACCGGGTTTACGACGCTCGAGGGCTTCAGTATCTTGGGCCATGCACGAAGGCTAAGTCCGAGGCGAGGCAGAAATCAAGCCCCAGAGCCTGCAACAATTCCCGTGCCGAACAGTATTGTCCTTGTCCCTGGTATTCGGATCGGCGCCGTGGGCCAACAGGATGTCCGCGGTTTTCTCGCGGCCGCACATCGCGGCCATCATCAAAGGCGTGTCGCCTCCCCTGTCTCTGACGTTGACATCAGCGCCTCGCGCCAGGAGCAATATCACTACAGACGTATAGCCATCGTGCGCGGCATAGTGGAGTGGCGTCAGCCCACTCGTATCGCCGCCGTTCACCTGGGCGCCCTTGTCCAATAGCGCGGCAACAGCCCTTTCGTGCCCCTTCATCGCGGCATAGTGCAGCGGTGTGTCGCCTATTTTCATCGCGTCCTTCGCATTGGGATCGGCGCCGGATGCCAGCAGTAACTTCACCGCCTCGGCCTCTCCCGCCAAAGCAGCGCTGTGAAGAGGCGTAGACCTGCCTGTTTGTGTGCGGGCATCCACTTCGGCACCGGCTGCGATGAGCAGCTTCATCACGTCCACCTTCCCGTTCGCAGCGGCAATGTGGAGGGATGTGTTGCCCCCACTGTCCTGGGCACTCAGGCTCGCACCTTTCGCCAACAGCATCCCAGCGATCTTCACGTCTCCTCTCCCCGCCGCAAGATGCAGGGCCGTATCTCTGTATTCGTCCGTGGCACTGACATTGGCCCCCTGGGCAAGAAGCCGCTCCACGGCCGCCGCATCACCCTTGCACACCGCGTCGTGCAACCGCGTCGCCTGAGATGCGGCCGCTTCCTTCCCAGCCAGGAGGTTTTCGTCGAATGAACAGCGCACCACGACGGGCTCCGACTCGACGCCCCTTGGCTCTTCCGGGCGATCCTCCACGAACCCCATCCGGAAAGCCAATCGGACCTTCACCTCCGTCGCCCCTGGCGCAAATCGCTCGGGAAAGATTGCCTCCCTGCGCGGCCCGGAGTGCCCCCACTGGCAGAAGTCAGCGGCGGCGTACTCCCGCACGCAGCGTTCTCCAGCGGCCAGCCGCACGCGCTCGCCACGCCCGAATTCGCGGGCGCCCATGGCGGCGTAGACGAAGGCCGTGCCCCGGCCATCGTGTGTCGCGAAGTTCAGGCCGATGACCGGCGGAAGCGGCACCCTCAAGTCGGCCCGGCCCGGGATCGGAACTGGAAGTGTCAAGACGCCTTCGTGGTCGGACTTGTTCTCGAAGGTGACCCGGAAGGCGTGCGGGAAGCCGTCCTTGTCCTCCTGTGCAAGTTCCAGAGAAACGCGAATGTTCTTTTCGGTGAGGGGCGTGCCAGAAGCTGCGCCACCCCCCGCACACCCTCCCGAGAGGGCCGCCAACATCACTCCGCACCACATGAGCATCATTCTCATGGAAATGCCCTCCTAACCGGCACAGATAAGACTACTTGTAGAGCCTATCCCTGGGGCCCTGAGATAACCCAGCTCCACTCCGGATGCGCCGGCGCCCTGAGCGGCCCTGGTCCGAGACCCATGCATCATAACGGCAAGAGGCCAAACCACACCTACTCCTTCGCCCCGTGCTCCTTCAGCAACTGAACAGTGTTCTTGCGCCCATTCTCCACCGCGAGCGCCAAGGGGGTCTTGCCATTGTTGTCCTTGATGCTGACGTCGGCTCCGCGGGCCAGCAGAAGCCGCACAACGCTCGTGCGGCCATCGGCGCATGCTCCGTGAAGCGGCGTCCACCCATTGATTCCCTTGGCGTTCACCGCCGCGCCCCTTTCCAGCAGGAGCGCGACGAATTGGTCGTATCCTTTCCTGGCAGCGACGCACAACGGGGTGTCATCGCTATGGTCCTTGGCATTGGGATCAACGCCGGCGGCTAAAAGGAACTCCGCCACCTGGACGTGTCCTTCCAAAGCTGCACTATGGAGAGACGTCCATCCTGTCACTGGGTTCCGTGCCTCGGCCTCGGCGCCTTTGGCGAGGAGAAGCCTCACGACTTCCACGTTTCCTCTCTCGGCCGCTCTGTAAAGTGCTGTTTCGCCACCATTGGTCCGTGCTTCAAGGCTCCCGCCTTTGGCCAACAGCATCTCCGCGATCTTTGCAGAGCTTTTCTCTGCCGCAAGGTAGAGCGGCGTCGTTCCGTACTCATCCCTGGCTCCAACGTCGGCGCCTTGAGCAAGAAGGCGCTCCACGGCCTGCGCATCGCCCCGCCGAACCGCCTGGTGCAGCGCTGTCCCGGAGGGTTCCAACAACTGCTCCTCCGCAAACAGACTCTCGTCGAAGGAACAGCGCATTGCGACTGGTGCTGACTCTATGACTGTGGGCTCTTCCGGCCGATCCTCTGCCCAGCCGATGTTGAAGCAAGCCCGGATCCGTACTTCAGTCGGGCCCGCAGTAAAGCACTTGACAAAGCCTCCTTCTCTGTTGGGCCCAGAGCGGCCCCATGCGTATAAGTCGGAGGATGAATACTCCCGCAGGCACCGTTCCCCAGGCCGGAGCCCCACGCGTTCAGCAGGCTTAGCTCTCATTGCCCCGATAGCGGCGTACGTGAAGCCCCGCGCGCGCCCGCCCTGCCTGCTCACCAGCAAGGCGATGGTTGGAGGAAGAGGATAGCCAATCTCGCCGCGGCCTGGAAGGGGCACGGGCAGCGTCAGAATGCCTTCGTGGTCCGACCTGTTCTCAAAGGTGACCCGGAAGGCATGCGGGAACCCGTCCTTGTCTTGCTGCGCGAGTTGTAGAGAAACGCGAATGTCCTTGTCGGTGAGGGGCGCGGGAGAAGCTGCACTGACCTCTGCACACCCTCCAGCAAGGGCCGCCAACACCACTCCACACCAGATGAGCATCATTCTCATGGAAATGCCCTCCTAACCGGCACAGATAAGACTCCACGCGCCTCACCACAGGTCACTTTGCGTGTCCCGCATGCACGCCCGGGTAGTACCGATAGCTTGCGGTCTGCGAATCAATGTTGCGAGCGCGTTCCACAGCCTCGCGCTCGGTCATCCTATCCGGCGGCTCCGCCATGAGGTAGTGGAAGAACGCGCAGACGAACATCGTTGTGCTGTTCTGGTCAATGGACTCCGTGGGCGCGATGTACGCCCGGCAGCCGCTTTCGATGAAAGCCTTGGCCAGCGGCTCGATCCCCGCATGACAACCCACGCAAAGGACCGTTCGGCCAGGCAGGTTCACGGTGCGACGGATATCTTCCGGGAACAGCTTCACGTCCGTGGCCCGCCATTCGCCTGCAATGGGTTCTACCAACTCGCGGCAGCTTATGCATCCTCCGCGCTCCAGGTCCTCATCGTGACCCCCGCCCAGTACAAGGACGACGTAGCCGGTGTCGGGGACCTGGCCCGCAAGGACATCCAGCAGGTTCTGCTTCTGGCAGCAGTAGTATGTATGAACCCGGAGACGGAACAACTCGAGCATAGCCCGGATGGGCATGGCGAGATCGAAGGTGCACGGCCCGTAAGCGACGACCACGGAATCGAACATCTCCATCTGTGTCCTCCTGGAAGCCATCGGCACTGCTATGTGCGGAGCCCTGCTGCCGCGTGTCGCGCCAATGCACGGTCGCTGCCGTGCGAGTCCGCCTGGCCGTTCCGTCCAATCTGTGTAATCTGCGTGATCTGTGGATGAAAAGCCGTTTGCCTCCCGCACCTCACTGAAGCGATAGGCCCGCCGACACGGAAAACGGCACCTCTTTCACCTCCAGGTCTTTCCAGAACTCGACCACTACGTCGGCGGCGTCCAGCTTCTCCGAGAGGCCGATCTGCTGGTCAACGATGGTCTTTCCCATGCCCGACATTGAGGAACTGGACATCACATTGGACTCCACCTTTTTCCCGGCCTTGTCGTAGAAGCTGATGGCGGCAATACCTGAGATATCGTCATTCGCTCTCAGAGTTACAGTCATTGCCGCCTCGCCCATTCCGAAGGCCTTTGCCATGGCGTTCATGTCGAAGGGCATGCCCCCGGGGAGCGCCCCGCCTGCCGCCTTGCCCGGAGCGAGTCCCATCTCGGGCGGCATTGTGATGGTGAATTTGGGCCCTGGCTTCGCGCCGGCTGCACCCGTGCCGCTCTCAACCTTCACAATCGTGAAGGGAACCGGACCGACTGTGATCTTCGTGCCTTCCTTGAGCGTCACATTCTGCTGCCGCTCGGTCTTCTTCTCCGATCCCAAAGAGAGCTTGAGGGTGCCTTCGGCCTTCACGCGAGCGCTGTCCTTGCTCGGCAGCGCGCCGCCGTTGACCTCGAGGAGGCCCGCTTTCCCGTCCTTGCTCATCTGCATGAAGCCGAAAGTAGGAACCTGGAAGCCTGAAGACCCCTGCGCGAAACTGCCCATCGGGAAGCCCGAAGCCTTCGGCGTTAACCCGCGCAAATCCGTTCCCTTGTCGTCCTGCAAGACGCGCAGGGCGCTGCCCTCCGCATCGAACTTCACAATCTGCTTCCCCTTGCTTTGGACCAGGAGGGCCAGGCTCGTGCCCTTCGCCAGGCCGCCCAAAACGCCCATGTTCATGACGTCGAGCTCGGACTCAGCGGCCACCCGCAGGCCGATTACCTGGACTGAAAGGCCTTCTGCCGGGGCTGCCTGTGCGAAAAGGGCCCTTTCGCTCCCCAGCAACGCCAAAATCCCCAACACACACATAACCCGTCTCATCTCCCGCCCTCCTTCCTGTAAGGCCACAAAAAAACGATTCACCGCGGAGCACGCAGAGAAAGGCTGAAGGAACAGAGTAACAACGAACAGCCCCCATCTCCCCTCTGGGTCCCCTCGGGTGTGCGCGGACGCGAGCGCAGCCGCTCGCGCCCCGCGGGTCAGGTTACTCAGTGTCGCACCAAACGTAGTAGTAGTAGAAAAGAGGCATCGCGAACTCTGGCACGATGAGCAGAGCGGCGACCCACCCTCCCCTCTCTGCCTTAGATACCCGTGGCGCATGCAGCGCGTAAATCACATAGAACGCCACCAAGGCGTAGCAGAGAACCCATGCCATAAACGTCCCCGCAGAGAACGCGCCCACGGCCGATTCAGCCTTGCTGCCACGGACAACCAGAAAGGAGAAGAACAGCATAGCATACAATGTCAGGCCGATGAGGCTGGCAAGGGCAGTTAGCACGCCGAGCAGCCACTTGGCTCGTTTGCTGAACACGGCCACCTGAGTACCACCCCGAACCAGGCGGTCAGGTGTGGAACTGCCGGGCGTCTTCGCAGCTTCGTCTGCTGGCGGCCCCACGGTCCGCTTTCCTGGCTCCCGCACGACGAGGCGGAAGAACACGGAAGGCATCATCACCGGGGGACAGATCACAAGGAGGAGGACCCAACGGCCTCTCGCACGCGCCTCGATCATGTCGCTGGTGGCAACGTACCGCAGGTAGAACAACCAGAGTCCGAACGTGAGCAAAATGTACAATGTGGAGAGAACGAAGAAAACGGCCCTTCCGGTCGGCGACGGCGGCCCCGTATCGAACCGGTGCCAAACGAGGCTCGCCACAGGCAGCAGAAACGTGACTGCAGAGACCCAGCATGTCCCAACGCCCAACAGCGCCCTGGTGGAGCGTTTCATTGTTTGGCTCCGGTGCTGGCCATTGGGACGCGGCGTCTGGCAAGGGCGGACGCGCCTATAGCAGAGCGCAACGGCTCGCGCCCCGCGTAAGGTTACCACCGGCAGGTGCCGATGGCAAGGCCCATCGTACCCGCTTCCGGACTCAGCGTCCGGCCACGGCCGAACGGCTCGCGGCAACCATCCCCGTGCCGCCAAGGCCGGCGCGCACAATCATCCGGCGCGCCCGAATGAGCGCCAATTCGAATCATCCCAAGGCAGGGCAAGATTCCGTATTTTCAGTCTTGACAAAGGGAACCGTCGGCCCTATATTGTTGTGCGTCAATTGAAAGGTGGCCCGCCGGATGGGGCTGTTGGTGCGGGCCGATCAGTCCCACTTTTGTAAAGGAGTTGGGCCCGGTGTGTCCCGAAGGCACAGTGAAGTGGTTCGATAACAAGAAGGGTTTCGGGTTTATCGAGCAGGACGACAGTAATGAGGATGTCTTCGTTCATTACAGCTCGCTGATGATGGAAGGTTTCAAAACGCTGGAGGAAGGAGACCGTGTCAGTTTCGAGGTAAGCCGCGGAGAGAAAGGCCTGCGGGCCATAAACGTGCAGCGCGTATAGCCTGATACGACCCTGGCAGATCAAGCCCGGTCCTTGCCGCTTTGGAGGCCGGGCTTTTCGTTGAAGTAGGCGGCGTGCGGGCCTCCCTCGACGCCAATCCTCAGAAAAGGTTGGCGCGTAAGGCAACGGAAGGCAAACGCAAGGTTATCCACAGATTGCGCAGATTTCGCAGATTACCGACAACGACCAGGTTGACTGGAACCGAAGGCCTTGACTGGAGAACAAGAGGGCTTAGTGGCGATGCATGCAATCAGGCCCATCATCCAAAAGGCGGGGCGGATGTGTGCCACTCTCGGCGCCGTCCGCGCCTCCCTCGACGCCGATCCTCAGAAAAGGTTGGCGGGTGAGGCAACGGAAGGCAAACGCAAGGTTATCCACAGATTGCGCAGATTTCGCAGATTACCAACAACGACCAAGTGAACTGGAACCGAAGGCCTTCGCCTAACTAGCCAAGAAGCCATGGCAGGCATGCAGCGAGAACCAGGCAGCGCTGAGGAAACGCTCCGCGTCTTTGTCCTGGCCGCGGCTCCTGGTACCGTAGTTCATCAGTTAATCTGCGCAATCTGCGGAATCTGCGGATCACTATGTCGGAGGTGAAAGGGGAAATGACGGAGTCAGCGACGAAGGACCCGCGCACGTATGCAATCATCGGGGCGGCGATGGAAGTCCACCGGGAACTGGGCTGCGGCTTCCTCGAAGCCGTTTACCAGGAGGCGCTGGCCGTCGAGCTTGCCGCTCGCAGCATACCGTTCAGGCGCGAGCCCGAGCTGCCAGTCCTTTACAAGGGGCGTCTCCTCCCAACGCTGTACCGGGCAGACTTCGTCTGCCATGAGTCCGTCATCGTGGAGGTCAAGGCACTCGCCGCGCTCACAGGAATCGAGGAGGCGCAGGTCATCAACTACCTGAAGGCGGCCGGCCTTGAGACTGGCCTGCTGCTGAACTTCGGCGGCGAGTCGCTGGAGTTCAAGAGGCTCGTCTGGACGCAGTCGGTCCCCAGGTGACGGCAAGAAAAGGCCGTCAGAGACAGCGCAAAGCGCACAACTTATCATCCACAGATTCCGCAGATTGCGCAGATTAAACGAAACGCCAAGGTTGAGTGGCAACAAAGAAGGCCGTTGGGAGGCAGCCAAGGCAGTTGGGCGGCGACCCGAACAAGTAAGCCCAGCATCCTGCAGATGCGCTGCATGCGTGCGAGCGTCGGCCTGCTCCGTGCTACGGGGAGCAACATTGGCGGTCCATGGGTCCGCTGCGGCGCCGCCGGTTGGTCCCCCAGATCGTTAGAGGACATATGTGCTGCTGCTTGAATGTCGTCCGTGAATCTGCGTAATCTGCGCAATCTGTGGATCCCCCTTGGTGCTGTTGGCCGCGCAGTAGGCTCTTTGGATAACGGCCGTGTCTTGGGCGTTGGCGAGGCCGGGCTTTTCACTTGAAGGCATGGCGCCGCTTTCATTATAGTTTCTGGGGTGCAGCAGGCCTTGCCGCCCTCTCCCGGCGGAGGGGGTATTCCTCGTCTTCGCTCGTCTGTCCCCGGCCGAACGGGCGTCTTCAGCCGATCCTGCGCCAATAACAGGTGGCAAAGTGGGTTACGAGATCGTAGTCTGCGTCAAACAGGTGCCGGACACCGAGAACCTCACCGGCGAGGCGATGAAGGCCGACGGGACGGTGAACCGGGGCGCCTTGCCGGCGATCGTCAACCCCGAAGACCTGAATGCGCTCGAGTTGGCGGTGCAGATACGGGACGCGCACGGCGGGCGAGTCACCACGGTGAGCATGGGGCCGCCGCTGGCCGCTGAAGCCATGCGCGAATGTCTCTACCGGGGCGCGGATTACGCCGTGCTTCTGACGGACCCCCGCTTCGCCGCTTCGGACACGCTGGCCACTTCCTACGTTCTAAGCTGCGCCATCCGGAAGGTGGCCGTCCCCGATCTGGTCCTCTGTGGACGCCAGGCGATTGACGGCGATACCGCCCAGATCGGCCCGCAGCTTGCCGAGAAGCTGGGCCTGCCCCAGTTCACATACGTCGAAGAGGTTCGCGAGATCACACCGCGCGGCATTGTGGTCAAGCGCGCCCTCGAGCACGGCTACGAGGTGTTGCGCGGCCCGCTCCCTGCACTTCTGACGGTGACATCGAGCGCGAACAACCCACGGCCGCCGTCGGCCAAGCGCCTCATGAAGTATAAGAAGGCCCGCGCCGCTTGCGAACTCGGCGAGCAGGCAAGCCCCGAGGCGCTGGCGGACCTCCGGCGGCGCGGCCTGCTCATCGAGCAATGGGGAGCCGACGAGATAGCGTGCAATGCCGAGGCCTGCGGCCGCAAGGGCTCGCCGACGCGCGTGAAGGAGATAAGCTTCGTGCGGCTGCTTTCCGAAGAGCACAAACGGATCGAGCCCACCACGGAAGGAATCAGCAGCCTGGTCGAGGAGCTGGTACGAGAACACACCTTCGATTGACCCTCGCGGCACGCCCCTGAAGCCAGGAGCCCTGCCTCATCATGGAAGATCCAAAGGACGTCTGCATCTTCGCCGAGGTCCAGGACGGCCAGGTGGCCGAGGTAAGCCTGGAACTGCTCAGCAAGGCCGGCGAACTCGCCAGGGAACTCGGCGGTCGGGTCGGCGCCTTCCTGCTCGGCGAAGCCGTGCAGCCGCTGGCGGCCACGCTGTTCGCGCACGGCTGCGACGAGGTGCACGTTGCCGAGGACCGCGTCCTGGCCCACTACAGCGCTCTCCCGTATACGGACCTTCTCGTGCGCATGATGCGGGCGCACAGGCCGGCCATCATGTTGTTCGGCGCTACCACGACGGGACGCGACCTCGCCCCCAGGGTTGCTTCCGCGCTGAAGGTAGGCCTGACGGCCGACTGCACAGACCTGAAGATCGGGGCGCATAAGGACATAGTGGCGGGCAAGGACTACCCGAAGCTCCTCTACCAGATCCGCCCGGCCTTCGGAGGCAACATCATAGCTACAATCGTCAACCCGGAAACCCGGCCGCAAATGGCCACGGTGCGCGAAGGCGTCATGCGCATGGGCACGCCGCAGAAAGGCCGCACCGGCAAGCTCGTCCGCTTCGATGGCTCTATTGACGCGTCTCTGCTGTGCGTGGAGCTCTTGGAGGAGTACCGCGCCGAGAGGAAGGTCAACCTGAAGAAGGCCAACGTCATCGTGTCCGGCGGAGCCGGCGTGGGCAGCAAGGAGAACTTCGAGCTGATCCGGCGCCTGGCGGCCGTGCTTGGGGCGGAAGTAGGCGCATCCCGCGCCGCCGTGGACGCCGGCTTTATAGACAAGCCCCATCAGGTGGGGCAGACCGGCACCACAGTCCGGCCGAAGCTGTACATCGCCTGCGGCATAAGCGGCGCCGTCCAGCACAGGGCCGGCATGCAGGAGTCAAGCAAGATCGTCGCCATCAACACCGATCCCAATGCGCCCATCTTCCAGGTCGCTCACTATGGCATCGTCGGGGACCTGAACCAGGTGATCCCCGTCCTCATAGAGGCTTACAAGGAACACGCGAAGTAAGGGACCGGAACGGACATGCCCAACTTCTTCACCGGCAACCAGGATATCCTCGACTACCTCCAGAGCGCGGACCTTCGCGATCTGGTGACGCTGCACGAACAAGGCTACGCCGAGGCCCAAGAGTTCGATTACGCGCCTGCTGACTACGAGGACGCCATGGACAGTTACCGGCGCGTCCTCGAGGCCGTGGGGAAACTGGCCGGGGACTTCATCGCCCCGCGCGCCGCGGAGGTGGACCTGGAAGGCGCCCACTTTCAGAACGGCACGGTCAGCTATGCCAGGGGCACGCGGGAAGCGCTGGACCAACTCCGCTTGGCCGACCTGATGGGCTTCACGTTGCCCCGCAAGTACGGCGGCCTCCACATGCCCGTCCTCATCTACACGATCGCCATCGAACTCGTCAGCCAGGCGGATGCCAGCCTGATGAACCTGTTCGGCCTCCAGGACATCGCCGAAACGATCAACAAGTTCGCTGAAGAAGAAATAAAGGCGAAATACCTTCCCATGTTCAGCAGCGGCGCGGTGACCGGAGCCATGGCCCTGACCGAGCCGGATGCCGGCAGCGACCTGGCGAACGTGCGGGTGCGCGCCACTTATGATGAGGCGAGCGGCGCATGGCGGCTCAACGGCGTCAAGCGCTTCATCACGAACGGCTGCGCGGACGTGCTGCTGGTGCTCGCCCGGTCCGAGACGGACACCGAAGGGGCGCGCGGGCTGTCGGTCTTCCTCTGCGAAGCCGGGCCGGCCGTCCGGATCCGCCGCATCGAAGAGAAGTTGGGGATCCACGGCTCGCCCACGTGCGAGATCCAGTTCAACAACGCGCCCGCTCTTCTGATCGGCCAGCGCAAGCGCGGGCTGTCCACCTACGTGATGTCGCTCATGAACGGCGCGCGGGTCGCCATCGCCGCACAGGGCGTCGGCATCGCCCAGGCCGCCCTTGACGAGGCCCTCGAGTACGCGGCCGAGCGCGAACAGTTCGGCCGCTCGATCCGCCAGTTCCCCGCCGTGCGTCAGATGCTGGGCGACATGCACATGAAGGTGGAGACGGCGCGCCTCCTGACGTACGAAACCGCCATTGCCGTGGACATGGCGAACGACATCGAGCATGCCCGCAAGACTGGCGAGCTGGCGAAGCTGCCCGGCGGGCAGGAACTCGCAAAGCAGGAACGCTCCTGGACCGCGCTCGCCCGGGCGCTCACGCCGATCGCCAAGTACTACGCCACCGAGATGTGCAACCAGGTCGCCTATGATGCCCTCCAGGTGCTCGGCGGGAGCGGCTACATGCGCGATTATGACGTCGAGCGGCACTACCGCGACGCGCGCATCACGACGATCTACGAGGGCACCACGCAGATCCAGCATAACGCCGCCATCGGCTACGTGCTGAAGGGCACCTTCGAAGAGCGCTTCCAGCAGTTGCACGCCCGGATGGCGGCGACTTCGGACGCCGCTATGCTCGAAGCGCTCGAGAGCGCGCGCCGGTGCCTGCGCGAGGCCGTGGAATACGCGAACGGGCAGGACGGCGATTTCCGCGACCTGCACGCCGGGAAGCTCGTGGAAAGCGCGGCCCTCATCTACAACGGCTACCTGCTGCTCGGCCCGGCGTCGCGTTCCAAGCACAAAGAAGCCCTTGCAGAGCATTACGTGCACGAAGTGCTCCCCCGCGTCCGCATGCACCGGGACGTGGTCCTGAGCAGCAAGCGCACCTACCTCGCCCGCATGCTTGACCTGCTCGAATACGAGTAGGCCCGGCGCGCCCGCCTCAGGCGCACGCTATAGCTCTCCTTCTTCGTAGCGGTGGCCGCATCTCCGCCTTGAACGTTGCGCCGTGATGGTAAGATACTGCTGTTCTGCGTTGGCCTTTCTTTGTGTTCGGCTCAGTGTGGCACAGCGCCGATGATCCACCGGATCGGCTTCCACGTCTCGATCGAAGGCGGCATGTCGCGAGCCGTCGGGCGCGCGCTCGAAAGGAGGTGCACCGCCTTGCAGATTTTCTGCGGGAACCCGCGCGGGTGGAAACTGGACGCCCGGAGTGGCGAAGAGATTGAGGCGTTCAGGCGAGCGCGCGCAGAGGCGAACCTCACTCCCCTCTTCGTCCATGCCTGCTACCTCATAAACCCGTCTTCGCCGGACCAAGACGTGTTTGAGAGGAGCGTCGGCCGCCTGTCTGCCGAGCTTACTCTCGCCACGGCAATCGGGGCGGACTATTACGTCCTCCATCCGGGCAGCCAGAAGGAAGAGTCCGTGGCCTGGGGCATAAGCCGCGCAGCGGAGGCGATTACACGGGCTCTGGAACGCGCAGGGACGGCACCGATGGTACTGTTGGAAAACACGGCTTCAGCGCGCGGCCCAGGAGGCGAGTTCGCGTGGCTCGGCCGCCTCATAGAGCGCATTGAGGCCGGAGCGCGTGCCGCACAGATCGGCATCGCCGTGGACTCCTGCCACGCCTTCGGCGCCGGCTACGACCTGCGCGACGCGGGGCAAGTGGACCGCCTGGCGGCGGACGCAGACAAGACGACCGGGCTCGACCGGCTGCGGCTCCTGCACGTCAACGACTCACGGGACGCTCCGGGCAGCAGGCGGGACCGTCACGAGCACATCGGCAAGGGCACAATCGGCACCGTCGGGCTGGGAAACTTCCTGAGGCACCCCCTCCTCTTCGGCCTGCCGAAGATCCTCGAAACCCCCTGGGTCTCAGCCGCCGTTGACCGCCGCAACCTGAGGAGCGTCCTGGGCATGATGGCGCGCCCTTAGGCAACCCCTCACCCGGCGGGCTGCACGCTCAGCGGGCAACGATGAGGACCACTACGATGATGACGACCACGCAAAGAATGGCCGCGCCAATGAGCAGCGGCACCAAGGGCATGCCCTGCTTGGGCGGTGCCGCCGACTTCGCTGCCGCGCCTGCCATCGCCGGCGGGCTCGCTTTTGGCCCGAACAGGAGCTTGCCGAGGCCCCTCCTCTGCTTCTCCTCGCGCGTGATCCTGATGATGGTCCGCCCGGTGCGTACGTCCCCTCCGCACTGCGGGCAGGTCACAGCGCGAACGCCGAGCACAGCGCCGCAGTTCGTGCACACCTGGCGGGCGGGGTGATGGATGGGCTTCGCCTTCGGAGCTTCGATGGTCTCGATCTCGAACTCCGCGCCGAACTCCGCCAGCACTGTATTGGACGTCCCGCACTTCGGGCACGCGACGATGTCCCCCACCGCCTTCCCCTCGGCCGGGATGACGGTGCGGCACTTGGCATTTGAGCATGTGACAGTCTTGGCCATTCCGGCCCTCCTCCTTCACACCTTTTAACGAACACCAAAAGGACGAGTTTAGTGCCCCCATGGCCAAAAAATCAAGAGCAGTTTGAGCGTCGCGACGAGGCGCGAGGGCCCGGCGGGCGGTGCGCTCAGCCACGTATGAGGTCACTCAGCGTCGCGGCCGAGCGCTGGCGGTCGGCCAAGGCGGTGCGAATCGCAAGTATCACTAAGACCATCCCGCCGAGCGTCCACCAGAGCGACACGCGCCAGCCGCCGGCGAGAGCCCACATTGCGCCGAACAGAAGGCCGAGGTACCACAAAGGCCCGGCCTGCGCGGCGGACACTTTGCCCAGGCACTTCAGCCAGCACACCATCATCAGCCCCACAGTGAAGAATCCCGTCAGCACGAGGGTCCGCAATTGGGCCATGCTGATCTTGTGGAAACCGACCAGAATGCTCTCCCCCGTGCTGATGCACGAAACCAGGAGGCAGAGGGCGCCAATGCCGGTCACCAAGGCGGCCACTGGGAGGACCGGCTCCTCGCGGACCAACGGCCGCGCCAGCAGTGAGAACAATGCCCAGCAGCCTGCTCCCCCCAGAGCGGCCAGCGCCGTGCCGGCGCCCAAGCTGCCCGACAGCGTCCCGCTGCCCTGCGCCTCCGCCAGCATGACGGCGCCGATGAACCCGATCAGCAGCGCGAATACCCCCCGGCGGTCCGCCCTTTCTGACGTGAAGACGCTCAGCAGGCCGATGGCGAGCGGCGCCGCATAGAACAACGTCCTCGTATGGGATAGGCCGGTGCCCTCCAGGGCCACGGCCCGCAGTATCCAGAACCCGTAGCCGCCAACAGCAGCCAACGCGAGTACGTGGGTCTCCTGTCCTTTGAAGGCGCTTATGGCCGATGCGCGGCCGCTGACGATGAGGACCAGCCCGAGTACAAGCGCGGGCCAGAACACGCAATGAAACTGCGCCACCAGTAGCGGCACGCCCTCGCGACGTAGCGATTCGAGCACGTAGAAGTGCGGGCTCCACAACAGGACGGCCAGAACGCCATAGACGAGCGCGCTTCTTTGCGGGGCCTGCATGGCGCAACCTCACCACGAGAGCTTGTGGGCGCCGCCCCGGTGCACCGAACGGCCGCCGGGGGCGGTTCCCCAGGCCCCCTATTAGACCATACTCACCGGCGCCGTCAACTACGGCGAAGAGGGCGGGTGCGGCATCTAATTGTAGACACAAAGGGGGGCTGGGCATCTGGGGGAAGTATGAGCCGGCGAATCGGTCCCAATCCCCGCTGATGATGCACAGTCGCAGGTGCAAGGGCCGCGTGAAGCCCGGGATGCCCCGGCGCATCCCGGACTGTTTGAAGCGCTGCGCCCGGAGGCCCGGCCGACGGGAGAGGGCCGCCTTCAGGACCTTGACCGGAGTGTAGAATCGCGCGCCCGGACGCCGAGGCGATGGCGGCGAGCCCTACCGCCACCCTCCGAGGCACCCGGCTCGGTGAAAACACGGACTGCATACTCATCGGAGATCACCGTACAACCGCCTTCAACAAAAACAGTTGACAGAGCCCACAAACCCCCTCGCCTTGACACAGGTGGTGGCGTGCAGTATATTGGGCTTTCTGCGTCGACGGGTGTGAGCTCGCCTTTTGCCTTCTTCAGCCAGCTCTTACCGGCGGGACATAATGCGTACATAATGTGCCGGCGCTATGCCCCCGCGGCGAGCGGCTTACTCCGATTAGCGAAACGGCATATGTCACCTGCGGGAGAACACCTTGGAGACTTCGGACATCAAGACTCTGGTAAAGGCGGGGTTCCATTTCGGCCATAGGACGAGTCGCTGGAACCCGAGAATGGCGCCGTACATCCTCAAACGGCGTAACCTCATCCACATCATTGACCTCAGGGCCACGCTGCGGGGCCTGATCACGGGGGGCAAGCTGGCCCAGGCAGTGGCGGCCCGAGGCGCCTACGTGCTGTTCGTGGGGACAAAGAAGCAGGCCGGCATCCTGGTAGGGCGCGAGGCCCAGCGCTGTGGCATGGCTTACGTCTCGGAAAGGTGGCCCGGCGGATTGCTGACCAACTATGCGACCATTCGCAGCCGGCTCGAGCGGCTGAACGAACTCGAAGCGCTCGAGGAGAGCGGCCAGATTGAGCTGTACGGGAAGAAGATGATCTCCGCCTTGAAGCGCGAAAAGCGCAAGATCATCAGGAACCTCGGCGGCGTCCGCAAGATGGACAAGCTGCCGGGCCTTCTGGTCATGGTGGATCCAGCCCGCGAGCACATTGCCGTCAAAGAGGCGTCCAAGCTGTCCATCCCGATTATCGCTCTGACGGACACCGACGGCGACCCGCAGAACGTTGACATCGTTGTGCCCGGCAACGACGACTCGTTCGGCGCCATCGAGGTCTTCCTGACGACTATGTCCGAAGCGGTCGTGCAGGGCGTCGTCGGGCGTGCCCAGGCCGCTCCGGCCGCAGCGGTTCAGGCGGCTCCTGAGGCCCAGCCGAAGGCGACCGCGCCGGCCACCTCGTCCAAGCTGGCTGAGGCGGCGAAGCTGGAAGCCGAAAAGGCAGAGGACGTCGGGGTGGACGAGCAGTCGTAGTCTTTGTGAGCCCTTCAGAGTCACCTCCAAGAGGGCTGGGCCGACGTCGCAGGGGGCCGCAGCTTGAGACACGGCGGCTGCTGCGTACCCGTGCAATGCTAACCGGGAGGACAGGCTCTGGGCATTAGACGGAGCATGGTAATGGCAATATCGGCTGGTAAGGTGAAGGACCTGCGGGAGAAGACGGGCGCCGGCATGATGGAGTGCAAGCGAGCGTTGGAGGCCGCTGGAGGCGACGAAAACAAGGCCTTGCTGATCCTGCGCGAGAAGGGCCTGGCGCAGGCCATCGAGAAGGCCGTCCGCCAGACGGTCGAAGGCGTCGTCACTTCGTACATCCACGGGGACGGAAGGATCGGCGTCCTGCTGGAGCTTGCCTGCGAAACCGATTTCGTCGCCAGAACCGAGGAGTTCCGCGGCCTGGCCGCTGAACTGGCCATGCAGGTAGCCGCGATGAGCCCGCTCGTTGTGCGTCCCGAGAACCTGAGCGAGGACGTCGTGCAGACCGAGCGCGAACTCTACTTGCGCCAGTGCGCCGACAAGCCCCAGAACGTCCGCGAGCGAATAGTGGCCGGCAAGCTGGAAAGCTTCTACGAGCAGGTCTGCCTGCTGCGGCAACCTTACATTCGCGACGGCTCGCGGCGCGTCGAAGACATCATCAAAGACGCGATCGCCAAGCTGGGAGAGAACATCGAGGTGAGGCGCTTCGTGCGCATGGAGCTGGGACGCGGCTCGTAGGGGGCGCGCCCCGCACGATGTTACGCCCTGGAGGGCGCCGCGATGCCCCAGGAAGATGCACCGCAACGGGTACTGCTGAAACTGAGCGGCAGCACCTTCGCCGGCAAGAGCGGGGGGCCTTTCGATGAGAAGGCGATCGCGTTCATCGCGGGCGAGCTCAGGGACGCTTCCCGTGCGCCCGTCCAGATGGCCGTTGTGGTCGGCGGGGGCAACATCATCCGGGGCGCTCGATTCTGCCCTACCGGCCCCGGCCGCATCAGCGCCGACCATGCCGGAATGCTCGCCACCGTGGTCAACACCCTCGTGCTGCGCGACCGCTTGCAGTGCCTCGACGTGCCGGTTTCACACTACTGTGCCTTCGCCGTGCCGCGCATGGCCGAAGCCTTCCAACCTGATCTGTGCGTAGCGGACCTGGAGGCCGGGAAAGTCGTCCTGCTGGCGGGCGGCACAGGCAATCCCCTGCTGACCACCGATACGGCGGCCGTCCTGAGGGCGGTCGAGATAGAGGCCGATGTGGTACTGAAGGCCACCCGCGTGGCCGGCGTGTACTCGAGCGACCCGGAGCGCGACCCCGACGCCGAAATCTTCGAACGGGTCTCCTTTGGTGAGATGCTCGAACGTAAGCTCGCAGTGATGGACCTGACCGCTGTCTCGTTCTGCCTCGAGCACTCGCTCCCGGTGAGGGTCTTCGACTACGCCGTCAAGGGAAACATCCGGCGAGCGGCCATAGGCGAGCCGGTTGGAACGCTCATAGGGGAGTCCTGAGGATGCCAGTCGACGACATACTGCTGGAAGCTGAAGAAAGGATGGAAAAGGCCGTGGAGGTCTTCCGCGGCAGCCTGCGGGGCATCCGCACGGGAATTGCAAGCGCCGGGCTCGTAGAGAACATCCGGGCGGACTACTACGGCTCGCCCACACCCCTGAGGCAGATAGCGCAAATCGCGATCCCCGACCCCCAGCTCATCGTCATCAAGCCGTTCGACCCGACCTCCCTCGCCGCCATTGAGAAGGCTATTCACACAAGCGACATCGGCATCAACCCGCAGAACGACGGCAAGGTCATCCGGCTGGCCGTGCCGGGGCTGAGCCAGGAGCGGCGCCGGCAGCTCGTTGCACGCGTCAAAACGATGGCTGAAGAAGCGCGCGTCGCCGTGCGGAATATCCGGCGCGACGCCAACAAGCAGCTCGACAAGGAAGAGAAGGACGGCATCTTCAGCGAAGATGATCGCGACCGCGCCCAGGAGGAAGTCCAGAAGCTGACCGATCAGTACGAAGGGAAGGCGGACGAGCTTCTGGAGAAGAAGACGAAGGACATCATGGAAGTCTGAAACCGGGCTGGGCTGCCGAATCAACGTGCCGGGTTTGCATCCTTAAGTGCCGCATGCCCCTGCCGCTTGCTATCAAAGCATAAACGTGTTTTGTCGTCCTTAGGGACCGCAAGATCCGCGTCACTCGACCCAAGTCGTCCTGATCGCCGGGCTTCAGCCGCCTTACCCCTGTGCCTCTCCA
>Ga0315289_10006052_pt1 | contig 17806 bp, 8 predicted proteins | sample YL17G11_40_MG_FD_203452 | JGI IMG/M metagenome (GOLD analysis project Ga0315289, IMG submission 203452) | Sediment microbial communities from Yellowstone Lake, YNP, Wyoming, USA - YL17G11_40 | ecosystem: Environmental > Aquatic > Freshwater > Lake > Sediment | place: USA: Wyoming | collected... | reverse complement strand
ACCGAAAGCAGCGAGTCCGTGATTTACCTGGCGATGACTCATCTGATGGTCCGACGGCTCAGGCCCTGTTCGGTGCGATTGTAGTGGTTCTCATACACGTTCTCAGATTACCGCGTATCACCGCTGGGCCATTTTCGAATCCACGCCATCGCCCTGTGCAATACCTGGTTCCCAGTCGGCTCACGGACCTGCCGGAACTCCGTGATCGCCCATCAGCCGCTGGCGAATCGGGTCCAGCTGTTCGGACGGGACATACTCCACAATCCGCCCTCGCAGACCCGCCTCGGATAGGCTGTCGATCATCTCGTTGCAGACCAGCACGCGGTACGTCCGCTCCGGCTGCAACTGGTCCGCGGGCGTGCCGGCCCAGCAGCCGGCGAATCGCCTGCGACCGTGGCGGGTGGCCGGCTGAGTCGGAAGCTCCTGCTGCCGGGCGTGCCACCTGGCCAGCTCCTGCCCCGTCAGCTCCACCACCTGCATCTGCTCGCACCGGACCAGTTCGGCCGCATCGCCGACGGTCATTTCCGCATAGTCAAAGTCACTGGCCTCCACAAGCGCTACCTGGCTGAGGACCACGTCCACCGGCATTGCCCGCGCCAACTCGCCGGCGAAGTCGCGGCACAGGTCGGCACACGTGGGCCAGACCTGGTTGGCCGGCGCCAGGGGGGCCCGTCGCCGCAACTCCCAATCGCCCCGCACCTGGGCAGAGGCGATGCGGACGCCGTCGGACCGGCGGGCAACGACCAGATCGGGCCCGTACGGCGTGACCACCTGATCGACCAGTGGCTTCTGATCGAACCCGCCCAGCCACCAGATGCGGCGGTCGGGGACCAGTGGGTTGCGCCAAAACAGCGAGAACACCACCTGGTCCTGCGCCCACTGCATGGGCGGGTCGCACTGCACGCCAATGGTGCCGCCCGCCAGCGTCACCGGCAGACGATCCGCTATCCGCGCCAGGAGCGAGTTGTCCGCGGGGCTGCCCAACAGGATCAGGTCGCACGTCGCCAGCACCTGGTCACTCACCTCGTTGTCCGCCAGCAGCGGCCAGCCACCCACCTGGTAGTCGTCATCCCCGCCAAAGGCGGACTTTCTCAGGCTCATGGCCAGGGCCTTGGCGGCCGCGGCGTGCTGTGCGTCACCTCCGGTTCCGTACGCGATGCGGATAGGCCGGCCTTGGCTGAACATGGACGCCGCCCCGCCCAGGTAGACAGTCTGGTCGTCCAGTTCCGCCGGCCGATCCGTCGTCGCCTGGATCTGCTCGCCGTCGAGGCGGATGTAGATGGCGGCGGCGTCACCGGGGGCGATCTGCATCCATTGCAGGCCGTCCTGTCGGCCGATGGTCAAGGGCCTCGTTGGATCGACCCACTTGCAGGGCAGCTTAAGACTCAGCCACCTGGTGTTGTGGGCCGACAGAACCAGCCGATTGGTGCCGACGAACGTGGCGTCCACGCGGGCCGGCCGCTGTGGGTCGATGAACCGCTCGATTGCAGCCCAGTAGGCCCGGGTGAAGCAGAGCATGTCGCCGCTGAGCGTGATGGCGGCGGGCTGGCTGTCGCGGCGGACGCGCAGCAGGTCCTCGCGGTAGTCGCTTTCTCTCACCCAACTCTGGATGTTCATATGGTCGGCCCCGGCGTGCAGCTGCAGTTGCACGGGGCAGCCGTAGTGCTCCAGCTTCATGGCTGACAGAATGGAGTGGTACGGGTAGACCAGCGTGTCCTGCAGGCCGTGGTGGATGACCGTCGGCACGTTTCGCATCTGCTCCAGCGGGCACCACATGCCCCCGCCGCAGACCGGCGTGCACGAGGCGAACAGGTCCGGCTGCTGTGAGGCGATGGTGAAAGACCCGAACCCGCCCATGCTCACACCGCCGATGTGCACGGCGTCCTCGTCGATGCGGTAGCGGGACTTGGTCGTGGCGATCAGCTGGCGCACGTCATTGCCGGGCACCAGCGAGTACCCGCAGGGGCGCCCCCGCGCCAGCGGCTGGAGGACGAACCAGTCCTTCCGGTCGCCCGACATGCCGTGGTAGTGCATCTGCCCCGAGCCATGCAGCCAGACCTCCATCGGGTATCGCCTCTGGCCGGCGGGGTCGTAGCCGGCAGGGATGTGGAGGGCATACGGCTGGGCCGAGCCGTCCACCGGCGAATAGAACGCGGCCTCGATCCAGCCGCGTCGCCCGCCCAGCCAGGCGCCATGGTCGCGGATAGCCTTGGCGATTTCCGTGGCCTGTGTGTAGGCCTCGTAAAGCAACCTGGCCCCGTCGCTGGGGTTGGACTTCGTCTCGAGCTGGTCGGCCAGCACATCCAGCTTGTACTGGAGCAAGGCAAGGTCGGCCTGGTCGGCGGGGGCGGGCGCGTGCATCGACTCCAGCAGCGCCGCCGCCCCGCCCAGCTGGGCCAGGCGCTGCATGTGGCTGGTAGGGACGTAGTCGAACGTCCGGCGCAACGGGGCCTGGGCATCCAGGCCCGTGGTCCACTCCAGGACATACCGGCCCGCCGCCAGGCCTGCCACAGGAACATCGACTTTCCCCGCGCCGCCAGCCTGTGCCGTGAGGCGCAGTTCGACCGGCGCCCGCCAAAGCGGCCCCGACGACTGTTCAGCCAGCAGCCGCAGCTCCCCCTTGGCATCCAGTGGCGACTCCTGCAGCGCCTGGCCCAGCAGGTAGACCGGCATGGGTTGCTCGTCCAGCCAGAAATCCTCTGATCGAACGACGGCTGCCAGACCGGCCAGCGCGGCGACATCGCCGGTGAATGAACCTCGCTGCACGGGCAGATCGGTCTCGAACAGCTTGTCTGGCCCCGAACTCACCTGCAGATGCAGGCCGGAGGCGGCGGGGGCCTCTATCATGCCGGCCAGTGGCGCAACCTGTCCGGGCTTGAGCGTGACCTGCCAATGGATCCGCCCCAGGACGGCTTTCGTGGCATCGGTGGCGACACACTCGGCCGTTAGGGTCAACTCGTGCTCAGACACGTTTCTCAGGTCCCACCGCACCGGCAGGCGGTCCTGCTTGTCCGGGACCGGCCCGAAGACGCCGACCCTGATGTCCTCGACCGCCAGGTCAGCCTTCCCCAGGATCACCAGCCCCCAGTCATTGACCTGCGACCACGACCATCGCCCCGTGGCCTTGGGGCTGGTGTTGCGCCACAGGTCCGCCCTCAGCGTGTCCTGGTGGTTGTCGGGGAGTTTCACGCGGGCCTCCAGGTGCCAACCGTCGGCGTCACGCGAGGTGGCGGCGGTGATGTCGCCGTCCCAGCCGAGTTCCTGGTCCACGCTGTCGCTGAAGGCGCCGGTGACGTGGAAAATGACCATCGTCTCTTGCGGGGGATCGCCGGTTCGCAGTCGAAACGTGACCGTCTCGCCGGAGCGGTTGACCTTATCGCGGGTGGGCCGGCCCCAGTCCTCGCTGTCGGCGTGCGCGTAGACGCAGTCGGCGAAGAGATAGAGGTACTGGCCGTCGTGGACCATCCGCACGGCCGTCTGGCGGGGCATCGCTATCCGGCCCGCCCAGTCAACAGCCAACGGGCGGGTGCGGGGCACGGCTTGCCACGCTGCGTCGCCGTCCCGGCCGTCGATAGTCGGCGGGGTTACTGCTAGCGGGGCGGTATACACCGGTCCCAGCCGCGGCGCCACCAGCCGCATGGGCACCCCAACGTCGGCCTGGCCGTCCACGAGCACCGGCGGCTGCGGCACGGTGCGGAGGGCATAGACAGGTGTCGTCGGGGCCGACACCACGCTGCCTGGCACTTTCACCGGTCCACGGCCATCCAGCGTCAGCGAGATCGGCGAATCAGCCGATGGCGGTGAACCCCCGGCCCCCGCGGCCGTCTCCGCGCTGGCAACCGGCCCCCAAGCCCACCATGCCGCCAATACGATGACCACGGTGACTACACGGATCCCAGGTGTCATTCCATCCCTCCTTGAGGGTGCTCACGGCCCCGTGGCACTCAGGTCGCCGGCGATGCCTTCATCGCCGGGCCGGCCCACAGCCGGCGACTATCATCGCGATTCGGGGCTTACGATGGAAGCGGTAAATCCAGCCGGCCAAAGGCCCCGCCGCCAGTTGTGGACGGAACTACCCCGGGGGGGCTTCTTGGCGCGACCGGCTAGGTTGGCCGCGGGGTAACGTCTATTCGGCAGAAGGCCTCGTTCTGCCATTCCCGAAGGGTTGGCAGGGGTGCCAAATCTCGTCGGCGATCTGACAGAGGGCCTCGCAACGTGTTCAGGAGGCGATCGTCTCCGCGACACAGTGCGTCGCCGAAGCGGGGAACGTGGACAGATCCTTGGCGAGATGCTGGGCGACGGTAGGCACCGCGGCACCCGCGTGCAAGGCATGATGCGGTCCCGCAACCTATGTCGCGCAAAGCCGTTGCCCCCACCAGGGGGGACGGGTAGGCTGTTGCGTTCGGATGCAGGTGGACCATTTCCACGGAGATCGTGCATGAGGACGATACGGGTGACGATGGGGCTGGCGGTGCTGGCGGGCTTGCTGTGGGCGGCGACGGCGGCGGCCGATCCGACGGGCGTGGCGGTGCAGGACCCGATCGGCACGGCCCGTGAGCTGTGGCAGCCGGGCGAGGAATTCCTCCGCGACTGGCTGTGCTGCGGGGCCTTCCCGATGCTCGCGGGCGACCAGGGGCGGTTGTTCCGCAGCCTCGACCACGACTACCTCGCCGAGCACGGCGGGGAGGCAACGATCGTCCCGGCCGAGGGGCTGGCGCATACGCTGGCTGATGGAAGCAAGCTCACCTGGCAGACGTTCAAGACGCAGGAGGACGTCGTGCGGGGGAGCCGGCGGATCCGGCAGGCGGGGGTCGGCTACTTCTGCACGACCATCCACAGCGAGTCCGGCGGACCTGCCCTGCTGGCGGTGGGCTGCCGCCCCGCGGCGAGAATCTTCCTCAATGGCCAATGCGTGCGGGAACGGTCGAATCGCGGGTTCAGCGTGGATGCGCACCTGATCCAGGTGGACCTCAGGGTCGGCGACAACCTGCTGATGGTCAAGATGCAGCAGTACCGCCCGCAGTACGATGTCAGCGCGCGGATCTTCCAGGGCGCCGCGGCCGTGGCAATGATGCAGCAGCGGGTTGTGCCCGAGTTGCTCCCGCCGACTGACGGACAGGGCGCCGACAAGCTGCGGGTGCGGTGCGACCTACCTTGGTGGACGCAGCTGTCCGCAGCCCCGCCTGTGACGGTTGAACTAGTGGCACCGGGCGGGACGGTCGTAGCGTCGGCCCAGGGGTCGCGGGGGCAGGTGGTCACGCTGGATACGGGCGGGCTAGCCGAAGGGCCCTACGAGATCCGCGTGCGGACCGCCGACTTCGACGGCCGGCGCGTCCTGGCGCACCTGGGCTGGTACAAGGGCGACTTCCGCCCGCTGGCCATTGAATTGCTGGCCGCGGGCGACTCGGCCGATCGCGACACCCCGGCCGGGATGATCCGCACGTTGCTGGCGCAGAGTGTGCGGTTTGAATTGGGCGGTCCGCCCGAGCAGGCCGACCCGGCCGATTGGCACCTGGCGCACGCCGAACTGATGGAGTACCGCGAGCTGGGCGAGGGCCCTGGGATCGCGCCCGCGCGGGCTGGCGGGTTCGTCCGGCTGGCGTGGCACGACGACGTGGACGACTCGCCCCAGTTCTGCCGCGTCTACCTCCCGCTCGACTACACGCCCGACAAACCTTGGCCGATGGTAGTGTGCCTGCATGGGCACAGCGGCACCAACCCGCCTTACCATGAGTTCGGCGTGGGCAGCCGGCACAGCGACGAGGCCGACCGGCACGGGATCATCTTCGTCGAGCCCCACGGGCGCGGGAACTCCAGCTATGTCGGGATCGGGGAGCGGGACGTGCTGCGGTGCATCGAGATGGTCAGCATATATAATGTCGACGCCGATCGCGTGTACCTGTTCGGGGAGTCGATGGGTGGGGGCGGGACCTGGTACCTCGCGACGCGGCACCCGGAGCTGTTCGCGGCGATCGGACCGGTCTACGGCGGGTGGGACTACCGCCAGTGGGTCGACCGCCAGGGCTACGAGAAGATGACCCCGCGCGAACAGTTCAACGAGGAACGGCACAGTAGCTTCGTCCAGATGGAGTCGCTGCTGAACGTGCCGGTCTTCCTCAACGCCGGGGAGTTCGACCGCCACAACGAGGGCATCCGCATCGCCACGACCTGGCTCCAGACGTGGGGATACCCCGTGCAGTATTGGGAGCATCCGCGCCGCGGCCATTATGACCTGGGCTACCGCGACCGGCTGATCGAGTGGTTCCTGACGCACCGGCGGGTGCGGTGGCCGCGGGAGGTGCGGGTGCGGGCGGCCGAGCTGCGGTCGGCGCGGGCGCACTGGGTCCGCGTCGAGCAGTCCGACGACCCGTACCAGATGATGGAGGTGCGGGCCCGGATCGTCGGGCCGAACATGATCGACCTGGCGACGCAGAACGTCCTGGCCGTCACGCTCAGCCCGGGTGGGGAGCTGGTGGACCCGGCGGCGCCGCTGACGATCACCTGGAACGGCCGGGAGATTCAGCAGGCGATGAAGGACGGGGCGCTCACGCTCCAGACGCCGGACTACCAGCCGCAAGGCCGCGTCAAGACGCCCGAATGTGCCGGTACGCTGCGCGAAGTGACGGCCGGCCCGCACGCCATCGTCGTGGGCACGACCAGCCCCGACCCGATGGTCCGGCGGCTGTGCCGCCTGATGGCCGACCGCATGATCGCCGAGTGGGAGGACTGGCAGCACGTCCGCCCGCGGGTGATCGACGACACGGCGCTGGACGAGGCGGCGATGGGACGCTACTCGCTGCTGTTGATCGGCGGTCCGGCCGACAATGCCGTCTCGGCCCGTCTGACAGAGCAGATGGGCGTGGACGTGACGGCCGCCGGGGTCCGCATCGCCGGCGTGCCCTTCGACGGGCCTGACCTGGGTGTAGCGGTGGTCCGCCCGCACCCGCTTCGTGACGACGCGCACGTGCAGATGCTGGCGGGGACGTCGGCGCTGGGAATGTTGGCGGCGATGCGAGGGGCGCCGGGGGACTTGGACTACTGCGTCATGGACGCCCACCTGCCGCTGCCGGGCCGGCCGATGGAGGACGCCTGCGTCGCCTCCGGCGTGTTCGACTGGTCGTGGCGACTCCGCGAGGACCTGATGCGGCGCGGCGACCCGGGGGTGCGGGCGCGGAGCGCGGTGGACGCCCTGCCCCAGCACCTGGAGGTGCCTGCCCAGCCGGTCGTGTACCTGGGCGACGTGCTGGAGCGGCTGATCGGTGAGGGCCTGGCGGTGCGCAACGGCATCGCCCTGGGCGGGCCGCTGAAGGTGGGCGACCAGGAGTTCCCCCGCGGCCTGGGCGTGGCGACAGATGAAGACGGCGCGTTCGTCCGCTACGATCTGCCGCCGGGCCAGTACACGCGGCTTCGGGCGACGGTGAGCGTACAGATGCAGCCGAGCGACCCGTCAGCGACGACCAAGCCGGCTGCGGGCGGCGTCACGGTCGTGGTCGAGGGCGACGGCGAGGAGCTGCAGCGGTCGGCGAACCTGGCGGCCGACGCCAAGCCGGTGCCGATCGACCTGGACATCACCGGCGTGCGGGTCCTGCGGCTGGGCGTGACCAACAGGTCCGCCATCCCGGCCTCGGCGAACTGGGCCGATCTGCGCCTGGAGCGGCAGTCGCCGTAGCCAAAGGGCGATGCCGCTCGTTCCACGGCGATGCCGCGGGATGCCGCGTTTCGTGGCAGGGGCATCTTGCCGTGCGACCCCTTGGGGTTCCACATCTCATCCGAACCACGCCGCACCGCGGCAGTAGCTCTTCAGGAGCCCGCCCAGGCGTTCCTGACTGTGACCGGGCAGGTTGAATCCGGCCAGTTGCGGGCGACCTACATAACCCCCGGGTCGCGGGTTCAAATCCCAACCCCTCTAGTGAGAGCAACGGGTTCGAAAGAACCCGTGCCGCAGGTTAACAGGAAACGCCGAGGAACCGACGCCTCGGCGTTTCGCATTTTACGCAAGGTTCCGCAAGAACTTACGACATGCGGTCACCTGCCGCCGTCTCTCGCCAGCCGCCGCAGAGATACGCTCTCCCGCCGCCGCAGGCGGCCCTGGCCGCGCCCTCCGGCCGGAAGTCTCTGAGTCTCTCGCCGAACCCGGCCGTCGGGTTATGACGGCGTTGGCTCCGCGTGGCGCGAGCCGAACCGTCACTGTTGGGACCGCAGGGGCGGGGATGGGGGAAGCCATCGAGATGCCGAGTTCGTCGTGCGTAAGTTCACGGCGGCTAACAGGCGTGGAATGAAGACATCCTCCATCAAGGTGCGACCAGACCTGTCACACCCCTCGTTGACAATGCTCGGCTATGTGTTGAGGCCTGCCACCTTCGTGGGGTGCCGGGCATGCGCGTGCGGTCGAAAGAGACTTGCCAAACCCCCAGAAACGTGTAGGCTGAAGCCCGCGTATCTGAACGCAGTGGGCAGGCGCAAACAACCGGGAAAGGGTCAGTCCATGTCCGAGACGAATCATCTGAGTTTCAAGGTTCTGAGAACAGCCGTGGAGGGCAGCGCGTGCGCGCTACGTTGCCGGACCAGTCTTCAACCAGCTGGGGGCGAAGGAGACAAGGTATTCCCACCGACCTACGCCGGGGCGGTGTATGCCAAGGAGCAACGGAAAGTGCCTGGACGCGATGAGCCGGTCGAGTGCGTCCTGCTGGACTCGGTCCAGTCGCAGGCCAACAGGATGGAGGAGGCGCTCCAGGCGGCCGTGGACGAGGGCCGGCTGAAGATCCCGGTGATCGAGGTCGATTTTTCTGGCGCGGACTTGCTGACGGCGATCGGCAAAGTAACGAGTCTTCAGGCCCCGCACCGTATCGCCGACGCCATCCTGCGCGACAGCCTGCTAGGCGGCAAACCGTTCCCGCAGACGGATGAAGGCCGGAACCTTGACACTGCGAGCCTGGCCAACGCGACGGCCCTCTATGCGTTGTGCCCGACGGCGCTGGTCTTCGGCCTGTGGGATTCGACGGGTCCCAAGGGTGGTATGGGCGCCAAGTTTCAGCGGGCGATGGTCAGCGAGGTCATCGGCATCGACGCGGTCTATGGCGTCAAGACGAGCAGCCGGATCGACCCATTGCAGATACAAAAGAACGCCGGACCGCTATATCGCTCCGACGACAAGGATGGCATTGGGTGGACACTGGATGAGGCCAGAGCAGCCAAGGAAAAGAACAGTACTGCCAAACTCGGAAAGGACGGTCGTCCTTCCGAAGCCAATCATGGGAACGTGGTGCCCGATATCGACTACCGTCGGGACAGAAACAAGAAGCTCGTCCTCGATGATAACGGTAAACCAATTCCGGTTGGTGGTGTGACCATCACCTCGGCCGAGCAGACCATGACGATTTCTCTGCCGGCACTGAGGCGTCTCCAGTTCCCAGTCAACGGCAAGGTCAGCCAAGAGGTCAACGCCGCCGGGCGTACGGTGCTGGCGGCATTGGGCCTGTGTGCGGCGGCCCTGGCGGCCGAGAAGGGATTCGACCTGCGATCGCGCTGCCTGCTCTGGCCGAGCGAGGCGATGGAATGGGAGCTACTGGACCGGCCCGGGCAGATGCCCGCTCGGTTGACGCTGCAAGCGGACGCTGCGATTGCCCTCCTGGGTGAAACGGTGGTGGCGGCGGAGAAGCTTGGGCTCCGGTGGCGGACGGAACCGCTGGTTCTCAAACCGTCCCCGGAACTGGTGAGTTTGGTCGAGAAGAGCCAGAAACTTGCGGCAGTCAGCGGCGAGGACAAGGGGGGCGAATAATGCTTGCCCTGGGTATTCGTTACTTGACCGGTTACGCGGTGGCGACGGATGTCTCGGATCGCGAGCGGGCCGAGTGGCCGCCCCATCCGGCCCGTGTTTTCATGGCACTGGCCGCGGCGCACTTTGAGACCGGCGAAGACGCCGTCGAACGAGCTTCTCTCGAATGGCTTGAAGAGCAGGGTCCGCCCTCGATGAAAGCCGGCGAGGCAGACCGACGCAAGGTCGTGACGCACTACGTTCCGGTGAATGATCAGGAAACACCACGCATAACAGAGAGCAAGACGGTTCGCGAGATTCGCAACGCAACCTCTCTCAAGCAATTCCAAGAGGCATCGACCAAAATCGATAAAGCAGCAAAGACCGCGATTGCAGGTCCCACTGTGGCAAGGCTTGAATTGTTGCAGGCGTTCCAACACTTTGCCGATGCTGCCGATCCTGTCGAACGCAAGTGTCTGAAGCAACTCTCGGATGAGGTGCGAGACAAATTGCGATCTGTCGACATTAAGGATTTCGTGAGTGAGGCGCTTGTTGTCCTGCCTGAGCATCGCTTACGGCAGGCGCGAACATTCCCCCGCGTTTGGTTGCACGAGGACACTGTTTACCTGATCTGGCACGAGGTGACGCCAAACGCAGAATGTTGTGCGGCGTTGGATCGCCTATGCGGCAAGGTGATTCGGATCGGCCACTCGTCCTCGCTCGTGCAGATGTGGGTAGAAAACAACCCGCCGCAACCGAACATGCTTCCAGACGAAGCGGGGGCGATACGATTGCGTGTCGTCGGGAATGGAACACTCGATTACCTGAAGGCTCAGTTCAACGCTGATGCGATTGAAGCGCACGCCGACCTGAAGGATCGCATTGCCGTGGCAAAGGGCAAGAGCAAGGGCGTGCTCAAGAAGGAACTCGAAGATCGATTCGGCGCCGGTGAGCCGACGACGCCCCGCCCCACGATCGGCCTGTGGCAGGCCTACCGAAAGCTGGATGGCTCGGTCGATGTGGCACAACCGGCATCGGGCCTGTTCGACCGCAACGTGATGATCCTGGCGTTGCAGGACAGCCCTGTGGTCGGCGTGGAGACGACCTGGCGACTGCTTACTGCCTTACGCGACGCGATCTTGAGCCAGTGCGACCCAACGCCTGAATGGGTCAGCGGACACCAGCCCGGCGGTTTGCCTTCGCAGGATGCCCACCTCGCCCTGCTTCCCATGGCGTTCGTGGGCCACCCCCACGCCGATGGGCACCTGCTGGGCGTGGCACTGGCCTTCCCGAAGGCCGTTCCACCACGCCAGCGAGGCGCCGCATTGCGAAAGCTACTCTACGATGACGCGGGGCGATCCAAACCGGTTGAGCTCAAGCTCGGCGCACTGGGGACCTGGAGCCTCGTACGGGAAACACGCGAGTCGCCGCCACTGGCGCTGCAAAGCCAGACTTGGACAGGGCCCAGCCGGTCGTGGGCGACGGTTACGCCGATCGTGCTGGACCGCCATCCCAAGGCGGACTATGCGAAGGAACGTCAGCGTTGGTTCGAGGAAGTGGCACAGATCATTGCTGAGAGCTGCCGACGCCAGGGCCTGCCCGAACCGGTGGAGGTCGATGTGGGCAAGACCTGCTGGCACCGCGGCGTTCCGCGAGCCATCCCGGGCAAGGGCGGCTTTGCGCTGATGCCGGTCAAGCCGGGACAGCCCGAGCGCCAACAGGTCCACGCCCGGTTGCGGTTCGACCAGGATGTGGAAGGCCCGCTACTGCTGGGTGCAGGGCGTTATCGCGGCTATGGCCTGTGCAAGCCCTTTGATCTCTTTGGCGGAGGCGGCCAATGACTGTGCGGGCGGACCAGTTCGATGCGTTCTTCAGAGAGTTGTGGGGCTGCGATCCATTCCCGTGGCAGTGTCGTCTGGCCCAGCAGGTGTGCGAGGGGAGTTGGCCTGGGATCATCGACCTGCCCACAGCCAGCGGAAAGACGGCCTGCCTCGACATCTCGGTGTTCGCCCTGGCGGTACAGGCGGCACGTCGGCCGTGCGAGCGGACCATCGGACGAAGGATCTTCTTCGTGGTCAACCGCCGCGTCATAGTGGACGAGGCCCACGAACGGGCCCGGAAGATCGCCCGCCATCTCCGTGAGGCTGCTCCGGGTTCCGTCCTTCGCGCCATCGCCGACGAGCTACACCAAGTCGGCGGCGACGGTGACGCACCACCCCTGGATGTGGCCATCCTGCGGGGCGGCATCTACCGCGACAACCGCTGGGCCCGTTCTATCGCCCAGCCGACGATCATCACCAGTACCATCGACCAGGTCGGATCGCGCCTGCTGTTCCGAGGCTACGGCGTCTCCGAAGCAGCCCGCCCCCTGCACGCCGCTCTGATTGCACACGATAGTCTGCTCCTGTTGGACGAGGCCCACATCAGCCAGCCCTTCGCCCAGACCCTCGATGCTGTGCGGCGCTACCGGGGCGAAACGTGGGCAACCCAGCCGATTGCTACGCCTTTCGACGTTGTCCAGATGACGGCGACGCCAAGTACCGATGGGCAAAGCGTCTTCCGACAGAACGATGACGACCGGAACCACCCGATCCTCAAACTCCGCCTCAATGCGCCCAAACCAGCCGAACTTGTCACGGCCGAAAAGGCCAAGGGTCCCAAGGCCCTCGATGAACTGGCGAAGGTCATGGCCGAACGGGCCGGCCATTTGCTGAGCGACAATCGCAGGACGGTGGCCGTCATCGTCAACCGCGTGGCCACGGCCCGCAAGGTGTACGCTCTGCTGAGCGATAGCCGGAAGAACCAGGCTGATGTTCACCTGGCCATCGGCCGGATGCGGCCGATGGACCGCGACGATCTCACCAAGGCGATTCAGGCTCGCGTGGGCAAGTCACGACAGGAAGGCACAGAGGACAAGCCCCTCTTCGTTGTCGCCACGCAATGCCTGGAGGTGGGCGCCGACTTCGACTTCGACGCCATGGTCAGCGAATGCGCATCCCTCGACGCTCTGCGTCAGCGATTTGGCCGGCTCAATCGAACCGGCCGGCTCGACCTTCAAGACCCCGAGGGCCGCCGTTTCTTCGACGCCCGAGGCTGCATCGTCATCCGCGGGGACCAGAAAGCCGACGGAGATGATCCGATCTATGGATCAGCACTGACCGGAACCTGGAAGTGGCTCCAGTCTGTCGCGCACGACGACGTGGTTGATTTCGGCATAGCCGCGATGGAAAGGGCACTCAGCGGCGTTGACTTGTCGCCCTTGCTTGCCCCGCGTGCCGATGCGCCGGTGATGTTCCCCGCGTACGTCGATGCCTGGGCGCAGACCAGCCCCACCCCGGCGCCCGACCCGGACGTGGCGCTCTTCCTGCACGGCCCCCAGCGCGGCGAGCCCGAAGTGCAGGTCTGTTGGCGCAGCGACCTGCCCGATAGCCCTGATCGTGACGTTTGGGCGCAGATCATCGGCATGTGCCCGCCGTCTTCCTCGGAGTGTATGCCCGTACCTATCGGTGTGATCAAGGCATGGATGGCTGGTGAGGATGCGTCAGACAGAGACCGCGGCGACCTGCTCGATGCCACTACCACAACAGACGAAATCCTCGCCGATAGGGTTTCTTCGCGAATCGCTCTGGCATGGCGAGGCCTTTCTGACAGCCGCTTCGTCAACTCCCCGGCCGATGTCCGCCCCGGCGACACCCTCGTGCTGTCCGTCGGTTCGGGGGGCTGGTCCATGTTCGGGCACATCCCGAGCGCGCCGGAGGATCCCGCCGCCGCCGATCAGATCGACATCGCCGAGCGGGCGTTCCGCCAGTCCCAAGGCCGAGCCATACTCCGGCTGACGCCGTCGCGACTGGCCACCTGGCCCCAGGGCGAAGCCGTCACCGCTCTGAAAACCTGGATTGGCGACCCCGACACGGACCTGTCCACCCCCAGGATTCGCACTCTACTCGGGCAGATCGCGGAGGCCATGCCGGCCGAATCGGCTCAGGAGGCCCGGACGCTCCGTCTGCTGGCCAACCAGATGTCTGACCCGGTGCGGTACCCGGACCCGAAGCAAGGCGCCGTGCTCACGACACGCCGGCGTGTCGACGTGGACGATTCTGCACTGCCCGCCATGGACGACGGCCAAGACGAAACGTCCCGGACTGCCAAGCATGAACGGGTTTCACTGAAACACCATACCAACCACGTCGGGGAGGTCCTGGACGGCACGTTGCGGCTCATACCGGTCGCGATGTGGGCGGAGGCATTTCGTGCCGCTGCCCGCTTGCATGACCTTGGCAAAGCCGACGAGCGATTCCAGGCTCTGCTCCTCAACGGCGACCTCGCCGACGCTTGGGCACAGACCACGCTGTGGGCAAAGTCCGCAAGGATGTCAACGAGTCCGGCCCAACGTCTCGCTGCCCATCGCCGCAGCTCGCTACCCGCAGGGTTCCGGCATGAAATGCTCTCCGTGCAAATCGCTGGATCCCTCGCTGACCTGCTCCCGGCCAACCCGATCCAACGCGACCTCACACTCCATCTGGTTTCCAGTCACCACGGGTACGGCCGGCCCTTTGCCCCGGTCGTCCTCGACGACGAGGCACCCGACGTGTCCCTCGGTGACCCAGAAATCAGCCTCACGGGCGACCAACGTCGGCATCACCCGCCGCACCGGCTCGACTCGGGTGTGGCCGAACGCTTCTGGACCCTCACGTGCCACTTCGGCTGGTGGGGCCTGGCCTACCTCGAAGCCACCCTGCGCCTGGCCGACCAATGCGCCAGTCAACGCGAGGACGAAGGCCACGATGCGACCTCCGGCAATCTTCCTCAAACCCAGGAGGCAACCGCATGACCTCGTCACCCCAACAGCCCGAGGGCCTGGTCCTATGCGGCCTGGACGGCAGCAACCCCCTGGCCTTTCTCGCCGCACTTGGAACGCTCAGAACTTTGAGCTTGGCCAACCAGTGTCTTAATGAGTGTGTCAGGATGAGTTGGAGGTCAGGCATATCCTGGACTCCAATCCTGCACACCACCAGCCGTCTCACGCAGGAGGACTTGCTGGAAACCATCGATTGCGTACTAGCCCGCAGCTTCGACGCACATCCGTTAAACGCCTTGGAGAATAGAGACGATCTGCGAAATACGCTCGTCAAATGGGCGGGTAAGTCGAAAGCCACAGATAGGCAAGTCGTCGATTTCCTATCCGCCCTCTGTTCCGACCTGGCTCCTGATGCGACCAGCCAACTTCAGACCGTCCGATGCGACTACTTCATGGGGAATCTTCGGGGCATTCTTGCCAAGACCCAAAAGACGCACCTTCATCGAGCTCTTTTCGTTCCTTGGGACTACGCCGATGCTCTGGACAATCTGTCCTTGCATATTGAGCCGACGGAGGATCGCCGTTACGCATATCAATGGCATAGACCAGCCGGCGACCCGACACGGAATAGACGTGGTGGAATGATCGGCGCAAATCGGCTGACGGTCGAGGCGTTCCCGTTCTTCCAGTCTTTCGCAACCGGCGATAAACTCTCGACCAGAGGCTTCACGGGCCTCCGTATGGACAATACGCGATGGACGTGGCCCATCTGGTCGTGTGCCCTTGAATACCACGAAATCGCTTCGCTTCTTGGGTTGCCTGAGCTTCAGGCCGATAATCTTGACGTTCAGAGACTGCGGGCCCGTGGTATTGTTACTGCCTTCCGCTGCCGCCGCATCCTGGTGGAGAAGACGCCAAACTTCACCTCCGCGACTGCCATGTTCTGATACCAGATTCCTCTAGAGGGAACTATGCCTGAAGCAACCTCGGAAGAACCGCCCGATCTCCTGCCCCTTCGCATGCTCAACGAGTATGCCTATTGCCCCCGGCTGTTCCACCTCATGCACGTCCAAGGCAGATGGGCTGATAATGCCTTTACGGAGGAGGGTCGAAACGTCCATCGCCGAGTCGACCAGCTTGACCACGTCCTGCCTGACGTCCAAGCCGTTTCGACCAATCGTCCCGATGAAGCCCCTGGTCTCAAAGATCAACGCACCACGGAAGGCCAAGACACCACGCCAGCCGGTGATGAGCCTCCCGCCGTCACCCGTTCCGTCGCCCTCGGCAGCGAAACGCTCGGTCTGACCGGCAAGCTCGACCTCGTCTCCACCGCCGACGACCAGGCCGTCCCCGTCGAGACCAAGCGCGGCCGCGTGCCCGACAACGAGCAGCGATGCTGGGAACCCGAGCGGGTCCAGCTCATGGCGCAAGGCCTGCTTCTCAGAGAGCACGGCTACCGGTGCGACCACGGCGTGCTCTATTTTGCGGGTTCGCGAACCCGCGTAGACGTGCCCTTCACGGCCGAACTGGAAGGCCGGACTACTGAGTTGATCACCCAGGCCCGCCAGGCTGCCAACGCTGCCGAATTGCCGCCGCCACTGGACGACAGCCCCAAGTGCGTCGGCTGCTCCCTGGCCGGTATCTGCCTGCCCGACGAGACCGCTTTGCTGGCTCAACTCGAAGACCAAACCAAGCCCGTGGATGTACGACGTCTCTTCCCCGTCCGCGACGATGCCTTGCCCCTCTACGTCCAGGAGCAGGGAGCCGTCATCGGCAAGACAGGCCAGTCACTCGTGATCCGCAAGGGCAAAGAAAAGCTCGGCACGGCCGCCCTCAAGGATGTCAGTCAACTCGTCCTGTGCGGGAGTGTTTCCGTCTCCGCCCAGGCCCTCCACTGGCTCTGTCAGGAAGGCATCCCCGTCGTCCATCTCACCAGCGGTCACTGGTTCTGCGGGCTGACGACCGGCATCACCCTGCGCAACGCCTTCGTCCGGTCGGCGCAGTTCCAGGCGGCCGCCGATCCCGCCAGGTGCCTGACAACGGCTAAAGCCATCGTCGCAGCCAAGGGCGCCAATCAGCGGACCATGCTCCGTCGCAATGCCTCCCCCAATCCGTCGGCTGACCTCGACGACATGGCCGACCTCCTCGGCAAGGTTCCATCCGCACCCTCCTGCGAGCATCTGCTCGGCCTGGAAGGCAATCTCGCCGCCCGATACTACGCCAATTTCGCCCGCCTGCTGTCGCCTCGCGATTTCGACGCCTCCTGGGACTTCACCACCCGCAATCGCCGGCCGCCAAAGGATCCCGTCAACGCCATGCTGTCATTCGGCTACGCGATGCTGGCCAAGGAGTGCACCGTGGCCCTGCTGGCGGAGGGACTCGATCCTTGGTGGGGCCTGTACCACAAACCACGCTACGGTCGGCCCGCGCTGGCGCTGGACCTTATGGAAGAATTCCGGCCGCTCGTGGTGGACAGCGCCGTCATCACCGCCGTCAACACCGGCATGGTCACAGCCGGCGACTTCGTTCGCTCCAACGCCGGGTGCATGCTCACGGACACCGGCCGAAAATCCTTCATCCGCGCCTACGAGGGCCGTCTCGACCAACTCGTCACGCACCCGACATTCGATTACCGCTGTTCCTGGCGATCGATCATCCGGCTCCAGGCGCGCCTCCTGGCCCGGTGGTTGTCCGGCGACGTTCCTCAATACACGGGCATGACCACGCGGTGACGCCACGGAATTTCCATGCGAAAACGATACCTCATCGCTTACGATGTCTCCGATGACAAGCGGCGGACGGCCATCTTCAAGACCCTCATGGGCAACGGCGACCATGTGCAGTTCAGCGTCTTCCTCTGCCAACTCAGTGACGTGGAATTGGCCCGCCTCAAGGGTGACCTTGGCCAGAGCGTCAACGCTCGACAGGACCAGGTCGTCATCCTCGACCTGGGTCCAGCCGACAATGACCTGGCTTCACGCTTCGAGTGCATCGGAAAGGCCTACACGCCGCCCGCTAGGGTGATGGTGATATAGAGGTTTCGAGCGGTCCAGTGATTCGCAATCCCCGGCCGCCGCTCGAACCTGTTGACAAGTACATACTTCCGAAAGGAGAAACACCTTTGCCAAGTCTTCCCGATAGCTGGATAATCACTGCCGCTCGAAAACGACCTTGTAAGCCGTTGAGCCACCGCCAGTTGCAAGGGTGGCATTTCCGCGTCATCGATGACGCGGCCCCATTGAAGCCCCTGGTGG
>Ga0315289_10006050_pt1 | contig 17807 bp, 28 predicted proteins | sample YL17G11_40_MG_FD_203452 | JGI IMG/M metagenome (GOLD analysis project Ga0315289, IMG submission 203452) | Sediment microbial communities from Yellowstone Lake, YNP, Wyoming, USA - YL17G11_40 | ecosystem: Environmental > Aquatic > Freshwater > Lake > Sediment | place: USA: Wyoming | collected... | reverse complement strand
AAGTTTGAGAGAAAAATGGAGTTTGTCAGGGGGTTACTTGGATTTGGTTATTCTGCGATTTCCTATCAATCTGAAACACCAATTTGAAGGTACATTATTCATATCTCCAGTCATGGCGTAGATTGCAGACATAGCTCCACAGAAGAAATTTACTTCATCTTCACCATTAGGAAGAAGTCCGTTGTTTTTTCGCTTTTGTGCATATTCTTCTATGATGTTCCAGATTCTTGTCTTTTCTGCTGTTTCCATATTTTGCCTCCGACACCAAAAAGGGATAGGTGTTTCGCTAGAATTTCACTAGCTCATCAGGGGATTCAGAGTTTTGATTGAAGAAGTGAAGAAAGCATTTCTTCAGCTTCGCACAATCTAGCTACACCGCTGATTGATTGGTTGTCTAGGAAACTCAATCTAGCTTCTTGTAGCTTGTTCATTATGTCATTTATTCTTATTGATGCGTTCATGTTTTTGCCTCCTTCACCTATCCTTTCTGTCTATACCTAGATACACTAGAGAGTATATAAACATATCGCACTATTGTGCATTAAATTTGAGAAAAAAGATAAAAAAGTTTTAACGCTCAGAGTTTGAAAGTTTCGACCTTTTCCTTTTCAGTCGATGCAAACGCACTCTGGAGCTTGTCTACATTCTCACCAAGATGCTCCAGTACACGGTTCTTTTGAGCATCCGTAAGCGAATACTTGCGAGACTTCGATGCTTTCGCAATCTTCGCTGTCCAGTCGTCTATTCGCTCAACTGCATGAGCGATTCTGGAGATATATCCAGCCTGCTTTTCGCTATCCGACTTCTTACTAGCCTTTGGCATTTTGTTTTCTCCATGCTCAGTTATGAGCATGACAGATAGCACATAGGAGCATATAAGCTTATTGTAACCTTCTGTGAAGCTCTAGGATTCGATTTAACGCATTTTGATGCCTTAGTGCTATGTTGCTATGGAAATCAAAAGTTTTGTGTTTCTACGAACTTCTATATAAGCTTAAATTGTTGATACAAAATAAAAATGAATGAAAAGGTTTTATGGTAGATTACCAGCCGGACGTTTTTTCTTCCAACTCAGAAAGTTTCAATCCACATTCAGGACAGTATTTATAAGATGTTTCAGGTGGATAGAGTGTGTTGCATCCTAACTTATGAAAATCTTTCTTAGATGGGAATACCAGAGCCAATACATATCCACCAGCAACTAGACCCCCGCCGAATAGAGCTAGATAGATTCCAGTCATTTCTTCAGAATTTATTTCTTGTCTAGTCCAAGTGAAAGAGGCATTTTTCATATCAGAGTATTTGATATTTGGGTCTGAAAAATGTGTGGGGTTTTTCAGATTTTCATTTGCTGTAAATTGGAATAATCCAAAAAACAGAAATGCCGCTCCAACAACTAAAACGCAAAATAGTCCTGTTGCTAGATACCGAGTGTTTTTTCTTACTTTCTCAAGCGCACTTAGTTCTTGTTTTTGTGTTGTCATTTATATCATCCATTTATATCCATATTTAAATCCAGTAGGAAAACGATAACTATAATTAAGACATTTGATAGTAGCTCTCGGTGGGCCTTTTTCACGGTAATTTCTTTTTGTGCCGCAATTAGGACAACTTAATATCATTTTTTCCCCTTAAAAAATTTGGCAATAAAATAAAGAAATGGTAGCATTAAATGAATTGCTAATTTTTCAAATGTTGTGAATATTTTGCTCATTTATTCACCTATTTTATCAAGATATGTGAAGTAATTTTCTATCGAAACTTGTTTAAGGTAATTTTCAATTATCAAAACTCCTTTCATTGCGAAACAAAGGTAAGCAGTTTGTAATTCATATTTTAGTAATTGTTCCTTAGTTATTACCATATTATTCTCTCCGTGCCGGAGGGGAGATTTTAACTCCCTAGCATGAAAGGATGGGTGTATCATGGGAGGATTCTCCGGCGTTGTGGAAAAAGGTTTAAGAAAAAGGTTTAGAAATGAAAAGAGAATGTCAAGAATCATCGGAATTTAACTGGCATGACCAGAGGGGCCCTAAGTCCTTAATTCCTTAAGTAAAATCCTATTGACATCACATCTTTTCGGATTTTACAGATGATTTTACTTGTTCTCTTTTCATTTTGTGGTAGCGAAATTCGTTCACGAAACGACTTTCACTTTATACTTTCGTTGCATCCCATCGCCTGACGGGATTATCGAAACTACATGACCAACTAGGCTCTTTTCCTCAGCGATAAAGAGCTTCGCGGCGCGGCCACCAGCTCGGATTTCATAGGGTTTTCCTTTTTCCAGACCGAGAAGTACGATGAAATCTCCCCATTGTCCCGCAGTTTTTGCAATTTCTTGTAGAAGAAATTCAACACCTTCTGGGCCTAGCTTCGCTAGGGTCATTTCGCCATAGTCTGTGGTTTCGAAAGTTTGCTGTACCATTTGTTTTTCACCTCCTTTTTTCTATATCTCTATCTTCGTTATCGTAATATGTATCTGATTCTATGCAATCTGGAAATGGGTCAGGTTCATCTTCAGGAGCAATCGGGCAATCATCACGATATTCGCACATTCGACAAGCATCATGTTCGAGATTAAAATATCTCTGATTATATTCACATAGATTAGACATTAATTATTCTCCATTTTCTTCTGGTAATGGTGTAAATGCTAGACAAATCTCTGATTCTCTTATAGTTTCTAATGGAATTTCTCTCAATCTGCATCTAGTTTCTGTTGCCCACATACAGAATGAACATCTAAGATTTGTCATCTAAATCTCCTGCGATTTATTAAAACATTCCTGAAATACTTTACAATTTGGAACACATTTTTCTGATTCAGGCTCGCATTGACCGAAACATCCAGAATATTGAGGGTATTTTTCTATCGTGAAAAAATCAAGTTTCGAATTTGCTAATTTTATATCAAATTTATAATTAGGATATTTCTCGCCTTTTATGAAAATGCATTCTTTACATTTTTTAGTATATAACCCTAACATTCTGAATTGACAAGTTGGACATTTATAGGAATTTCCTAATACTTCTTGTGGAGTGCCTACCATTCTATTATGAGATTGAAATTTACCATAATTCGTACTTTCAAATTCAATCATAGTGAAAATTTCTCCACACAAAATATCGTTCTATCTTGTTTAAAACTCGGATAATGTATTTCAGATGCAGAGCATTTTAAGCATGGATTCTGGTTAGCATCTACATTACGATAGATGCAACGAGCGCATGGACAATTATAATTAATCATGCGAATCACTTCGTTGAATATAAGTTTCAATATTTACGGAATGTTTTTTATCAGTAAAAAGAACTACGGATTGAGAGATGCAATTAGCGCATACATTTTCAATATGTTTTGTTCCAAATCTAAAAGCAATCGCTCCAAAACAGAACATCCTCATACGCTTTACTTCATACCAGATTTTTATATTTGAACCGCAATTTTCGCAAATCATTTTAAATCGCCTACTTTCTCCTCGTGACCGCACGGGCAGAAATACTTACGAATGCGAACTGGTTCTCCAGGCCAGAAATTTATCCACATCCTAAACCCGCACTTGGGGCATTTCATGACAAGCCCGTCCTGCTGACAATTGTGTCCCACCTACATTTCTTACAGATGAACCAAACGCACTTGCTAATCCTTCCGTTCTTGACAAACGACTCGATTTTTCCGTTTCGGCTACCGCACTTCGGGCACTTCATGGCTTCTCGACCTCCGGCCAACCAATCCATCGGTCAACATTGCCGCCGAGTCTGGTGCATAGGTCTCTACCCGTTCGCCCACGAGAAATAATGCAACCGGCGTAAGGGCCATCGTCATCATTCCAGTAACAACTCTCACATGGCTTCTCACCGCCTACCTTCTCCTCGTGACCGCACTTATGGCAATGCCAATGGGTTGGTTGTTCGAACGGCATACTTTTGTAGCCGTGTGGGTGTAGGTAATATTCCTCGTATCCGCACTTTGGGCATATCATTTAATTACACCTTTTCCATGATAATCTATCATATCGAGAGTTGCCATATTTACATCAATCGGCTCGAACATATCTAACTGTTGAAAATGAAGTTTAGGAATTTTGCAATAAACTTTTGCTTTTTTGCTTTTTGGATTTATTCCATTGTACATACATGAAACGCATCTTGAACCATGATTTTTTAATCTTATAAGTAATTCATAATAGTGAATAGTTTTATCCTTTTTCCATGCTTTATAATCTGATAATTGAGCTATTCCAGTTTTACAATTATCGCATTGGTCGGTCATTTAATAATCTCCATTATAATAACAATTAGAGCATATTAATCCAAAGTATGTTTCAATTAAATTATCTTCTGTTTCACATATTTGGCATTTTGGTAAATCTTGAATTTCAAAATTTATTCTAAGTTCTGACCAAATAATTGAACAATCTTCGCAAGGTTCAAATCCAGTTGGTATCGCTAGATTTCCAGAGCATTTAGTTGGAATATTCATTACTGGACAAAAAATAGATTTATGTGGATATTTAGATTCTAATTTTTTCTTAGGTTCAAAAACACATCTTGAATCAAAAATATCTACACCATAACAGCAACCAATTTGGTCAGCAAAATTAACACAATTTTTGCATCTTCTAATTTTTGAGTTTATGAAATCTTCTTCTGAAATTAATTTTCCAATCACAGCATTACATTTTGAACATTGAAAATATCCATAATTATCCGTATCTGGAACGGGTTTAGAAATTATATGACATTTCCAGCAACGAATTTCTTGAATATTTGATAAGAAATTATTTCCCTTTTCCATCTTCTTCCCGTACCTTGATGGGCTTATGACTACTTATAAGTACCGTGATACTCAATAGCACGATTTTAAAATTCATTGAAGATAAAAGGGTATGAACGGTCATCTACTACAATCCCCTTATCATATTCTCGTTTCAATTGTTTTGTGATGTATTCTACTCTGACTATGCCATCCGGTATTCCTTTTATGTATTTAGAATTCTTAGTTTGAAATTGTTTTTGAATGTATCGCCCATCCAATTGTTTGATAGCATCCTTCTTGATTCCTTTGATTTTTATTTTTCCGTCAAATTCATAATCTTTATTTCCATACATTTTAGCTATCGCGCATTTTTTGTATTTCATTTTTCCTAATTGTTTGTTATCAATCTCTCCAGATTTCGAGAGATTTTCATATCCAGTTTTATTCACAAAAAGAGAATCAGTATCACAATAAAAAACATTTTCTTTACCTGCAATATTCATCAATCTAAATAGAACTATTCTAGCATAAGAAGTTACAGCAGAAGCAATTATAGGAATTGAATCTTTAGAATAATCTCCACAAGGTTTTTCAATATAGTATAATTCATCACCAATACGGATTTTAGTATCTATTTTAAATGTATTACAATCTGCCATAACTTTAAACCAGAACTGTCTAAGATGTTCGTCAGTAACTAAAACAGTTTCACATGGTTTCTTTTGACCGAATTTTCCATATAAAGAATTTAAAAATTTCTTACACATATATTGTATTGTTTCGTTGGTAGTATTTTGTCTTAATGAATAAAAGAAATCTACATATTCATCGAATATTTTTTCTTGTCGATAACATACCATTCTATTGACCTTAATGATTTCTCCACAATCAGTATTATTCAAAATATATTCTATCTCAGGTGAAGTGATGATTTGTTTTATTTTTCCAACTGGAAAAAGAAGTTTATCGCGTTTAGTAGCAATAACAGGTTTCTTCAAATCAAGGTTACAATCTGCTAAAACAAATAATCCTTTGGAAATACAATTTTTTAAATCGTCTAAAGAAGGTTCATAGATAGGTATAGAATGAATCGGGATAGTAGGAAAAAGATTTTCTTTCATAACGAAAGGATACATAGAATTTACATCTAATTCATAAACATCATTATTTTTATCAAATCTAAATGTCTCATTTCTACCGCCTCTATAACTTCCGCGTTCCATTTCTAAAACTTCTGAATAAGTATGAATCAATAATTTAGTGCGCATGAATCTATGACGAAAAGCTGTCATTGCCTGACCAGCTATTGTTGGCTTGAAACATCCTAAATCTTTATCTTTTAAAAATTGAATATAAAATTTCATAACATTAACTAAAACTTCGGTATCACGCTTGTTATAAATCCGTAATTCCTTATCAGAAACAGTTTCAAAATCTGGGGATTCCATCTTACTAAGACCGAATGTTATACCTAATTCTTTAAGAGATTCGTTAAAGAAATTAGTAGATGATAAGAACATGATATTAGATGCTTTAATAATAAAAACAGGAGATATAACTCTCATTTTGATTTCTATGTTTCGTGATGATAAATAACTGTCAATCTTGAGAATGGCATAATCATAAGCCATATTATGACAGATTATATACAATCTCTTTTTTTCATAAGAAAAATTATCTAATAGTTTCCAGAAATCTTCAATAGTGTTTAATTCATATCCAGTCTCTGACCAATCATCCCTAGAATTTCTACGAATAAGATGAATCGCATATCCTAATCTGAATGTCTGATTTTCTCCAGAATCATCTTTAGAAATATATGCTTCGGTATCTACAACTAGAATATTAGATGGAGATTCACAACCTTTATTTTCATGTAAATAATGGTTGAATCTACCGAATTTTTTCAATTCAATAACTCCTTAGAGTTTCCATAGTGCGACTGTCATAGATTTTAAGCAATCTTAGATTCTCGAAATGATTTTCATCTGGATATTTAAATTCTTCAATATATGCTTTCTTAGTCATTTCAAAAAGATATTCTTTAGTACTTTCATTCATTGTATATATTTCCGAGCTGGTCATGGAAAAACATCTATATTCTTTTCCAAAATGAGATTGCATCAAATAAACATATTTTTCTGGTCTTATTCCAGTAAGATTAAAATTATAACCATAAGGTTTTTTTGGTAAAGGTTTTCTATATTTCTTTTCGGGGTAAGTTTGAATATAAACTACATAAGTTTTCACTTCTTCTGTATCTTTTTTACCATGCCATTTTTTTACTTTAACCCATCTACCATATTCTCTAGCAACAGAATAAGCACGACCATTTTTCCAGATTTCACGCTTAACGCTAATCTCTGGTGGAGCATCAATTTTAGGACTTCGTTTCGACATAGAAACACGAAATCCTATCTACTTTTTCTTTTTCAAAAGTAGTTTTTTGTTATGCTCATCGACTAATCTTTGAATGACTGAATACCACGGTTCTTGTTCGACTAATTTAATATCTTTTAATTCATCACGCAAAGAAATAGGTATCCATACATTCGTCATTTCCCTACCGTTAGACCATTTGGTGGAAGATTGTTTTATCGGATTTTCTAACTGATTTTCTTCTATTTTAATCGCCTCTTTCCTCAAAATACGCATTGGGGGTACATAGGTCGGTAAGTACTTATAGGTATTCAATAGCAGGACTAATATATTGATACTTATATTTATTTACTTTTATTTATCTTCTTAGATTTTAAATTCGGGATAGTGCTGGCTTTGATTGCCGCATAGATAGCATCACCATATTTTTTAGGTAAATCTTCACGCAAACAATAATCGGATATTATTATTCTTGTATAAGATTCAGCAGGAGCAAGTTTCAACAATTCTTTAACTCTTTTATCAATATCTTTAATATTATCCGTTTGGTCTACTGTAATATTCATAATAAGTGCCTTATCAATCGGGTCTATTAATTCAAGAGTATTATACATCCGAAAATATTTTATAGCTTTACGGATTGAAAGAAAATAACGTTTTGGTTTATATTCTCCATATCTCGATATTCGTCTTTCAGAATACAAAAATCCAATTATATTATCAATATCGCCAGGGTCTTTTTTCTGATTCCTTATTATCTTTATACAATCAGTCCTGAAATTAATCATTTCTCTATATCTCAAATCAAAAGTAGATTCAAGTTGATATGTGATTATAAAATCCATACCTCTTTTTCCAGACTGAAAAAGAATATATCCCATATAACGATTGATATCTTTTCCGCTTGTCCTAGATTCAATCCATGCATAAATCTCATCAATCAATACTAAACAAGGTTCATTTATTAGAAAAAGCATTTCAGGTTTTAACAATTTGAATGTAGGAAAAAACTTGGAGTTTAATTTATAATTAGAATATATTGTACGATTAGGGAATCTTCTAGTATATTTAAATGCTTTGATAGTTGCGCGGAGAGTTTTACCGCTTCGTACATCACCTTCGAAAGCGTAAAGCATTTAAAAACACCATTAATAAAAGAGTTCCTATTATTTCTACGAATTGATGCGTCATTAAGTTTTCTCTGGTAAAGTCATTAATTTATCCGATAATTTTCTTTCTTCTTTGATTGATTCTGTAAGTGCAGTAATAATTTCTTTTCTTGATTTTCTATCAAAACTCACCATATTTATCCTGTAATCATAAACAAAAGTGTTTAAAGTTGTTTGACAATCAAAAGCTTTTTCATCACCACACCATTTAGCCAAAGTTTCTAATCTAGTTAGATTAAGAGGTTGTTGAATCTCAGTTTGCATCTCCACATTTTCTTTATCTTGAAGTGAATTTAAAATTTGCATCGGAGATTGTTCTTCTATTGGAGAAAAATCGCTTTCACCAAAATCCATTTCAGAATCATCTTCAACAGGTTTTTTAGTGATAGTTTTTTTAATTTCAACTTTTACAGGAAGTTCTTTTTTAAGTTTTTTTCTCAACATTAAATCACTTTAATCCTAGAACATTCCCCAGTATATAACCTACTGGAGTACCTATTGCTATCCCGATAATCAGATAAAAAATCATTTGTTTAAACTGGACATTCTGTAATCCTGAAACTAAATCTTTTATAATATGTTGATTCATAATTGCATCCCAAAGTTTTGGGGAAAATGGTTTAGTTGGCTTATCAAAAGTTAATTGTCCATTTTTTAAATCAACTATATAAAAAAATGTATTTCTTATTCTAAAGAGTGGCTTACTAGAATCAAAAGCGAATTGATGACCTTTTGTTCCAACAAGTGTAACATTCATACTAATTTTCTTTGATGAAACTACTGTTAAAATTCCACCTTTATTTCTAACATAAAGCAATTTATTCTTATCTTTTCCCGAAAATGACCAGTTAACCATGACCCTCCATAGACTTATAAGTATTTAAAAGTATTTATAAATGAACTAAAATAATAAAATAAAAGGTTTACTCTAAGTCAAGAAATTTGAAAAATACTTGAGAAATTGCTCTCAAAGTATCTAGTCAGACTTCAAGAAATAGAGCGCAATTCCGATGACACCTAGAACAGGCAACAGTACCGTTACAATCAGTACGACTGTTGGGTCTACATTACCATTGGAGCCACTCCAAGTAGCATTCGCCATCGTAACCAATGCTATCGGGAGCATGATTGCCGCGACGAAAAGACCTATCGAAATCGCAACTACTTTCTCAAGCAGAGGATTCATAGATGGGTAATATACTTCTGGATATATATTAGTTTGCTAATAAAGATATATGACCATTCATAAGTATTCATAAGCCAACTAATATATATCTCGGAGTATATAAGGTAATAGATGACTGGCTCGAAAGCTAAAAAGAAATCGTTGCGATTTTTAACGATTTTTATTCTATTTTGTTTCATAATTACACCATTTTTATATTCAGCTAATAGTAATGTTAGTGCTATTATCGAAGGTTCACATACATATTATCCTGTTGCTAATAATGCAGTTGTTATAAATCAAAAATGGGATGTTTATCATTACATAAATTATATACATTCAGATTCTGCAAATATTAAAGAAAAATATCTTAGTTATTCTAATGTGTGGTATGCTGGCAATATACAGACCTATACTATGACATGGGGATTTAAAACAGCTGGTGGCGGCGGTAGTTATGGAATCATTCCACCAGATGACCCTTTCCATATCAATATAACAGCAGTAGAAATTCATGTAGCGATAAACAATATTGATGGACATATCAATGGCGGTTATCTTTCGTTTTGCACAGATTATCCTGACAACAATAATCCTAGTGTTGATTCTGTTTATTTTAAAGGAAATTGGACAACAACTGGACAATATAGTTTTGCACATCTAGGCCCGTATGAAAGTTATTATAATTTATTCTGGAATATCACTGGACTTCGTGCGTGGACAATTACTGATTTAGTTTCAGAATATTCTTTTCGTGTATCGTATAGATTTACAACTAATTTTACTGTACAAAACATAGATTATGTAGGAATTAGATATTGGTACACATTCGATAATCTTACTGGAACTTTTGGTTATCCAACAGTTACAACAGGATATAATATAAATGGATTATTATGGTTATTTATAATGTTCACTCCTACTATTGCTATAAGTCAATATGTACCAAAAATAGGATTCGTTGCAGGAATAACAATAATGTTAATAATATTGGGAGCGACACAATCAGGTTTTTTGCCTACGATGATTATTGGAATAGTAGGTGTTGCTGTATTAATGTATAAAGGAGTTTGAAATGATAACAGATTATTTAATTGTAATTGGAGCAATATTAGGATTTTCTATCGCGGTATCTATAACTAAAGATGGGTTTTCTACAAATGTATTTTTGACTGGTGTTGCTATATGTATAGCTGTATTAGTGTGGATTCCATTACTACCACGCTACTTAATAATTATCCCTATTTTAATTATTTCAGGAATATTTTTTTCTGGTAGTAATACAGAAGGAGCAATAGCAAATGAATAAATTACTAATTTTTCCTATCGGATTTATGTTTTTACTTACCATATATGCAGTAGTATATACAGGAACAACATACTCTGGAAGTACCGATAGTTATACTGACCAAAATGGAACAATAGTCCAAGGTGAAACAGGCACAGTTTTTATTCCAAATGCTGGTTCAAAAAATTTCGATATTTGGGATAATCTAGCTGGCGCGGCAATGGTTGTTATAGCTGGCGCACTTGCGGTAGGTACTATTTCTGGAATTAGGATATTAGGTTCAGGATTATCGGAAATGTCGCAATCATTAATTTTTAAAGCGATAATATTTCTTGGAATATGGGCTTGTCTGACAGTATTTGCTCAGGATTTTCTATTTGATTCAATTCTTACAAAATTACTTTGGGTAACATTGACATTAATATATTGTATAGGATTAGGAACGCATCTTGGTAGTTCAGGAGGAGATTAAAATGATTGGTGATGATTTATTCATGTATTTAATGTTTCAGATGATTATTCTAGTAATTAATCTTGCGGGGTATTTCAAAATACCATATCTAGGATTAATCGGAATAATAGCTACATTATCTGTTGCATATCCAACAATAATTGCTTTCGGAGATTACTACATAATGGCTGTAATATTACTTCTAGTGAATGGCACTCTCCCCATAATGGGATTCACAAAAGCATATAGAGGTAAATAAATGTATCCATTTGATGCTCCATTTTGGCAAAAAATGTTTTTTGTTGGTGTGGTAGTCGGTGTTTCACTTTTTGTAAATTTTTTCATAGATGCTTGTCATCAAGCGTCAAAAGATTTTAAAATATGGAAAGAAAACTATTTCAAGAATGAATATCCGAAAGTAAAATCAGAAACAAATAGGATTGTGAAAGATATGAAGAACAAAATATTTGGAAAAGTAATGTGCCTAGGAATAATAGGAATGTTCGTAATGTCTGGAATAATGATTTTTATTCCACAAGAAAAACAAATAGAAACTAATAAAGCAACTACTCAGTCTGCATGGACTGATTTTCTCGGTGAAATGTCCTTTAGTAGAGAACCAAGAAATCCGTTGATGTATGCGACTGAAACTTGGGAAGGTGTAGAAATAGGAGATTATTCGGTACATGACGATGTATCAAATTTTGTCATGTTCTACACTGGATTTCGTTATGATGCAATAGCTAATGGAATTGGCAGAGCTACTGCTCCACCTGAATATCCTATGACAAATTGGACAAAATATGGAAAAGTTTTCGAAGGAAATGCTACGCCAGGACAGTGGGATTCAGGTTCGGTTAGATTAGGTTCTGTATTTAAAGATAATGGAACCTGGTATATGTATTATGGAGCAACACCAGCGATAGGATTTGCTGGTGGGCCAGTGAAGATTGGTCTAGCTACTTCAACAGATGAATTGACTTGGACAAGAGTAGGAAACGGGAATCCAGTTTTAGTTTCATCTGGTGATGAAACCAATGTAGAAGACCCTGCTGTAATAAGAATGTCAGCTACTAGCTGGTATATGTATTATTCTTATAGAACTGCTGGAGATATTTTGCCAGGAATAAGAGTAGCATCATCACCAGATGGAAAAACTTGGACTAAAATAGGTGAAGTTATTTCAAGAGGTACTTACGGTTCATGGGATGATACATTTATAGAACATTCAAATGTTTATTATGTCGAAAATCATTTTGTTTTATTGTTCGAAGCTTATGGCGGTTCTGGCTCAGAACCGTGGCAACTCGGAATAGCATATAGTACTGCCCCAACTTCAGGATTTGTAAAATATTCTGAAAATCCAATCTTCAGCCCAAGTCATGAAGATGGAGCATTTGATGAGTTTCATGTAGATACGCCATATTTATTCAATCATGATAATGATTGGTATTTATTTTTTGGTGGAGCTGACGGTTATATATATAGCCCTTCAAATTGGCAAATGGGGATTGCATATTCTCCTGGAACTTCTGCTATGATTCCAGCACCACAAATCAAACTATGGAGTGCTGGAACAGCTTCTACTGCTAGCACTTCTGCTAGTTGGACTCCTGTTGGTGTTCCACGAAATGGAGATTATATTGTACTGAATTTAACAAGTTCTCAAAATATTAATTGGGATTTAACTAATGTTAGACCAAAAAGTGTTAGTCTTAATACTGGATACTTAGGAACATTTACTCTTTCAGTTAATCCATTAAATGTAGATGATTTCTATCTTAATAATGGAACAATAACAGCATCAACTCCAGATTATATATATCATATTAATCACAACTTTATCAGAACGAATGGTAATGTTGCTGGTGGCGGATGTATAATTGTAATGGAAGGTAATGGTGGAATTCTTGATGGTGGTCATGGTTATGGAATTACATTTAGACCTTATGCAATAATATTTGAAGAAAATACTACACTTATTGGTGATTGGGTACGAGTTTCTGGATGGTTTCAAGTTGTTCCAAATAGAATACTTACCATATCCGCAAATTCCAACCTAGTCCTTGATACATGGGTATCAGCCAGAATGATGTATAATGATGGAATAATTCAGGGAAATGGATATTTCGTATTTCATAATTTCCAAACAAATGACCTTCCATCATATTATGGAACAATCAATTCTAACGCTAAAATGATGCTTGAACCAACATCAAGTTACAATCCTACTGTCAAATTGAAAGCTGATTTAACAATCGGCGGTTCACTTGAAATAATTGGAAATGCTGACCATTATAATTTACTTGATTTAAATACAAGTGGAAACTATGATTTATCAGCTAACGGAATAACTATAGGATTTCATGGACAAATAAATCCTGCGGCATCTACAATAACTAATTCGGGAAATTGGGATTCGTCTCTTGGAATATTTACTCAAGGCTCTAGTAAATTAATTATGACAAAAGGAAAAGATAATACCGGAACATTAGAAATTGGAGCAAGTTGGACAGCTAACGCAAATTCTCCTATAACTTTTACGGTTACGGAATTGACCGTTAGCAAACATTATCATGTATATGTAGATAATGCAGAAAAATATGGTCAATCTGGTCAAACTGAATTAAATTATACTTATTCGACATGGGGTGTTTCCCACAAATTCGAAGTATTAGAATCATCTTTTCTTAAAGAACATCCTGTATATGGAATGTTAGCATTATTAATTGTAATGGCATCTGCAATAACAATGGGTCTATTATTTATTAATTATAAAGAAGAATTAACTTTGGAAGGAATTATAATAATAGTTGTAGGATTATTAGTAGGAATAATCCTTATTGTTATTGGAGCTATGACATTCTGGAGTGTATAAAATGAATAAAAAACCTCTTACCTACGAGCAAAAATGGAAAAAATGGAAAAGTAAGCGAAAGAAAAAACCAAAAGTAAATCCTAAAACTAAAACGCGCTTTAGAAAATTCTTAGCGTGGAATAACAGAGTTCGCGGAAAATAAACTAGAGTTGGTAAAATGGGCGGAAAAGGTTCAGGAAGAAAACGCGGAGTAGGCAGACCGAAAGGTAGCTATAAAACTCGACCAAAACGCGGCAGACCGCGAAATGTTGGTAGACCAAAAGGATGCCATACTCGGTGGGCGAAAAATCGAAAAAGAAATCGAAGGTAAACCTTTTTAGTTTTATTTTCATTTTTATTTTTATTTTACGGAGAATACTAAATGATAGTTAGAAAACTTAAGAAAGAACCATCCAAAAAGACATCAAGAAAACGATATCTATACTATGTTAGCCCTGCTATTATTCTAGTTTTCGCTTTCATTCTTATGAATTTTTCTTCGAATGTAAAAGCTGAAGATTACACTTTCGGTTCTGAAAATGTGATAAAAGGAACTAGTGGCTCTCCAGCAAATAGAAATGCTGAAGATGGCTCATTTCAAACATTGACAGAAGCTAATCAATATTCCGATACTTATTTCTCTGGTTCATCTGAAGCTATGACCTATGGAACGATAGGTGGAGGAACTTTTCCTAGTGCATTAGATACGGATGATTCTACCAGAAGGAATTATATCGAAGCTAATTTAGCGGCGGCATCGACATACGCTATTTTAAGACCGACATCCGATAGTTCTCCTTTGACATTCACTCCAACACCAACTGGAACACATTATACAACAATAGATGAAACTACTGCTGGTGGAAATGGAGATACTGATTATATAACAGGAGCATCTAACGGAAATGAAGATACTTACGGAATGTCTGATACTTCAGGAACTGGAAATTTTGATGTTACAATATGGCATTGGTCTAGGGGAATAACAACTTCAAGTTGTGCTATACAATATGGCTTAGATATAGGTGGGACAAATTATCTAGGTGGAACTTCTACAATGACATCTATAACATATGCTAATTTTTCTTATACTTGGACAATAAATCCATCTACAATTTCCGAATGGACATTAGCAGAAATCAACGCATTAGGGACATATTTGTATATGACAGACGCTAATCCAGATACTCGAACAACTCAACTAGCACTTTATATTACACTCAGTCCAGTAGCGGATTATGAAATGCAAGGAACAATAACATATTCTAGTGTATTATCTACATCACAAACAACTGGATTTAGCGTATTATGTCAGGGATATCGTTCTAATTCTGAAAATTTCTATGTTCAAGCATGGGATTATACTACACTCGCATGGGTAACAAAAGTAACAATAAATTCAGCTAGTGATACTGATTTCAATTTTGATTTATCTGGATGGAGTACTAATCACGAAAGAAGTTCTGGAAATGAAGTTAAATTAAGATTGATTGATGTTACTGGTAGCGACACAACTCAGGATACTTTATATTTAGATTTACTCAAAATCAAAAGGACTGAAGTAGGATATGCTTTAGAGGTTGAAATGACAGCGTCAGCTACCAATACTTATGGAAATCAACAGCTTTATATCAAAGGAAAAACTAGCTCGGAAACCTTCAATGTTGCCGTGTATAATTGGGATACTACATCTTGGGAAACAAATAAGATATCCATCACTTCGACATCAAATACAGTCTATACTTACACACTGACCGCCACGCAACAGTCTGGAACGCAACAGGTAAAAATTCAATTCACAGATGGAACATCATATACAGCAGACCAAGTACAGGACATTTGTTCGTTAGATTATGTAGCTGTAAAATGGATTCATTCTGACCCAACAATCACACTTTATCGAACCTCTATTGTTGAAATCAATATCGGAGAAAATGCCGTGTTTTGGCTTACATATACTGATATTGATAACGAAATTCCTAGTTATGTTTACACTCACATTTCCAGTACAGATTATTCAATGACTGGTAACAATAGCGGAGATACAACTTACTATGATGGAAAATTGTATGCACTCACAAAATCTGATTTAAATGCTGGAAATACAACCTATTATTTCAAAATTAAAGATGCTAATTCTGGAGATATCACTACTTCACCAGTTGCATTATCTGTTAATACTAAACCAACTTTAACACTTGATGGAGTAACACCTTCAACAGGAATTCCTCAATCATTTACATTTTTCGTTACATACTCTGACATAGAAGCAAACAACCCAAAATATGTGAAAGTGACTATCGACGGAACTGATTACATTATGGATTATAATGGTTCTGGTGGAGGTTATCACTATCATAAATCTATGATAGTTGGAGATTTCGAATACAGTTTCAAAACCGAAGATTACCGTTCAGAAATTGTGCAAACAACCCACAAACATTTGATTGTATATCCTGACGATATTATGCCTATACTTACAAATCCGGATAGAACTCCTGCTGACCCTGTTTATAAAAATACTGAATTAAATTTCACAGTTACATATACGGATGATGATAATGATGCTCCTACATTTATAAAGTGGAGAGAAGATAGTGGAACAACACAAAATATCAGTATGATAGATATTGATATTTTAGATACAACTTATACCGATGGTAAAGACTATTATCTTACTATTTATCTCGAACATGGAGCACATTCGTATGATTTCTATGCTAGTAATGCACTAGCACAAATTACTATTGGAGAATATTCTATCACAATTCAAAATAGAAATCCTGTAATATCTAGTTCTGGAAATATCACTCAAACAATAGATACTTTTCTATCATATACGATTGTTGCATCTGACCCTGATACTGACACATTAACCTATGAATTATCCACAAATGCAACATGGGCTACAATATCTGTAAATGTAATATCTGGAATAGCTACTCCTGCTGGTTGGTACAATTTCAATATATGGGTTAATGATTCTTATGGTGGTAGTGATACAGATAATTGGATACTAACTGTTGGAGAATTAGCTAATTTAGACCCCTATTTTACAAGTACACCAGCTTATTCTAGTATTAATTCTACATTTTATCAATATCATGCTGAAGCTATCGACCCTGAAAGTGCAACATTAACTTTCGATTTATTCGGAAACGCTTCGTTCCTTTCAATCAATCCATCAACAGGAATAGTTAGCGGAACATCTACATTAATTGGAAATTATTCTGTGAATATTTCTGTCAGCGATGGAGTAAATACTGTTTGGCAAAACTACACTCTAGAAATAACTCCGTACACCACAGAAAATATTGATAACACTACAATGATTATCTGTATAGTAATAATAATGAATCTTATTATAATATGTCTACTATTTATACTCAAGAATTAATTTAATAATTTCTAAAGAAAAGGAGGTGATTCCATAGCAAGATACGAATGTGGAAAATGTAAAAAGAAATTTACTACAATAAAAGCTGGAAAACGCCATTACTACTCCAAGAAAAAGAAAGGACAATCAGGACATATCTTTAGTGGAATCTAAAGAAAATGGGCAGACATAGAAAAGTTGGACGGCCTTCGAAGAAGAATCGGAGAGCCAGACTTCTAAGACATCATAGAAAACACCACATCAAAAATAGTAATAGAAACTCGTCATTCAGATTGCGTCATCCTAATGCGTAAACCTCTTTAACTTTTTAACCTTTCCATCTCCATTTTTCTCTCAAAC
>Ga0315289_10006048_pt1 | contig 17814 bp, 13 predicted proteins | sample YL17G11_40_MG_FD_203452 | JGI IMG/M metagenome (GOLD analysis project Ga0315289, IMG submission 203452) | Sediment microbial communities from Yellowstone Lake, YNP, Wyoming, USA - YL17G11_40 | ecosystem: Environmental > Aquatic > Freshwater > Lake > Sediment | place: USA: Wyoming | collected... | reverse complement strand
CGCACCTGTCTCCCGGAACTCACGAACCGAGCCCCGTTTTCTCCCAGAAAACAGGGCTCTTGGCGTCCAAGTGGCCGGCCGCGCTATTTGACTACAAATTGTGGCTATGCACGGGTTCGTAGTACGCACTTGAGTGCGCCATGGACACGCTGAAGCGGGGACTACGAACCGCTTTCGCCATTGCGGCTATGCACGCACGATGACCGGCAAGTAGATGCGCCACCGCACGCCGGCACCAACTGTCACAGTGCCACCTTCGGATGTGACGCGGATGGCCTGCCCCTGCGTATCGGTGAACTGCACCCCCGAGAAGCTCAGCGCGCTGCTACCCACGGCGCGCGCATGCAGGCGCACGGTGGCCAGCGTGCCACTGCCGCTCAGCACCGGCGTCGTGCCGATGCTGTAGGCCGCGAACGTCGCCGTGCCTGCGTTGTTGTCGATCAGTGGCCCCATCGCTGTGAACGCCCGCCCGCTGCCCGTCACAAAGCCGCCCAGCGCCATGCCGTCCGCGCGCAGGATGGCGGGGTTCCAGTCCAACGTGAACTGGAAGCCGCCTAGATTGGTGACGTGGTCCACGGCCACCTGCAAGGTGAAATCCGCACCCGGCGCGACGCTGCTCGAAGCCGGGTCGATGCGCAAGCCCGCAGCCCCGGGTGGAACGGTGGGTGTAGGCGTGGGCGTGGCCGGCTCTGTCGCCGTGGGGGACGCGGTTGCGGTGGGCGTGGCGCTCGCCGTCGCAGTGGCACTGGCGGTGGCCGTCGGCGTCGCGGTGTGCGTCGGAGTGCGGGTCGGCGTCTGCGTCGCGGTGGCCGTAGACGTGGATGTGGCAGTTGCGGTCGGTGTGGGTGTTGCTGGCCCAGCGCTGTAGCGGCAAATGCTGCCACCAGCGGTCGCGGCCAAGACTGCAGAGTCGGTTTCCCAGTAGGCAAACAAGGCTTTGATGTAGGGATTGTACTGGCCGTCCTGCAGGGGGCTCCAATGCTCGCCGCCATCAGTGGAGCGGAAGACACCGAAGCCATGCGTGCCAGCGTACACCGTGTGGTCGGCCGCAAACCGTGGTGATACTGACAGTGCTGTCACCTCAGGGCCTTTCGCGGGGTCAAACTCCAGTCCATCGTTGCAAGCGCGCCACGACGCGCCCCCATTGGTTGATTTGAATACACCCCCGCCTCTGCCGGGCTGTGACAGACCTGCAAACAGTGTGCGGTCGCCCGCAAAGTCGGGCGAGAAGGCAATCACGTTCACGTATGGGTAGCGTGGCAACCCTTCTTTCGCGGGTTGCCACGACATGCCCCCATTGGCGGAAACCCAGATGCCTCCCGTGTTGCCGGCGGGAGGCACATAGTCAGTGCCGACGAAGAGTGTAGTGTCGGCTGCATAGTTGGGCGAAACCGCAAGGCAGTGTACGGCGCCCGAATCTACACCCGGTCCGCCTCCTCTCCAGGTTGCGCCGCCGTCACTCGAGCGGCGCACTTGGCTGCTGCCCGCGGCAAACAGGGTATCGCCGGCGCCGAGACCGACAGCCACGACGTTCCTGAATGGAAGAGCGCCAGTGATATTGCGCCAGGAGTCGCCGGCATTGGTCGACTTGAACACCCCCTGGTCTGTGCCAGCCAACACCAGTTGGCTGGCCGAAAAGCTGGGTGCGATGGCCAGCGAACGTACATAGTTCGCCAGCAGTCCATTGATGGCATAGCTCCAGGTGATACCCCCATTCTCGCTCTTGAGTATGGAAGCGGTGTGTTCTTCGCGGCAGGCGAAAATGGTGGCATCGTCGGCAAACTGCGGGGAGACTGCCATGCTGGCGAGTTCATAGCCGGAGATGCCGAGATGCGACTCGTGCCAGGAGCCTCCCCAGTCGGTGGTCTTGTGTATGCCAAAGATGCTTCCGCAGAACGCAGTTCCGTAGCTGCCAAAACCGGGTGGGGCGCTCAGGTTGAGCACGCCCTGGTCTGCGAGCCCGCTCGCTCGCCAACGGAAGGCAGCGTCGGTGGTCTTGTAGACCCCGCCCTTAGTGGCAAGCAGAAGGGTGCGGTCCATGGCGTACTCTGGCGACACGGCTATGCCCTCCACCAGCTTCGAAGAGGACGCATACAGACCCTCTGAAGCTGGGAACCACGTCGTGCCTCGGCTGTCGGACCTGAACACTCCGCTGCCATACGTGCCAGCAAAGACGGTATTATCGTGTGAGAAGTCGGGCGAAAGAGCCAGTGCGCTGATGATGGGATAACCTGGCAACCCCGCATTGATGGGGTACCAGTGGTCACCTGCGTTGGCCGAGCGAAAAACGCCTCTTTCAATGCCATCCGAGCTGTCAAGGCCGGCAAAGAGGGTCTGGTCGGCTGGGAAGTTGGGAGAAATGACAAGCGCGTGAATCGTGAGACCGTTGAGACCCGCCTTGCAAAGAGTCCACGCTTCGCCACAATTGGTCGACTTGAAAACTCCCTGTGGCGCCGGTTTGCCGTTCGGGCCCGCGCCGGTTCCTGCGAAGATGGTGTGATCGTGGGCGTAATCGGGAGAAACGGCGATCACCTGCACACGTAGGCCAATCAGGCCCGTGTTGCTGGCATGCCACATGTTTCCACCGTCTGTGGACTTGAAGAAGCCCCAATTCGCGCTGCCCGCGAAGACGGTCCGGTCAGCAGGGAAACTGGGTGAGGTTGCCACGCAGAGGAACTCGTCGTAGGGCAGCCCAGCGTTGGTGGCCTGCCACGAGGCTCCGCCATCGCGAGAGACAAATAGACCGCCCCCACGTGTGGCTGCGAAGGCGGTATGATCCGTGCTATAGGCGGGTGACGCGGCGATGCTCTGCACAACGCCACCCCACGGTCCGATGGCGACCCATTTTCCATCGGCGGCGCGCGCCGCGAGCGGCCTCTGCAGCCGCAGGCAAAACATCACAGATGCTGCTGCAATGATGAGCGTAGATAGGAGGACCGCGACGAGACGGTATCTGAGGCCCATTTTTCTATCTCCTTCCGATAGGGCTCACCTGACTTGGCGTGTTGCCAAGTCCATCGTCCGCGATTCCCTGTGGCTATTTGATGATTTCACCTCCTTTCAGCACCGCATTCTGCTCGTGCTAGGGGAAGGCGCGCTGGACAGCCGGCAGATACACCCTGTGAGGCTTGCGCGTCGGCATAGGAGTGTGGGTGGCCGTCTCCGTCGCTGTGGGGGACGCGGTTGCGGTAGGCGTCTCGGTCTCGGTTGAGGTGGCCGTCTCTGTCGCCGTCGGCGTCTGGGTGAGTGTCTCGGTGGGCGTGGCGCTCGCCGTGGCCGTTGCCGTCCTGGTGGCCGTGGGCGTCGCGGTCTGGGTCGGAGTGCGGGTCGGCGTCTGCGTGGCAGTGGATGTTGGCGTGTTGGTGGGCGTCCGCGTTGGCGTATGGGTGGCGGTCGGCATGACATAATCCACGTCCAACCAAGGGTGCAAACCAGAATTGGTGAAGCGCGAGGAGTAGAACACAACCTTGCCCTGGTTGCCAGGGGAGTGGAAGGTCGGGTTGCGCAGGATCAGGCCGTGGTTGTCGCCGTTGACCCAGCGCTGCACGATGGTCGTGACGTCGACCTCGACCCAGCGGTCCGCAACCTCAGCCATGGCTGTGCCGGCGGGGTCGGCGCAGCGGTCGTCGACGCCCTCGCAGCCCGGCACCACCCAGGGGAAGTACCACGTGGCAGTCTGGTCACTCCAGTCCCTCAGCAGGCAGTAGGCCGCTAACTGGCAGGGAAGCTTGAACGAGCCCGGTTGGCCCGGGTCCGGAATGACGTAGAGGCGCAGAAGAGCGCGACGCACCAGCGCACCGCTGATGCTGCTCACGTCAAAGCGCAGCAGCGGCAAGAGGTGGTTGTCTTCTCTGAGCATTAGCCAGGTGTTTTCGTAGTAATGTGGAGCGTTCGGCTGCGCCATGTCAATGTACGTGTCGGCCACCAGCGGGCATGGGCCAGGGTTCGATCCGGCCGCGGCTGGCCGGCCCCGGGCTGGCAGCGCCCACAGAGCCACCACCAGCACACCAGTCAGCAACCAAACAACGGACCAGGCCCTTCGGCGTGGCGTCTCGTTCATGTGTGCTCCTCTCCCGGCCCGACTGTGAGCCCGCTACTCCTTCTCGTACTTTTCCTGCCTGAGCACGCCGATGTAGGGCAGGCTGCGGTAGATCTCGCCAAAGTCCAGGCCGTAGCCGATTACAAACTTGTTGGGGATCTCGAAACCGACATAGTCCACCCGTATCTCGATCTCGCGACGCGAGGGCTTGCTCAGCAGGCTGCAGATGCGCAGGCTCTTGGGCCCTCTGGTCTTGAGCATTTGCGTGATGTAGCTCAGCGTGCGCCCCGTGTCGATGATGTCTTCCACAATCAGCACGTTGCGCCCCGCGATGTTGGTGTCCAGGTCCTTCAGGATGCGCACCACGCCGCTGGATTCGGTGCTGGTCCCATAGCTGGAGATGGCCATAAAGTCGATCGCGTGCGGCACCGTGATTTCGCGCATCAGGTCGGCCAGGAAGGCAGTGGCACCTTTGAGCACGCATACCAGAAGCAGGTCCTGGTCCTGATAATCGCGCGAGATTTGCTGGCCCAGTTCGCGCGTGCGAGTCCTGATCTGCTCTGCGCTGATCAGGACTTCCGCTACGTCGTCGTCCATACAGTGCATAGAACCGTTCTCCTCACTGGATGAGGGCGCAATGCCTCACGTATTTCCTCAAGTATACAACAAGTTGCGGATTTCTCACAGTGCGCGGCAGACCAACCCTTTGAGGTACTCGCCCTCCGGGAAGGTCAAGAGGATGGGATGGTCCGTGGCCTGCGACAGGTGCTCCACGATCTGCACGTCACGCCCCGCGTCGACGCTCGCGCCGAAAACCACCTTCTGGAACAGGTCCGGCTTGACCAACCCGGAGCAAGACATGGTGAAGAGGATGCCCCCGGGGCTCAGGAGCTGCAGCGCCAGCCAGTTGATGTCCTTGTAGCCACGGCAGGCCGGGATCACCTGCGCTTGCGAGTTGGCGAACTTGGGCGGGTCGAGGATGATCAGGTCGAACTTGCGCCCCTCGGCGCGGTACTGTCGCAGCACGATAAAGACGTCGCCCACCACGTATTCGTCTTGGCGTGGGGCGGTCTGGTTCAACTCGGTGTTCTGGCGGGCCAGCGCCAGGGCGTAGGCGGACGTGTCGAGGTTGGTGACGCGCTGGGCGCCGGCGTGCGCGGCACAGGCGCCAAACCCGCCGGTGTAGGCAAAGGCGTTGAGCACGCTACGGCCGGGGCAGTAGCCTGCCAGTCGGGCGCGGTTGTCGCGCTGGTCCAGGTAAAAGCCCGTCTTCTGGCCCCCCTGGATGTCCACGCGAAAGCGCAGGCCGTTCTCGAGGACTTCCAGCGGGCGTGGCGGATCCTCGCCCCACAGCAGCCCTACGTGGTGCGCCAGCCCCTCCTTTTCGCGCACATCCACGTCGCCGCGCTCGTAGATGCCCCTGGGCTGCAGCAGCTCGGCCAGGATGCCCACGATCTCGTCCTTGCGCCGCTCGATGCCCAGTGTCAGCGCCTGGATCACCAGGTAGTCGCCATAGCGGTCGACCACTAGCCCGGGCAGCAGGTCCGACTCGGCGTGCACCAGCCGGCAGGCCGTGGTCGCGCCGCTGGCGAGCAACTCACGCCGCCGCGCGGCCGACTGCTCGATGCGCCGCCGCCAGAAGGAGAGATCCAGCGCCTCGTCTTTGGCCCAGGTCAGCAGGCGCACCGTGATCTGCGAGCGGGTGTTGAGGTAGCCACGCGCCAGGAAGCCGCGCCCGGCGTCCAGCACGTCCACCACGTCGCCGTCCGCCGGATCGCCCTCCACCCGCGCAATGGCCCCCGAGAAGATCCAGGGGTGATGGTTGCGCGCGGCCTTCTCTCTGCCCCTCTTCAACACCACTGTGCCCACTGTTCAGCCTACCTTTCGCTCACCCCGTAGAATAGCCCCTGGTGGGCGTCTGCTCGCACAAGAAACGAACGCTCCCGTAGGACGTAGCCCTGCAGCCCCGAGGGCCCAGCCTACGCCACAACTGCCTTGGCGTCTCGATGCCGACCCGGCGGCGCTGTGTCGCCCGTGCTTCGACTGTTGCCCTGTGCCTTCTCAAACGTCACGACCAGCACGCGATGGGTCTCCACTGTCACCTTGGCGCGCTCGTCGATGCGCCAGCCGGGAATCCATAGCACCTGGGTCGGCGAGACCAGTAGCGGCAGCGCATCGCGCCAGGCACGTGGGACCTTGGCGTTGGTCAGAAAGCCGTTCACCGTCGTGGGCCTGTCGCCCAGGCCCAGCGGCCAGAAGCGGTCTCCGGAGCGGCGTGTGCGCAATCGCAGATGCTTTCCCGCCACGTCATAGTCCAGGTAAGCCTGCCACGCGCTGGCAGGCCGCAGCGTCTCGTCCTCCACGTCACACAGCGCCACGACGCGCGCCGTCACACGCCAACCCGCGCCGGGCAGGGGGGTCACGCCGGGGATGCGCAGAGCCAGCTCGCCTGTGCTCACCAGTGGAAGATCGGGTGGAGGCGGCTCATAGCCCTCGTCGGCTACCATGAACTCGGCATAACTCAACCTGGCCCGCAGCCCCGAGGGGAGTGTGGCGGCCATGCCCGTGCCGCCCTCACGCAGCACCTGCAGGGCGTTGTCAACGTGCACCCAGTCGATGTTGCGCAGCGAGCGGCGCAGGCGGTGGATGGCTTTGCGCACCGTGGAGCGCTGCATGGACAGCGGCAGCGCACGCCACTGGCGCAGGTCAAACGCGATGGCCTGCTCGCTCTGCGCGCGTACCACGCGCGCCCAAGCGGACTCTGTCTGCTCGCGCAGGCAGGCATAGTCGGCCGCCGCGAGCGACGATGCGCGCAGGATGGCCTCACGGATGCGCGGGTTATAGGTCTCGAGCAGGGGCAGCAGCTCGTGCCGCAGCCGGTTACGGTAGTAGGTCGTGTCCAGGTTCGAGCGGTCGAAGCGCGGCTGCAGGCCGTGCACTGCGCAGTAGGCCTCGATCTCGCCGCGGGGCACCCCCAGCAGAGGACGAATCAGGAGCAGGCCCGGGCTATGAGTTGTGGCGTCTTGCTCTTCTCCCAGGCGCAGCTCGCTCAGGCTCGTCACGGGCTGCATGCCGCGCAGCCCACTCAGCCCCGCTCCGCGCAGCCAGTGCATCAGCACGGTCTCCACCTGGTCATCCGCGTTGTGGCCCACGGCGACCTTGAACGCATGCTTCTGGCGTGCCACGCGCGCCAGGAAGGCGTAGCGCGCCTGCCGCGCTGCCTCCTCGATGGCCAGCTTGTGCGCGTGGGCGAAGGCGGCCACGTCGACGGACTCGACCGTGGCGGGCAGCCCCCACTCGGCGGCCAAACGCGCCACGAACTGCGCGTCGGCGTCAGCTTCGGGCCCGCGCAACTGGTGGTTGAGGTGCGCTACGTGCAGCGTGAGACCGTACGCCTCGCGCAGGCGACTCAGCACGTGCAGCAGGCACAGCGAGTCTGGCCCGCCCGACACGCCCACCACGACGGCGTCGCCACGCGCCAACATGCATTCGCGTTCGATTGTGCGCCGCACGCGCTCCAGCAACCCCATGTTTCCTGCTTGCGGTTGTCGCTCAGGGCTCTTGCGTGCCCGCCGACGCTTGGGTTTCGGCGTCGATCCATTGCAGATAGTCGGCTGCGCCGGCCAAAATAGGCAACGCGATGATCTCGGGCACCTGGTAAGAGTGCAATTGCCTGACACGAGCCACCAGATGCTCGAACCGATTCGCGGAGGTCTTGGCGATGAGCAGCACCTCGCGGTCGCTCTGCACTCTGCCCTGCCAGTGGTACACCGATTCGACCGGTGAGACCAGGTTGACGCACGCCGCCAGCCGCTCCTCCACCAACACGTGGGCAATCCGCCGTCCCTCGCCGGAAGAGCCCGCAGTGATAAGCACGACGCAGTGTCCGGCCATGCGCACCTCCCTGTGCGCTATTGTATTGCATTCCGAAGGAAAATCGAAACCCCCAGCGCGTGTTGCGCAGCGCGGGGCGGTGTGCTATAATCGAGCCTGTCGCCGCGACGCTCTGCGAAAGTGAGGGTATTCCGCCCATGCACAAGCCGACTCCTGATGGCTTTCGCGCGCAGAACATCCACCGTGTCGCCCTGCTGCTCGTCTACGCGCTGGCCGCGGGTGTAATGTTTGTGACCTGGCTGTTCTCGCGTTCCATCAACGGCCGCGACTGCGCCACGTTTGTGGAGATGGTCTACGGCCGGGCCTGCAAGCCCTTTGTCTACCGCGCCCTGCTGCCCGCGCTGGTGAGATGGACGACTGCCGTTCTGCCCTTCGGATTCAAGAGCTTTCTCACCCACTCGCTCGCGCAGCGCGCCCCCGTGCAGCACCTGTTGGCTACGCTGCAGTTCGAGCCGCAGCACTTCACGGAATACCTGGTCGGGTCGCTGCTGATGGGAGGCTCGTTGTTGGGCTTCCTGTTTGCCTTGCGGGATCTCTTCGGCTCGCTCTACCACACAACGAGCTGGTGGTTCCGGGATGCACTCCCCCCCGCCGCCTTGCTTGCACTCAGATATCTGATCCGCTACGTGAACTACGTCTATGACCTGCCGACGCTTTTCCTCTTTACGCTAGGGTTGGCCCTGATGCTGCGTCGCCAGTGGCGCGCGTTTCTGCTCGTGTATGCCCTGGCGTGCTTGAACAAGGAGACCACCATCCTGCTGACGCTGGTTTTCGTGATCCACTTCCTCCACGATGCCTGGCTGGACCGAGCGTGCTTTGTCAGACTCGTGTTGCTTCAGCTCGGCCTCTTTGTCGCCGTCAAGCTGGCGCTCTCGTGGGTCTTCCGCGCCAACCCGGGTGCCTTTGTGGAGCTGCACCTGCTCGACCACAACCTGGACGTGCTGAAGAGCTTCCTGCTCAAGCCCTCGTTCGCCGCCGAGGCTCCCTGGTTTGGCGTGCTGCTGCTGACCTTTTACCAGTGGCCGGGTAAGCCCTCCTTTCTCAAGCACGCCCTCTGGATCGTGGTGCCGATTGTGGCGGCCATGCCGCTGTGGGGTGTGCTGGGCGAGCTGCGCGTCTACTATGAGGCCTTCCCCATCGTGACCCTGCTGGTGGCCCACAGCCTGGCCCGCCTGGTGGGCATCCCGCTGGCGAATCGGGAAGAGCTCGTGGGACAGACGGTCTGAACCCAACTGCCTGGGGGCGTCGATGCAACTCGTTCTTCTCGGGAGGTCACTACGCAAATGACAACGAAGCGCTGGCAGGAGCACCACGCCTACTGGATGCTGATAATGCTCGTCGCCGCCATCTACCTGGTTGCAGGCTTTGCGGTCCAGAACGAGTGGTTTGGTTTCAACCAGCTCGGGCGCCTGGGGCTGCCGCTGACGCTGTTGTGCTATGCCGGCATTGCGGCGCTCGTCTCGCTCGCAGGCCGCAGCAGGCCGGGTGGTGGGTTGCGCGGGCGGCTCGTGCGCGGAGCAGACAGGCGCGGTCTTTTCCTGCGCTGCGTGGTCTATGCGCTGGTGGCGATCCTGGCCGTGGCTTTGTTCTGGTCGTTCCGCAACAACTTTATCAACCCTGACGGGCGCACGTTCGCGGAGAAATTCGTCCGAGACGTGCCCGTGCTGGGAGCCCACGTCACGCACGACGAGATGCTGGAGCTATACATCCATTCCAAGTTCTGGTGGTTTGCCTCCCAGCACCTGGGCTGGTCGGTGATCAAGTCCTATCAAGTGCTCTCGTCCCTGGCCGGCGGCGTGGCAGTGTTCGTGTTGCTGTGGCTCTGCGACTGGCTGGTGCCGGCCAACTCTATTGGCCTGTTGCTTCTGACCGCCTCCTGCGGTTTCATGCAACTGTTCTTTGGCGACCCCGAGAACTATACGTTCTTGAGCACGTTCATCCTGATCTACTTGGGTGCGGCCTATTGGTACTTGCGGCAAGAGGTGAGCCTGATTGTGCCCAGCGTCATCCTGGCGGTAGCGGTCGTCTTCCATTCGATCGGGGGCTGGTTGGGTCCCTCCCTGCTGTACCTGTACGCTGTGGCGTGGCGGAGAAGGCAGTACCGTGACATCGGCGTAGCCCTGGTCCTCTCGGCCCTGGTCGTGCTCGGCACGGTCCTCTACCTGGATGTGAGTGGCTCGCTGCCCCTGCGCGCCATTCTGCATAGCCACGCCATGGGCGATGGACGCAGCATTCTTGGCATGCTGGCCAAACCCAGTGTAGAGTACTATGGTGGCATCGTCAATCTGCTTTTCCTGCTCTTCCCCTTTGCGCTGATCATTGTCCCATTGCTGGCCTACAAACGTATCGATACCAGCCCCTTCGGCGTCTTTATGATGTGGGCTGCGGGCGCGATGATGGCCTTCATGGCGGCGTGGGAGGCGCGCCTGGGCGCGCTGTACGACTGGAATCTGTTTGCGCCGTCCGTGCTGGTCTTTGCACTATTCTGCTTCTACAACCTGGCGCGCATTCCCGACCTGAAGCACAAACGCGCCATCGAGGCCGCTCTCATTCTGGTCTCGGCGCTGCACTCGTACGCCTGGATTGTCTCAAACCATTTCTTCCACCCCTGACCCAGTCTGTAGTGACGACTTCAGTCGTCCCTGCCGGCGCGCCTTGGTGGTGATCCCAGCGAAGGTGACGTTGCTCGACCGATGAAACGTCTAGCACACATACACACATCTGTCCGTAGATCAAGAAGCGGAGACGGCGGCAGACACCCCGACTTTGGCTACGTGCCCTCCGTTTCTCCGTGGTCGGCCTTCTCTTCTTCCCTTGTACGCTGCCCGCTGTTGCTTGCGCTGTGCGCGTGCGCGCTGCTGGGCGTCTTGGCCGCCCGCCCGCGCGCGGCCGCGGCAGATGGTACGCCGCTGCGCGGCGCGGCCGCCATGGCCGATTTCGACGGGCTGCCCTATTTCAAGGAAGGCACCACTGTCCACCAGGTCTCCTCCTACGACAGAACCGGAGCCAACGCCGACGGCAACGGGGATTTCCTGCATACCGCACCCGACAACTGGTACGTCGTCCTGGAGGAGTACGGGCCCGGTACGCTGTATCGCATCTGGATGACGGGGTCCATCGTACCCAGTAGCCGTATCCGCATCTTTTTCGACAACGAGTCGCAGCCCAGAGTGAACGAGTGGTGTACGACTTTCTTCAGCGGGTGGCACGATCCGTTTCTTTTCCCACTGGTTACCAGCTATGGTGATTCCTCAGGAGGCTACTGCTCCTACTACCCCTTCTCCTTCCGACAAGGCGTGAGGGTCGAGCTGACGCCAAAGCCAAAGTACTATCAGATCACGTACCATCTCTACAACTCGCCCGACGGCGTTACGACCTATACCGGACACGAGAACCTGGAAGCGGCCAGGCGCGCGTGGCGCAACCCTACCCTGGATCCCAAGGATGCCACGGGCAACCAGAGCATCCCGGTGGAATCCTTCAACCTGCCGGTGGGCGGAACCAAGAGTCTGCTTGACCTGCGCGCTGCAGGGTCGCTTCGCTCGTTCAAGCTGACGCTGCCTCAACTGGTTCCCACTCAGAATCTGGGTCCCTTTCAGGTTGTGGAGGACAGCGGCTGGGGCATCGCTGCCGCCTCCACTTTTACCGTCACCACGGACGCCGACAACACCGGCGTGGTTCTCATCAGAAGGCTGGATCACGGCGTCGGCAACCAGGTGGCCGACGTGTACGTGGACGGCGAATTGGTGGACCGTTGGTCCAATCCGGGCAGGAACGCGACCGAGCGCTGGCTGGACAGCCGTTTCGAGATACCGGGGCGTTTTACGCAGGGCAAGTCGCGCCTGCGCGTCGAGGTCCACTTCGTCAGCTCGAGCGACCTCTGGAACGAGTTCTACTACTGGGTCAAGTCCAGAGGCCCGGCGGGGCAGGAGATCCTGACCGACGAGCTCAACGTCGGGATCGCAGACTCCGAAACCTTCCACAACTACCGGATCACTGGCTCCAAGCGCGCCCTCGGGCCGCTGCAGTCCACCTACCCGGCAGTGGGAACCCCGCGCTACGACGCGGCCACCGTAGACGTCCTGAGCAATGCGCGCATCCGCATGTACTGGGACGGCGAGTCGCAACCCAACGTGGACGTGCCCCTTGGCTTCCTGTTCGGCGTCGGTTCCAGCGGCGAGGCGCCAGTGCAGGCCCTGCTCATGGGTGTCGACCCGCTGAGCGGTACGCTCTACAACTACTTCCCTATGCCCTTTGACCGCAGCGCCAGGATCGAACTGGTGAACCTCTCCTCAACGCCCATTCAAGGTGCCAGCGCCGCACTGCAGTACAACCCGCGTCCCTACACGGGCCTGGGCACCACGGCTGGCTACTTCACGGTGGTCTATCACAGCGAAAAGCCCACGACCCGTGACATGGACTATGTGGCGCTAGACGTGCCTTCCGGAAGAGGCCACGTGGTGGGCATCGTCATGACGGGGCAAAGCATCTACCGCGGGCAGCGGGACAGCACACTGGGCCTAGGCTTCCTGGAGGGGGATGAACGTCTGTTCATCGATACACGGGAGTATACCCCGGACATCCATGGGACCGGGACGGAGGACTACTTTAACTGCGGATATTACTTTATCCGCGGGGGGGTCACACTCCCCTCTCACGGGGCGCCGCTGCTGCACAACTTGAACGACGGGCATTGGCAGGTGGCCATGTATCGCCTCAGCCTGGCTGACCTCTTTCCCTTCGAGCGCAGCCTGCTTTTCAAGCTGGAGCACTATGGCACGAACAACTACAACGCCGACTACTCTTCGGCGGTCTTTGCCTACCTGGCCCGTGACGAGCAGGCACTGGTCCAGACCGACTCGCTCAACATGGGGCATGCGGCCGACCGCGCCCTGCACAACTATGTCGTCAGCGGTTCGAGCCAGGTGGTGAGTCTCCAGGGCACCTACGTTGGGCGCGATGACGGCGCTGGGTTCTCTGGGTCTGGCATCGCACATCGCGGCTCCATCACCTTTACGTTGAGCATCGCACCTGAGAACAGCGGCGTGCGCCTGGCCCGCATCCTCAGTCTGGGCACGGGTAACCAGAAGGCGCGCGTCTACGTCGACGGGGAGTTGGCCGGCACCTGGTTCAACGGTGGCAGCAACGCCACCAACCCGGCCCATTACTCGTACCTGGAGCTCCCGCCAGCACTGACGCGGGCCAAGTTGTCTATCCAGGTGCGCATCGAGTACATGTCCGCCGACCGGGGCGACCCGTGGAACGAGTTCCGGTACTTGGCCTATTGCCATATCTATCGCCACGCAGCAACAGAGACGCCCACCCCCACACCCACCAATGCTGCGAGCCCGACGCCCACCACCAGCCCAACGGCGACGGCCACGCCCACAGCCAGCCCTACCCCGACGCAGACCGCTACGCAGACCCCGACTGCGACGCCGACCGACACACCCACCGCCAGTCCCACGGCCTCTGCTACCGTGACGCCGACCGCCACGCGAACTGCGACGCCGACGGCCACGCGTACGCCAAGCGCGACGTCCACGCCGCAGCGCTACTGGATCTACTTGCCGGTCGTCCGGGGCTGGGAGCGGCCGTAGCAAAAGCCCGGCCTTGTGAGAGGCCAGGCTGCAACCGACGATCAGGGGCACCCGCGGCGGCATCTCGCTGACGCTAGACGTCGGGCTGCGCAGGCTCGCTTTCCTCAGCCACTCGCTTCTGCTCCAATGGCGCCTCGAATGCATAGCTGAACGCTGCACGCTGCGCGGTCGCAGGCTCAAAGCGCACCGTCAACTGCACGCCCAGCGCCCTGGCCACGCGCTTGAGCAAGTCAAGCCCCGGATTGCCCATGCCGTTCTCCAGGCGCGAGATGCTGGCTTGCCTGGTGCCCACTCGCGCGGCCAGCTCAGACTGAGACAGACCGAGTCTCGTGCGCAGCGTGGTAACCTCCAGGGCGATCTGCAGGTCGGGGGCCATCTCCGCGAACTGAGCACCGTATTCTGCGTGCTGCATCTGTCCTTGCACGTGCTCTTCGAAATCCATCGGCTCCCCTACCGGGCTGCGCCCCAACGCGGACTCGTAGAAGACGCCCCTCCATCGGAGCTGCAATGTCCGTGCCTTCCAGTATATCCCAGATGATATAGAGTGCCAGATGCTCAGGAGCGCACTTGACTCCAGGCGTCTCCCGGGACCCTCGACATGCGCCAGAATCTACCATTTGCCGGGTTGGCCGTGCTGGTGCTCTGCGGAGGCCAGGTTTCTGCCAGAAACCTGGCCTTTGCGACTTGATCCTACATGCGCAGGTAGCTATGCGCGTAGATGACCTTGTTGTACAGGACCTGCACCGTCTTCCAGACCGCGACCTGCTCTGGGTCGCGCATGTCCACGTCCGAAGGCTCCAGCTCTTCCATAGCCGCCGTCTTGTCGTAAAGCGTCACTAGCAGTTTGCCCAGGCCGGTGCTGGTGTCGCGCCCTTCGACGAGGTGGATGAACTGGTTCTGCTTTTCATCCAGCGGGTCGGCGATGGCCGCATCCAGGCCCGCGGCCATGAGCATCACCAGGTAGGTGCGGTTGATCAGGCTGCGGCCTTCGTTGGGCACGCTGTTGGAGATGTTGGAGAGCCCGACCACGGTCATGGGCGGCGGGTCGCTCAGTTGCTTGAAGAAGTGCACTGCGTTGAGCGTCTCGGGAGCGTGGTTCTGCGTGCCGTTGACCGTCAGCACCAGTGGGTCGAGGTACAGATTGGGCATGGGGATGCCCAGCTCCATGGCCTTGGGGATCAAGACCTCCATGGCCATCTGCACGCGCGCGTCGGCCGTGGTGGGGATGCCCGACTTGCCCATGGTCAGGCCGATGATGCGGCTGCCGTACTTGGCCGCCAGCGGCATCATGCTCTCCAGGCGCTCCGGGTCGCAGGAGGTCGAGTTGATCATGGCCTGGCGCTTGACTTTTTTCAGGCCGGCTTCGATGGCGGCGGCGTTTGTGGTGTCCAAAGAGAGGGGCACGTCCGTCACGGCCTGCACCGCGTCCACGACCCATGCCATCACTTCGACACCGCGCTTGCGCTGGGGACCGATGTTCATGTCGAGCATGCCCGCTCCGTGCTTGACCTGGCGGCTGGCCAGGTCCTGGATGAACCGGGTGTCCTGAGCCTCAAAGGCCGCCTTGACCTTGGGGGAGATAATGTGGATATTCTCGCCGATAATCAGCATGTGTCCCTCCTTATTCGATTTTGTGTGCGTGATCAATCCTCGTCACAGCGTGACAACAGCTACTGTATGCCGGCCTTGGCCGCGATGGCCGCGATGGCGCGGTAAATGGGCGCTTCCTCTCCGATCTCGATGATGGGGCGCCCGATGACATCAAACTCGCTTACCGTCGGGTCATCGGGCAGCGTGCCAATGCAGTCCAGGCCGTGTTCCTTGATCTTGCTCTTCCACTCCGGTGGGATCCCGCCATGCGTGCGGTTGATCACCAGGTAGGCATGGTGCACGCGCGTACCCAGCTCGTGGATCAGCGCCACGATGTGGCCCGCGGCGGCCAGCCCGCGCAGCGTCATGTCTGTGACGATGAACAGGTTGTCCACCGCGCGCGCCGTCTGGCGGCTGATGTGCTCCATGCCCGCCTCGTTGTCGATCACCACATAATCGTAGTGGTTGCCCAGGCGGTCGATCACGTTGCGCAGGATGTTGTTGGCCGCGCAGTAGCAGCCGGGGCCCTCCGGGCGGCCCATCGCGATCAGGTCGACGCTGTCGCCCTCGACCAGCGAGTCGTTGACCTGGTACTCGAAAAAGTCGGCCTTGGGGACCGAGGCGTCGTAGCGGCCGCTACTGACCTGCGTAAGGGCATCCTCGCGGATGCGCCCGACGGTCTCGCCCAGGTCCATGCCCAGCGCCAGGTTGAGGTTGGCGCTGGGGTCGCCGTCGATAGCCAGGATGGTGCCGAGCTCGTGCGCGCGCAGGTACTTGATGAGCAGGGCGCAGAAGGTTGTCTTGCCCGTCCCCCCCTTGCCGGCGACGGCGATCGTCATGGTCATGAGGCCCCTCCCTCCAGGGTGCATTGTGAACGCTGTGCCAGGCGGCGGCAGAGCTCGACCCCCGCGCCGGCCGCCAGCACGATGACTTGTGGCAACACCGGGATGCGATAGCGCGGCATGACCCACGAGATCAGCGGGATGGCTGCGCTGGACAGGGTCAGCAGGTACAGCAGCGCCGCGCGCCGCAGGCAGCGGCTGCTGTGCCGCAGGCAGCGGCTGCTGTGCCGCAGGCAGCGGCTGCTGTGCCGCAGGCAGCGGCTGCTGTGCCGCAGCTTCTGGCCGCGCACGAGCAGCAGCCCCAGCAGGGCCAGCGGCAGCAAGAGCAGCTTCCAGAAGACGAGGTCGGCCGCGCGCAGGAGGTTGGCCTGCGCGTCGCTGGCGGGCCAGTAGTCCGAGGCCCAGTACAGGTAGGCCGCCTTGGCGGGCAGCTCGCGCAGCGTCTGCAGCGGGTGCTGCCGGATGTACTGCCAGCCCAACTGGTAGAAATAGGCGTCTTCCTGCGGCTCGGTGCGGCTCGAAACCCCGATGGCCGGGCTTACGTCGGCTCCCCCTGGCAGATTGCGCACCTGATCCTTGAGCCGCTGCGTGCCACCGTGGCCCAGGAAAAAGTTGACCCCGCCGTTGTCCGAGATCAGAATGAAGCGCTGGTGGATCTGATAGTTGCGCACGGTGATGGGAGCAATCACCAACGCCAGGGGCAGCAGCAGCGCCAGGGCGTAGCGCGCGGATCCGCTCCAGCCCGGCCAGCCCTGTGCGACAAACAACATCCACAGCAGCGCGAGCGGCGCGGCCAGCAGCAGCACGTTGCGCGTCAACGCGGCCAGCCCCAGTAGCAGCCCCGCCAGCGCCAGCCAGCAGACCTTTGGGGTCTGTTTTGAGACCCCAAAGGTCTTGAGCAACGCCCATGTGGCCGCCGCCAGGAAGAACGTGCTCAGCGTCTCGGTGAGCAGCACGCCGGTGTAGAAGACGAATGGTGGGTAGACTGCCGCCAGCGCCGCGGCCAGCAGGCCCGCCGCCTCCCCGAATATCTGCCGGCTGATGCTGTAGACCAGCAGGCACGTCAGCGCGTCCAGCAGCGCCTGCACAATACGCACCGCCAGGTAGCTGTGACCCGCCACGGCGTACACGCCCGCCAGGAAGTAGTAGTAGCCCGGCGGGTGGTAGGTGTCCGACCCCAGCGGGTGGAACAGGTGCTTTTCCGCCGTGTGCACCGATAGAGGCTGTTGATTGAGCAGCGCTACGGCCGCCCGGTCGTAGCCCTTCATGTCCGAAACCACCCTGTCGCCGCCCTGCCACGGCAGGAAAACGGCATTGGCCAGCCGCAGCGCCAGCGCGACGAGCAGGATGAGGGCCAGTGCAAGGCGCTTCATGGCTGCACCTGGTAGACCCTGGCATGGCAGGGGTTGCCTAGCGCGCCCCCCTGAAACTCCTTGACCAGCGCGAACTGCGAGAACATGGCGTTGTACGCGGCGATCTGCGCCGGGTAATGCGCCGGGTCTAGGTAGAACCCGCCGTAGCGGTTCTCCACAAAGACGACATAATCCGCATTCTCCTGGTACCAGGAGATGGGCTGGTCGATGGCGCGGTCCACCTGGCGGAAAGCTTGCTGGCTCTGGACCAGCAGCGGCGAGTAGTACTCGCCCACGATGCGCGCGCCCGGCGGCAGGGTCGCCTCCAGCCAGCGCGTGACCTCGGTGCGCACGTCGGGCCGCGCCAGGTGCTCGTCGATCCGCACCGCGTTCAGGGCGGGCACGGACAGCGCTGCCAGCACGAGGAGGGCGCTGGCGATCCAGACTGCTGAGGCATACGTCTCGCCTGGGCGTGCCTGCAACCAGCCGATCAGCCA
>Ga0315289_10006047_pt1 | contig 17815 bp, 22 predicted proteins | sample YL17G11_40_MG_FD_203452 | JGI IMG/M metagenome (GOLD analysis project Ga0315289, IMG submission 203452) | Sediment microbial communities from Yellowstone Lake, YNP, Wyoming, USA - YL17G11_40 | ecosystem: Environmental > Aquatic > Freshwater > Lake > Sediment | place: USA: Wyoming | collected... | reverse complement strand
GTGCGGGATTTAAGCAGCGTGTAGATTATGTGCATGAGGACAATTCCGAAATCGATATTGCGTATTGGAGGGACTAGATTATGGACGAGAAGATGTCGTTGTTTGTGTACAATACCGAAACACAGAGCGTGAACAGACCCGCTACACCACCTCCAGTTGAAACGGGAGATCATTTCCAGAACCTTCTGGAACGCGAAGCGGCGAACTGGTCATTACAGAATCGGGAACCTGTCGTGGGATGGTACGAGGCACACAACGCAGACAAGAATGAAGAGTTGTTGTTCCGCGGTGCCCCGATCATGCAGGGTAAGTTAGCCTTAGAATACGGCTGTGGCCCTGGACGTAACCTGATTAAGTTTAGAAATTATTTTCGACAGATTGATGGAGCAGATCGTTCACCCGGCATTTTGTCGAAGGTGCCTCTGAATCTGGGTGACGCCGGGGTTCCTGTGCCTGATCTATACCTCACGGATGGACATTCGTTGCCGATGATCACCAATGACACTTATGACGTGGTGTTCTCCTTGATCTGTATGCAGCACATCTCCGCTCGCCAGTGGAGATTGGAACTCTACAAGGAGTTTTTCAGAGTCCTCAAGCCAGGCGGTTTCTTCTGCTTCCAGATGGGCTACGGTCCTGGGCATAACCATTCAGTTGACTACTTCCATGAGTTTGATCCTTCAGACAATCCTGACGTGCGTGTGGAAAATGTCGCCGATCTCAAGAAAGATATCGAAGATACGGGATTTGTGGACTTCGATCATATCTTCACTGAACCGTGCCATGATCTTCACCCGCAATGGATTTGGATACGATGCCAGAAACCCCTCTAAAGTTGATCGCCCATCGTGGAAACATTGATGGGCGGCAACCAGTCAAAGAGAATAGTCCGGATTATATCGACCGTGCCATCCACCTCGGCTTTGATGTCGAGGTGGATGTGTGGGGTCGTGAAGGCATATTCGGTCTCAACCTTGGGCATGATGGACCCGTCTATCCTATAGACTTTTCATTTATCGAGAATAGAATTCAGCATCTCTGGGTCCATTGCAAGTGCCCCTATTCCCTGTTTCTCCTCAGAGAATATCTTCCATCAGTCCGTTATTTCTTCCACCAGACGGACGACTACACTATCACAAGTTGGCAGGATATCTGGTGTTATCCCGGTAAACCTGCCTATGGTTCCCATGCCATTGTCTTACTGCCTGAGCAATGGATGGAACTCGATCAGGTAGGGAAATACTGCCAGCGCACCCAGGCGGCCGGGGTCTGTTCGGACTTCGTAGGGCAAATCAAAAGTATCATAAATACATGATCGACAACAACTTATCGCCTGTAGAGGGTATGATATGCTATCGCTCCATGAACTTACAGAAGCCACAGAAAAACACGGTGTCCTTGCCTATGGTCGCATGAATCCTCCCACCATCGGCCATGCAAAACTCGTTGATAAAGTACACGAAGTCGCCAAGGCGCACGATGCGTCCCACAAGGTCGTGCTTAGTCACTCCGAAGACCCTAAGAAGAATCCCCTCTCTCAAGAACACAAAATCAAACACGCCAAGCGTTTCTTCCCGAAGACCAACATTGTCGCCGCAGATAAGAAGGAACCTACCATTTTCCATCATGCTGCAAAGATGCACCACGAAGGGGTGAAGCACCTCCATGTGATTGCCGGGGATGATCGCGTCAAGGAATACAGCCATTCCCTCCACAAATACAACGGTCACTTTGACAAAGAAGGACACGGCTACAAGTTCAAGTCGATCACGGTCCATTCGGCTGGCAAGCGCGACCCCCATGCTAAAGGTACAGAAGGCATGTCTGCGAGCAAGATGCGCGAACATGCAACCAAGGGTCACTTTGAGGAATTCAAAAAGGGTGTTCCTAGTCATGTTAGCCATGAACACACCAAGGAACTCTACCATGATGTGCGAAAGGGTCAAGGGATAAAAGAAGAAACGGACTATTTACGCGAAGGGGTTCATGATGCCGGGATTTTCAAGGCCGTGTTCCTCGCCGGGGCACCTGGGTCGGGAAAAGACTTCGTATTGAAGAAGTCACTTCAGGGTCATGGGTTGACTGAAATCAACTCAGACACCGCACTTGAACACCTGATGGATAAAGCCAAACTTGACAAGAAGATGCCTGAACATGAACAGGAACGCCGTAATGTGGCTCGTGATCGTGCAAAGTCCCTGACAGAACTCAAGCAACGACTGGCGCTACACGGTCGCAATGGACTGATTATCAATAGCACGGGTGCCACACACGACAAGATCAAGAAGATCAAAGATATGCTAGGCGATCTCGGCTACGATAGCAAAATGGTTTTCGTGGATGCCTCAGATAATGTCAGCCGTAATCGCAATATCGAACGAGGACAGCGCGGCGGCCGCATGATTCCTGAAAAGATTCGTGCTGAAAAGTGGCGTCACGCCCAAGACTCTCGTGTGAAATTTGCTCAGATGTTTGGTGGTGAACACTATCACGAATTCAATAATGATGAAGACCTCCGACATAATGCTGATCCTGAGGCGTCAGGACAAAAGACCGCGGAGCTAGACGATCTACACAAGACCGTGAGAAAGTTTACACAAACTCCTGCGAAGTCTGAACAAGCACAGCAATGGATTTATAAGAATATGGGCAAGCTGGCCAAGATGCCTGTGGGTAACAAGCAGCAGCAAGCAAATGCGTTGCCACCTCCGCCAGATTCCAAAGCAAAAGAAGAAGCCGATAAGCTTGGGTTGAAGTGGTTGGGACATGGCCGATATGGAAAAGATAGCCGAGTTACCCATTTCACCTTACATGATCGGTTGATCGAGAAGCAAAAGGCACTCAAGCCACCGGTCGATAAGACGGAGAAGAAGTCGGCAAAGAAACTCAACGAAGCATTTGAGCAATTATTCACGGAGGATGAACATGAATATCTGGAACTACGAAATTACATGGAGAATCGTGTTGTGGTGGGAGAATCTGAAGTTGTGGGTCCAACAGTACAACATTACACCACACAGTCAGGGCGAGGATTTGGAGTGTCCGGAGTGTCAGCGGGAAGCTCTCTCTTTAGTGCCCTCCAAGAAGAAGAAGAAGTCCACAGCACCCCGCAAACAAAAGTCGAATTCGAATGCTTTCGAGACCGATTGGTCGTTTCAGGAACCCAAGAAAAAGAAATCCTCCAAGAAGGTGAACCGACGGTAGACACGATGGAAACTGGTGGTCCTGCCTTGGGTGGCCGTCCGTCAGAAACCAATGACATGGGCCGTGGTGGTCAATCGACTCCATTGCCAAAGAAGACGTTGAAAGACCTGCTCAAGAAGAAGGTACCATGAAATCCTTTAAGATAGTAGCGGAAGAATTTGTTCCTAAGTTCCAACGCGCCACCAAAACTGATGTGCATTACACCGGGGTTATCAATGGCAAGACTTACGTGGTGCCTCATGCTTTTCATGGCAACCATGATATCTTGCGTGGGACGAAGGTGACCCCTATTCGTCACTCGATTGTGGTGTCACCAATTCATATCTCACGCAACAATCCGACACTGACACCAGAAGAGTCGGCGCGAGTGCATTCCCATATCAAGGATATTCATGGTGGACAAAATTTAGCAAACCTGGATGAAGAGGAACGTCAACAGTCTTTGCATCTGGGTATGACTAGAGCCGATAGAGTGCAACCATCAAAAGAAGTACCTGAAGTCAAGACAGCCGAAACGCACTATAAGAAAACTCACAAGCCTGTCAAAGGTACACCTGAATACCAAGACGAGCGCGACAAGTATCGTCACGCTGCCATCGCTGCCTCACGCAAGGCCGCAACCCTTGCCTTCGCCAAGAAACGTAACTTATTGGAGATTAGGAACATGCTCAACGAAGGACGACCCATTCGAGGTGATGTATTCAGTCACCACCAGACCCTCATTGCCAAGAAAACATTGCGTATGCCGGATGCAATGGTCCATATTATGGGTGGCCCTAATAAAGAAGAGTCGCGCAACCACCTCAAGAAGATGGGCTGGACCGTGAAGCAGATTCACGATCATGAACACGCCCAATTTACAGAAGAGGTCAACGTGGTCCAAGAACACGTCTGGAATGTCACCGATCACCTCGGAAATACGCATAGTGTGGAAGCCAAGGATCACTCAGAAGCCCTAAAGAAAACCGTCAGTGTCGGTGGGGTGCATTCACAAGGTATTCCGATGACGCAATGGCATAAGGTGCGCGTGGAACGAAAGAACCTCGAAGAGGGTACCGAACAACTTGATGAAATTTCTATCGGGCTGGCACAACGAGTGCATGACAAAAGAAATGCACAAGGAGACGCCCTGGTAGCAAGGGCCGCGCGACCACAGTATGCCACTCAAAGCCGAGCCATCACCAAGAAAGCGGCCGAAAAGTTCAAGAAGGCGGATATCTCCTTTCATCATATCATGAAAAAGGTGTTTCGTGAATCCGAACAACTCGGCGAATCCTTCATGAGCACCTTTCACCGCAATGAGCAGGCGAATCGTCATACCGAGAACATCGTGCATCTCGCCAGGCACTTCGGCACACCTGCCGACCATGCCGAAGCCAAGTTCTATGCCGCCGAACACAAGAAGCACGGGCACAACATCCATCGTGACGCGCAGGATAAGATATATGAGAAATTGTTCCCTCGGGCGCTCGCGGCACACCACAACGAAGTCGAACACCTAGACGAATCCTTCATGTCCACCTATAATCGCAATGAGAACGCCAATCGTCATACCGCCAACATCGTGCATCTGGCCAAGCATTTTGGCACTGCGGCCGATCATGCCGAAGCCAAGTTCTATGCCGCCGAACTCAAGAAGCACGGGCACAATAAGCACCACGAAGCTGCCTACAAGCTCCATGAGAAGCTGTGGCCCTCCGCGGTGGCCGCCCATAACCATGTAAAGGAACCAGGGGAAGCGATGACCCCTCCTCGCCGTGGTGAGAATTTCAATGAAGCAAATACATTAAAGCCCTTGACCAAGTATAGCTATGTACCTGCTCGTAATCACTTTGTTGCTGGTAGGAAAGGTGACGCCACCTATAGGAAGCACCGAGCAGAATATCTGAAGAAGAAGAAGATCACCCCGGTGAATAACAAGTGGTATCCCAAGGAAGTCAAGGAAGAATCCGAACAATTGGATGAACTCAAAATGCCTAACACCGGTTGGTTAGGCGCACATCCGCGAGAGATCGCCGGCCGAGTACATGACATGGGACACCATGAGTTAAAGTCCCTCCACAAGTCCTATGAGAAAAATCCTCCTCAAAGTGTTGTGCAAAAACAGCAGCATCGCTCCATCAAGACAGCCTTGCGTAAATATGGTGATGCTCAAGGCACCCATAAGCCTCTTGATAGGTCGAAGTTTATTAAGAAGGATTTGAAAGAGGGTCTGATGTCTTTTGTTCAGCGTAAAATTGCTGGACCTATTGAGAAACGTCATGCAGAGTATAATAATGAGAAAAAGAAACTCCACAAGTCACAATTTGTCAAGAATGCCGCAGGGCCAACACGCCTCCCTAAAGCAATTAGTGAAGAAGCACATTCCGATACCTTCAACACCGTCAAGACCGTGATTCACGAATCCCTGCGTAAGAACCTTCGTTCCCAGAGTGATATCGATAAGTTTGCCCGTCGCGGCCGCGCCGCCAAGAACCTGTTGGGTCTCCAACAGAGTCTCAAGTGGCCTAAGCCCATCGTCGGCGCTCCTAATGGAGGTAAAACAGGAACCGACACCCTCAAGGAAAACTATTCAGGGCATTCTCATTCAGACTCGTTGGCCCAAGGTGCTAAATAACATGAAAAAGTTCAATGAACTCAAGAAACACCTTTATACAGACAAGACTGGTAAGTTTGACTATAAGAAGTTTTCGGCCGACAGGGTCAAGCATCCAGAGAAGTTCATTGCTGGGCTTGAGGAATCCAAATACGGGGATGCTATGTCGAGTAGACTCCCGGCACACCTTTCTGATCCTCGTTTGGCTCATTTAGGAGCCGATGATAAGGTTGAAAAGAGTTGGGAACAGGCAGAGAAAGCCCGATCAAAGAAAGCACGAAAGGACCCCAAGAATCCTACGTGGAAGTTGTATCGTGAGGAAGCCAAGCGACAGATCGATGGTATGGTCTTACTAGAATCCTCAGAACTTGATATCCCAACGCACACCCCCGAAGAGATTGCCAATAAGCACGGTGTTACCGTGCAGTATATCCATGCACAATTGAAGAGGGGCATCGAAGTGGAGCATGAGCATACGTCACACTCTAAGGTTGCGCGGGAGATTGCCCTGGACCATTTGGGGGAGAAGCCCGATTACTATAGCAAGCTGGATAAAGCGAACCTGGAAGAAGGCAGAACACCCAAAGACAAAACGCTTCAGGGTCACCCGTATCATCATAAGAGTGACGCAGAACTTCATTATATCATCAAGGATGCAGGAGAAGCCGAGAAAGCAATAGGCTCCCATGATAAGAAGGCTATGTGGAAGTATGGTGATCAACAGAGTGATGCTGCTTCCGTATTAGCATATCGTCGCCGCGGCGGAAAGCGAATTCCAGAACCAATCAAGGAAGAACTGACACCACGAGAGAAGATGTCGGGGTCAGAACGACTCGCTCAGGTCAAGGATGTTCCATTGGATCATGCTCAAAAGCAAAAGCAGGCGTTGGCACACCATGATAAAACCAACGATATGGTACGGAAACGCTTCTCTCAGGGTGGCAATGATTCCGGTTCTAAGCAAGCGTTGAGAAGTTTGAAAGAAGCCGACTTACAGAAACAATGGAATACCGACTTCAATCCGTCCTATCATCGCCGGTCGAACCTTCGACGGACGATGAAGCAACAGTTGGTCCCTAAGACACCAGGACTTGGTAACAAAGCATGGTTTAGGGCGGATAAAGAGAACAAAGAAAATAGAAAGTCCACAGTGTCCGCTTCACTTAAGGAAGAAAACAACATGATAATTTTTGAGAACACCGATTCGTGGCAACAGTTCGCACATCATTGGACAGAATTCAAGAAACACGATGCCTTGAGCGATACGGACAGAACACATTTGACACCAAGAAATCACCATGAGCGTGAGATGAATAAGCACTACAAGAACCTGACCACTCAACAAAAAAATGCCCTGCGCCTTACTGAATCTGATGTAGCATTCAACGAAAGCTATAAGGTTGGTGATAAGGTGGTTGCTAACATCGGTCCCCATAAGGACACAGTGCATACCGTCATTCATGTGCATCCCACAGGACACTTGAACATCAAGCCTGATGTGCATGTCAGCCGCAACCGATATCATTTGGGGGCCACCAAGGCAGACCCGAAGGATGTCACACGACACCTGGAAGAATCCTCATCAAAGCGAAGTTTTTATGCCAACAAACAGGAACGCGACCCCGCGAAGTTCTTGAAGAACCGTGGGAAGTTGTTCATGAAGAACAAACCAGGCCTGGAACATTTGGATTTGGGTGATGACGCCGATAGAAGTTTTGAGAAGCAAGAGCGGGCCCGGGGCATCAATCGCAAGACGATTCAAGAGATTTTCCAGGCTGCGAAGGACAAGAAGAACGGAAAGCCTCCGCAGGTCGATGCCTTGCCGAATGATGGAGCGAATGAGCCCAAACAAGAAGTCCCAGGTGCTCCAGGTGTCCAGCCCCAGGATGCCAAAGGACCACAGGACGGGGCCCCCAATACTGAAAAGAAGAACAACACTCCAAAGATTGAGAATCCTAACAGCAAAAAGATTCAGGTCAAGGGGCCAGGGCCCGATGACAAGTTTCAAAGCGACCCATTTGTGACCCCGCTCTCCACAATGCCCGATACCGCAAGTCCAAAGAGCGGCAGCCAAGGAGTTCGCTAATTTAGCGATCACATAAATAGCATGATGAGAGACCCCAAGGCAATTATCTTTAGCGACAGTGATGGTGTCATTTGCGACTTTGCAGCAGGTGCTCAGGCGATCCTGGGGCGCCCGTTCAACGAGGGCGGCATTTCCCGCGGCGCCGATGGGGCTCAACTCAATGCCGTAGGGCATTTTTGGGAAACCTTGCCCCCAATGTCCGATTTGCACACCTATTGGGATTTTATCAAGAAATATGATCCTCATATCTTGACTGCGGTACCCAGTTCGCCGTGGCATTTTGAGTGGCAAGACGTGGATCGAGGAAAGCGTAAGTGGTATACGTTGAATCTTCCCACAATTCCCCAACGGAACATTCATATTGTCAAGCGAGAACATAAACGCGACTTCGCACGAGATGCCAAAGTGCGGAACATTCTCATCGATGACCACCAGAATAATATCAAGGAATTCGAGGCAGCCGGTGGGATTGGAATTTGGCATGTCAGTGCGAAAAGTACAATTATTCAACTCAAAGCATTAGGGTATCACTAACAAGGAGAATTCACATGCCATTATGGACTATGACCGATGCCGTAGCAGGAGCCCCAAAGTTTATTTCAAAGGATGCAGGACGAGGATTCGGGCAGAACGTCCAGCAACAGTATCAGAACGTCACCATTAGTGCGGCCAAGACCAATACCGCCGTGGGGGTGTTTGGTGTTGATACGTTCGAAAAATCCAACACGACCTTTGAAGGTAAGTCTGTTACCCATTCAGGTTGGGTCCAGCGCAAGGTCGGCACAGGGTATGTACAATCCGTCGCCGTCACAAACGGGGGAACAGGCTATACCCCAGGTCCAGGTTTCATTACCTTCACGGGTGGTGGTGCAGGATCAGGCGCGAACGCAGCATTCGTTGCAAACGCAGGTGGTAGTATTGCCAACGTCACGATGAACGTCTTGTCAGTGTCCTCTGGTAGTGGCGCGAATTATAATGTCGCACCAACCGCAAACGCGGCCGTGGCATATACCACACCAGCCGTCTTTGCTGTGACTATGGGTGGCCGTACCGGGCGCAGAGAATACATCTGCCTCGTGGCTTCCGGTAGCATGACACGCGATGCCAACACTGACGATGTAATCGTAGGCGGCTAATGCAGCCCTTTCGAGAGTATCTAGAAGAACAGATGGACGGGGCCCCAGTCACAATCTGGGACCCCGCTCGCCTTCATTTGGATGATCTGAATGCACGAGAGTCCGTCAACGACGAATTAGCTGAACTCACGAGTGGAGAGATTCTGCATCCTGAAGTATCCTATGAGCAAGTATGCCAGTATCTTGAACCTCAAGGGGTCGAACTGCCCGCGGTGTCTGCTCATGCCAATGAATTCCTTGAGACCGCCGGCGAACTGTTTTTGCCTCTGGTGTCGATGAATGATGCAGCCCTTGCCGTGTATTTGTATTTTGCCTGGGTCCAAGATGAAACCGATTTTGACTACGATGTGTTGGCAGAGATTATGTCCGCGCAAGAGTTAGAGGAGCTTCTAAACGAAAACCCCGATGACGAAGCGTAAGAGCGACATATAAAGGATTTATTTTATTATGATTGACTTGAACCCCGATACGGTCATGATCTATGCGGTGAAGTCCTATGACAAGCCGACATATATCAAAAGTGAACTCCATGATGATTTGAAGCATCTGAGTTATGTGCGTCGATTGTTCAGGAGATATCACCAGTACGGGGAACTTAGAGAACGACTAATACTCAACCACCTCGTTATATTGTATAATATCTTTGGAGTCGTGGCAGCAACCAGGCTCCTTTTTTATCATGTGCGAGAAGAGGATCATGCGATACTCAAGACCTTCTTAGTATTTCTGGATTATATGCCGCCCAAGGTTGAAGGTATTCGAGGATGTGCGATTCTCTCGGATGATTTGCAAGTCGATGTTTTTGTAGTGGACGTGCTTAGAAGGATACGATCCCATGAATCCACCTGAAGTTAGTTTCACCAAGCGAGCCTATCAGAATGTGGTGGAGAAGAAGGGTACCCTCGCTACCACTGCAACCATCGTGGCAATTGTCGCTTCTATTGTCGGTACATATATTTCGCTCTCGAATAATTTGACCATTGCGAAGGCTGCGCGGGATGAGCAGATGAAGGGCTACGCGGTGCAAATTGGGGTCTTGCACAGCGAAGTTGATGGACTGCAAGAGGAGTTGAAAGATAGTATTACTCGTTTGACTAACTGGAACAAATCACTTACGGAACGACTCAACAACCAAGAGAAGGCATTCCGTCAGCAAGAAACCAACTCACTCCAAGATCGAATCAATCGCTTGGAAGATGCAGCCATGAAGAGGCGCCGCTAACATGCAACTACTTATTGAATGCACCACAGAAGATCAAGATGTGCTCCTGCATGATTTTTGTATTTTTACATGTGAGCGTTTGGAAATAGGGAACCCGCCATCCTTCACCTTCGTCGAGCATACCGGTGTTACGTCATTTGGTTCCTACACTCCATCAGAAGAAGCCATCATTGTTGCGACCGAGGGTCGACATACTTCAGATATTTTGCGTACCCTGGGACACGAACTGGTGCACCACAAGCAACTCTCCGAAGGCGACAACGAGATGACGCTAGAGGAACTAGAATACGAAGCGAACGCGGTGGCCGGTATGCTGATGCGCGATTATAATAAACTGCATCCAGAAATGTTTGGTCTTGCCGAACCCATAGAACCAGAACCAGGAACCATTGGCGATTCACAGGGCGCTGCATTCCCCGACCCGACACGACCTTCTGGACCGATTGAAATGGCTGAAGCCAAGATACGAGAGACTGACTCTGATGCCTTGAAATTACTCAAGTTGCAGAATCAGGCACTCCGAGCATTTTCCTCATCACCACGACAACGAGAGATACAAAAACAGATTGAGGTGTTGCGGAAAAAAATGAAAACCCAAGGGACGCCTGAATACCACACCACACTCAAAGAAGAGGGTATCGTGAATGCCGCGGGTACCGGTGCCGTGGCAGGTATTGGTATTGGACCACAAGGCGAACCTGGGGTCACACCTAAGAAGAAAAAGACCTTGAAGATGTTTCGACGCAAGCTGATGAATCCGGTTTCGTCGTTTAGAAGTAATATTTTTGACCATGATCGACCTCGTCATCGTCGTAAGTTGTTAGAGTACAATAAGATTGTCAAGGACACTATAATCGAAGTACGAAAGAAACTAAAGAAAGAGGCATAATATGGCTACGGATTTCATGAATCGGGCAGGTGGAGTTCTCGCAGCCCTGGCACCAACGGTTGCCGCCGTGTTGGGTGGACCTCTTGCGGGTATGGCCACCACTGCGATAATCAACGCATTGGGGTTGGCACCTGAATCCTCCAACGATCAAGTCATGCAGGCGATAGCCACTGCCACCCCTGAACAACTTATCAAGCTCAAAGAAGTAGAAGCACAATTGATTCTTGACCTCAAGCGTCTGGACTTGGACCTCACGAAAGTCAGCGCCGATAACACTAAAGATGCTAGAGCGCGTGAAGTGGCGACGGGGGATTGGACACCACGAATTCTTGCGGGTTTGGTTATCAGTCTCTACATTGGTGTGCAATTTTATCTCTTGGGGTACGTACTCGACGACAGACAAGTAAATGTGGTCATGCGGTCACTGGGAACCCTAGATGCCGCCGTGGGATTGGTCCTGGGGTATTACTTTGGATCATCGGTAGGGTCCGCTACCAAAACAGAGCAGATAACCAACTTTATCAATAAGAATAAGTAGGATTTCTCATGGCATCACAAGACGTTCTTCCTGAGTGCAGTCAGGGGTTTCAAGATGTCCGCATGGCAGTAGCGATCATCGAACGGGACATCGCACATCAGGCAAAGGTTGCAGACAAATTATCAGAAGCGGTGGAAAAGATTCAAGAGATGAATCAAAACCTCTGCAAGATAATTGCACTACACGAACTCCGACATGTGAGCACAGAGAAGGGGTATGAAGAGATTGGCGTGGACATTCGTGAGGTACATGGGCGCATTGATAAGATGTTGACGGTCGACAAACTTCACCCCAACAAGGCATCTAAACAAGATGATCTTGATACCGCCTTGGCGGAATTCAAGAAGTGGAAGTATATCATGACCGGTGCTGCTGTGGTCATTGGATATCTCCTTGCACATCTCAATTGGTCCCTTCTTGCCGGTTTGCTGAGTCTCCACGGGCAATAAAGACTTGCTTTCTGATAATGATTCGTGTATAATGCTGTTCTATGTTACATATAGATCTGAAGTATACGCATTTGATTTCCTGCCACTTCGAGAAGTTTGTCCGTAAGAACGACTATCTTTTCAACGTGCGCTGTCCCATCTGCGGCGACTCACAAACCAAAAAAACCAAAATGCGTGGCTATATCTACCGAGATAAGCAACGGCTCTGCTATAAATGTTGGAATTGTCAGGCTTCTCTCTGGCTCGGTGCCCTCATTGAACGTGTTGCACCCCACCTCTACCGAGAATATCTCCTCGAAACATTCAAGGACACCAGTAAACCTCGCATGGACCGTTTGCTCCATGAACCCGGGTTCTTCGATGGGACAGTCTCGACCTCTACCGAAATCATGCGATTTGGAGATGTCGACCCTGTGATCTACCAATATGCCGAAAAGGTATCCGATCTACCAGACAGTCACTATTGCCGACAGTACGTGAAGAATCGACTCATACCGGTTAGGTATTGGTCTAAGTTGTATTTTGCCGAACACTACGACAAATTTCTGACCGAAATCGCCCCTGAACACGGCAAAACGATCAAAGATGAGCCAAGACTCTGCATTATGTTCTACGACCCCTTTGGGGCCGTTTGTGCCGTTTCTGGACGTGCTTTAGGAGACTCTCCCCTACGATATATCACCCTACGGACGACCACGGACGAAACCAAGCTCATTTATGGACTAGAACGAGTGGACCAATCCAAGGTTGTCTATATAACCGAGGGCCCGCTCGACAGTCTGTTTCTTGAGAACGCCGTGGCGTCAGGGGATGCTAACCTTGTCTTGACGGCTTCACGACTCTCTGCGGCCCAGATCATCCTTGTATTCGACAACGAGCGAAGAAGTCCAGAAATTGTCAAGCAGATGGAACGTGCCATTAAACTTGGACATAAAATTGTCATATGGCCCGACTGGGTCAAGGAAAAAGACCTCAATCAGATGGTGTTAGCTGGTCGTGACCCCCAGGTCATTATTGCAGAACACATATATACTGGTTTGACTGCCTTAGCACAGTTGAACCATTGGAAAAAAACCTCAAGCAATAAGGGAGTTTTGGTATGAATGAAGTGAAGGTGTTGGATTACGGACATGTGCGCCTGGTGGATCATATGGGTTCCGATTTGTCAATCGTGCGCTCGGCGCGAGTCAGTTACGATGCTGTGTGGCGCACAGGCGAGGATGCGGGTAAAGATGCCAAGCTGATTCAATACCTTATCAAAAATCGCCACACGACTCCATTTGAATCGGTCACGTTCACGTTCGATATCAAGGCACCCATCTTCGTATTCAGACAATGGCATCGACACCGCACCTGGGCCTACAATGAAGTTAGTGCCCGTTACACAGAACTCCCAGAAGAATTCTATATCCCCGATGCCTCGCAGATCACCACCCAATCCACGTCCAATAAACAAATGCGAACCGATGAACTACATCCAGAGGCAGAAAAGATGCGTGAATGGATGAGGGTCACCAACCAAGTATCATTTAAGATGTATCGTGATCTGTTGGCAGAGGGGTGCCCACGAGAACTCGCCCGCTCAGTTTTGCCCGTTGCTACATACTCTCAGTGCTTTGGTACTGTGAACCTGCATAACCTCTTTCATTTTCTTGGACTCAGAACTCACAGTCATGCTCAGTTTGAAATTAGAGTCTATGCGTTAGCGATACTTGAATTGATCCGCCCAATCTGTCCTGTGGCTGTCACAGCCTGGGAAGAACTACACTTAGCCAAGAAATAGGACACACAACATGGATGCTCCCCTGTACGAACCTCAAGGGTTCTCCCTCAAGATTTTCAAAGACCGATATTCATTTACACCAGAAGAGACTTGGACAGAAGCGTGTACCCGTGTGGCGCACCAGATGTCGATAGCGGAAGCTCCTGACAAGCAGAAAATCTATGTGGATCGATTCTATGACGTGCTTGTTAAGAATTTGTTTGTGCCTGGTGGTCGTATTTGGTATAACTCAGGGCGCACCAATCCGCAACTCTTGAATTGTTTTGTGCTCGACCCCAATAAAGATTCAAAAGAAGGGTGGGGGAAGTCTGCCTATGACATGATCGTGACCAGTATGACAGGAGGTGGTTGTGGAGATGATTTCAGTGATGTTCGTCCCCGTGGTGCATCCATTGCCGGGCAAAGAGGGGCCGCGCCTGGTGCCGTGGAACTCATGCGGCTCATCGACGGATGCGCTCAGCCCATTCGTAATGGTGGTCAACGGCGTGTCGCACTTATGTTCTCCCTCGACCTTTCTCATCCCGACATAGAAGAATTCCTATCAGCAAAATTGGTCAAAGGTGAACTCACCCATGCGAATGTCAGTGTGCGCTCCCGCCATACCAAAGCCTTTATCAAAGCCGTGAAAGATGATGGGGAAATCGAACTACATTGGAAGGGAAAATACAAGCGGCAGATCAAGGCACGAACATTGTGGGATACCATCGTCAAGAATGCCTACAACTCTGCCGAGCCTGGGTTTCTCAATTGGGAACTGGTTGAGCATGAATCGAACATCTATTACATTGAAGAGTTAGTCACCACGAATCCCTGTGGGGAATTGGCACTGTCAGCAATGGAGCCGTGTTGCCTGGGTCATCTTGTCCTCTCCCGATTTGTGGTGGGTGACGACATCGATTACCCAGCCTTGGGTGATACCATTCGACTCGCCGTACGCTTTCTTGATAATGCTCTTTCGGTGAATCACTTCCCGCTCAACGAAATGAAAATCAAATCCAGCGAACTCAGACGCATTGGACTTGGTACCACTGCACTAGCCGATACACTTGCACTCTTAGGCTATCGGTATGGATCTGAAGAAGGCAATAAGTTTGTGGATAAGCTGTACCGGTTCATTAGTAAAGCTGCCTACGAGGCCAGTGTGTTGTTAGCTATTGAGAAGGGCGCTTTCCCTCTCTGCAATCCTCTCAAGCATGTGGAGTCTGGGTTCATGAAACGAATGCCTTCCAAAACTCTTTCGTTGGTCCGTGAGCATGGGATTCGTAATTGTGCCATCCTCACCCAAGCCCCCACAGGCACCGTGAGTATCCTCAGTGAAAACTGTTCGAGTGGGATTGAGCCGATGTTTGCCCCTGCCTATGAACGCCGCTATTGGGAAGGGGATGTTCGTAAGATGGAATTAGTCTTCCATCCCCTCTTCGAAAAGTTTATGTTGCAGAAGAAGGCAGTGGAACATTTTGTGGGATCACATGATCTTACAGTGCGCGACCACCTGGAAGTGCAAAGAATTGTTCAGAAACATTGTGACAACGCGGTGTCGAAAACAATCAATATCCCGCACGATTACCCAATCGAGGATATGGAAAAATTATGGCTTGAGTATCTTCCTCATCTCAAGGGGACCACCTTCTACCGCGAGAAAACACGCGGGTATATCAATGCCGCAGGAGAGGTTGAGGAACCCCCATTGTCTGCGATCCCATTGAAGGACGCGAAGAAACGATTCAAAGAAACTCACACTACAGGGACAGAAGCCGTGATGGAATGTCCTTCAGGAGTCTGCCAATTATGAAAACACCTATGTTCATTACTTCATTTATGCTAGCTATGTGCCCCCTGGTTCTTATTGTACTCCTGTCATTTGGGTGCTCAATCATTACCCCGCCTACATACCATGAGACTGAGTATGTCAATTACATTGAGGTTGCCATCGCAGCATCGGAAGGTATTTGTAATTCAGATGAAACCCAGAAACTCGCTACCTTATCGCTCCGGGCGAACCTGTACTCAAAACATCTTCCGAACAATGACCTGATGACTCAGGGGGCTGACCTGATGGATACATCTATTCAATCGCTCCGGACGAATCAAGACCCCCCAAAGAATTATTGTCAAATGAAACTACGAATCATTAAACAAATGGCCACCACACTAGCCGAAGCTGCGGGAGGGAAACGGCGATGATACAGGAATTGTTATTGCACGACGATGAACAGGTGCGTACCATCGGCATTCTTCTTGCCGAGGTTGAGGAATCACTAAAGACACAGCAAATCACCGAGCAGGATTATGTGGATATCATGGCTGATGTCGAACGACTTAAAACCATCATTGCGCTCAAGAAGAATCTTGAACTCAACCAAATGATCCATGATGCCGTAGTAGGTATTATTGAACTTGCCAAAATGGTGAAGTTGTGAAGATTACATATCGCGCAGGGTATAAGTACCAGCTAGAGAAAGCCTATGTGCACCAGTTAAGTTCTGCGTTTCCTGATATTCCCGAAGAATATGAGACCGGTTTTGTGTGGTTAGGCCTCAATAAGCAATTGATTATCAAGGCGGGGTATGCCTGGGATGGACCGAGTGGACCCACCATCGATACCAAGAATTTCATGCGTGGTTCCCTTGTGCATGATGCGCTGTATCAGATGATTCGTTTGGGATTCCTCGATAAGAATGTATGCCGCATTCTTGCAGACCAAGAACTCTACACCATTTGTCGTGAGGATGGCATGGGGCTGCCTCGTGCTAATATGGTGTATTATGCGCTGAGGGTATTTGGAAACCCTGCATCCCGGCTTAGTGCAGAGAATCGTGTATTGACTGCACCATGAAGGTGCTGAACAGATTGCACATTACATAGGAGAAATTTATGACTAATGGAAGTTTCAGTGAAGCTTTGGTCAATCTCAAAATTGGGCATAAGGTGGCTCGGGCGGGATGGAATGGGAAAAATATGTTTTTGTTTTTAGTACCCGGTTCAACCTTCCTGGTCAACAGGCCACCCCTATTAGGCATTTACCCTGAAGGCACAGCGATCAAGTACCATGCACATGTAGATATGAAAACCGCCGATGGTATGGTGGTGCCGTGGTTGTGTTCGCAGACTGACCTGCTTGCGAATGATTGGGGGACAGTAGCATGACCTATTCAGCCACATGTCCTTCATGCAACCGCCACATCGCACTGACCTACGATGAGGCCGATTCCACCCCTCTCTACTGTCCGTTTTGCGGTGAACCTGGCGATGAAAATATAGGTGAATACGATAGAGAAGACGATTCCTTGGGTGAATGGAATGATGACGATGATCTGTGATCGTGGGCATTGGCAGACTGATATCGAATTCGATCCCGATGATTTCTTTGGATTTCTATATGAAATTGAAGAGATCGACACTGGAAAAAAATACATCGGCAAAAAATTCTTCCGCCATAAGCGCACAAAGACAAAAACGAATCCCTCTAGGTTCAAAGACAGCGGTTGGCGCGAATATACATCATCATGTGAACCGTTACAAGAAGCTATCGAGCAGCGCGGCAAAGATAAGTTTGTGTTTCGCATTATCTCCCTATGTGTGGGCAAATGCCAATTGACTTATGAGGAGTATGAGGCACAGATCAAAGCTGATGTATTGAGAGCGAAACTCCCCGATGGAAGCCCTAAGTATTTCAACAGAAATATAGCCAATAAACATTTTTCGGGACTTGAAAAACAAACAGAGGAAGCCAAGGCTCGGATATCTGCGGCCAAGATGGGTCACCCTGTCTCGAAAGAATCCAGAGCCAACCGCGCGATAAGACAACAGAAACGCCTCAATCTACCGCTTTGATATTCTTCTTGACAACCCCACTTGACTATGTTAGACTATTCATACATTGGAGGACGTTATGGATCTTTTACTCGCAAT
>Ga0315289_10006046_pt1 | contig 17816 bp, 14 predicted proteins | sample YL17G11_40_MG_FD_203452 | JGI IMG/M metagenome (GOLD analysis project Ga0315289, IMG submission 203452) | Sediment microbial communities from Yellowstone Lake, YNP, Wyoming, USA - YL17G11_40 | ecosystem: Environmental > Aquatic > Freshwater > Lake > Sediment | place: USA: Wyoming | collected... | reverse complement strand
TCCAAGGATTGGAATGAATCCGCGAATCCACCTCAAGCCCGGCAAAGACAAGCCGCTCCGCGCGCGCCACCCCTGGATTTTCTCCGGCGCGATAGCACGCGTCGAAGACGCGCGCGACGGCGATACCGTCGGCATTTTCGATTCGACGGGAGGATTCCTCGCGCGCGGCTATTACAATTCGAAGTCGCAAATCACCGCGCGCGTCTGGACGTTTAACGATGAGCCGATTGATCGCGCATTTTTGCGCGCACGATTGGAGCGCGTGGTGGCAACGCGCACTACATTGATCGATCCTGCGACGACGAACGCGTACCGCCTCGTCAACGCGGAGAGCGATTTCCTGCCGGGCTTGATCGTGGATCGCTACGCCGATTTTGTCATCATGCAGTTTTTGACGCTGGGCGTCGAAAAGCGCAAAGCGGAACTCGCGAAACTGGTAGAAGAATTGCTCGAACCGCGCGGTGTTTACGAACGAAGCGACGTGGATGTGCGCGAGAAAGAGGGACTCGTTCCAGCGGTCGGCGTTTTGCGCGGCGAGGAACCGCCCGACCTGATTGAAATGCGCGAAAACGATTTCCGATTTTTGGTGGACGTGAAGCGCGGACACAAGACGGGGTTTTACCTCGACCAGAGGGAGAATCGGCGGCGTGTTGCCGAACTGCTCGCGGCAGGGCAGCAGGGGAGCGCGGGAGCAGGGGAGCCGCAGTCGGCTGCGCCAGAAATTCTGAACGGGTTTGCGTACACCGGCGGCTTTGCGGTGTACGCGTGCACGGCAAACGAAAACGCGCGCGTCGTCAATCTCGACGCGTCGCGCGACGCGCTGAATCTCGCGCGCGAAAACATGCGGCTGAACGATTGCGAAGATCGCGGTGAGTTTGTCGAAGGGGATGCGTTTCAAATCTTGCGGCGCTATCGCGATAGCGGCAAACTATTCGACGCGATCATTCTCGATCCGCCCAAGTTCGTGTACGCGCAGTCGCAACTGCAATCCGGTTTGCGCGGCTACAAGGACATCAACTTGCTCGCATTCAAATTGCTGAAACCCGGTGGAACGCTCGTCACATTTTCCTGTTCGGGGCAAGTGAGTGCGGCGTTGTTTCAAAAGGTTGTCTTCGAAGCCGCGACCGATGCGAAACGCGACGCGCAAATCGTTGCCAAACTTTCGCAATCGCCGGATCATCCAATTTTGCTCGCCTTTCCGGAATCGGAATACCTCAAGGGGCTGGTGTGCCGCGCATAGCGAGTGGGCGAAGGGGAGACAAAGAGATTGGGAGAAAGTCTGTCTTGTCTGACTTGTAGGCAATCTCTATAGTGTTGTTGGGCAGAAAATTCGAGGTCAAATAGCGAAGCGATTGTTCTCGATCTTCACCACCTTCATTTGTCAAAAATATTTGCTCGCAGTAGATCGCAATGTCTTGAATGATTCGTTCATAGCGATAATACGCCAACGCGATTGGATCGATCTGCGTTTGACCATAACCCCGGTAGAACAGGGTTTCTTCTTCTTGTGCGGTATGCCCGGCAAACCCCTGACCACCACCGATGAACATCAAATCACGCTCTTTGGGTGCTAGGATTGGATTGTCCCAATCGACAATGTAAAGAGCGCCGTTTGCATCAATCAGGATATTGCCTGCGTGGATGTCAGAATGACACAAGACAAGTTCCGGAGATCGAGCGTGAAGTGCCAGAGCGAGCCGTTCAGCGCACCCGACGAGATCGAGAATCTCATCGCGTTTCGCCTTCAAGAACGCGGCTAGTTTTACTGCAACGGGATCATCAAAAACGTCATCCTCAACACGCGCCAGGAACGTCTGGACGCTTTCGCGCCACTGTGGAGAATATGTCTCCCGCTGGATGCGGCTGATGAGCGCTGGAGGCACTGCCGCGGTGTGAATCTTTTTGAAGGCTGTGCCAAAATCGCCCCAGTGGTGATCCGACAAATCAACCTTATAACCATCACGACCCTCAACAAAAGGGTAAAGAATCAACTTGAAGGCGTCCAGGTTTGCCCAGAGTTGCCCTGATTTGGTTGTCATGGGGGCTATGATTGGCACGATGCCTTAGTCGCTGAGAAATTTGGGTAACGCCACGGCAGTCTCGTCAAAGACACCTCGTCTCAACTTCACAAAGTACGGCGTTTCATCGTCTGCGACGGCGCGATAGACAGCCGTATTCAGATCGGCTCCGAGAGGAAGAAAAGCGACGTGGACGACACGCAACCCATATTCATCCTGCAGACAAGCGATTATTTTTCGTCTTGGAGATCAGGTTTTTCAAGCATGGGTATGTGAGTTTTCCATCATCATGAGAAACAATTTAGGCTGGTGGCTTATGCCGCCCAACTCCCACTCTCTCGCTCACCTGCTCGTTTTTTCCCTCTCCACCGAAAAATCAAGATCGCGATTCCCACCACCTCCACCACGCCGACGATCAGCGCCACGCGTTCCGGTCGCCAGACGGACGACGACCACGCGAGCGTTTTCGCCGCGCACGGTTCGACGCGATCTTCTGCCGCGCCCGCGCGATAGGTTGCGCGTGCATTCGCGAGTGCCGATTGCCAACCGCGCTGCGCGTATCTTAGCAACGCGCGCTTGAGTTGCGCCTCGGCGTCGTTGGTCGAAGCACTTTCCAATGGTTTCAGATTTTGCGCGAGTGGATCGAGTTGCGCCGTGAATGCGCGGCACGCCGGAGAAAGGTCAACTCCCTCGCGATAGCGCGTCACGTGCGTGAGCAGTTCATCCGTTTCCTCGAAGTCAATGTCGTCCGGCGAAAGCGCCGCGCGCACGAGCGACCACTCGGCGCGGTCGGGCAGGGTCTGGGCGAACGCGCGCATTTGATCGCGCAATTGGAGCGGCGTTTGGTACGGCACCGCAATCGTGAGCAAGATATTCGCGTCGTCGCTAGCAATGTTCGCGTCCGCGTGTGCCGCGCGCAGAGTCGAAACGACGCCGCTCAATTCATTCTGGGTCTCATCACGCAAGAGTGGTGCGAGTGTGAACATCATCGTGCGCGCTGGTGCGGCGGTGGTGACCTGGGCGCGCGTGACGTAGAACAGCGGCGGCGTGAATGTCCCCATAAACTTGTCGCCGAGCGCGGCGCGCGCTTTGGGCATCGCCATGCTCGTATCGTTTTGATCGAGCAATGCGCTTGCCCACGCCAGGTTGAGCGCGCGCCGCTGCGCGGTCAATCGCTCCGGCGTGAACAGCGGTCCCGCGCCGTTCGGCGCGAGCGCGTTCGCTTTGTCGTAGTACGCGGCGGCGTCGCCGTATGCGTTGCGCGTCTGCGCGTCGAGTCCGAGATAAAAGTAGTCTTCCGCGAGTTGTTTGCGCGCGTTCGCGTCGTTCTGCAGTGCTTCCCACTGTGCGATGGCGAGTTGCACGTACGCGGCGTTGCGCGGACCGGTCGCCGCGCCCGCGCGTGCTTCGTACAGCGCGGCAAGCGACTGCCGCGCCGCGCGATTGTTCGGATCGAGGCGGGTGGCGGTTTCCAGTTCGGCGACGGCTTGCCCATAGAAACTGTCGCGGCGCGGCGAATCCAGCTGTGCGAGTTGGCGGAAGAGATTGCCGAGCGCGAGGCGCGCATTCGCGTTGTTGGGATTTTGCTGCGCGTCGCGCCGCCTGGTCAACAAATCGTTCCAGAGCGAGAGGCGCAGAAACGTGAGCGTGGGATTGGCGGACGGCTCTTTGCCGGTGAACAGCCACGTCAAACTCTGCCCGTCGAACGCCGGGTTCGGTGGATCGTACGCGACGATCTGTTCGAGCGCGGTGGTGCCTGGAAAATTCAGCGTGAGCCGTGCACTGCCGATGCTCCCTTTCCAATCCACCGCCGGAAAGAGTCCGTAGGTAAAACGCGGCAGCGCGCCGTCACCCAGGTCTTGTTGAAAATCATAGCGCACGATTTTCTTTTCGTCGCCGGCAATCGTGAGCGTGAACGTGTACCAGTCCACCGTGCGCACCACACTGCCGATTTTCAAATCGCCGCGCCCGGGATTGAGCGTTTTGACTTTGACGCCCTCCACGCTGACGACGAACGGATCAAACCGCACCGGATCAAACGCGTACGGGTCGCCCGCCCAGTTTGGCAAGCCGACCGCGACCTGCAAGTCGTTGAGCCGATCAGTATTGTGGAGTTTGAACGTCGAGTTGCCGCTGATGATCGTGCGACCTTGAATCTCGCTGATGTCCGCGTCGAGCGTGAGCGCGGTGAGTTCGATGGGGGTATCGCGTTGCAGTGGCGCCAGCGCGACGGGAACGGTGATCGGCGTGGGCGATTGGGCGCGTGTATCCGGCGGGAAAAACAAAGTGAGTGCGAGTCCGAGGGCAAACGCCATGCCGAACAAAACGCGTGGATAGGTTTGGGGAAATTTCATCAAGACTCAAGAGAACAAACGCGCCGAACGCGGTGAGGGTTCGCGCGTGGGCAAGGTCAGCGTCACCAACGTCCCTTTGCCCGGTCTGGAATTGATCGCGAGCGTCGCGTGCGCGATCTCCGCGCGCTCTTTCATATTCAGCAAACCCAGGTTGCCGCGCTGGGCGTACGATTCTTCTACGTCCAAGAGATCGAACCCGTGACCATCATCCCGTACGGACAGCATCAGCGCATTCTCCCGCGTTTGCGCGGTGAGCCAGATATTTTTCGCCAGCGCGTGTTTCTTGGCGTTGCCGACCGCTTCCTGAATGATCGAAAAGAGCGCGGCTTCGACTTTGGGCGAGAAGCGCATCGTCAGCGCTTCGAGGTCCAGGTGCAGTTGCAAGCCGTCGCTCTCGCGCAGACGCTCGACGTAGATTTCCAACGCCGTGCGCAAGCCCTGGGTCTCCAACGCGACTGGTCGCAAATCGAACAACATATTGCGGACTTGATGGAGGGCTTGCGTCGAGAGGCGTTCGAGTTCCGCCAGTTCCGCGTCCGTGCGCTCGGGCTGGTGCGCCATCACTTGCTTCAAGAATTTCAAGCCCATAATGATCGCCCCCAAGAGTTGCGAAGGACCGTCGTGCAATTCGCGCGCCAGTTCGCGGCGCACTTCTTCTTCGACCGCGAGCAGCCGGTCGCGTTCGGTGACGACTTGCTGATATAGGCGCGCGTTCTCGATCACGACGGCGGCTTGCGCGGCGAACGCCATCAACAAGTCCTGGTCTTCCTCGTTAAACTGCTCACCCGATTGTTTGTTGATGATTTCGATGACGCCAATCGGCTTGCTCTTGCAGATCAACGGTGCGGCGACCATCGCGGCGGTGTGAAAGCGGAGCGCCTCGTCAATCCGGCTGAGATGCCGCGGATCCGTCCCGGTATCGTGGACGATGACCGGTTGACCGCGCGAGAAAACCCAGCCGGCGATCCCTTCCTCACTCCGAATCCGTTTTTGCCGCAGCGCTTTGCCGCCGCCGCCCTGCACGACTTGAAAGACCAATTCTCTCGTGGTTTCGTCGTACAGAAGGAGCGAGCCCGCGGTTGCCTTCACCACGTCCACCGCGCTGGACAAAATCAGTTCGAGCAGGCGATTGAGTTGCAACTCGGAGGAAAAAGTGAGCGCGACTTCTTGCAGCGCCTCGAGCGCGGCGATGCGCTGCTCCAGGTACGTGATTTGGGCTTGCCATTCTTCGGTGGGCTGAGCGTTGGAGCGCTTGGGTTGCGCCATGCGACGATTCACCTCTCGAGGACGCGCTGAGATAACTCAGCCGCCGGTTCGTTTGCGCGGGTTGGGCGCGAGCCGTTGGCGGATCGCGGGAATCTGGGCGCGCGCGGCTTCTTCACCCCGCTTGATAATTTCATTCGCCTTGTCATACTCCATCGTCCCATAGCGTGCGATGTCGGGGGAAATCAGAATGTCCACGGGCCCCATCCGCGACTTGATGATCTCGCTCTCCATAATTTCCATCGCGCCGCTGACGATCCCAATCACGTTGGGCAGTTTGCCTTCGCGCTTGAGTTCGCGGCGATGGATGCGGTCTTCCAAACTGGGGATCACGTTGCTTGCCAGAATGATGCTGATTCCCTTGTCCGCCAATAATTGCGTCGGCACCGGATTGACCGACCCGCCGTCAATCAGGAAACGCCCCGCGACCTGCGCGGGTTCGAAGACGCCGATCACACTCATACTCGCGCGCACCGCTTCGCCGACGGAACCGCGATCAAAGACGATTTCCTCGCCTGAAATCAGATCGGTGGCGATAATACACAATGGGATATTCAATTCGTCAAAATCGTCTTTGTGGAGAACGAGCAGATCAGCATCAATGACGACGCGCACGGTGGCGGAGCGGCGTTCGCCCAGCAGCAGCGCCATCTCGCCGAAGAAGTTGCCGGGACCCAGATAACCGAAAATCTTTTCCTGACTGCCGCGTTCGGAGATGACTTTGACCTAGCCGCTCTCGATGACGTACATGCAATCGCCCGGCTCGTCTTCCAGAAAGACGGCGGCGCCTTTGTGATAATGCTCGCGTTGCAGCCGTCGCGAGATCGCTTCCAGGATGTTGTCGTCGAGTCCGGCAAAGAAGGGAATATTTCGTAGACTGTGGTGTTTCATAGTTGTTGTCCGGAGCATTCCACTATCCGATCTAGTTCCGCGCGCGCGCGGGCGCGTTCCGCTTCCGCTCCGAGTTGGGTGAACGTGGTCAGCACTTGTTCCAGCAGCGCGCGCGCGTCTGTCCGGCGTCCTTCGTCGCGTTCTACCAATGCCAATTGGTACTGCGACTTGGCGAGTTCGAACCGATTTTTCGACGCGCCCAGCACGGCGATACTGCGCCTTAGATCATCCATCGCCGCCGTGCGATCATTTTGACGCAGGGCGAGCCGCCCCAGGGTTCGCAAGACCTGTCCCTCGATCAACCGCCGTCCGATTTCCGTCGCCAGCGCCAATGCTTGTTCAGCCATTTGACGCGCCTGATCGAATTGGTTTTGACCCAGGTACGCTTCGGCAAGCAGCCACTGCGCCTCGGCGATCCTTTCCTTGGAACCCATTTCGCCAGCAAGGGCGAGGCATCGCGTCAAATGGGAAACCGCCGTATCAAACTCGTCCTGCAAAATTTTGACGTGCGCGAGATTGATCAAAGCAAAGCAAACAATGTTATTCTGTTTTATTTTTTCCGCGATGCGCAGCGCCTGCCCGCCAAGTTCAATCGCGTGCGCGTAATCTCCTCTCTCCCGATAGAGTTCACACAGGTTACTGTTGAGCCGCGCGATACCCTCAATATCGCCTATTTTTTGTCTGATGTCAAGTGAGCGTTCCAGATGCAGCCGCGCACTATTCCAGTCGCCCTGTTCCCACTCAATGGTACCCATATTGTTGTACGACTGGCTAACTCCCTGGAGATCCCCGATCCGCTCGCGCAGGCGCAAGCCTTTCTCCGCGTACGCGCTGGCGCGTTCCCAATCGCCTTTGCGTCGAAAGAGCGCGACCAGGCGATTGTACACCGAAGCCATCTCATTGTAATACTCCGTCCCTTCGACGATCTGCAGCGTCCGCATGGCCCATTCAAATGCCTGCTCGAATTCGCCCAAACGCAGGCGGACCCAGCCAATGTCGTTGAAAATCCGAATACGCTCCACCGATTTGGGATCGGGGTCCGGTTCGATTTCCTTCAACGCGTTCTCCAGCCACCGCAGCGCTTCGGCGTAATCACCGCGCCGTTCGCCCACCCGACCGATGCAGCGCATCATCTCCGCGCTCGCCCGCGCGGTTTCCACCGATTTCCCAACCGAGCGCACGATCTCGAGCGCGATGAGGTACGAGGTGGTTGCGCCGGCGTAGTCGCCGGTGAAATTTTGCACCGAGCCCAAGCCGGTGTACGTATCAATTTTTTGCTGGGGCGTGGGATGCGTCTTGGTCAGGAATTCGGCGGCGCGCTGGTAGTGTTGCCGCGCCTGTTCATTGGCAAACCGATCGGCCGCGTGCTTGCCCGCGCGCAGCGCGTATGGCAGCGCGCGATCCAGGTCTTGACTCTTCGCGTAATGAAACGCGAGTTCTTCGATGTGATCGTCCAGACGATCCCGGAACACCGTTTCGATACTCGCCGCGATTTTGTGGTGGAGATATTCGCGGCGGCGCACCAGCAGGCTGTTGTACACCGTTTCCTGAATCAGGATGTGATTGAAATGACAATGCCCGTCACCGTTTTGCGCAACGCGGGTGACGAGTTGTCGGTCTTCCAATTCCTGCAAGTCGTCGCGCAGATCGCGCGTGCCTGCGACGACGTTCTCCAGCAAGCGGGTCGCAAAGTCGCGCCCGATGACCGACGCGCACTGAAGCGCCTGCCGCGGGCCTTCGCTCAAGTGATCGACGCGCGCCATAATCAATCCCTGCAAGGTCGTCGGCACCAGGAGATTTTCAATCTCTGCGCCGGGCGTCATCTCCCAATGCGCCGCGCCACGGCAAATGATGCCGCGATCGATCAACATGCGAATGATCTCTTCGAGATAGAAAGGATTGCCTTCGGCACGTTGTCGAATCAAATGGTGCAGCGTCTCGGGCAATTCGTGAATGGTCAGCAAGAGATCGATGAGCGCGACGCTGTCCGCGTGGGAGAGGGGCGAGAGCGGGATGTGCAAAAAGTGCGCGGCGTACATTTCGCCGCCGAGTTGTCGGAGTTTGGAGGCGGCGGCTCCTTCGTCCGGACGAGAGTTGCAATAAATCAGCAGCGGCACGCTTTCGACACTGATCAACAGGAACGTCAGCAAATCGAGCGAGATGTTGTCAATCCAATGGACATCTTCCAGGATCAGCACCAACGGTTTGCCTTGCGCGAGCGCGGTCAGCAGTTCACGAATCGCGATGAACGTCTGCTGCTGCAACTGCGGCGGCGCGAGGTGGCGGATGCGCGTCGCCATCTCTTTCTCGAAAATGCGAATCCCCAGGAGATGCTCGAGATAGGGTACGACTTGCAGCGCTTCTGCTTCCGGCAGAAGGTCCTGGACGACGCGTTCGACTCTTTCGCGCGCAATTTCCTCCGGATCGTTTTCGGCGATTCCAAAGCACGCTTTGAGGATTTGCACAAAAACGCCGTACACAGGCTGACCGTAGGCAAGGCACGCGCCTTCGAGCACGGTTGCCCATCTGTTGACGAGGTATCCTTTGAGTTCGCTCGTCAGACGCGATTTGCCGATGCCGGCGTTGCCGGTGACGAGCACGATGCGCCCGCGCCGATTGGTTGCCAGATCGTCTACCACGCGGCGCACGCGCGCGAATTCTTCCTCGCGGCCGACCATCGGCGCGCTCAAACCGGGGACGCCGCGTACGCGCCCGGTCGCCGGGCGCGGCGCCAGGGCTACAAAGATTTCGACCGGCTCGACCCGATTCTTGACGCGGATCGCACCGAGTTCGCGAAATTCAAAGAGAGGCTGGGTCGGTTCGTACACGGCGCGGCTGACGAGAATCGTGCCGGGCTCGGCGACGCTCTGCAAGCGCGACGCGACATTCACCGTATCGCCGAGCGCGGTGTACTCCATTCGCAAATCGGAGCCGATGCTGCCGACGACGACCGAGCCGGTATGCAACCCGATCCGCACGCGCAGCGCAATGCCCAGGCGCGGTTCGAGATCGGCGTTGATGCGCCGGAGCGCGTCCTGCATTCCGAGCGCGGCGCGCACCGCGCGTGCCGGATCGTCCTCATGCGCAATCGGCGCGCCGAAGAGTGCCATGATCCCGTCGCCCAGCACTTTGTCAATCGTCCCTTCGTGTTTGTAGATTTCGCCGGTGAATGCTTTGAGCGTGGCGTCGATGAAATCGTAAACCTGTTCGGGATCGAGTTTTTCGGCGATGGCGGTAAAGCCGCTGATGTCGGAGAAGAGAACGGTGACGTTGCGGCGTTCCCCTTCGATCTGTTTGCCGACGGAGGAAATTTTTTGCGCGAGTGCGTCGGGGATCGGCGCGGCGATGTGGGCACGCGAATCAGGCGCGGACACGCGCGCAGGCGCTGGACCTAGTTTCGCGCCGCAGTTGCCGCAGAATTTGAAATTCGCCGGGTTCTCGAATCCGCAGGTCGAGCAGATTTGCACGAGCGGCGCGGCGCACTGACCGCAGACATTCACGCCCAGGGGATTTGCGTAACCACACTTGGGGCATCGGTTGGTCATATGACTCTTTCCGCCCAACACTACCGGAGGCGCTTCGATTATACTACGGGTACCCTGAAACAGGAAAAGGCAACCCCCTATCGGCAGGTTGCCTTTCGTTGCCATATCAAGTTCTCACCGCGGGTTGCTACTTGAGCGCGAAGTTGAAGGTGAGCGCGCGTTTGCCGTTGTTCGCTTTGACTTGCGTCGCCGCGCCGTATACGGCGGTTACCGAGGGTTGAGACGCTTGCTTGCCATCTACCCACACGCGCATCGTGTTGGGATTGCCCCGCTCTTTGATGATCTGGATATACGGAACTTCGGGGCCCGGCGTGGCACAGTCGCCTTGCTGCGCGTTGCCATATCGCGCATCTTCGGGCAAGTACACTTTCACGCCAGTCGGAGGGGCGTCAGCCACCAATAGCCACTTGCCCTCCACGCACAACTTGGGATCGTCGTCATCCATGCCGGCGCCAACGATGGGCAGTGTCAGCACCAGAAGTACTACAACGAGTGGGAGCACAACCAGCAGGTTTTTCATTTTGGATCTCTCTTTCTCCAGACAGGAGTTGTGTCCCAAGCCATTCCATGGTCACGGGGAAATTAAAAGCCCGTCTTCATATCCGCGTCGCGGAATAGACGGGCTTGGAATCATCCATTCCACTTCGGCGGCTGGGCGATCATGGCACAACACCATTGCGCTTTAGACCCTTAGCTTTGCGTCCCCGCCTTTCGACGGGTTTGCCTTTATCGGGTGGGCTCCGAACAGTGCTTTTAATTTCCACTGGCATTGTAACATAGGTACCGCAGTCCCTCAATAGTACATTGGTACCGCCGTACTAGGTCGCATTTCCTATTCCTGTTCCTGCGGTGATTGCGGGTGCCGCGGCTGACACCTTGGACAAAAGTGCGTTCCGCGCTGACGGACGATTGTTTTTTGAATCGGCGTGCCGCAGCGGCGGCAAGGTCGCTTTTCTTGATCGAAGGCGCGCAGACTGTCGGTAAAGCCGCCGCTCATTCCGTTGACGCGCTGGTACATCACGTCAATGCTCGTCCCGCCGACGGCAATCGCGCGCGTCAACACCTGACGAATCGCGCGGAACAACCGGCCGCGTTCGGCGCGCTCCAACAATTCGGCTTGGCGTAAGGGATGCAAGCGCGCGTACCACAGCACTTCGTCCGCGTAAATGTTCCCGATGCCCGCGAGAAAAGTTTGGTTGAGGAGCAAGGGTTTCAGATTGCCGCGCCGTCGTTCCAACCGCGCATGGAAATCCCGCGCGCAAATCTCCAGCGGTTCGGGACCCAGTTTGCCGACGACTTGATCCGGATCGTCCACCAACCACATCCGCCCGAATTTGCGGGGGTCGCGGAAACGCAATTCGAAACCATCGTCAAGTGGCAGACAGACGTGCATGTGTTTGTCGCGCGGCGTGCCGCGCGCGTCCAGGTGAAATCCTCCGGTCATGCGGAGGTGAATCAGCAGGTAGGTTGGCGGAGCGTTCAAGCGAACGCCCCCACCGCGCAAATGAAAAACCAAATATTTGCCGCGACGCGTGAGCGCGGTGATCTTGTGATTGCGAATTTGCCGCGCAAATTCGTGCGCCGGCGGCGTCGCAATCGTTCGCTTCCAACGCACGGTCGCGCCGACAATCGTGCGACCGACGAGATGAGGGCGCAGATCGCGCACGACCGTTTCAACTTCGGGCAGTTCGGGCATTGTCTTGCTCTATTTGTCGAGCCAGACGTTGCGCAGAGAGAGGAGTGAGCCGTTCGACAAGGGCGTGAATCCTTTGACGTACGACTGTAACACGCGGTATTCATAACCGGAGTAGAGCCAGACCCAGGGCACGGCGTCGGTTAGTTTTTTTTGAATCTGATCGTAGATCGGTTTGCGCTTTTCTGGCTCAATCGTCGCGCGACCCTGCTCGAACAGTTTGTCGAGTTCGGGATCGCGATAGTTGGCGATGCGATTGATGTTGCCGGTGCTTTGCCAGTACGGCGCAAGCATCACATCGGGATCAGGATAACCGTTCGGCGAGGTGAGCGCTGCGTCGAAATCGGCTTTGTACCAGCGGTCGTTAAAAACGCCGGGTTCGAGAATTTCGAGATCGGTTTCGACTCCGGCTTTGCGCAATTGGATTTGGATGTCCTGCGCTTCCGCCGCGAGGATGGGGTCTTCAGCGGGCAGCGTCAATTTGAAACGCAAACCGGATGCGCGTCCGGCGTCGGTCAGCAACTGGCGCGCTTTCTCCCAATTCTTTTGATAGCAAAACAAATCGTTCAAGTTCGCGCGATAGTACGGTGGCGTGGCGGGTCCCGTCACCTCTCCTTCGCCCAGCGCGGCGACATCCAGAACCTCCTGGCGATCAATCGCGCACGCGATGGCCTGGCGCACGCGCGCGTCGCTGAACGCGCGGCGGCTGGAATTCAGCATCAAGACGTGATAGGAGAGCGCGGGCGCGCGCGCAATCGTCAACGGACTGTTGCCCGCGCCGGCGCGCACCGCGACGCGCAAATCGTTGATCAGACCGAAATCGAAAGTCCTGGCGCGCAAGCCAGCGAGAACCGCCGTGTCGTCCGCCACAGTGCGAAATTCGACTCCGTCCAGGCGCGGCAAGCCGGGGATCCAAAAATCCTTGTTCGCGGCAAGCGTCAGCGTTCGCCCCGGATCCCACCGGACCAACTTGAATGGGCCGGTCCCTGCGGATTCTTTGTTGAAACTTCCCCCGCCCGTCACGAATTTTCGGGAGACAATCGCCGCGTTCGGCTGCGCCATCGCCGCGAGGATCGTCGCGTTCGCGCGCTTGAAGCGAAAGGTCACGGTGTTGGCGTCGGTCGCCTCGGTCTTATCAATGTCGGTGAAAAAGGCGCGCGCGGCGGCGAAGGTCTTGTCGTCCAGAATTCGTTCGAAGGAATACTTGACATCGTCCGCCGTGAGCGGATCGCCGTTGTGGAATTTGACGTTCTTGCGGAGCGTCGTCGTCAGTGTCTTGCCGTCCTCCGACCACTTCCACGCTTCGGCAAGATTGGGCACGATTTTCAGATCTTTGTCGAACGCGAACAGGGTATCGTACAGTAACTCGACCGCTCTCAGCGAAGAGGAGGTGCTTTGTTTGTGGGGATCCAATCCGCCCACGTCTTCCGCGCGCGCGATGATCAGCGTACTGCCGCGCTTGGGGGTCGCGGTCGGCGCGGGGGTCGCGGTGACGACGACTTGAACAGGGATCTCCACTGTTTCTCTAACAGTCACCTGGACGGTTTCTTTAACGACGATCGGAGTCGGCGATGCCGGCGCTGCGCAAGCGACGAGGGTAACGCCGAGAAAGAGTAAACCCACAACAAGCGATGGACTGCAATTCATATACGCTCCTCTGTTTCGAGGTGGTCAGGGTTTGTAAACGAACCTTGCGAAGGATGATCCCGCTTCCGCTTTGCAAGCCAACCTTCGCAAGATTCGTCAATGGAAAAAGACTTCCGAAGTTTCTGAGAACTTCGGAAGTCTAGATGGTCTAGGGTTGTCCGCCGCGTCGTTCGCCGCGACCACCGCGTCGGTCGCCGCCGCCGCGATATCCGGAGCCGCCACCGCCCCCGCGTTCTTCGCGCGGACGCGCCATGCTGACCTTGAGCGCACGGCCACCCAGGTCATGATTGTTCAACGTCTGGATGGCTTTTTCCGCATCGGCTTGGGTCGCCATTTCGACGAAGCCGAATCCCTTTGACCGCCCCGTCGCGCGGTCCGTGATCAACGCAACCTCCTTGACTTCACCGGCTTGGGCGAACAAACCGCGCAGGTCATCTTCGGTAACGTCGTAGGCAAGATTGCCGACGTACAATTTCGATTCCATTCTGATCTCCTTTGATTTGGAAAAATGCCCACACCGGTGGGAGGGGCGATTTGTTCCGAAAACGGTATTCCAACAGCCGCTAGTTTAACACGAATTGCGGAGTTCGTCAAACGTGCCAACGAAGGGGAAAGACCAAACGAATGAGCGAATTGGGGAAACCGCGTGGGGCGTGGTATAATCGGGGCGCGATGGAAACGACGACTGTGCAAGACCTTCCAGGTCTTCGAGGCCTGGAGAGTCTGCCTTCACCCGCTTTTCTCGTCCGTGATGTGCCGGTCTATGGCGATCTCATTCTCTCGCCGATGGACGGCTATTCCGATATGCCGTTCCGTGCGCTCTGCGCCGAACTCGGCTCGGCGATGTCGTACACCGAGTTCGTTAACGTGGAGAGTGTGTTTCGCTCCGGCGTGCGCGACGGAATTGCCTGGCGCAAGCTCCAGTTCGATCCGCGCGAGCGTCCAATGGTCTTCCAGATTTACGGGCACGACGAAGACCACCTCGTCGAAGCGGCGCGGCGATTGCAGGATTGCGGTCCCGACATCATTGACCTCAATATGGGTTGCTACGTCCGCAAGATCGCGGAGCGCGGCGCGGGGTCGGGAATGTTGCGCGACCCGGCGAAAATCGCGCGGTTGTTTGCGCGCCTCTCGCGCGAACTGCGCGTGCCGGTGACGGCGAAGATTCGACTGGGCTGGGACGAACGCACGCGCAACTACCTGGAGGTCGCGCAGGTCTTGGAGGAGAACGGGGCGAGTCTGATCGCCGTGCACGCGCGCACCAAGGCGCAAGGATACACCGGCGTCGCGGATTGGAACGCGATCGCGGAGATCAAACAAGCGGTGAAAATTCCGGTCATCGGCAACGGCGATGTAAAGACGGTCGCGGACATCGCGCGCATCCAAGCGGAGACCGGGTGCGATGGCGTGATGATCGGACGCGCGGCGGTCGGCAACCCCTGGATTTTTTCGCGCAAGGATCGTGACGAGGTTGCGCCATTGGAGAAAATCGCACTGCTGCGGCGTCACCTCGCGCGTCACCTTGAGTTTTACGGTGAACACAACGGATTGATTCTCTTCCGCAAGCACGCGTATCGGTACGTGCAGGGCGGACACGGAGCGGCGGCAATCCGGCACGCGTTGATGCTGTGCAAAGAGGTGTGCGAGTTCGAGCGGTTGGTGGATGAGTATGCGCGTACGCTGGCAAACTCTGCCTAGGGACGCGGCGTTGCCGTTGCAGGATTGCTCACCTGTTGGAACGAGGTCTCGGCGCGTCGTCCGTCGGGTAACTCAATTGCAAGAGTGGACGTGCCAGATGACGCGGTCGGTCGCATGTAGAGAATGATGCAGTTTCCTCTGATGCATTTCCGTTGGTTGTTGTGTTGGGCGCGCTGGTCGTTCTCGCCGTTGGCATTTTTACTTGGATCCAGAGAAGATAAACTAGTCGAATGAACGCCTACATCACATAGCCGTATTGAGACAGCACAATCTTGATCCACAGGCGGTGTCAGCGATTCAGCCGCCTGTGTAATTTCACCCAACAGTTGGAGACACTAAGAAATGAATACACAGGATTACATTCAATTGGAAAACGACTACGGAGCCACGAATTATAAACCCTTGGATGTGGTTCTCACAAAAGGGCAGGGTATCTGGGTCTGGGATGTCGAAGGCAACAGATATTTGGATTGCCTGTCGGCTTATTCCGCAGTAAACCAGGGGCACTGCCATCCGAGGATCGCGGCAGTGATGAAGGAGCAAGCCGAACGCCTCACCCTGACTTCGCGCGCTTTTCGTAATGATCAACTGGGATCATTCTACAAAGAACTGTGCGAACTCACACACTCGCATATGGCTTTGCCGATGAACAGCGGCGCTGAGGCGGTCGAATCGTGCATCAAAGCCGTTAGGAAATGGGGGTATCGCGAGAAAGGGATTTCGGAAGGCAAAGCCGAGATCATTGTGTGCGAGAATAACTTTCACGGCAGAACAATCACGCTTGTGGGTTTTAGCACCGAATCACAATACCGCGACGGCTATGCGCCTTTCACGCCGGGTTTCAAGATCATTCCGTTTGGCGACGCGCAGGCATTGGAGCAAACCATTACCCCCAACACTGTGGCGTTTCTCATCGAGCCGATTCAGGGTGAGGCGGGCATTATCGTTCCACCTACGGGGTATTTGAAACATGTCCGGCAGATTTGTACCGCCCACAATATCGCGCTGATGACGGACGAGATCCAAACCGGCTTGGGGCGCACCGGCAAACTGCTTGCTGAAGAACACGAGGGAGTCGAAGCGGATCTGACCATGATTGGCAAGGCATTGTCTGGCGGATTCTATCCAATTTCAGCGGTCCTTTCGAACAAGCAAGTCCTGGGTGTTTTCCAGCCGGGCGATCACGGCAGTACGTTTGGCGGGAATCCGATGGCTTGTGCCGTCGCACGGATGGCACTCAAGGTTTTGGTTGAAGAGGGCATGATCGAGAATTCAGCCAAGATGGGTGATTACCTGATGCAAAGACTGCGCGATATTTCCAGCCCCTATATCAAAGAAGTGAGAGGCAAAGGGCTGCTTGTCGGGGTGGAATTGCATAAAGAAGCCGGCGGCGCCCGGCGCTTTTGTGAAGCGCTGATGGCGAAAGGGCTTTTGTGCAAAGAGACGCATCAACACGTCATTCGCTTTGCTCCGCCTCTTATCATTCAGAAAGAGAATATTGATTGGGCAATTGAACAAGTCGAGACAGTGCTGGCTGCCCTGTAAATGTTTTGAGATGATGGACTGATCGAATGAAACACTGTCACGATTGTTACTGGTCGGATATTTGCGATCCCTGAGAGATTCGGATCTCACCGTTGTCGAAGTTTCACATTCAAACATTGACCATCGGGTCGAATCTCAAAGGAGAAATCGAAATGTCCAAGAAGCGTGTCTTGATTATGGGCGCCGCCGGGCGCGACTTTCACAATTTTAACGTGTACTTTCGCGACAACGCCGACTACGACGTGGTCGCTTTCACCGCAACGCAAATCCCCAACATCGAAGGGCGGCTCTATCCGGCAGAACTGGCCGGCAGACTGTACCCGAAGGGCATCCCCATCTATCCCGAATCCGATTTGGTCAAGCTCATCCCCGAGATGCAAGTCGATCAAGTCGTCTTCGCGTACAGCGATGTTCCGCATGTGTTCGCGATGCACCAAGCGTCGATTGTGCTGGCGGCGGGGGCAGACTTTCGCTTGATGGGTGGAAAGACGACGATGATCAAATCGTCAAGCCGGTCGTTTCCATTTGCGCTGTCCGTACCGGCTCTGGCAAAAGCCAGACCACGCGCCGCGTCGTCGGCGTCTTGCGCGATCTTGGCTACAAGGTGCTGAGCGTTCGCCACCCAATGCCGCATGGCGATCTGGTGAAGCAAGCCGTGCAACGCTATGCCGCGTACTCTGATCTCGACAAACACGCGTGCACCATTGAGGAAGCGCGAAGAGTACGAGCCGCACATTGATCTGGGCGCGGTCATTTACGCCGGGGTGGATTACGAGCGTATTCTGCGCGAGGCGGAAAAAGAAGCGGACGTTATCGTCTGGGACGGTGGCAACAATGACCTGCCGTTCTACCAACCCGACCTGCACATCGTCGTGGACGATCCGCATCGCCCCGGTCACGATCTGACCTATCACCCCGGCGAGACAAACTTACGACTTGCCGATGTTGTTATCATCAACAAAATAGATACTGCCGACCTGCAGGATATCGCGACGGTTCGTCGCAACATTCGATCGGTCAATCCCAAGGCGACGATCATCGAAGCGGCGCGGCGATTGCAGGATTGCGGTCCCAACATCATTGACCTCAATCTGGGTTGCTACGTCCGCAAGATCGCGGAGCGCGGCGCGGGGTCGGGAATGTTGCGCGACCCGGCGAAAAT
>Ga0315289_10006044_pt1 | contig 17817 bp, 15 predicted proteins | sample YL17G11_40_MG_FD_203452 | JGI IMG/M metagenome (GOLD analysis project Ga0315289, IMG submission 203452) | Sediment microbial communities from Yellowstone Lake, YNP, Wyoming, USA - YL17G11_40 | ecosystem: Environmental > Aquatic > Freshwater > Lake > Sediment | place: USA: Wyoming | collected... | reverse complement strand
GAGCTGCTTTGCAGCTCGCATACCCTCCACCCCCCACTCAAAAAGAGAATGTACAAGAAGTGAGATTATGGAACACATTGATTTTGACGATAACATTACTGAGGAAACGCTTCGATCCAGTAAGGTCGATTCGCAAGCCGTGCAAGATGCGGTCCTACAACTGTTAACTGCTATCGGCGAGAATCCACAGCGCGCCGGTTTGAAACGAACCCCGCAGCGCGTGGCCCGTATGTACGCCGAATTGCTAGCTGGCTATGCGGTTGACCCGCTATCCCTCGTCAACGGCGCCGTCTTCGAGGTCAAGTACGATGAGATGGTCATCGTGCGCGATATCGAGTTCTACAGCATGTGCGAGCACCATCTGCTGCCCTTTATGGGGCGGGTGCACGTGGCCTACATCCCGGATGGGAAAGTGCTCGGCCTATCCAAGATTCCCCGCATCGTGGACATGTTCGCCCACCGCCTCCAGGTGCAGGAACGCATGACGCGCCAGATCGCGGACATCATCCGTGACTTGCTCAAGCCGCAAGGAGTGGCTGTAGTGGTCGAGGCGCTGCATCTTTGCACGATGATGCGCGGTGTGCAGAAGCACAATGCCCGCATGACCACCTCGGCCATGCACGGCGCCTTCCGCTCGAACTTAGCCACGCGCCAGGAATTCCTGGATAACATCTCGCGCGGCGCGTCGCCATTGCAAATTTAATAATACTCCCGGAGACTTCCAGTCTCAGGGAGTATTTGCTTAGGGACGTTCGATCTCCACCCCGACAGATTCTGCCCCCTCAACCGCTCCCGGCTTTTCCACCCGCACAGTCACTTTCAGGACCCTGGGTTGGTTGAGGCATAGATTGGCGATGTCCTCCGCCAGGGTTTCAACCGTGAACCGCTCTGCGTCTTCTATGAGGGCGCGGATTCTTTGTGCCACCAGACTGTAATCCACGCAGTCGGCGATGTCGTCGTTAATGGCGGCACGGCGCGTATCGGTGAATAGCGTCACGCTGGTCACTATTTCCTGCGGCTGCTGGCGCTCCCAATCGTGGACACCTAGGATGCCGCGCACGTGCAGGTCTCTAATGAACACGATATCCATATTGCGTCTCAAGCCGTTTTGGTCTAAACTAATATCAATAGATTACGAAAACATAGTAACGACTTCAGTCGTTCGACCGATAAGCAACTACACCTGCCCTGGCGGGCGGTGCCAGGGAAGTCGCCTCTGCGGAGCTTTTTCGTGAAGTACACAATATCAATTGTAGTTTACCACAGCCACTGCCTCGAAGTGCGACTTGAAACCTGCACCCTTCAACCTGAAACCCGCTGTCATGTTTTTCTCTCACATTTCCTTCATCGGCATTGACCCGACCGCCGGACGCAAACCCTTTACCTTCGCCGCTCTGGACGCTGAGTGCCGGCTGTTGGCGCTGGATATATGCGAGCTGGACGAGGCGCTGGCTTTAGTCGGCAGGCAGGAAGCTGCCATCGTGGCGGTCAACGCGCCCTCCGCGCCGAACCAGGGCTTGGTCAAAAAGAAACTGGAGGCGCAGAGCCTGATGCATTACCCGCGCGGCACGAACATGCGCCTGGCCGAGTACGAGCTGCGCCAACGCGGCATCGTCCTCTCATCCACGCCGGGGCGCGCCGAATCTTGTCCGGAGTGGATGCATCTGGGCTTCATACTGTACCGCAAGCTGGCTGGGATGGGTTTCGAGCCGTATCCCGGTGGTGAGAATGCCTCCCACCAGTGGCTGGAGACCCATCCGCACGCCGCCTATTGCGCCCTGCTCGGTCAGTCGCCGCTTTCCAAGCTATCTTTGGAGGGGCGTATACAGCGACAGTTAGCCCTTCATGAGCTGGGCGTGGGCATCAATGACCCGATGGATTTCTTCGAGGAGATCACCCGCCATCGCTTGGTCAAGGGGATTTTACCGTTGGAAGTGATCTACACGCCCGAACAATTGGACGCGCTCGTCGCAGCCTACACAGCTTACATAGCTGCCAAAAAGCCAGAGGAGATATTGTTTATCGGTGCGAGGGAAGAGGGGAGGATTGCCCTGCCAGTGGGGGAGTTGAAGGAGAGGTATTAGCCAGCAGGCTATCCTTGCTCCTGAACTGCTGTTTCTAATACTTCCGTTACCCGGCTCTTCGGACTCTTGTCCGCCATTTTCGCCTTAACGTATGCTCTCCGTTGGAGTTCAGTGGGTAATCGAATGAATAAATTCCCTAAAAAGGGTTTTTCAAGGGCTTCCCCACGTTGAGCGTAAAATGCCAGGTAATCTTCAACGGAATCCTGAAATGCTTGCTGCAACTCGTCCACCGTTTGGCCCTCGAAAGGAACCCCATGACGGATTTTGATTACTTCCCCGTGTAAAATCCCCTCTTCAAGGCGTAGCGGATCAATTCAGTCTGGTTCTTCAGGACCAGTTTGCGCATCAGGCTGGCGCGGTGCATCTCGACCGTGCGCAGTCGAAGAGAAAACCGCCCGGCGATCTGCGGGTTGCTCAGCCCCTCGGCGGCCAGTTGAAAGATCTCGCGCTCGCGGGCAGTCAGGCTCTCATAGGGATCGAGGCGGGTGGCCTGGGATGTCTGAATATAGGCTGCGATGGCTCGCTCGTTCAGCGGCGGGCTGAGATACAGTCCGCCTTCGATAACGCGCCGCACAGCCTGCAGGAGATCGCTGGAGGTGGCCTTCTTAAGCACGTAGGCCGAAGCGCCGGCCTGCAGCGCCTCGACCGCGTAAGCCTCGGTATCGTACATGGAGAGGATGATGACTTTCATCTTCGGCCAGCGGCGGCGCGTCTGCTGGGCGACCTCCAGCCCGCTCAGGCCGGGCATCATCATGTCCGCGATCAGGATATCGGGCTGTGACTGCTCGGCTAGCCGCAGGGCTTCCGGCCCGTCGCCGGCCTCGCCGACTACTTTCAGGTACGGCTAGGAACCGATCAGCATCCGCAGTCCCTGGCGGACGATGTGATGGTCATCGGCGAGGATGAGGTTGGTCATAGAATTTCTTTGATCCACATCACTACTTCTTCCACCATCCTGACGGAAGATTGCGCCACTTCCTGGGTATAGATATTGGCCGGGATGCCATCCGGCAGGCCGTTAGGATAGCGTGTCGGGATATAGAACCCGACCAAAATTCTCCAGCGGCGCACCTTCTCGACGAACTCTGGCTGATACTGTGCGTCTGACGCGCAGAGCCGCTCCACCGAATGGCCCACCACGATCTCTTCCTCTTTGGCATATAGAAAGGCTTTGATCGCCTTTTCCGCCACCTGCTGCGCCAGGAAACAGACAATATGTCAGCCGCCAGCCTCTCCCAGGTACTTTGCCCAGCGCAGATCTTCTTCCGCTTGCGCCAGCCAGTGTTCTCCTTCACTTCTGGCATCTTTTCTCATAGAGCACCTTTCCTGTTTTCACCGCCTGTCCGATGAATGGCTTGTTTCTCATGAATTCGAATTCTTCTGGAGTGTAGACTAGTAAGTCGAGATCAACACCCGCATGGAGCGTTTGATAAAGCTCTGCGGTGAGGGCGACGAAATCCTTTTTTGAATCCATAACTACCAACAGATCAAGGTCGGTGAACAGGTCGCTCTGGCTAGAAGCATACGAACCGAACAGGATGACCTTCTCCACTTCCAGCATGGACTCCAATATTTTCAGAATACGCTGAAGAGCATTCTGTAGATTGGTACAGTATGCGAGGCGTTTCTGCTGGAGGTCAGTTTGCATGGTTTCCATACTCTTGGAGTTATACCCTTTTCACAACAGTCAGACGCTGGAATCCACAGCTGGCGGAACGGAGTCCAATGTCTCCCAATAGTGTTAGAACACTTGTGCTAACAACAAGAAGAGGGTATACTGTCGATGAACGAGATAGTCTATGTCTATTAAACTGCACACCAGGAAAAGAACCTCAGGCTATAAACCCGCCTGTATAATGAATGAGAGCCAGCTTCTTCGTGTCCAGCTTCGTCGCTACCTCGAAGCCGAAACCGTTGCACTCGATCAAATGAATTACGGAACTCGCTTGCAAGCTTTGCGCGCATTCAACCTTGCTGCTGTATACTTCAACCGCCTGGTTCGCACACAAGCCATCCTGGATTCCAAGCCTATTGGATCCGAAAACGTGCCGGAAGGAACTCCGCAGAGGGACGAGCCTGTACCCGGAACTTTGCGGAATATTCGTTCCTCCTTCGTTCCTCTGAAACAAATCGCCTGCTTTGTTTTATTCTTCTTGCCTACAACCGCATCACATTCCCGCAAAACTCGCACTTGATCGTATCCTGCCCGCGCAGCACCTGCTGGGTGATGGCACCGCCGCAGGCCGGGCATTGCGTCGGCGCAGCCTTGACCTTTTCCACCTCAGCCTGGTCAATGGCTACGGCGCGGTCCTTGTCGAAATCTTTGGATTTGGCGCGGTTGATCAGTCCCTGCCAGGCGGCGCATTCCTGCCAGATGTGGAAGTGAGCGGACTGCACCGGCGCGCCGCTGGCAAAGCGGATCTCGATGTGGTCCTCGTTCTTCAGCAGGCCCGCCTTGCTGGTCTGGACGTTGTCTACCAGCGCGACTGGCGCTTCAAGTTGCAATCCCTGCACCTTCTGCTTCTCGGTGGCGATGAACAGCACCTTCTTGGTGACAATCTCTTCTTTTTGCTCGAAAATGAGGCGCTGGTCGGTCAGGTATAGTACGCCCTCTGGGTCGTCTTTCTGCTCTTTGCCCGTCTTGCACCAGACCGCCTTGACGGCCATGATCCCACCTTCAGTTGGTAGCAGCTGGAAAGTGGCCTCGGCCAACTGGGTCAGCATGTACTCGATCTGGTCTATGTGCTTGCTGAAGTCGAATACCTGCCGGTCGAACTGGTCGTACATCCCGTTGATGGTGCGCTCGGCCGCCGAGACTTTGCTCTCCAATTGGCTCACAGCGGATTGCATTGTATTCAAGGTGCCGCGCGCCGCGGCCGGGTTGTAGGCAGAAGCCGTTAGTTGTGGCATCTGCATCTCGATCGGGCGCAGGGCGTTCATCAGCGCGGTGGACTGCAGGTTGATCTGCGATTCCAGGTTCGGTAACAGCATCGCCCACGCGTCCACGAACGACTGGGCCTGGGCTTCTAGGTCCTTCTCGAAAACGTAGCCGCGGCCGCGCGCCGTTGCGATCCGCTGCGGCTGGCTGCTGACTTTGGTCTGCATATCTTCGACCGCGTCGCGCACCTTTGATAGTCGGACGCCATCCTGAAGCGAGTTGACCTTGTTCTGCAAGGCGCGGATCTCGTCAGCGATTTGTTGAGCAGGGCTAGGGGTAGCCATAATGTCTCCTATGTTCTAAGTATCATCCTTCTGAAGTTTGTCTATATTATGGTAGCTGAAATGCAGCTACCATTATGTCACACATGCAACGAAAAGGCAACTCTAATCTTTGGACTCGACTTGAATACGGGCACGGGGGTTCTTGACCACGGATTAGCACAGATTTACACAGATCTATCTTTTCATCCGTGAAAATCCGTGGCAAAAAAGAAGCCGAGAATGGTAAAATCGTTTTCGTACGTTCACCTTCTTAATAGGGCTTTCTATGTCTGACAACAATCTCCAGCAACGCGCAATCAACACACTGCGATTTCTCTCCGCCGATGCAGTCCAGCATGCCAATTCCGGTCATCCCGGCCTGCCGATGGGCGCGGCCGCCATGGCGTACACCATCTGGACCCGGCACCTGCGCCACAATCCCAGACATCCGCGCTGGCCGGATCGGGATCGCTTCGTACTCTCCGGAGGACACGGCTCTGCGCTACTCTATTCCCTTCTTCATCTGACGGGCTATGACCTCTCGCTGGACGAACTCAAGCGTTTCCGCCAATGGGGCAGCCTCACGCCCGGCCATCCCGAATATGGCCTTACCCCCGGAGTGGAGACCACCACCGGTCCGCTGGGGCAGGGCTTTGCCAACGGTGTCGGCTTTGCGATTGCCGAGGCGCACCTGGCGGCGGAGTTCAACCAACCAAGTCATGAGATCGTTGCCCATTACGTCTACGCCATCGTCACCGACGGCGATCTGATGGAAGGCGTCGCCTCCGAAGCCGCCTCGCTGGCCGGTCACCTGCGCCTGGGCAAACTGATTTACCTTTATGACGACAATCACATCTCGATTGACGGCTCAACCGACTTGGCCTTCACCGAAGAGCGAGCCGCCCGTTTCGCCGCTTACGGCTGGCACACGCAAATCGTGCCGGATGGCAACGATGTGGAAGTCATTGACGCTGCCATTTGCGCCGCCAAACAGGAGCCGCGTCCCTCGCTCATCCTGTGCCGCACGCACATCGGCTACGGCCTCCCGACGCGGCAGGATACGGCCAAGGCGCACGGCGAGCCTCCCGGCGAGGACGAATTGAACGCTGCCAAGCAAAATCTTGGTTGGCCGCTGGAACCGCGCTTTTATATCCCCGAGGACGTGTTGGTGAACTTCCGTGAGGCGGTGACGCGCGGCGCACAGGCTGAGGCTGAATGGCAGGAATGTTTGGACGCCTATCGCGCCGCGTTTCACGAAAAAGCCGCTGAATTGGAAAGGCGATTGGCAGGCGAACTTCCCGAAAATTGGGAGACGGACTTGCCCATCTTCCCAGCCGACGCGAAGGGCATGGCAACGCGCGCCGCTTCCGGTAAAACCCTCAACGCGCTGGCAACCAAAATTCCCGAATTGATCGGAGGCTCAGCGGACCTTGCCCCCTCAAACAATACCTGGCTGGAGGGCTATCCCGATTTCCAGTCCACGACCCCTCAGGGACGCAACTTTCACTTCGGCGTGCGCGAGCACGGTATGGGTGCAATTGTCAACGGCATGGCGCTGCATGGCGGTGTGATCCCTTACGGCGCGACCTTTCTGGTCTTCTCGGATTACATGCGCGGTGCCATCCGCCTCTCGGCGCTCTCGCACATCCCTTCGATTTGGGTCTTTACTCATGACAGCATCGGCGTGGGCGAAGACGGGCCGACGCACCAGCCGGTCGAGCATATCGCTGCGCTGCGGGCAATCCCCAATCTGGTTGTGATCCGTCCCAGCGACGCCAACGAGACGGTCGAGTCTTGGAAGTGGGCCATCTGCCACCGCAGTGGCCCAACAGCTCTCCTCCTGACCCGCCAGGCCGTCCCGACCCTGGATCGCTCGATCTACACACCTGCATCCGAGTTGGCGCGCGGCGGTTACGTGCTGGCCGACATCGGCGATATAGAACCTGAGCTTATCCTGATAGCCTCCGGCTCGGAAGTCAGCCTGATCGTCGAGGCCGGGCTGCGCTTGGCTGCGGAAGGCGTCAACGTGCGTCTGGTCTCGTTCCCCTCCTGGGAGCTGTTTAAGGCGCAGAACGACGAGTACCGGCAGGCGGTCTTGCCGTCAAGTGTGCGCGCCCGACTGGCCGTCGAGGCGGGGGTTGCCCAGGGCTGGGAGCGTTGGGTCGGCGACGGCGGCGCGGTCATTGCTGTGGATCGCTTTGGCGCCTCCGCGCCAGTCAAGGTGCTGCTTGAGCAGTTCGGTTTCACCGTAGAAAATGTCATTGCGAAAGCCAGGGAGTTGCTAAGATGAAAATTGCCGTTGCCTGTGACCATGGCGGCTTTCCGCTCAAGGAAGCCGTTCTTGATGCCGTGAACGCTGCCGGGGATGAGCTGCTCGACCTAGGCGCGTTCAGCGTTACGCCCGACGACTACCCGGATTACGCTGAAAAACTGGGGAGGGCGATCCAAAACGGGGAGGCCGAGCGCGGGATTTTGCTGTGCGGGTCGGGGGTCGGGGCAAGCATCGCCGCCAACAAGCTGAAGGGCGTCTACGCCGCGGTCTGTCACGACACCTATTCTGCGCATCAAGGCGTCGAGCACGATGCCATGAATGTGCTCTGTCTAGGGGCGCGCGTCGTCGGCCCGAAGCTGGCGAACGAGCTGGTGGCTGCGTTTTTGGCAGCGCGTTTTCGCAATAAGGAACGTTATATCCGGCGGATAGAAATGGTCAAGAAGTTGGAATTGTGAACCCAATTCAGCAAATACACTCTCTTGGGCAATCCCTTTGGCTGGACAATATCCAGCGTAGCCAGTTGGAGAACGGCGAATTTGCCGCCATGATCGCACGTGGGGATATACGCGGCGTGACCTCCAACCCATCCATCTTCCACAATGCCATCGTCAAATCGCACGATTACGATGCGGCTATCCTCCCATTGGCCTGGTCTGGCTGGAACGCTGAGCAGATCTTCTGGCAGCTTGCCTTCGAGGATATCCGTGCCGCCGCTGATTTCTTCATCCCACTTTACACCCAAACCGAGGGCGCAGACGGCTACGTCAGCCTGGAGGTCAGCCCTTACCTGGCCCATGACACTCACGCGACCTTTGCCCAGGCGCGCCATCTCTGGGAGAAGGTCCATCGCCCGAACCTGATGATCAAGATCCCGGCCACTAAAGAGGGCCTGCCGGCCATCCGCAAGTCTATCGCGGCGGGTATCAACATCAACGTGACGCTGATCTTCTCCATCGAGCGCTACAGGGAAGTAATGGAGGCTTACTTTTCGGGGTTGGACGATCGGTTTTTAGGACCCCATCCCCCGCTACCCCCTTCCCTCCCAGGGAAGGGGGGCTGGGGGGTTGGGTCTGTCGCCTCCTTTTTCGTCTCCCGCGTCGACACAAAAGTAGACAAACTCCTGCCGGAAGGTTCCCCACTGCGCGGAAAAGCTGCTGTGGCCAACACCAAACTGGCCTATGAGGAGTTCCGCAAGGTTTTCGGCGGGCAGCGCTTTGCTATATTGCAGGCTGCCGGCTGCCGTATTCAGCGTCCGCTGTGGGCCTCGACCAGCACCAAGAATCCGACCTACCCCGACACGCTCTACGTGGACGAGCTGATCGGTCCGGCCACTGTCAACACCGTCCCGCCGCAAACGCTCGAAGCCTTCCGCGAGCACGGCAAGGCCGAGGTCACTATCATGCACGACCTGGAAGGCGCGCGCCAGGTGATTGCCGACCTGGAAGCAGCCGGCATTTCCATGGCGCAGGTGACGCAGGAGTGCGAAGATGAGGGTGTTAAGGCGTTTGCGGATGATTTTACGGATTTGCTCAAGACGATTGAAGACCGGCGACAGACCGCTGTCGCGCAGCTTGGACCGCTGCCTGCTTCCGTTAAGCGGCAGGTTGCCCGCCTGGAAGCCGATTCAGTGTCCCAGCGCCTGCACGACGGCGATCCCGCGCTGTGGACGACCGATCCGCAAGGTCAGGCGGAAATTCGCAAGCGCATGGGTTGGCTGACACTTCCTGAAACCTCGCGCCCCTTAACCCATGTCCTAAGCGACTTCGCTGCCCAGGTCCGCTCGGACGGTTTTTCCGGTGTTTTGCTGCTCGGCATGGGCGGTTCCTCGCTCGCGCCGGAAGTGATGAGCATGATTTTTCCCTCACCCCTCACCCCTCCCCCAATAGGAGCCACGCGGGAGTGCTTCGCGAAGGGGGAGGGGGTAAGGGCCTTTTCCATTCTCGACTCTACCGACCCGGAACAAGTTCTCGCCGCCGACCACGCTTTCCCGCCTGGGAAGACCCTTTATGTCGTTTCCAGTAAATCCGGCGGGACGGCGGAGGTCAACGCCCTGTTTGATTACTTCTGGGAACGCTCTGGCCAAAATGGGAAGCAATTCGTCGCCATCACCGATCCTGGCACTTCTTTGGAAGCGCTAGCCAAAGGGCGCGGCTTAAGAGCGACTTTCCTGGCTGCCCCCAACGTTGGCGGACGCTATTCTGCACTGACGCATTTCGGCTTAGTCCCGGGGGCGCTGATGGGCATTGACCTCGAACATCTGCTCAACCGCGCCGCGTGGATGGTGCGTCAGTGTGCCGCAGATATACCAATTGCCCGCAATCCCGGTCTGGTGCTGGGAGCGATTCTCGGCCGGGCCGCCCTGGATGGTCGCAACAAATTGACTATCCTGGCTGACCCGCCGGTTGCTCCATTTGGATCGTGGCTCGAACAGTTGGTCGCCGAATCCAGCGGCAAGCAGGGCAATGGTATTCTGCCAGTCGAAGGCGAGCCAGTTGGCAGTCCGACCGATTATGGCGATGACCGCATTTTCGTATATCTGCGCCGTGAAGGGAAGTACGACAAGACCGTGAAGGAGCTGCAGGAAGCTGGTCATCCAGCCCTGGCCTTCGACATTCTGGATGCTTACGACCTAGGTGCTGAGTTCTATCGTTGGGAAGTGGCAACCGCGGTTGCCTGCCACATTCTCCGCATCAACGCCTTCGACCAGCCCGACGTACAGGACAACAAGGACCGCACTAAGGCCAAGATCGAAGCGTATAAGCAAAGCAAGAACTTAGACGAAGGCAACCCTGCCCAGGAGGTGGACGGCGTCCGCGTCTTCTCACCCGGCGCGGTGACCGGAGCTGATCTGGGTGAAATCGTGAAAAACTTCTTGTCTCAGGCCCGGAAAGGCGATTATGTCGCCATCAACGCCTTTCTGCCGCACAAACCGGAAATGGCCGAAATCTTGCAGAAAATTCGCCTTGCCTTTCGTAACCGTACTGGCTGTGCCACGACATACGGTTTTGGGCCGCGCTTTCTACACTCGACCGGTCAACTGCATAAGGGCGGGCCAGATACCGGTCTATTTATCCAAATTACTGCCGAGCCTGGAAAAGATATCGAAATCCCCGGCCAGGCAATGAGTTTTGGCGTTTTAGAGCACGCTCAGGCTCTTGGCGATTATGAGGCCCTCGCCGCACGCGAACGGCGTATCATGCGGGTGCATTTGCCAAAGCCTGGCGATGTCAACCAGATGCTGGATGGTTTTTAGAAGAGAGAGGAGGTCAGGATATCACGCGAAGTCAATCCTAATGATACGTATCTGTTTCGCTTTTTGAATCTCATCCCCTCGGAAATCGTCATGGTATATATTTATATCAAGGGGGTCTTGCGTGGAACTTATGCCAGCAACTCCAAGCGCCTGGAAGATGATTTATGGATATTCTCTGGCGTGCTGTTGTTGCTTACCCTCATCATGGTTGTGGCGGGTGATGCGGGTGAAAACTCTGGGCCATCTTTTCCTATCCACGCTCTCAGCTGTGGTGTGAATGTTGGCCATCGGTGGTCCGTTCACTGCGTTCGAATGGTATGACGCCTCCTTCGGCGCGATCACGCTGCCAATCTACACGTTGATGCCGATCATTAGCAGAGGTAGGTTCAAGTAGGTGATCGTTTCATGTTCATGATTCCCTTACTGAGTGGGCAAGGTTCCAGCGGGAAAATCGGTCGAAAGCTCTGAGCACCCAGGGCATATTAGCCAGCCAGCCTAGCAGCGACCTCTGGATCTTCTCCAGCATGTTGAGCGGCTGCGGCAATAGCATGGCGGAGGAGAAGTCCACGCGACGGCCGTCGATCTCGAAGGTATAGCGTCCAATCTGTTTGGCGAACGGTTTGGCGTTCAGGAAATCTACCAGTGAGGCGCGTTCTGCGGAGGTAAGCCAGGCCGGCAGGTCGGAGGTGGCCTTGAAGCCGGTGATCTCGGCCAGTTCTTGAAGGAGCAGCATTTGTTCCGAGGATAGATTGTTCTGTCGCGTGCAGAAATATTGGACATCCGGGTCGGCATGGACGAGCGGCCTGAGCCAAAGGCGATGGAGAGTGGTGCGCAGGGCATTCTGCACGCCGGGCGCGGCCAGGTTGTTCAACAGGCGGCTGTCGCGGTTGTTATCCCAGTAGGCGGCCACATCTGGGCCGAGGCGCATTCCGTCACACAGGCCCAGGGAAGGGAGGATGGGCGCGCCGCAGGTCAGGAAATATGCCTTCCCCAACGATTCACGGATGACTTTCAATCCGTGCTGATACGCAGTTTCGCGGCTCATGCCGTTGTGGCGGACGCCGGGCAGAGCGCCAGCGTAGAGAAAATCCAGTTTGAGATAGTCATAGCCCCAAGCGCGGACTTTTTTCATCAAGGCTGCCAGCCATTCCAGCGCGGCGGGGTGAGTGGTATCTAGGGCGTAAAGCGTTTCACCCCAGTTGAAGCCTGCGCGGACAAGCTCACCTTTCTCGTTGTGCAAGAGCCAGTCAAGGTGTTGGCGGTAGATGCCAGAGGATGGGACAATGAGCAGGGGCGCCAGCCACAGGCCTGGGGTCCGGTGCGTGGCGTGAATGCGGGCGGCGAGGTCCTCCATCCCGGAGGGGAACTTCTCGTTGGCCTCCCAATCGCCGATGCCTTTTTGCCAGCCATCGTCAATCTGGAAAACGTCGAAAGGCAGGTCGCTCAAATCGTTCAGGATACGAAGTAATCGTTCTTCGGTTATGGCGGTGTAAAGGCTGTACCACGAGCACCAGACGCGCGGAGGCGCTGAGCGGAAGCCCTGAGCTAGCTGAGGGGCCGCAGTCGAAACATCCTTTTCGTTGAGATGTTCGCTGAGCAGGGTGGCGTATTGGGCGAAAACGATCTGCTCCGGGCCGTTGGCGATGAACCACTCGCCGTTGCCTTGCTCGTACCAGCCATGCAGTATCTGACCGTCCAGCTCCACATGGGACTCCAGCCCCAGCGCGCCAAGCAGGATAACATCCCCGTCTGGCACTTCGACCGCGCCCAACCACGAACCGTTGGGCTTTTCATTGAGCGCATATAGGGGATCCACTTGCCCAGGACGCATAATGGCTGGATGCATCGGCGCGAACGGCCTGTCCACCTCAATCCAGCCTGTTGGACTCCAGGATTGCCAGCCGTGGTAAAAATATTGTTTGGGCTGGAGGGGTAGTTGGAGAGTCACATTCACGCCCGAAATGGCCATTCCGCCCGTGACGGGACGGATTTTGTCTGCGGAGAGGGAGAATGTCATATCTCCGATTTGAAAGGACATGTTCATGGAGGCAATCCTGGGTTTGAATTCACGCCGAGCATGGTCGCGCACGCAGCAACCATCATACCATAGCGCGGCCTCCAGTCGCAACCTAAGGTTAATCGCGAAGGAGGGAAGCACGCGAAGTTTTATGAGCCTTCCCGAAGGTTGATTCCCCCTAGTCGTTATTATCCTGTTCGCCCACCCATTCGTCTTGTTGACCTTTTGCAAATTATGTGGCATAATCTGCGAGACCAGAAAGGCATTGATGGGAACGAGTAAGCCCCTCCGCGCTGACAGCGAGCCAGGATTGAGTGTGAGCCAGGCCAACGAGAAGGGCCGAAAATCCTCCCGGAGCCGCGATCTGAAATTGGTCGGATAGTCTGATGGTCCGAAAGTCTGACTGAAAGTAAGAAAGCCGAAGTCATCCGCCGTTATAAGGATGCGAGTATAAACCGCCAAGTCGTACTCGATTGAGTGTCTGTCTTTTGACAGGAAGCAGAGTGGTACCACGAGCCATCACGCTCGTCCCTGCATGGGACGAGCGTGTTTCTTTAACAAGATTACTTGTCTACTTGATAATTGACCGCGAGATCACAGGACCCCGCGTCCATGCGACTACCCGACCAGGAGACTACCATGTTCAAGCCTGTTTCTTCAAAACTAAATGTAACTGCCATGGAAGAAGCCGTGCAGAGATTCTGGAAAGCGCAGGCCATCTTCAAAAAAACCATTGAACAGCGTCAGGGCGGCCCGGATTACATCTTCTTCGAGGGACCGCCGACGGCTAATGGCAAGCCCGGTGTCCATCACGTGCTGGCGCGCGTCTTCAAGGATATGTTCCCGCGCTACAAGATCATGCGCGGTTATCACGTCTCGCGGCGCGGCGGCTGGGATACGCACGGCCTGCCGGTCGAGATCGAGGTCGAGAAGCAGCTCGGCTTCACCAGCAAGAACCAGATCGAAGAGTATGGCATTGACCGGTTCAACGAGCTGTGCCGCAAATCGGTCTTTGCCTACATCCAGGATTGGGAGAAACTGACCGACCGCATCGCCTTCTGGGTGGACCTGGAAGACGCCTACGTCACCTATACCAACGACTACATTGAGTCGGTCTGGTGGATCTTGAAGAACTTCTGGGATAAGGGCCTGCTCTACCAGGGCTACAAAGTCGTGCCTTATTGCCCGCGCTGCGGCACGCCGCTTTCAGATCACGAAGTGGCGCTCGGATACGAAGACGCCACCGACCCCTCGGTCTTCGTGCGCCTACCGCTGGTTGAGACGCCCGGCACTTCGCTTTTAATCTGGACGACCACGCCTTGGACGCTGCCCGGCAACGTGGCCGTGGCTGCTCATCCGGATGTTGAGTATGTCACCGTCGAACATAATCTACCCGAGGGCGGCAGCGAGCGTCTCATCCTGGCGAAGCTATTGCTTGAGAAGGTTTTCCCCGGCGAAGAGGTTAAGGTTGTGGATACATTCAAGGGGAAAAAGCTCAAGGGCAAGCACTACCAACCGCTGTTCACCTTCATGCCGCCGGATAAACCCGCTCATTACGTTGTACTGGGCGATTTCGTTACCACCGAAGACGGCACGGGCCTTGTCCACATGGCTCCCGCCTTCGGCGCGGAGGATATGGCCGCAGCGATGGAATTTGACCTGCCGGTGCTGATGACCGTCGCGCCGGATGGCGCATTCCTGCCCGAGGTCACGCCCTGGCGCGGCATGTTCGTCAAGGATGCCGATCCGCTTATCATCAAGGATCTGCAAGCGCGCGGCTTGTTGTTCAAATCCGAGTTGTATACGCACACCTACCCCTTCTGCTGGCGCTGCCATACCCCGTTGCTGTATTACGCACGCGGCACGTGGTACATCCGCACCAGCCAGTTCAGGGACAGGCTGGTGACCCTCAACCAGACCATCAATTGGGTGCCGGAGCACATCAAGGACGGCCGTTTTGGTAACTGGCTGGAGAACAACGTTGATTGGGCGCTGGGCCGCGAGCGTTATTGGGGCACACCGCTGCCGGTCTGGGAGTGCGCGGATTGCAAGAATCAGGACGCAGTCGGCTCGCGCCGCGAACTCTCCGAAAAGGCTAGCCGCGACCTCTCGGACCTCGAACTGCACCGCCCGTATGTAGACAAGGTCCATTGGAACTGCCCGAAGTGCGGCGGTCGGATGCAGCGCGTCCCCGAACTGATTGACTGCTGGTTCGACTCAGGCTCGATGCCTGCCGCGCAGTGGCACTACCCATTCGAGAACGAGGATAAGTTCAAAGAACAATTCCCCGCCGATTTTATTTGCGAAGCCGTGGATCAGACGCGCGGCTGGTTCTACTCGCTCCATGCCATCAGCACCTTGTTATTCGACAATGTGGCCTATCGAAACGTCATCTGCCTGGGCCATATCCAGGATGCTGAAGGGCGCAAAATGTCCAAATCCCTGGGCAATATCGTCGAACCGTGGGATGTGCTTCGGGTTCATGGCGCGGATGCCTTGCGCTGGTATCTTTATACGGCCACACCGCCCGGCAACGAACGCCGCTTCTCTGGTAACCTGGTCGGCGATGTGGTGCGCAACTTCACGCTCACGCTGTGGAACGTGTATTCGTTTTTCGTGACATATGCGAATCTGGATAAGCCCGATCTGACGAAGAAGGTCAGGCCGATCAACGATCTCGACAAATGGCTGCTCTCCTCGCTGAATGCCCTAGTCCGTGATGTGACACATGCCTACGAGATGTACGATGTTCCCGGCGCGACGCGCCCCATCGAGGCCTTCGTCGAAACGCTCTCGACCTGGTACCTACGCCGTTCCCGCCGGCGTTTCTGGAAGTCTGAATCAGACACCGACAAACAGGCCGCCTATAGCACGCTTTACACCGCGCTGGTCACGCTGGCGAAATTACTGGCTCCAACTATGCCCTTTCTAGCCGAAGAACTCTACCAGAACCTTGCGCGCTCGGTTGAGCCGTCCGCGCCCGAGTCGGTACACCTTGCCGAGTGGCCTCTGGTTGACGACGCTCGAATTGACGAATCGCTAAATTGCAACATGGCCATGGTCATGAGAATGGTCTCGCTGGGACATTCCGCCCGCCAGAAAGCCAATCGTAAAGTCCGCCAACCGCTGGCCGAGGCCGCTTTCTCCGTTGGTAATGTGGATGAGCGCGGCGCGGTGGAAGCCTACGCTGATTTGATTGCCGACGAACTGAATGTCAAGAAAGTCCGCCTGTTGAATGCCAGCACGGATGCGGTGACTTACGCGATCAAGCCGCTGCCGAAGCAGCTAGGCCAGAAATATGGCAACAAATTCCCAGCCATACGCGAGTTGATTATGAAGATGGATGCTGAGTCGGTGGCGAACACCTTGCTGGCTGGTCAGCCGCTCACGGTGAAGGCGGCGGGTGAAACGTTCGACATTCTGGGTGAAGAGATTGAAGTCCACGCGGACGCCAAGGCCGGCTTTGCCGTTGCGAATGAAGGCGCGTACCTGGCTGCGCTGGTCACCGAACTGACACCAGAGTTGATGCGCGAGGGCCTGGCGCGCGAGTTCGTCCGCCGAGTGCAAGATTTGCGCAAAAAGGCCGATCTGGACATCGCTGACCGGATCAAGTTATTCGTCAAAGCCTCGCCTGGCTTGAAGAAGGCGATCGAAGCCAACCAGGATTACATAACTGCCGAGACGCTGACAGTGGAATTGAGTTTTTCGGAACCAAGCCCCGGGTCCGTGAGCGTAGCGGACGAGTTCGACGGGGAAAAGGTAACGGTCGGGCTAGTCAAAGTTTAGCTATCTTAGTCAGAAGACAGTCACCTTCAAGATGACTGCCTCCTTGTTAGGATATTTCTTCCCGCTTGCCAAGCGACTACGCTCGTGCTATAGTCAATGCTGTTATGCGTGTGTCGTTGGGAAGCTTATACATTAACTCATGTTCAACACCCTCAAAGACCTGATCATCGGCTCTCCTCTGCCCACCCGGCAACTGGCGGATAAGCGCCTGAACAAGATCCGCGCCATGGCGGCATTTTCGCCAGACGCCCTTTCATCGATTGCTTATGCCAACCAGGAAATTTTCCTTGGACTGGTGGTAGCGGGAAGCGCGGGACTCTCGCTCTCATGGCCGATTGGACTGGCGATTACGGGGCTGTTACTGCTGGTTGCTTTATCTTATTTCCAGACCGTCCATGGTTATCCAACGGGTGGCGGATCGTATATCGTGGCCCGCCAGAATCTGGGCACACTGCCTGGCCTGATTGCAGCGTCGGCATTGACGGTGGACTACCTTTTGAATGTTGCGGTGAGCGTGACGGCCGGTATTGCGGCGATTGCCTCGGCGTTCCCTGTTTTATGGCCTTACCGTGTTACGCTTTCGCTTGGGCTACTATTTGTCATCACGACTATCAACTTGAGAGGCTTGCGAGAGACGGGCACTCTGATGGCAATCCCTGTTTACCTGTTCCTGTTCACCTATATTCCTATGTTGGCCTATGGGGTAATCCGTGCCGTGATAGACGGACCGGGAACGCTGGCCGCTGTTGCTCCTCCACCCACCGTACCGTTGACCTTATTCCTTCTTCTGCACACATTCTCCACCGGTTGTACTGCCTTGACCGGCATCGAGGCGATCAGCAATGGCGTGCCTGCCTTCAAGCCACCGGAGGCCAAAAATGCAGGGCGAACGTTGATTGTCATGGCGGTTTTGATGGGGATTCTGTTCCTGGGCAGTGTGGGACTGACGCAATACCTTGCCGTGGTCGCCGGCTCGCAGGAGACCATCCTCTCGGCGCTGGCGCGTCGACTTTTGGGCAGTGGACCGGCTTACTTGCTAATCCAATCCTGCACGATGCTTATTCTGGTTGTTGCGGCAAATACCAGTTTCGCGGGCTTTCCTCGTTTGGCGGCCATCCTGGCGAGGGATGGTTTCCTGCCCCGGCAGTTGACCGGTTTGGGGGACCGCTTGGTGTTTACCAATGGCATCTTGATTCTCGCCGTA
>Ga0315289_10006043_pt1 | contig 17818 bp, 16 predicted proteins | sample YL17G11_40_MG_FD_203452 | JGI IMG/M metagenome (GOLD analysis project Ga0315289, IMG submission 203452) | Sediment microbial communities from Yellowstone Lake, YNP, Wyoming, USA - YL17G11_40 | ecosystem: Environmental > Aquatic > Freshwater > Lake > Sediment | place: USA: Wyoming | collected... | reverse complement strand
ATCTTAAGGATCCTGGCGGCTTTGGTTTTATTGCCGCCGGCTTTAATCATGGCCTCTTTAATCATCTTCTCCTCGATCTGTCCCGCGGACTTTTCTTTCGCTTCCCTGAGCGAAACGCCTTCATTCGAAGCAGGGTCATCAGGTTGAAGATGAGGTTGCGTGGGGTGATGGCCATTATTTAAGGAAAGGCGCGCGGGGGTGATGTCTTTGGAATCGGCCAAAAGAACCGCCCGCTTGATCACGTTTTTCAGTTCCCGGACATTACCCGGCCAGTGATAATCGAGAAAAAACCTCACGGCCTCCCCCGAGAAACCCCCCACCTTTTTGTCAAGTTCTCTATTCGCTTCATCCAAAAAATATTTAGCTAAGACGGGCAGGTCTTCCTTTCTTTCTCTTAAAGGCGGAAGGCCGTCTTTGGGCTATGATCTGGACAAGGTAAACCATAGGCTCGTAGTAAATCAGGATGAGGCAAAGATCATTCAGGAGGTGTTCGACCTTTATCTTAAGAAGCGCTCCCTTCTTTCCGTAACAATGGCGCTTAATGACAAAGGATACAAAACTAAAAGCTATACTTCAGCCGAAGGCGGAAAATTCGGCGATATTAAGTTTAAAACGACAAGCGTGCAGCTTATAGTAAAAAATGCTTTATATACCGGTAGGGTAAGCTATAAAGGCCAATTATATCCCGGCGAGCACGAACGTATCGTATCAGATGAGATATTCAAAGAAACACAGGAAATTCTCGTCTTAAACCGCCGTGAGCGAAAGATTGCAGGCACTACGAAGAATGTGTGGGGCTACTTAACAACATCCTGCGCTGTAAGGCCTGTAACTGATGAACGTCAACTTTAGACTAATTTTGTTTCTAACGGCTTCTTATTAAATTTATTTGCCTTCATGCCGCACAATTTTTCCTGAGGGCATTCTCCGGTCCAGCAATAGAGGCAAAGCTTTTCTTTGGGAAAACCTATGGCTTTTACCATATCGTCAACGGTTTGATACCGTATCGTAGTAACCTTTAAATCATCGGCGATCCATTTGACCATTTTCTTATATTTTTCTGAATTATGGTCGGTGTACTCGGAAACATCATCTAAGTCATGTCTCTCTAAGCTGTGAATGGCCTTACGCGCGGCTAATTCGCTTATGCTTCGCGTAGAAAGGTTAAACCTGCAGGGAAACATAAGCGGCGGGCAGGCCGGACGAACATGGATCTCTTTGGCGCCTGCATCCCACATTTTTTTGACGGTAAAGTTTTTTAATTGCGTCCCCCTGACTATGGAATCTTCACAGACTACAATGCGATTCCCGTCTATGATTTCTTTTATGGCGATCAATTTCATTTTTGCCACCAAGTCACGCGTATCCTGTGACGGCGGCGTATAACTCCTGCCGTAGCCCGGCGTATACTTAACCAGCGGCCGCCTAAGCGGTTTGCCCGATTCCATGGCATATCCGATAGCGTGGGCTATGCCCGAATCCGGCACGCCCGAAACAACGTCTACCTCTATGTCCTTGTCGCGCTTCGCCAGAAAACGTCCGCACCTTTCTCTCACTATTTCCGTATTAATGCCTTCATAGTTTGAGGCCGGAAAACCGGTGTATATCCATAAAAATGCGCATATCTGTTCCGTGTCTCCGCCCGGCCTTCGCCCTGTCATGCCGTTTTCTGTTATTAAAACGACTTCTCCCGGCCCCAGATATTTAACTATTTCGAAATCGCTGTTCGGAAAGGCGCTGGTTTCGGAAGTAACTGCCCATGCGTCGTTTCGTTTCCCGATTACAAGCGGCGTATATCCATACCTGTCTCTGGCGGCATAAACACCGTCTTTATTCAACAATAAAAGCGAACAGGAGCCCTCTATGGCTTCAAACATTTTCTCTATGCCGTCGATTATGCTATCGCCCTGGGTGATCAATTTCGCGACGAGTTCCGTAGCGTTAACGGGACCCTTGCTGACTTCGCTGAATGATGTGCCTTTGTTCAATAGCTCCTCGGCAAGTTCCTCAGTATTTTCTATATAGCCATTGGTAACTATACAAAACGGCCCGAATTTCGATTTTAAATAAATGGGCTGCTCTTCAAGGGCGCTTATAACGCCTATGCCTTTATCGCCCCTCATCTTCTTATAATCTTCGTAGAATTTGGACTTGAACTGCGTCTGGCTTATGTTGTGAATATGGCGCGAGAAATCGTCGCCGTCTAAAACGGCCATTCCGCCGTATTCAGTGCCTAAATGCGAATGGTAATCCGTTCCGTAAAATAAAAGTTCAGCACAATCCTTTTTCGAAGCTACTCCGAAAATTCCGCTCATGTTGCCTCCATGTATGATCACTGGTCGGGGACACTCTCCTTAAAAGTCACTACCCATATTATACGGAGGGTGTCCCCATAGTGGCTTTACTGCAATCTATGGTCTTTTGGTCCAACTGCAATCGCTGTTGGTATATCTTATTTCAACGCTTCCATCCCCCGTCGGCATATTTCCCTAGCGTACTCCGTCCAAATACCTTGGCCCCAATACCTGAAACAGCTAGTCTGTGATAATAAGAGGTAAAGAAGCGCATATCTATAGCCGGGGTCCCCGGTATCGGCCTTTGTATCATTATACTTCTCGTGGAATCTCGCGCTAAGTTTATTAACGGGATCTAATACGTCTTCGTAACCGCGAACCCAGCTTTTATCATTAGTCCAGGAACCCTTATCAAGATTAAAGCCACTGTCTTTTTCGTGGACAATTTTAATCGCTTCATCGCAGGCCCCGGGGCGATAATCTGTTACGTATTCCCATATTCTGTGCTGCGAAACCGGTTGGACCGGTATGAAAGAATTTTCATGTATCCCTTTTTCTTTTATGAACTCCAGGTATTCGGAGCCGTTCATCGCAACAACGCCTTCCTTGCCTATTTCGTTGAATGCCTGTTTATACATCGGCGGAAATTCGTTCATCATTACGCCGCCGTTTTCGCCGTCGCCTATCTGGAATACAAATGGCGGGACGTTTTTGCCGGCATATTCTTCAGGATTTTTTGTCTTCGCTTCATAATAAGGCTGCATCTGCCCTATGAGTTTATTGTCGGACCCTTGCGTTTTGATTATAATTGCGATCTCACGCTCCTCTCCCATAGAATTCTTAGCAACCAGCTTGTGCGGAAAATTGGGCCTTCTTATGCCGCTGCCGTCTAAATTTTCTATGGTGTGCTCCTGGACCATCAGCCATTCATATCCCGCTTCTTTCAGTGCTTTTACATATTCAAAACATACGTCGGGATGTATGGGAAGGTGCATCTCGGGCGGAGAAAATCCGTTCACGCGCATCAGTGCCTCTTCTCCGAATATAGAGGCAAATTGTTGCCGCCAGGCCATCATGTGAAGTTTTATGTCGGGAACGGGCGTTGACGGCACGACGGCGTGCGACCACATCGTACCGGCCCATTCGACGTACCGATAATATTTTTTGTCGGAAGTTACACGTTTAAGATTATCCAAAACACGTTCTTCCTCCATCTGCTTTAGCCCCCACAGGAGGTTGCCGGAATAGTCCAGCATTATACGAGGGTTGTGACCGGTAGCCGTAAGCGTTCTCACAAAATCCGATATCCTTGAATAGCACTGCAAAAAAACCGGCGCATTGTGATTATCGTGGACATCCTGATGCTCCATCATATGCTGCAGATTGCTGATGAGGGGGGCTGTTTTCAAATCATCCGTTCCGGCGAGAATAGTAGGCTGATGCATATGTAGAGCTACGCCGAAGCTTGATTGAACTTTATCGAATTTGATGTTCGAAATAGGGGCGTAAAGTTGTGCGCCACCTTTTACGGCCTTAGCTATTCTATCCTCGTTGCCGCAGATATTGGGTAAATCGCTTGTTTTCATGTTAAGTTATATCTTTTGGTATTGAGTCGTGAGTATTGAGTTGTGAGTGACTGCTTCGCTCCGCTCGCAGTGACTATACTCCTGAAAATGGGGACAGATACTATTTTTCTATTGTTGTTTATTTCGTTTTTGAGGAAAATAGTATCTGTCCCCATTTTCGTCCCCATTTTCCCCGACTCCATACAAGCATTTTATTTTACAAATAATACGACGCGCAATCGATATCTTGAAAAATATTATCCCTATATTCTACTTCGCTAAGCCAATCCTTGTCTATCTTACCATTCATTAGGTCGTTATACAAGCGCGTAAACCTGCTGATGTGCACTTTTGACCTTTTGTGGGCATACGGCACCATCGTACCCGTCTTCATAATAAAGGCCCAGTCGCTGGCTTCGGCCAATAAAAGTTCGCGCGCCGCCTGATTCAGGGCGCGCTGGGTAATCGTTTTTTTCGCCTGTTTATTTTTTGGTTGTTTTTTGGCGTATCTGGAGAATTTTTTAGCCAACTCCTCCATTCTCTGGCCCGCTTTGTGCAAATGCCTGTAAATCCAATCGTTTCCGCTTTCCAGCCAGAATTCGCTATAACCCTTATAGCCCCATGTCGAAGCGGACGGCAGCGACAACTGATTTATCGGGTATTCCGAAAGATATTCCGACGGAGTAATCATCTTTACCGTCTTTTGGTCGTACGCCATTTTTCTCATAAGAAAATCGATCCACATCGGACCTTCAAACCACCAGTGGCCGAATAGTTCCGCGTCATACGGGGCTATGATAATGGGCTTGCGCGGCATATGCGCGGAAAGGTGCTCAACCTGCTTTTCGCGGTTAAACATGAAATTTCCCGCGTGCATAGCGGCCTTTTCTCTCGCCCAGTCCGGTATATACGCCTCTTTATATTCCGTATTGCCGGTTATCCGCCAATATTTAAGGCCTGTGTTGACTCTTATGCCCTGCGGATGTATGTAAGGTTTTATATATTCGTAATCGAGTTCATGGCCTATGTCCCGATAATATTCCCTGTAATCAGGATCGCCGGGATACCCCTCTTTCGAACTCCAAACCTGTTTCGACGACTCCCAATCCCTGCCGAAAGCGGCCACGCCCGACGGGCAATAGACCGGCGCGTATACGCTGAATTTGGGCGAAGGATCGCCGTTAATAATGCCATGCGAATCTATAAAGAAATACCTTATGCCCGCTTTTTTAAGGACTTCGTCGACGCCCGGATAGTAACCGCACTCCGGCAGCCAGAAACCGCGCGGAGGCCTTCCGAAAGTCTTCTTATAATGATCGACGCCAACTTTTATCTGCGCTTTCACGTCAGAAGGGTTAACGGACAATACGGGCAAAAAACCGTGGGTTGCGCACGACGCGATAATCTCCACGAACCCCTTATCCTGAAATTTTTTGAACGCGGAAACTATGTCTTTCTTATATCTTTGTACGAATGTCTCCTTTGCTTCCAGAAACATCCGATGATACATCAGCGCCAGACCGTGAAAATGGGATTGGTAGCCGGTGCGCTCGATCTCCTTTTGGGAAAGTTCTATTAATTTATCAAGATGGCGTATGTAGCGGTTCTGGAGAAGCGGGTCTTTAAGCATAGAGACAAGCGGGGGGGTCAACGACATGGTAATCCGAAAATCTACGCCGTCATCTACGAGGCGCTCAAAGACATGTATGAGCGGTATGTAGGTCTCGGTGATGGCCTCGTAAAGCCAGTTCTCCTCAAGGAAATATTCTTCTTCGGGATGGCGTACAAAAGGAAGGTGTGTATGTAATACCAGGCAAACGTACCCTTTCGGCATAACAATTACTCGTACTTCGTGAATTTGCGGTCAACGCCGGTTTCTATTCTCCGCTTATCGACCCTATCCTTCGACCGGGCTGTAAAATCAAGAGGGATCTTTCCGCCGTCGGGAAGAGCAAATCTCAAGGTAAATGTTCCGTCGCCGCGCAGCGGTACATTTTTGCTGCCCAAAGATACGGCCGCGTCCGGTTCCGTGCGGCCGTATACTATAAGCTCCGTGCCTATTTCAAAAAAGAACTTGCGCTTTATTTCTTCTCTCTCGCTTGCGCCTATTTTCTCGCTGGCCCCAAACTCGCTTGCGCCTCCTATGAGTACTAGCTCCTCAGACGCGCCCAGAAGCAGCCGCTTAAGAAACTGGCCTTTTGCGAGACCGCGGCGCAGCACTTCATCGAGCACAATCTTGCCGTCTCTAAGTACTAATCCATACTCTCTCATGCCCAATTTAGCGAGACGTTGGGACAGTAGATTGCGCAACAGCGGAGATAATCTAGAATAATAAGTCCTGATATCGTCTTCGGTTAAATAAATCCTTCTTCTTGTACCTACTGGTACATTACTACGGTCGGATCTATTTTTCCTGCCCGACTGCAATTCGGCGATAACAAAAGGCGCTCCGCTCGAATTATCATCCACTTTCATCCAAATCTCTTCCGAGCGGTGAGACTGGGTTTGCCGCGGCGTTGTAACTACATTCGATCTAGTTATAGGGATAAATCTACCGTCGGGCAAGCGCGCGCCTATCTCTCCGCAATACGTCACATTGTCGCGCCATAGGTTGACATACCAATTATTGGTGGCATTCGGGTCAAAATCCAGATCAAACCAGTGATTGGCGTTATTTCCGTCGAAATGAATACAACTCACGTCATACATGCGTAATGTATAAATAATATTCTCGGTCTCGGTATTAAGCCTGCTTTTGAGCTCTGCTATCGAAGGCGGGGATACTTCCCAATAAGCGTGTATCCAACGAGGATCTCTTGGTATAAGCGTAAGATTTGTGGTATTGTAGCTTGAAGGCAAGTCGTAGGTATCGACAAAATCTTTTTTGGGAATATATTTTACGTAACGATTAATTTCTTCTATTTTGGAAACGGGTAAACGGTCGGAGCGTTTTTCTTTGACAGGGATCCTCGTACTATCGCCTGCTTTAAATGGTAAAAAGGCCCTCGTTCTTTTATCCGCTACGGTTCTCGTCGTAGTTTTGGTCAAGGCAGGATTTCTCCCATTTTTTATGTCGATAACGCCCTTCTTTGCCATTAAATATGCCGCCTTTATTTAAAATAAATGCGTGTTTAGCTGGCGTATACATTAAGTACTTGGTCCGCAATAACATCCCAATTAAAAGCCGTTTCTACCGCCACTCGGCCGTTTCTGCCCATCCATCGAGCATGCTCGAAATCCGAAAACAAAGTCCCTATTCCCCATGCCACTGACTCGGGACTCGGATAAATCTTAAGGCCGTTTACGTCGTGCCAAACGATCTCCGCCGGCCCGCCGTTTGAGCTGGCCACGACGGGTTTTCCGGCGCTCCACGCCTCCAGAATTACTATTCCGAAGGGTTCGTTCCTGCTCGGCACGCAAACACAATCTGTCGCCTTGTAAAGGTCTGTCAGGCGCCAACCGTTCAAGAAACCTAAAAATCTTGTCGCGTGGCCCACTCCTATCTGATTCGCTCTGCGTTCGATGTCCCAGCGCATTTGGCCGTCACCGGCAAAAACAAATTTGGCGTTTCCGTAATATTTCAGTACATGCGGGATGGCCTCCACGAGAAGATCGGGCCCTTTCTGGTAAACCATTCTTCCGGAAAACATTATCATCGGGTCCATGGGGCCTATGCCATATTGCCCTCTAACACCCGCCGAATCTACCCACCCGTCGTAATTCCTGTGGCTTACGCCGTTATAAATAACGTTGACTTTCGAGTCCGGCAGGTTGTACATCCACGCTATCTCATTCTTCATCGCATTTGAAACAGCGATTACCTTATCAGCGCAAAATGTTCCGTGCCTCTCATGGTCTCTGATCCTTGCGGAATTACCTCCGTAGAAGTTATTCCCGCATCTGCCATACTCTGTGGAGTGCATCGTAAGAATACTCTTCCTGCCTCTTCCCTGTTTTATCCAGACCATGGCATTTGAGGCAAGCCAGTCATGAGCGTGGACTATATCAAATTGAGCACTCATGTAGTCTTCCACGTGGAATAACGTATTCACAAAGGCGCGGCACATGTTATTTATCTCTTCCACGAAATCGGAGTGGCATGCAAAAGGGCACCTATGGTAATGAACGCCGTGAATGCATTCATACTGAGGATGGCCGGGATGCGCCATACGCGTAAACACATGGACATCATGCCCTTTACGCTCTAAAGCACATGCCAGTTCCGTAACATGCATAGCTACGCCTCCTACACTTATCGAGTGCAGGGATTCCCACGAGAGTAGGGCTATACGCATATTAACCTTTTATTTCTACTACCGAATTCTCCGATCCCAATGGATTGCGGGCGGTATTTTTGTTTGCCGGATCAGTCCACCACTGCCCGTCAACGATAAACTTATATTCGTACCTGCCCGGCTTAAGGCTTAAATCGGCTTTCCATGTACCAGTCTTATCCTTCTTTAGCGGTGTTCCGGACTTGCTCCAAGAATTAAAACTCCCTGTCAGGGCTACTTTGGACGCCTTAGGTGCTGCAAGCGTAAATGTTGCGCTCGATTCCGACTTCTTCATTACCTCACCCTCCTTTTCTTTTTTCCTTGTGATTGACATCAACGTTTCCTTCATGTTATCCCCCTTTCCGGTTAACGAAAGTTTAATAGTGTCTTCGCTTAGGATTTCGCTTACAGGGATGCTGAATATTTGCGCTATCTTGTTCAGCGTAGTGCCCTTAAGTTCCCTTTTACCCGTTTCCCACATGCAGACAGCCTGGCGCGATACCCCTATTTGCCTGGCTAGGTCTTCTTGGGTTATCTTCCTCCTTTCCCTTATTCTCTTAATATTCGTGCCGTACATATTGTCCTCTTATGCCTTTTTTATTATGTGCTGAAAAAGGACTTATGATTATGACACATAACGTTAACTTTGTCAAGTGAAATTTTATAGGGTGCATAAAATGGGGACAGATACTATTTTTCACGAAAAGAAACACGGAAAAATAGTATCTGTCCCCATTTTACCTATGCCGTCCTATCCTTGATTTTGAGGGGTTGAAGTACCCCATCATTATGGCGGGGAATTCTCTCTTAATCAGGCTTATAACTTCTCTTATGCCCAGCATAGAAGTTATGTCGGGCGATAATTCCAGATCTTTAAAATATGCTAGCGGATCAAAGTTTAGATTCCTCCATTGTATCATATCTATGCGATGGGCACTTATTAAGCCCTTGAACGCAAGGTATTCATCTTTTAAATCGGTAAAACCGGGCATGGTGAGATAATTTATAGAAACAAAACCGCCCTTATCCTTGGCAGCGTTTATCGACTTTATTACATCTCTGAAGCTATAACCTTTTGGCTTATAATATCTGGTGTAATAAATTTCTCGCGCGCTGTTTAAGCTGACGCGGATACTATCGAGCCCCGAATCAAATAATCTGGCTACGATATCCGGCTTGCTGGCATTAGTATTTAAATTTATGATACCTTTTTGAGTGGTATTTCTTATTAACTTTATCGATTTTTCAAGCAAGCCCCAAACAAGTAAGGGTTCACCCTCGCATCCCTGCCCGAAACTTACAACGGGATCTTTAACATTATGGATGTGAAACAACGCTATTTCGCTGACCTCTTCCGGTGTAGGAATAAATTTTATGCGCGGCTGCGTTATGGGGCATCTTTTTTTCGGCTGGTATGATATGCAGCCGGCGCAGCTCGCGTTGCAAAGAGGCGATGTCGGAAGCGGTGCTTCATATCTATGCAGGAAAAAATTTTTGGCGGCGGGGCAGCCGTAAACTAAAGCGCAACTCCTAAGGTGGTCTAAAAGTCTATTATTCGGAAATACTTTTTTAAACAGTTTGGCATTTTTCCGTATAGCATTTATATCTATGCACCTAAAATCCTGCCGGCGCTCTTTGTCCACCCTTGCGGCCGCCGCGTAAAAATCACCTTTGTAAAACGCGACTGCCGCGTACGCGAAAAGCGGCAATAGTCCGGGACTGCCGATTTCCCGATAAGGACTGTTATAAGTCGTGGTAAATCCGGGCGAGATAAACGCGGCGACGGCGAAACATTTTTCTTTTTTCCCATTTAACGGATTAGCGTCTAGTTTTGCGAAGTCGTTATGTTGAGGGTCATAACCTACGGGGGTCCTATCGGGCAGCATAAATATCTCGCTCGCGGGCGGCAGTTTTATAAGGTCATCGGAATTAAATCTGAAAAACCGTCCGCCTTTCATCCCTGCGGCTTCCAAGTGCGGGATGTTGTATATCTTGCCGTTGGGTCGGGATATAAGTAACTGAGGTCTTTTGTATGGCCGGGCTACGATTATTCTTCCTCGCCTTCCAATTCTGGCTTATAGACACTTATAAATTTCACGATCTTTTTGCCGTCGTCTCTCACTAGATACGAAATATCCACATCGTTGCCTAAGGCGACTTCGCTCAATGAATTTATATTTTCGAAAGCGGTATCGGAGTTTAAATAATAAGTGACGATAGTCTCTGTATCATCGTCATAATTCTGCTCTTTTATAACAATGGTATTTGCCGAAAGGTCCATGGTCTCGACGGTTCCGTAGGCATACTCGGTCTCTTCCGTTTCGTCGGCGGCAGGAGACGCTAATGGCGAAAAAAGTGCGGCAACAATGATCAGTACATAAAGTGAGATCCTCGTGCAGCCCACTTTCACCCCCCTTCTTTTAAATGAGCGCATAACTTATGGAGCATTTATTCGGCCTATTGCGACATAAGTTATAAGTGCGAATTTATCCTGAGAACGCGATGAGCAAGAGCGTTCGAAGGATCTCATTTATTTCGAGAAAAGATTGTTAATTAAAATATCATTAAAATTTGCCTGTGTCAACTTATCTTTTTCCGAAGTAGCGAGATCTTTGGTCTCTTTTCCGAAAAGAAGCAAAGAAGCGATCTCGGAATGCGGCAGTTCCGGCCGCGAGGAAAGCGTAAAACGCATATTCTTCTCGCTGCCTTCCACCTTGGCTGATATTCTGTACCAGCCGATATTTGTTTCTTCGTCAACATCGAACAGCGGGTCTTTATCGGAAGAAGTAAAACTAATCTCACCCCTAATTATGCGGAATTGATTTTCGCGAAATCTGAATGTGCCGCCATTAATAACGGCGGCTCCGAGAATATACGGCTTTCCGCTGGACTCTTTCTTAAGTTTTAAAGTAGCGCTTAAATCGGCATTCAGATATTTATTTAGAGCGGCTATATTTTCTCCCTTTATATCTATATCCATCGATGATCTGCCGAGCAAATTGTTTGGGAATTTTAAGGTCTTAAATAAAGATAAGAACGAAAGCCCGCCGTCAACGCTCGCCTGAGTTACTTTTATACCGCCGGAAATCCGGGGGGTATCCGCCTTACCGGACGCTTCTATTTTAAAAATCCCTTTCATTTTGCGGGACGACTTATACTTCAGCTGAAAATCTTTTGAATCGACGGATATATTTATCAAATGCGGTTTGAGTTTTTTAAGGATAACCTCACCTTCGGCATTTAACGTGCCGGATAACGAAACGCCCGGCGGGAAAGCATCCGAAAACCTGCCTAAATTTATAGCATTTCTCCTTATGGCTATAACGGCTAATCCCTCGCGCTGATATGCGTCAATAGGTATGACGATGTCCTTATAAATTATGCGTAAATTTTCAAATTTGCCGTCAAATTTCCCGAATAATAATCCGAACACAGGATAAGTGAGGTCCAATGAATCTGCTTTGATTTGAAAACCGCCAGGGAGGTTTTTTATGTTATCTACGGATATATTTTTAAGCGACAGGTCTTTAAAAATACTGCCTTTTGCATAACCGATATATAGACCTACGCCCCAGTTCTTTTCTGCGTAGACATGAAGTCTATTCGCGGCAAATTTATAAAAATACTTCTCTTTTAACGATTCGAAAGTCTTTGAGAAAACGAACCAGCCCGCTAAAACGGCGATGGTTACTAGTATGAGTTTCGTCCTAAAACGCATAAAGGACTCTTATTGTAGGTACGCTTTCAATTTTGACCAGGTCTTATTTCCCATTATACCGTCTGCCGCCAAGCCGTTGGCTTCTTGAAACGCCCTTATGGCCTTTTTGCTGTTCTTACCGATTTTGCCGTCGATGGGCCCATCGTAAAAGCCCGCGTTTTTTAGGGCCGCCTGAATCTGCTTGGGAGAAGCTTTGCCTACGTTTGCTGACGACGCCCGCGCTTCTGCGCCTTTAGCGCTTTCGGCTTTTTCTAATTCCGTTTCGAGCCCTTGGATCTCTTCGTCTCGTTGCTTAAGCTGCGTCTCTAAATCGCCCACCTGGCCCTGCAATTGTTGGATCTCGGCCTTTCGGCTTTCCTTTTTTGTAGTTGCGCAACCGGCTAAATTCAGCACCACTAAAATACTAAGCAGGATTTTAAACCACATCTTTAGACCTCCGATTTACCATGTTTTTGACTGGTGTGTAAATCGTCCCGCCAGAGGCGGGACTACCTATATATCTTTATATATTATCCCATATAAAAGGGTAATTTTCAAACTTTATTTTTCGTTTGTTTCAGGGTCAGACCCTAGCCATTATTAATACACACTGTCAAGGGTCTGACCCTGATACCCACACTGTCAAGGGTCTGACCCTGATACCCTGATAGCCAGCTGTCCGCATGCCGCGGCTATATCCTTGCCTTTCGATTGACGCAAAGTCACTTTTACCTTCCTCTTTGCGAGCCGCTCCATAAACGCTTTTACATCTTTTTCGGTCGAAGGCTTATAGTCAAATTGCGGTACGGGGTTATAAAGAAGGAGATTTATTTTTGCGTTCAGTTTTTTGGCTATCGCGGCAAGTTTATCGGCGACATCTTTCGAGTCATTTCTGCCTCTTATGAGCACATATTCGAAAGTCAGTTCTTCGCGTTTCGCGGTTTTCCGGAAGTCCTCGCACGCTTTTATAACATCCCTAAGAGGATACTTTTTATTTACCGGCATAAGTATGCTTCTAAGGCCGTCATCTGCGGCGTGCAGCGAAACGGACAGATTAATATCAGCCTTTAAGGTACGAAGCGCCTTTATTCCCGGCGTTATTCCGCACGTCGAGACCGTGATCCTTTTTGCCGCTATGTTCATCCCGTCGGGCTCGGTCATTATTAAAATAGCTTTTGATACATTTTCGTAATTGTCCAGGGGTTCGCCCATACCCATAAATACGAAATTCGTTATCTTGCACCTCAAGTCATGCTCCAAGAATAAAATCTGGTTTAATATTTCCGAAATATCCAAATTTCTTATAAAACCCTTAAGGCCGCTTGCGCAAAAAGAACATCCATATTTACAGCCCACCTGGGTGGAAAGGCATATGGTTTTTCTGGCCTTGGCATATATAAGCACGGTTTCTATGAAATTGCCGTCTCGGAGTCTGAGCAGAAATTTTTCGGTTCCGTCCGAAGATTTAAGATGTTCGGCGACGCCCGGTGAGCCCGCGCTATATTTGTCATCCAGCTTTTTCCTCAGGGCCTGTGGCATATTTATCATTTCACCGATACTCGGCGAGCCCTTTTTATAGAGCCAGAAAAATATCTGTTTTGCCCTATACGAGGCTTCGCCGATCTTTGTCATTTCCTCTTCAAGCTCCGCCAGCGTAAAATTTTTTATATCTTTTTTAACCATGTCTTTCCGGCGACCCCTTAATCCTCCCCGTAACGTATGGTTTTGCGATCTACCCCTAAAAGCGGCTTCATGCCTATCATGCTGAAGAATAATTTATCGCTGCTTATATTCTCCACAGGCCTTACCTCTTTTAACTTCATCGGCCCAAAGAGCGCTACAATAAGCCTCAGAACGGACGAAATGATAAATAGCGATAAAATATTATAACCTAAGACCGGGGGCATCTTTTCTACCAAAAACCCGCCTAAAAGGGCGCCTACCGCCAACGCTAATCCGTTAAGCACATTAAAATACGCAATGCACCTGGTTCTTTTTTCCGGCGTAACGGCATCATATATAAAATTTGAGGCGCATAAGTTAAAGCCGGCCCAGGCAAATCCGGAAACTATCTGCACAAAAAATAGAAACACGGGGTCGCGATTTATGACCCACAAAAGAGGAAGTATGGCGATCAAAGGCGCTGTAAATCTGATCACCTTCAGGTTGCCGACTTTGTCCGCGTGCCTGCCCCACCTGCTTATGGTGAGATAAATGGTAAGGGTCGCCGTAATGGTTATCGAAGTGTAAAGAAGATAACTGAAGTGCAGGTTTTTCAGCATCAAGACCGCGAAGAATGGCGACGCTAAATTTACCGAAAAGTTAAGCATAGAAACGAATAAAACGAATTTTGCGAAATTACTTTCCCTGATTCTCGCGAGAAAATTGAGTAATGTAAATCTGTCCTCTTTTCTATGAACCAGTTTCGGTTCGTACATCCTCGTCAGGAAATACCAGGATATTATCCTGAAAATGAAGGCGCATCCGAAAATTACCGCAAAACCGTAGAAGATATTAACCGCTTTCATCTGGTTTAGGATAAAACCCGCGATGAGTGTGGCGCCAACCAGTATGAACCCCAAGGCCTTATTTCTCCATCCGAAATATTCGCCCCTTTTATCCTTGTCCACCAGATCGCACATTAAACTGGCCCAGGCCGGACCGAAAAACGCGCCGAGCGAAGTAAATAAAATTACGAGCGCGATAAAAAACGCGACGGATGGCCATCCCAGAAAAGCAGTAATAGCCATCGGGGCCAGGATAAGCGCCTGGCAAAAGACAAAAACATTTATTATCGTCCTGCGCGATCCCGTCTTTTCCGTAAAATCGGCGCTTAAGAGCTGCACTAAAGAGGCGAATAAGTTAGGAAGGGCATTGAGTATGCCTATATGCCTTGCCGTCGCCCCGATGACCAGCAAAAAGGGGGCAAAATAATCCTGCGTAAAACCGGCCATCGCGCTGGCAAATATGCCGTCGAAAAATGAGAACCTAAGGCTCTTGGATTTTTTCTGATCCGCCCCGCGCATGATTACTTTTCCGCTTTATTATTTATTAGAAAAAAAATAGGGACAGCGCCCAAGTGTAGGGTCAGACCCTTGACACTGAATTAAAACTGCTAGGGTCTGACCCTAGAAAACAGGGCGCTGTCCCTATTTTTCTATTTTTTATTCTATGGGAATTATGATCTTCTGCCCTACTTCAAGTTTATTCGGATTTTTAATCTTGCTCTTGTTTAGTTCGTAAAGATATTTCCATCTATGAGCGCCGCCGTATTCCTTCGCGGCTATCTCAGACAATGTGTCGCCTTTTTGGACAACATATTCTCTCGTCGAAACCTTGACGGCCGATTCGACGCTCTCTTTCTCTTCGACCAGGTACTTGCCTTCTTCTATCGGCTTTGCTTCGATTCCGCCGGGTCCGGGATAAGGTATCATTACCTCCTGGACTTCGGCGATCATAAATTGGGCATTGCGGTCCTTTTGCATGCCCATTATGTCTGTAACGGGCGCTATCGCATCAAGCTTGCCTCTTGATATTATGCGTATGCGCTCTTCGGGAATTCCGTTATCAAGCATGAATTGCTTCACCGTTTCGCCGCGGCGTTTGCCTAATTTTAAATTATATGACTCGGAGCCGCGCACATCGCAATTACCGGTAATGAGAATGCTTGACTCCGGGTTTCTCTTTAAGGTCTCTACGGCTTTTCTCAATACCTTTACGGCGTCTTCGCGCAAATCCGATTTGTCAAGATCAAAGTAAATTTTGACATTCCTTATTATCTTCCTGATCAAAAGCGACGGCCGGGGTTCCTCGGCTTTAGGCGGAGGAAGCTCTTCTTCTTTATAATCGAATATAATTTTATATACATAGACCCATCCTCTGTTTCCCCATAGAGGGCCTATTTTGCCGGGCTTGGTAGGCCACCACCAATATCCGCTTTTTTCAGGATCTTTTACGGGGGCGGGCTTGGCGTCCGTCGGCCACCACTCGAACTTTTTCTGGAACTGCTCCATCTCTTTCTTCCGGCTCTCCTCCTTGTCTAATGCAAATACCGACGTCGCCAGAAATATTATAGCAATTAAGGATAATAGGATTTTTTTAGTTCTTATCATGGAAATCACTCCTTCAATGAGACCATGACTTAGGGAACGAAGTGTTCCGAGAAATCGCTTTGCGATTTCCGGGATTTAATCCCCGAAATTCTCCGAATTTCTGGGGAAACCTAAGTCATATGGTCGAATTAATAAATTCTTAGGTAAGTTGTTATTATATACCAATCAAGGCTGTAATGCAACTTATTTTGTTTACAAATCACTTAATGCGGGATGAGATATACCCAAAGCTCACGGCCGCCATATAAACCAGACAAAAAGAGAAGCAAACGTCACCGCTACTAATGTAAATGGCAGGCCTATTTTGACAAAATGGCCGAATTTTACGTCATAACCCTCTTTTTTAAGTATGCCCATACTGACGATATTGGCGGAGGCGCCGATAGGCGTTATATTCCCGCCTAAACTTGCGCCTATAAGAAGGCCGAATAAAAATAGAGATGGGTTGATGCCCAAAGTATTGGACATGGAGATAGCCACGGGAAGCATGGCCGCCAAGAACGGCACATTGTCTATGAAGGCCGATAAAAATACCGATAGAAACACGATCATTATATATCCTAAGAAGATATTACTACCTATCAAATTCGAAAGAAAACTCGAAATTATGTCGATCCACCCGGTCAACGTTATGCTTCCGACGATAATAAAGACGCTCATAAGGAAAAAGGTCGTGTCCCAATCAAGCGATTTTATCCCCTCCCGAATTGGTTTTCTGTTTATGAACCTTGCCCATATTATGGAAAAAATACCGAATAAAACGCATATTCCGCCGGCCATATAAGAAAATTTGACGTCAAAGAATGAGGAGATGGCCAATGCGAAAATCAGCGTTACTAAAATAATCGTCGGTATCCAAGACCTGACTTTTTCTACCGACACAAGCTTCATCTTTTCTTTGTGTTTTCTAAATACATAATACAAAACCACAAATGAGGTTAAAGCTCCTAATTGTACCGCAAAAAATATGCTGGGCCGGCCCTTATAAAAGAAGAAGTCCATAAAGTTCATCTTAGCGAAACCGCCTAAAAGCATGCTCGGCGGGTCTCCTATCAAAGTCGCGGTGCCTTGCAGGTTAGAACTGATAGCAATGGCTATCATCATATTTACGGGGCTTATTTCGAGCTTCTTCGCAAGAGAAAGAGCGACAGGCGCAATGATTAAGACAGTGGCCACGTTTTCAACAAAGGCCGAAATGAAGCCCGTTAAAAGACAAATAAACAATATCGCCCATGCTGTATTTCTCGCCTTATCTACTATTATCTCCGCGATATAAGCCGGCACGCGGCTTTCCATGAATATATCCGCTACTATCAAAGTGCCTACAAAAATACCCATGACGTTCCAATTAACGGCAAAAAACGCATCTTTTAAAGTAATGGTCCTTGTCAAAAGGATTGACAGCGCTGCGAGAACGGCAACGCGGGCTCTGTCTTTAGGCAGGAAAATAAATAGGACGTATGCCGTCAAAAATATTAAAAGAGCTATAAGTCTATTTTCCATAATTATCGAATAGTGAGGTTATATAGTTAAAAATGGGGACAGCGGGCCAAGTGTAGGGTCAGACCCTTGACAGTGAATTAAAACTGCTAGGGTCTGACCCTGGAAAATAGGGCGCTGTCCCCATTTTAGAATTCGATTTAGTAGGATGCCGAAGCTGCTGTTTTATTAAGATATACTTTTAGCTTTTCCCACGTTTTTGGGCCGACTTTTCCGTCCGGCTTAAGACTGTTCCGCGTCTGGAAGTCAACTACGGCCTTTTTCGTCTTCGCACCCAAAACGCCGTCGATCTTGCCTTGATAAAGATTGGCATTTTTCAGCGCCTTTTGTATTTCTTCGACTGTGGGTTTTGCCGTAGTCAGGGCCGGCTTAGACT
>Ga0315289_10006042_pt1 | contig 17818 bp, 16 predicted proteins | sample YL17G11_40_MG_FD_203452 | JGI IMG/M metagenome (GOLD analysis project Ga0315289, IMG submission 203452) | Sediment microbial communities from Yellowstone Lake, YNP, Wyoming, USA - YL17G11_40 | ecosystem: Environmental > Aquatic > Freshwater > Lake > Sediment | place: USA: Wyoming | collected... | reverse complement strand
CCTGGAATTCTGGGCAACCTGGTGCGGACCCTGCAGGGAGGCTCTCCCTCATCTCAACGCAATCGTCGACCAGTACAAAGGAAAGCCTGTTCAGTTCATCGCTATCACGGATGAGGAAGAATGGCGGGTACAGAATTATCTGAAATACACGCCTATTTCGGGCTGGATCGGCCTGGATTTCGATGGGTCGGTCTTTAATGCTTACGGCGTAGTGGCAAGGCCCGTAACCGTCGTCATCGACCCTTTGGGCCGGATCGGGGCCGTCACTTATCCGACATCGCTCGATTCTCGGATGATCGACAGGTTCTTATCCCCAGTCGCCCCACCCTCATCCCCGGAGAAGCCAACTTCTGTAGTGGGGGCTCCAGTCCCCGCCAGAAAGGTTGAGGAAGGAGAATCTTCTTTGACAGAGGTAAGCATCCGTCCGGCCAAACCCTCCATCAGCATGTCGTTTGCGGGGAAAAGCTTCAGGGCGCGGGGAATGGAGCTTCGAAAACTGGTCTCACTTGCTTATGAAAAAACCCCCGTTCGTGTTTTCTCCTCTTCTCCTCTAGCGAATAACACGTACGAGGTTTCGGTAAAAATCGCTCGAGATGACAGGGAGTGTCTTCTGGCTCTACTCCAACAAGCACTAAAAGGGGCGCTGGGGGTGAATGTCCGGAAAGAATCCAGGACCATGGATGTATATATTCTGACGGTTTCCAAGGGCCTGAAGCCCCTTTTGCGTTCCGCCGATAAAGACATGCCCATTATGTCGGATGTAGGGCAGATCAACAGCCGAGGGGCTGTCCTGTCTTATATCGCCAGCGTTTTGGAGAATCTGCTGGATAAGGTCGTCTTGGACGAAACGAACTTAAAAGGCCATTATGACATAAATTTATTCTGGGACCGGGACAATCCGGAGTCGGTCATTCCGGCCTTCCGAGAGCAACTCGGCCTGGAAATCAGGAAAGAGGTGCGGTCCGTTGAAGTCTTGGTCTTCGAGACCGCAGGGGATGCCGGAAAATAGGGCGGCAAGTTTATATGAAAAGCAGCCAGTGCAAGCGGGATTGCCCAGAATATGAGTCTTGCTCTGAAAAAAAGTACGGTTACTTCCGCCTAATCATTATAGAAGACGTTTCTATGTTCTCTAATGGCCTGAGATAGAGATTCTTGTCCCGAATTGCCAATTTTTAGTGAAAATGGAATTTTTTTGTCGAAGGATAACGATTTGGCCTCTCGCGAAGTATATATTGATGATAGAATTTTGTTAAAGGTCAGGTCTTTTAAGACCACGATCGCGGCTGATCCGTATCAATTGCAAAAGGAGAGGCCGAGTTGAAGAAAATACAGGGCATTTCAAAAGGGAAATGGATAAGGATGAGAAGTCACTTGCGTTTGGTAGTACCCATTTTTGTGATTGTCATCATATTCCCATTTTATTTCTATGGACAGAATGTCACCGCTGATCTCGCCGATTGGAGAAACAACGCCCCGCGCGTTTTCTTGGACGTTCTCCTTTTGGGGCAGGGTCCTCTTGTTTATCATCTTAAACTGTCAGAGAAGTTTGGCGGCATGGATGTCCCGGAAGAGCAGACGCTGAATAATCCCGTAGATATTTCGGTGGATAGGGAAGGAATTGTTTTTGTCCTTGATTCAAAGGATAACGATATCAAGGTATTTCAAAAGAATGGCGCTTTTATTAAAAAGTTATGCCGGGCTGGAAGCGGACCAGGAGAATTTCAGCGACCTTGGACTTTAGAGATTATCCAAGGCCAGCTCTATGTAGTTGACACAGGAAATGGGAGAGTGCAAATTCTGGATAAAGACGGGCGCTATCTGAAGAGCTATAAAATGCCTCTCAACTACGGGCAGGGACTGGCTTTTGATTCTATGGGGAACATCTACGTAAATACCGTTGGATTTAGAAGTAAAAAAATCATATCTTTTCATGATCAGCGCGGGAATTTGGTCGGAGAGATTGGAGAACTGGAAGGGCAGGCCTTCGAATATTATGATTTCACGAGCATAAAAGCCCAGATAAGAAAAGGGCAACTTCCCGACAGCTTTAAAAACGAACTCATTCTGGCTGTTGATAGAGAAGGCAATTTGTGGGCTGTCCATAGAGCCCTCAATAAAGTAAGAAAATATTCCGCCAAGGGCGAATTATTGACTGTCTTGAAAATCGAAGCCGGGGAATTCAAGAAGATATATCAAACTTATCGAAAACAGAATGAAGAAGTCGAAAATATGCCGGCGACTTATTATTCCCTCAGCTATGTCAGCGATTTGGCAATTGACAGCAAGGGAAATTTGTATGTGCTGCTGAACGAACCCTCTCAGATGATCGTCTATGTTTTTTCTAAAGAAGGAGCGCTGAAGAAAAAATTGCTGGGCGTCGACGATCATATCACTCGGATTTGCATAAGCGACAAGAATGTGCTCTATGCGCTAGGATATGAAACTCATTTCATCTATAAATTCTTGCTGAACCAAGAATAACTGAACTGAGGTGGTGTGATCGGCATGCGGTTGTGGTAACTCTGGCGGAAAAGATCCCGTAGCAGCTTTAGGCTTACGCCCCTCGTCACTCAGTCTGTCTCGACTTGTCCTCTCAGCATGATTCACTATTTCTCACGATGGGAATAAGGGGGAAATCATGGCCTTGACACATTATCTGCTATCCCACGCGAAAAAGAAATTCTTGTCTTTTCTCAGAAAAATATTTCTCCTCACCGAAATTTCAACGATTGTATTCCCGGGAGGATTCGATTACCTTGTCTTCTATGCTTTTTGTAAAAAACTTCGGACGATGAGACCCGCAAGGGCAGCGCGGCCATGATCCGCAAGGTCTATGAAGTCGACCCTTTGATCTGCCCCCGATGCGGCGGGAGGATGAAAGTCATCGCTTTCCTCACGGACTATCCGGCGGTCGACCGGATCCTCGATCACCTCGAGCTCGTGTTCGTGGCGGCGAAACCTCCGCCTCCTCGCATCGCTGATCAGGAGTTCTTGATGGCCGCCGATACCAGCGGTGAATATTTTTCATGATCTTGTCTCTGACAGGGGGTCTTCATGCGATTTCCAGAGTTTCTTGAGCTTCCCTGCGGCCTTTGAGTCCGCCTTCCGCTATCTTGAGCTCAAGTTGACATCCCTGCACATTGCGCCATATCATCCATGACGATGGGACGAGATAAAACCGGCGAATGAACGTTCATTCAGCCAGCCCAGCGGAAAACGAATTTCTTAGCCTTTAAAACATCAGCCCGGTCCATCTTTCCGAGGCGATCCAGTACCCCGTGATGGATAAGTACTATTGAATACCTCGTACTTGACAAAATATAAGCTAACATATATTATATGATAGCATGTAATGAATATTAAGCCATAAATGAATATTGCCAAATGGAATACCCAGCTTAGAAAGGGAGTATTAGAATTTTGTATTCTTTCTATTCTTGAAAAAGGAAATAACTACGGCTATCAGATCATTCAATCTTTATCTGATCTTACCGAAGTTGATATAAAACGTGGCACCATCTACGCTCTTTTTAAAAGGCTTCATGAAGAAGGTTATATTCAGTATAAATGGGAAGAATCTTGCTCGGGACCTCCAAGAAAAATTTATTTTCTTACCCCCGAGGGCAAAAAAAGTTTGCAGGAGATGAAAGACCATTGGAATAGTTTTCTTCGCTCTATTGATAAAGTTTTAAAGGGAGGGTTGAAATGAAGGAGAATTTGATTTCCGCCAAAAAAAATAGAATCATCGAGGATTACTTATCAAGACTGTACTTGAAACTCAAAACGATACCCAAATCGGAGAGGCAGGAAATAATAAAAGAGATTCAGTCAGACATTTTGACAGAAGTTGAAATAAAAAAAGGGGAGGGTACACATGAAGAGCCGGAAATTTTGTTTTGCATCCTCGAAAATCTAGGAAAACCAGAAGATGTTGCGTCAGAAATCCTATCCAAAAGCCTGATTTCTTTCCGAGGAAATTTCGTTAAAAGATTTATCAGTATTACCATAAGAAATTTTTTTACAGCTTTTTTAGGTTTTCTTTATTCTATTTTTACTTTTTGCCTTTATTTCTTTGGATTTCTTTTTGTTGCTATGGCATGTGCCAAGCCCCTTTTTCCGAGTAAAGTTGGATTATTCGGCTCTAAGAATGGCTTTGGAGGTTTTGGAATAATCATAAAAAAGATGCTCATCGGTATTGATGGTTATAATCCGAGAGGAGAAGAAATATTAGGTTTTTGGGTCATTCCCTTTGGGCTTTTTTCAGGCTTGTTACTGCTATTCCTTGCTAACATAATCCTGCTTAGGTTGAGGAAATTATCTAGTTAAAAGATTTTTAGGGGGGGATGAAATGAAAATAAACACATCCATTTTTTTTCTCCTTGGATTTTTCTCTTTCTCTTTTATTTTAAGCCCAGGAACGATACATGAAAAGAAGATGGGCAGAAAACATTTGCGTAGCATTTGGCAGGAGAAGACAGAAATTACTCTTAAAGAAGAACTTTCTATTGGAGTTTTGAATGGAGATGAGAATTATGTCTTTCACGAGCCTTTTAATGTGGAGGTTGATGATCAAGGGAATATTTATATTTTGGATTCGGGGAACTTTAGAATTCAGAAATTTGATAAGGATGGAAGATACATTCTTTCGATCGGCAGAAAAGGGCAAGGACCCGGAGATTTCCTCAAGTGTGAGGATTTTGATTTGGACAAGAAAGGCAACCTTTGGGTTTTTGATCCTGAGAACAGTAGAATCTCTTGTTTTACTCCCCAGGGAAATTATAGCCATTCCATAAAGTTAAAATTTCCTCCAAGGTTTGGGTGTATTGATTCAGAAAGCAATATCTATATTTACGAAAGATATAAAGGAAAGCTTGTTCATAAATATGATTCCAGCGGAAAATTTAATCGATCTTTTATGGATGAAATAAGGTTTAAGGTAGAAAGAATAGAGCCTCATATTAATGGGCTTGGGAGAATTGCGATTTACGACGATAAAATATTTCTTTCTATGATCTACCCCTATACAATTTATATCTTCAATAAAGAGGGCAAACTTTTAAAAACGATATCCGAAAAAGTCGCTTATTCGAAACCGCCTTTTATCTCTCCTGAAGGAATAGTCATAACAAATTTTGTTATTACGGGTTTATCCATTTCTCCAGATGGATATATTTTTAACAAAGCTTTGTTCTTCGAGATCCCTTCCGATTGGAAAGAAAAACTAAGAGAGATAACGAGCAATCTTTTTGAGTATTCTTTTATAGATATATTTGATCTGGCAGGACACCAGTTTTTTCATCATAGGGCACCAGGAATGACATGGGATGGTTCTTTTGATAAGAACGGATATTTTTACTCAATAAAGGAAGATGAAAAAGGATATTTCAGGATTATTAAATATTCCATCAGATATTGAAGAGGCTTTTGATAAGATTTTCTGAGTGAAAAGTAGAGAACAATGGCAAATGAGTAAATGATTCGACTTCAACATGGATTGCCGGTAGGGCAAATAACTAGTAAGGTGAACCCCTTTGATGTAAGGTTTTATTTGTCGTTAGATGCAGCACTCAATATTTGAATCAGAAATCCTAAAGGATCTCGTTAGTTACTTTGGACAGGTTTATCGAATCTGTCTGGGCTTCTCAAAAAATCTTTTGGATGCCGAAGATTTAGCTCAAGAATCTTATCTTCGAGCTATTAGAAAAATTGATTCTTTAAACGACAGCCATCTTTCGAGGGAATGGCTAGTCAAGATCGCCAGAAACACATGCTTGAATTATTTAAGTAAAAAACATCTGAATCGCACATTTTTATTTAGATCGGAAAACGATCTTGTGGAAAAAATTACGCCGGAATTTTCAATTGTTAAAAAAGAAAAACATCAAATCTTTAAAAGAGCTGTCCAGAATTTGCCAAAGATATACAAAGACGTTTTTATTCTTAGAGAATATCGCGATCTCTCTTATCAGGAAATAGCAAAAACCCTGGGTCTTAAGGAAGGAACAGTCATGTCGAGGCTCTGTCGGGCCCGTCAAGATTTAAGAAATCAACTAGGAGGGAATTAAAGAGAGTAAAGTGAGAAAAACCTACAAATATTTTCTTTATTTCTTAGCAATATCCTTTATTGTTCTTGCCTGCGTTCAAAAGAATGCTGAGTGGAGAGGAAACATTGAAGTGGAGAACGGAGTCAAAATCGTTAAGAACCCAAGGGAGCCGATCTATTCCGGGAAAGTTCTTTCATTGAAAGAAGAACTAAATCTGGGCGGAACGTCAACAGATCAGTACCTATTCTATAATATAAAAGAACTGGACGTAGATCATGAGCAAAATATCTATGTTCTTGATTGGATGGAGGGCTGTATCCTCGTTTTCGACCAAAACGGAAAGCCTCTTCGGACCATTGGACGGAAGGGGCAGGGGCCGGGAGAACTTCAGCGCCCTATGGACATATCCATATTTGCGAATCAGCTAATGGTCCATGATCTTGAACGATGCCTTTCTTTCTTCACCCTAGATGGGAAATTTATCAGAAGCGTAACGTCCAAAGACGTGTTAGGGATCTGGGATGTCTATTTTGATTCACTTGGGAACATTGTTGCCCAGACTTCTCGCTTTGACTTCAGAAATCCAAAGCACCTTTATAGGAAATACGATCACAGCCTGAACATGATCTATCAATTTGCTGAATCGCCCAGCCCGAGTTATTTTGGGCCCAATAATCCTTTTTCCGCGTGTGGCTCAATAGCCGTCGACAGGGAAGACAACATTATATTCGGCTATCCTGACGATTATACGATTGAGATTTTCAATCTCAATGGAAGGCTCGTTAAGAAAATCGAGAGGGAATATTCGCCGGTGAAGCTTTCGGATCAGGACAGAAGAAAAATGAAGGAAGACAATCCGCAGTTGGGAAATATCGACTACCCGAAATATAAACCGCCATTTAGACGCTTTTTCGTCGATGATGAGGGGCGCATTTATGTCGGGACGTGGCAAAAATCTAGCCCGAAGGAATCATATTTTTATGACATATTTGATCCTGAAGGGAGGTACCTTGCCCAAATAGGTCTCAAAGAAAGACCTATTATGTGCAGGAAAGGGAAGCTATACTCGATTGAAAAGAATGAGGAGGATTTTCAATGTGTTAAGCGCTACAAAATGAAATGGAAATAGAATGTTCGAATAGAAGGCGACAGCTAGGAGTTTCATAGATTGGAAAAGATTAGCCGGGATTCCGAAGATTATTGAATTCCTGAAATATGATCCTCAATCGGATTCCGTCGAGAGTCTCAGAGAAAGCATAACACATCGCAGGCGAGCTCACGGATTATACCAAAAAAGCTGGCTCAACTGCTGAAGATTGATCAATCGACTATTGGGAATTGGGAGAGGGGCGAACATCAGCCTAGTAGAAAAAGTCTTAAGAAATTGATTTCATTCCTTGATTCAATTTTTCCATCCTCATGATAGCCTCCTGAATTCTCTAAACATTTCAGTGAAGAGAGGCGTATAATAAAAAGCCGGCCGAAGAAGCCCGGGAGTGAGATCCCATGACAAGAAAAAAGTTATCTCAACGATTTCTGAAAAAGACTGGAGTGGCCTGCTTTTCCTTTTTTCTGGCGGCCATTGTGGCCTCCCAACAGGTTATCGAGAATCCGGAGAAGCCTCTGAGTGCCAAAGCAGGCCGGGTGATTCAACTCAAGGAAATTTCGCGGATTACGGATGACGAAGGAAAATTCTTCTTTGTCGAGCCATGGGATGTTTTTGCCGGAAGGGACGGTTCAGTCTATGTGCAAGAGCCCAAGAAGCTCTTGAAGTTTGGCGTTAACGGCAAATTTGTCAAGAACCTTCTCAAGTGGGGCGAAGGTCCGGGAGAGCTCAACGGCAGCCTGACGGGTGTTATAGTCGGGGAGGATGATATCATCCTTTACTCCTCGAACATCATGAAACTCGTCCGCATAGACCCGGATGGCAGATTGATCGAGGACAAGAAATTCTCTAAAGGTCCTTTTGGCAGCCTCCTGGGATATTACGACGGAAAATTCTTTATGATGAAGCGTGTGTGGGAAGACATGCCGAAAATAAGCGGCCTTTATGAAGCAAAAAAACGGTTGATTGTCGTCACAGACAAGGAAGAAGTCATTGAAACATCTTTTCTGCTGCCGACGACCGAATCTCGCTACGTATGGCCGGGAGGAAGAATGGCAAGCAGCGGCGTGATCTCCAGGCCTATGACGCTGAGAGAGAGCGAACGTTATGTCTTCCTCTTTCACACACCCGAATATCTCATCAAGATTCTTGACCTTGAAAAAAGCGAAATCGTCCTAAGCTTCCGGAGGAAGTATGACCGGGTGAGATATGTGCCGGCCGGGAAAATTCCCGAAGGTTATCCAAACCCGAAATATCATAACGACCTCTGCCGGCTTCTCTGGTATAAAGAAAGACTTATGACCGTGACCTCAACGTTTGACAAAAACAAAGGGATTCTGGTGGATGTTTTTAATCGGGAAGGACAATACCTTGATAACTTCTATTTGCCACTTTTTAAAATCCGGAGGAACAATCCCCAATATTACGCCCCCATGGCCATCGCCGGCAATTTCCTTTACCTCCTCGAAGCGGACGAAGAAGACCTCATCTCCTTGATCAAATACGAAATCGTCGGAGAATAATCCAAAGTCTTGTACAGAATTACGACTCCCATAAACCACAAATGAATGAGGCTAGTAATAGCTGTCCATCATCCGATACTGGATGGCCTCGGAGAGGTGGGCCGAGCTGATGTTTTAAAGGCTAAGAAACTCCTTTTCCGCTACGCTGGCTGATTAAGCGTTCATGTGCCGATTTTGCCCCATCCCATCGTCATGGATGATAAATCGCAGCATAATGGGATGTCAAGTTGAACTCAGAATAGCGGAAGGGGAGTTCTAAAGACACAGAAAAGCCTAAAAGGACCGGAAATCCGACAGACCTTTCTTCCCGGGGCGAGTAGAAATTAGGAAAAATATTCGGCCGAGGTCTCGGCGGCCATCAGAAACTTTTGATAAGCGACCCAAGGCGGAGGAGGCCTGTCCGCGACAAAGGTCAGCTTGAGGTGGTCGATGATCCGGTCGACAGCCCCAAAGTTCGTGATAAAGGCGATGACCTTCATCCGGCCACCGCATTGAGAGCAGGCCATCGGGTCGACCTCATAGACCTTGCGGATCATCTCGGCCTTGCTTTTGAAGAGAATGCGCCGGAGCGTCCAGATCGCCGGGAGCCCGTGGGCCAGTAGAACGCAGATCGGGCTCTAGGGCTGCAATCCGGTGCTGCGGTCTACCATTGTGACGAACGGCGGCTCCCCTCAGCTCGTAGGTTGTATCGGACGCCGCTTCGTTGTCGTTCCTGCTCGGGCCGAAAGCACCTGCGAAGCCACTATTGAAGCGTGGCTTGCTTAACTTCAGGCTTCACAAATGACCAATGCGAGTGGATCGTCCTCCATTTTCCGTCAATCCTGCGAAACACCGCTGTCGAATTCCAGCGCATTATGGCCTTTTCCGACCCATCCGCCTGTTTACTGTAATCGACAAGGTTGTACGTCAATACGGCGACATCGCCGTGGCGCTGAACCTTCGGATTCAGCATGTCGTAGCGGTCCACCTTGATCTTTCCGGCCATGGGAGCCAGCAGTGCCTTCATCGCACTCAGCCCATCGACGCGCCGTTCTCCAAAGGGATCGAAGTACGTCACATCCGGGGCGTATATCTCCAGGAAACCCTGGGGATCACCATTACCCCAGCGGTCAAGCGCTGAACGCTCCGCGGCGATGATCTCTTCCGGCCCCTTGCCGTCGGCATGGCCTCCAAATGGGGCGGTCAATACCAGTGGTAAGAGCGCCAAGGTCCAAAGCATCGCTAGTAGCATCAGTTCACCTCCAGTACGATTTGATCGTGTCAAAAACATAAATATTTCCGTCATCATCGACTTGAATTGACTCCAGCCTAGAGAACATATAGTTTTCATCCTTTGTCTCTTTGCCGATGCAAAGGTCCTCGGTTAGTTTGAGTGTGGTAGGCATTCCGGGCAATTTCACGGGTTTCTGGGGGTTCAAGACAACGGTCACCCCATTTTCCTTTTTAATCTTTACCTTCTGAGCCTGAAGAGGAAGAATCAGAAAGATGAAAAAGATAAGAACGAGAACAATGGCCTTACTCGACATCGAAGGCTTGCGCATGACAACCTCCCTTTTAGTAACAACAATAAATAAATGATATCGCTTGGAGAGCTTAAATTCAAAGCAAAAATGAAAAAAAATTATATCGTCCTCGTCATCCGGAGCGGATTGTCCTCTATCGGGTGTTGTTCCATTATTTCGATCAATTCCTGGCCGAATACGAGAGCCGCTTTGAGAAGGAATACGGCTTCTTCATGACCCGCCTTCCGCTGTTTTGAACTCAACTTGACATCCGATCACGCTGCGCTTTATCATCTCTAACGATGGGACGAGGCAAAATTGAATCATGAACACTCATCCAGCCAGCGCAGCGGAAAACGAATTTTTTATCCCTAATCGTCCACATCATCGAAGACAGAACGAGTATCGGGCATCGTAAGAAATTTGGAGCTCCGCGCAGAAAAATCATTCTTGTCTCCATACTCCTTCGCGTCCATTGCGAGTTCGCAGATTGTCTCATCGATCCGTTCAAGCGCTCTATCGATATACAGCATCGCTATCTGATCTGAAGCCAACTCCGCACGGTAGGTCTTTAAAGCATCGATCAAGGCATCGAAGTAACTCTCGGGATCACCCTCCCAATCTGGATAGTTCGACTTCCAATCGATAATTACATCGTGCAGATTTGGCAGCAAATCGTCTCGCACTTTCGCAAGCGTGTCCTTTAACTCTTGAACGGAGAAAATCGCTCGCAAGTCTTTATTCTCAAGAAAGCCGGCGTCTGGAGTATCCACTGCCAATTTTTTAATTTCATTTATAAGCCTAATTCGTTGATCCTCGGGCAAGTGTCCGAGCTTGTAGAGTCTGATGAAGACAGGAACCTCGGATATTGCGTTAAGGTAAGACCACACTGGCAAGCCCTCGACGAAGTCCGGGTTTTTCGCTAAATATTGCTGGAGGAAACTCCGGTCGCAACGATGAGACAAAAAGTTATGAAGGCGCCTTTGATCTTCACTCATCCTTTGCTTGTCCATCTGGCCAAGACGACGAATAATCAAATCGAAGCGGTCTTCCGAGACGACGACCTTCGTTCCCTCAATACCAATATTCCCACAAGCCACCTCTTCTACGAGATTCCTTGCTGGTGTGCCGATTAGGTAAATGTCAAGAAGCTCGGGGTCTTCTGCAACCAATGCTCCAAAAGCGTCTCGAACGGTCGGATGTTTGAATCGCCATATATAATTGCCCGCTTCCAGCGCTTGGATTACGAGACTGCCGCGAAGGGAATTCAGTGCTTCGCGCACATCAGCGACTGTGCTTCCAAGAAGCACCAAAGCACGTTGTTCATCTGAAGAGAGATTAATTGGACTGGCGAGATTGCCTCCGCGCATAAATACCAGAGCTAATGCTGCACGGCTTGCGTTGTCCAAGGTACGAATGACTTCAAGGAGAAGCTCAAGTGGTTCATTTACGAACTTCGCAATTTCACTCTCGGCAAAGACTAGACTTTTCGTAAAAAGCGGATTGCCCAACCGCCGCGCTATCTCCGGAAGGAAGTATCGATTCGCGGCCACGCCAGGCAAAAATGGTTTTAATTTTTGTCGGAACTGCTTCGGTTGAGTACCTAACCGAATGTGGTTATAGAGGATTTGCTCCTTCTCGTCTTTGGTCAGATCTTCAACGTTGATAACCACTTGAGACTCTCGAATGAGCGGAAAGGCGGTCTCTTTAAGATCGTGTTTAGCCGACCGGTAGATATAGTCACGCGAGGTGAACAACACGCGGGCACCTTTACGGATTGCCGCTTGGATGTGTGGAAACACGTAATTCCAAGCCGGGGCGCTCGCCCAGTAATACTGAGTGGTTCCAAAGGCGTCGTCTACCCAAAAAAACTGTTTTGGCTCGTTAGGATTCCAATGTTTCACGAAGTCGTCAGCATCACGTACCTTGACAGTCGAACAGTTCCATACGTCCGTTGCTCCCACAGCGAGAGCCGCCGCGATAGTAGACTTTCCCGACGCGGGCTCCCCGAGCAGCAACACAAAGCCATGATTGACCAGCGCCTTTGCGCTTCGTCGGAAAGGCTCGGTGATAACAAACTTGGCTAAATCGTCACCTAATGCGCTCAACACTTCTCTTGCTTGCGCATATGCCCGTTCATCGAGGATTTGGCTAAGATCGCCCAGCCCGTAGACTCTTGGCACAAGCATCCGCAGTCGTGGCGTTTCGCGAATGACTCGGCTTATCCATTCGCCGCCGTAGCCGGCAAAGCGTTTGAGCCGAGGAATTCTCTCAAATGCACGCTTCATTTCAGCTTCCGACCTAGCCGTCAGGCTCGCATTGGTCATGATGATGTAATTTGTCGCCAAGCCGCGTGAAGCCAGCTTCTTCGCCTTTTCGAACTCATCGGCTAGGTCAGACAAACGAAGTCTTCCGTCGCGCTTCGAAATAAACTTGCATTGCACGGTGAAAGATCCCGAGAACGCTTCTCCACCTTCCGGTTTCCATTTACCTTTGAACGCGCCGTCACGTCCAGCGTCATATGCCGCGAAGAATTTCTGGACAGTTTGGCCCCATACTTCGGAGGTAATCGTCGCGCAAAGGTCCTGGAATGCTTTCCAACCAAGAGTATGCAACTCGTACGTGACGTCATTTGCTTGAGGCAATCGGGTATAAGAAATTGCTTTCTCGCGTTTCGCGACTTTCGCTCCCTTAGGCTCGGAATCGATACTCCCCATCACGAAAAAATGATAATCCCGGCCGCAGATCGATGTCAAGAACAAGGAGATGGCTGCGAAGGAGGCCGATGGGCCGGATCATCGTTCCAAGCGACTAAGAAATCCCCTGAAAATCGACGGACATCCCCCCTTCGAAATCATAGATCAGACAAATATTCCGCTCTCTCCTCGGCCGCCGGAATATTTCTGATTATACATTGATACGTCTATTTTAGAATGGGTTCAAAAAATGGCCTGCCTCTTCAGGATTTTGGGATATTGTCAAGAGTTGTGCTTGAAAAATATTTGAACGCATCCCGTTGGACCCTCGTCAGGGTGATGAGCGAAGGAAGCGCTTCGCGGCAGCACCCGAGTCGCGGCTTCAATAAAAAGTGTTCGATGGTCAGCTTTTTGACTCAATAATACGCGACGAAAGCCAATGTTTTATCGGACGTCATACCGGACGAACAGAATGAAACTCAGGTAGAAAACGAGACAAGTCATAACAAATTAAATTAGAAAGAATTAAATATTTGTTTTCCAATCCAAATGCAATAAAATATTTGATGATTAAATGTCTAAACTCCAAAGAAATTAAAAAAGATGTCTGATCAGATAGTTCATAAATTGCAGGAATTGATTAAACAGCTAAATTCGGCAACGCTTGAACTATCCAAAGCAGTAAAAGAAACTGATGGGCAAGCATCGGTTGGTCCAGAGGATTTAAAAGTTAGGGAAAAACTAAAAAAAATACTTGTACTTCAGGCAAAATGTAAATCTACTGAGCAGGAATTGTTAAAAGAAACAGGTTTGAGTGAAGCGCAGATAGATTCAATTTTATATTCCGAACTTCCGGAGCTTGAGAAAAGATACATTCGCCAAGATGTATTGAAGTTACTACCTACGGCATCCTTTGATGATATCCTTCCATTTGCACTTGAAAATATTCTTTCTCATATAAATCCGAATTGGCTACGGGAAGAGGCAGAAAAGGGGTTTCAATTAGATGAACAATATTTACGTGAGCCTCTACAAGTTGTATGGGGAAAAAGAATTTACCCTTCTTCGAAAAAACCACAGGCTTTCGCTCATGCCCTATTATTATGCAAAGATCATATTGAACGAAAAGATGAACTTGATTTCTGGGCGCTTCCTATGATGGCAGCTGAAATTGCCACTCTTGGTACTCGGATTGACCAAATCCAGGAATTAGGAGAAGAAGCAACTAATAGGTTAAAGCGGTTGCCTGTAACTGAAGATGAAGAGGTATCATCTACGATTTTCGAAATTTTAGTAGGTCTGGCATGTTTGAAAAAAGGATTAGTTCTAGAAATGCTCCCTGCTGACAGATCTAGAAAAACTCCCGAATATAGAATACATAATTTCTCAGTTCCAGCAGTCATAGAATGCAAACGGCGGCGTACATTTTCCCACGTCTATCTTGAAGCTAAAAAAGCGAATCGGCTGTTTTTAAGTGTGTTACCGTATCTTCAAAACAATAAATATCATGTAAAAATATCTGTTGATTTTTTTAATAATCCTTTTAACATCCAGGAAGCAGAATTTAAGAATATTGTTCTGGATTTATTACCCTCTGCTTCGGACGGAGAGGTTATTTCTAAATCATGGGGCCGAGTGGAAGTTAATAATCTACCTCAAACGATGGATTTCTCAAGAACGCGTCTTTATTCTCCATATTACCTTGAAAAGGTTTTTGGATATAATGAAAACCTTGGCAATTGGGATGGCCTAATTTGCGTCGTTGATAGTCCTTTAAAAGTAATTGTAGATAAAGCACGAAATCCGAATTGCTTACAATGGCGAAGTTTGGGTGACCAGGCTAGACAGAAAAAAGCACGAGGGGTTGCGCAGCTAATTTCAAAAGCATTGAACCAGATTCCCGCTGGAGAAATGGGTATAGTTTATATTTGTTATGAAGAAGGAGGTCTTGATATAATTGCGGATTCAAGGACAGAACGAATTATTAATGAATTAGCTGGATGGAAACATCGATGGACAATAAATATACCTCTCATAGTAATAAGTAGATTATATCCTCGCGCCCTTGGTGTGGGTGTTCCCGATCTTGTAGAAAGTTCTCTTCTGTTCTTAGCAGGAAGTGCCGATAAGATCTTTCTCGCTCAATTCCCAAATTTAATTTTTACTTTATAAAAAAACCTTAGCTCTATATTGGAATTTTTGTTTGTTTCCAAATTGATAATGAATCAATATTTCTCCTTTATAATGGGGATAGGGGGCGGCCTCACGGCCGCCGCCCTCCCACACCACCGGACATACGGGTCCGTATCCGGCGGTTCATACCGGCTTCACCGCCTTTTCCCTCGTAGCCGGAGAGGGTAAAGAGTCCTCGTTCGGCGAAGAATCGGTTCGGCATTGCCACTTTGACGGTTTTCAGGTTCGACATGACCCACGGCCCTCGTCGCGAGAGCGCAAATGCGCGCGCGTTCATGTCGCTGACGCCAAGCTCTCGGACCCCGTGGTACCGAGCGTTGCAGCTCTTGATCCAGTGTTTTACAGCCGCGCATCGTCAGAAATTATTTCAAGCATGAAAGCGTCCGTTATGCCGCCTAAATGCAATCAATTTATCGCTCCCGGTAATAAGAACGAGAAGAAGTAAATAAGATATATGAAGGCGAGTAGGAAGCCAGCGGCCCGAAGGCATGGCTTCCCGGTTGCGAGAAGGACGCTTAGCGCGATTGACCGCCTCGATTGGATAGACTAATCCGGAGAGGGGGGATTCTCATTCTCGGCATGTATTTGACGCCGGTTTGGAGGAGGTGCTATCGGATTTTGAACATCTGGAACTTCTAAAAACTTTCGCCTGTCCTTAACCTTTTCAGGCATATCCTTATATAATCAAATGAAGACTAACGGGAGATATATGAGTTCGTTGATGGGAAAGGAGGGACCATGAGCATCCGTTCGAAGATAGGGATCACGATAATCGTTTCAATGGGCATTTTCCTCTTGAACTGGTGGTCGTCTGCTGCCAGCCAAGGCCAGAAGCCGGCGTGGAAAGGGAAGATTGTAACTGAGAATGGTGTCAAGGTCGTCAAAAATCCCGCCGAGCCTCTATATGGTGAATTCGCCTGCCAGCTCGAAGAAGACCTGATCGTGGGAGGCAACGTAAACGATGATAACTATTATTTTCCTAGGGGGGGTAACCGCGCTGAGTGTCGATGGCGACGGCAATATTTATGTTTCGGACTTCGGCAACACCCGGATCCAGATGTACGACAAGACGGGCAAATTCGTTCGCACCTTAGGCCGGAAAGGCCAAGGCCCCGGCGAATTTCAAACGCCCCCCCGCAAAGTCTTGTTTGACAGCAAAGACAATCCTTGGGTTTTCGATGTCCCCCTTACCCTTCACCAATTCGATAAGGATGGGACATTCCAAAAGCAGATTACCCTCAAGACCTTCCTTCAGGATTACTTTATAAGTCCTCAGGGCTCAATTTTCGGAACCACTCGCTCCTTGCGGCCAGAGCCCGGTGGACCGAAAGAATCCGTGGTCAAACTTGACCCTGAAGGCGGCTTTGTTCAAACCATCGCTGAATTTCGTGGGGAATTAACGAAAAGCCGGAATGCCATTGTGTGGCATCGATACAGTAGTCAGCTGTATTTTTCGCCAGTGAATACGACGACTTTCTGCTACGGTTTTTCCATGGGCTATAGAATTTTCGTCGCTGATGGGGACGGAAAAACAATCCTGGTCATTGAAAAAGAAGAAAAACGCCAGTCCATTTCGGGAAAAGAACAAGCCTGGATTAAGAAAAATAGTCCTATCTTGGTCCAACCGCGCACCCGAGATGCAAAGCCCAGGGAGGAGATGGTCTTTCCTGAATATAGACCCTATTTCGGCGGCTTCATGGCTGACGACGGCGGACGAATCTATGTGATGAGGCTGAAATCGGTTTTGGACGAAATCCCGGAGTTTGCATTCGACGTTTTTTCGAAGGATGGCTACTACATCTACAAAATGAAACTTCCCTTCAAGGCGGCTCTCATTAAAGCCGGTTTTGTTTACGAAATCCGGGAGGATAAAGAAACAGCCGACTTTAAAATAATCCGCCACAAAATCAAAAACTGGGACCAGATAAAAGACGGAATCTAATGACTTGCTTCCTAAAAATAGCCCAATGAGAATATTAGGATTTTAAGAAATTTACTATAAAATATTAAAAAAAGCAGGAGAATGTGCGTAATTCTGAGCGGGTTATAGATCTCTCGGTCCATTTAGATTTGGTTTTCCGCATTTGCCTTGGGTTTTCAGGCAATCCATTGGATGCAGAGGAATTAGCGCAAGAATCTTATCTCAGGGCTATAAGAAAAATCAATTCTTTGAATAACACCCACCTTTCAAGGGAATGGCTACTCAAGATTGCCCGGAATACATGTTTAAATTATGTGAGAAAAAAGCGTCTGATTCGTTGGTTTTCTTCGATATCGGAGAACGAATATGTGGAAAAGAATACGCCAGAATCTTTAATGGTTAAAAACGAACAATATAAAATCTTTAAAAGATCTGTCCAGAATTTACCCCAGATATACAAAGAAATTTTTATTCTTAGAGAATACAATGAACATTCCTACCAAGAAATATCTAAAACCCTTGGGCTTAAGAAAGGAACAGTCATGTCAAGGCTTTATCGTGCTCGTCGCACCTTAAGCCATCAATTAGGGATGGGAATGGATGTTTGATTTATTGCCTTTTAAGTAGCCTTAAACAATTCATGTTATTTTATTAGCGATAAAGCCGATCAGACGAGGCTACCGGTATGGGAAAGAGGCCAAAGAGCCGGAGAGGATGGACTACCTGGAGTAGGTCGCTCGCGTTACCTCCCACATCCCCGACAACGTCCAGGTAATGGTTCGATACTACGTGCCTTGAGGCCATATCGGTTTTCTTGACATCGATCATCCGCCG
>Ga0315289_10006040_pt1 | contig 17822 bp, 26 predicted proteins | sample YL17G11_40_MG_FD_203452 | JGI IMG/M metagenome (GOLD analysis project Ga0315289, IMG submission 203452) | Sediment microbial communities from Yellowstone Lake, YNP, Wyoming, USA - YL17G11_40 | ecosystem: Environmental > Aquatic > Freshwater > Lake > Sediment | place: USA: Wyoming | collected... | reverse complement strand
CTGCATATCAGCCCATTTACTGTGGGGACTCTGCCAAATGGGGCAAAATTTGGTGTGGTGGTGGAGGCCCAGGCAGCGCAGAGGTGGCAGGCGATTCCATCCAACATGGCCGTGCTGGCAGCACCAGAACACCTGGAGGAGGCTGTTGCCGCCGTCAAGGCCGAGATGCGGAAGCACGATATCTACAAAGGCCGTATTCTGATTTTCAGCGGCGGCGATATCACTGGGGTGCGTAGCCGTCTGTCCACCACCACGTGGGGCAGTGTTGTCCCAGTGCCTAAACTCAAAGAGGCTCTTGACCACATTGCGGCTTGCATTTTCCAGGCTGGCGCTCTGGCCAAGAAAGGCCTAGGCATCAAAGAGGGACTCCTAATTTCAGGCCCTCCTGGCATTGGAAAATCCGTGTCTCTCCGGGCTTTCCTCAACCAGGTGGCCGGGAAAGCAACAGTTTGCTATGTGGAAAGGACAGGTGACCTGCGGGGGGTTTACACTTTCGCCGAGCAGAGGTCTCCTGCTGTGGTGGTGTTAGAAGACGTTGACGCGATTGCGCAGGATAGAAACACCGAGTACCGGGGTGTCAACGCAGGTGTCCATCCGGACCTGTTAACTGTGCTGTCTGGTGTGGCCGAGGTGTCCAATGTGGTGACCATTGCTACCACTAACCACCCAGAACAACTGGACGCTGCCATCGCCAAGCGCCCTGGTAGATTTGACAACCACGTCCGGGTGACCGGCCTGTCAAAAGAGATAAAGCTAGAAATTCTGCGTCACTATCTAGAAAGGTTCCGCGTTCCCAAGACAGTTTGGAAGAGTGTGGAGGACATATTCGAGCCTCTATCTAAAGTGGCCTCGGTGGGTGCCCACATCGAGAGATTTGTCGAAGGGTCAGTGAAGAGAGCAGCGGTGGAAGGTAGAGACCCAACGGTTTTTGATTTCCGGCCGCAGGCGGAAGCCCTGATGTCCGTGGCCGACAAATAAAGATATAGTCAACTGTGATAAACGGGTTGGGCCAAAGGTTCCGTTGGCCCAACCAAGGGAGTGACATGCGCTACAACAAGCGGTCCGCTGACCAACGACGAAACCTGCGGGAAGCCTTTCTGGCCAAACGCATTGCCGAGTGTGTCGAGTGCTTTAAACGGGGTGAGGATGTTCCCGGTCTCAAAAAGGTCGTCGAAAATGGCGTTTTTAGCTATTTCAATGACGCTGGCGAGTTGGTGGCCGCCTACAACGGTGGAGACGCCCCGGTATCTGTCGAAAGTTCTGGCGATGGCGGGGTAGTGTTTGGGTGACCAGCCACCGGTCTAATTAAAGTTTGAAGCCAACCTTACCGAAAAGGAGAGGGTGGCTAATTTTGGCCACCAAACCCCGCCCCGGAGGCACCATGGACAACCAACTGACCGTCATCGCCAAACAGTTAGGCGGCAATGCCCTCGAAGACAACAAGTCTCATGTCAACCGCATCGAGATTCGTAGTTCATCCAGCAACCGGGTTTACGTGGTGTCTCTTAGCCGCACCAGCGGTGAGTGGGAATGCAGCTGCCCTGGCTGGGTTATGAAGAAGGCGGGCAAAGAGAGGGGGTGCAAGCACCTTGCGGTGATGAAACCCGCACTAGCCTCCGCCGTGGCCCAAAAGCGTCTGGCTGGCGTCTAATTCAAGCTTGAGACCGGCCATACCGAAAAGGGAAATGGGTAATTTCTCCTATCCACCTCACTTTACCGAGATGAAAATGAAGAAACACGAATGTCTGGTGTGCTCGTCCCAAAGACTTAAAGCTATCCAAAATGAAGTAGATGGGGCTGGCGAAACCTCGCGGGTCGCTATAACCAAAGCTGCTGAGCGTCTGGGCCTTGAGCTAAGTACACCTGAATGCGACGCAATCGCCTACCACCTCGCAAGTGGCGGTTGAGATGACCCAGATGAGAAAAAAATCGTCAGCCGAACGGCTGTTCGCTCGGTATAAGACGTATGAGGGCGAGCCCGGTAGCCCCGAGCAGTGGCAGGCCGCTGCCGCGTCGCTGGTGGACCCCACAGTGTCTGAGCATCTGAAGGTGCTTGGGCTGACCCGCGTGCCGGACAGTGCCGAGGACCTAAAGAGGGCCCGTAGGCAGGCTATCAGGTCTGCCCACCCTGACGCAAAGACAGGTACGCACGACGCTGCTGCCACCATCAATGCGGCATTCGACCGGCTGGAACAGATGCTGCCTAAGCCGCAGCGCCCGATTGGCGACCTACCGCCACCATCGACAATGCTTGTTGTGCCACCCAGATGCACCGCCGACCTACCGCATGTTGAAAACACCGACCCACTTCGCCACTCCTGGCACGCTGGACTTATCGCCGAGGTAAAGCTCAATGGGGAGCGCGAGTTGATGTACCTGGGGTTTGACCCCTATGGTCGTCGCACCGGCACCACCATGCTGTCAAGGCAGAAGTCATCCGTGGACAAAATGTACGGCGATAAGACCGAGCAGGTCCCACACATTACCGGGGTTGACTGCACGCTACTTCAGCACACCGTCCTTGATGGTGAGGTCTTTGCCCGCGACTGGGCCTACACCCACTCAGTCATGGGGTCCTCGCCAAACATCGCTGTTGACAACCAGCGCAGCGAAAAACTAGTGTACTACGTATTCGACATGCCCTACCACAAAGGCCGCGACATTAGGAAGCTGCCTTATAACGAGCGTCGCGAGCTTCTCACCAAAGTGGTGGAAGAACTCGGAAGCCCATGGATTAGGGTGGTTGAACAGTTCCAGGGCGACCTGGACCAGGCATTTCGCCGCATCACCGAGACTGGTGGTGAGGGGCTGGTTGTCAAGAGTCTTTCTGGTGCTTATGGTCAAGGCTGGGCCAAGTACAAGAAAGCGTCGGACGTGTCAGCGTTCGTTATTGGTTATATCGAAGGCAAGAAGGCGCTGCTTGGCCAAGTAGGCTCGCTGGAGTTGGGCATTTATAAAAATGGCGTCGTTTGCTCAGTGGGCTGCGTCAGCGGTTTCACCAATGAGCTGCGTATTCACATTACAAACAACCGCGAGTCATACCTAGGCCGCGTTCTCGATGTGTTTGCTTTTGAGCTGACCAAGGCCGAACAGTTGTTAAACCCAACGTTTCACCGCTTTCGCGATGATATCAACGCTGAGGACTGTACACTGGACAAAATCCGCCTTGACCTCAAAAAAATCAAAGGCAACCGCCACAAGGAGACACCGGCTTGAAAAATCTGCATTCCATCGTCATTAAGTTCACCTGCGACGATTCCGGGAATTCGGCGGCTAACGAGGTCGTGGCTGCGATGTTCGCCCAGCTGGAGGGCCTAGTTGATGACTTTGGGGTAGGCACCAATGGTGACTCCATTGAGCATGAGACACTGCCTGTCGAGCAGTCAACTGAGGACCAACTTCTGGCGGAGGCTCAGCAGCTGCTAGCATTGGCCTCTGACCGCATTGGCAACGGTTTATTTCTAATGCAATCAAAGCACTCAGAGGTCAGCCACCTCTGCCTCACCGCAGAGAAAGCCCGACAACACTGCAAAAATCTGGCAGCCCTTAGTCAACTGTGCATCAAGATGCGGAGACAATTCAAGGTGCTGGAGGAGACTAAATGACCCTCGAAAAAGACCTGGCTGGGTTTCTTGCCATTGTCCGACATTATGCCAAGAACATGCCTGGACCCGGTGTTTACGCGGTTGGACCTGAATTTCTCGCCACTGGGTCAGCCCAGCAAATGTTAGACAGTTTGGTGGCCGCTGGAAAGGTGTCCATCAAGTCTCTTGTGGGGGACAAAAGGTCAGTATCCGTGATATCTTTCGTCCACCAGAATGAGAAAGAACTGGCTGAGTACATCAGGGCGTATGTCGAGGAAGTGAGGGAGCTTAACGCCACCATCTATGACGCGGTTACCAACGCCTGTCAGGACCCCGAGGTCCTCGGCTTCAGCGACTGCGTAAATAGGGCCACCGCTAATATCGCCAAGAGTCGCAGTATCTCCAAAAAAGACCGGGAAATTGCAAACTCGAAGACCCACCTCTTCAAAGAGAAAAACCGGATAGCCTTTTTTCGCCTTTTTATTTCAAAAATCAAGAAAAACGGCCCTAGGGGCAGCCACTGGCGGCTAGCAATCGACAGGGCATCCACACCCAAGGGGTTCTTATACACCATTCTAGACCGGCAGTCTCTGTATGCCCCCGGGGCCAACGGCAACTTTAACGCCATATCCTTCCACTCCCACATTCTTGAAAGGTTTTCACAGCGGTCGGGGGTATTAATCAAGCCGTCTCTGGACCACCGCCTGTATCGGTTTTCTAAGGAGCTAGAAACTGGGGGGCTGCTGCATTCAGCCGGGCCTGTCAGCTACCAGTTCAAACAAGACATTCTACTGGCGCTGCCGTCCGGGGTGGCACTGGGTCATCGCCTGACTAGCCCAGTTGAAACGCGGATAACACTGGTGTACCTGGCAACCTTCCTCTCCTACGACATGCTTTTTGACTCACAAAGAGAACTGCTTACCCACCCCGGTGAGCCATTTAGTCTCACCCTTGGCATGCCCCTATATTCCTCGGCCGACAAAGACGCCTATTTTGCCAAACTGCGAGACTTCTGTAAGTAGCCTCCCCCTTCCGGTGTTATAGTTGGATAAATGACAAAAATCCAACATATTCGCTTTGTGTCCAAAGCCCCAAATGACCCTGTGTCTCTTGGTGACCTATACGAAGAATTCCTTTGTTCAGGTGCCACAGTGCTCAAGGAGGTCACACTGGTACATCCTGGTGGGGTATTTGAGGGTCGAATCTTAAAGACTATTCGACTAATGCCCGAGGGGTCGGTGCTGCACAAGGCCCTGCCGGTGCTGCCGGACAGCAAGCGGACCAAACAGCCCAAGCAGCGCTAAAGTCTGGGGCGGGGTGTTCCGAAAAGGGAGAAGTAACCCTTTTCAGGAGACACTCCCAATGCCAGCTTTAACCCAGGACCAAGCCATTGCACACGTTCTAAAGTGCTTCTCTGACATGGGAGCAACTGAGGCTGACCTTCAGGTCGAGGGGGCAAAACTGACCAGCGACCAAATGTATTTATCGTCCTGGATATCCACTACACTGGCTATCCTCGAATGTGCCTAATAAAATGGTGGTGTCTTGTGGTGCGTCTAGAAGGACTCGAACCTCCAACTTTCTCGTTATGAGCGAGCTGCTCTAACCATTGAGCTATAGACGCCTAAATTCAAACCGCCCTTTTCCGATAGGACTTAAGAACTTCACTACGAAGACATCCGCAGGACCTAGTGCTGCCCCTAGCTAGTGAATGCCCACTGACAGCAACGGTCTCACCACAGTTACACTCGCAGGTCCAGTATGCCCTGTCAGCCAGATAGGCAAACCCCACTATGGTAAGGCGACCATATTTACTGCCCACTTCCATCTTTCTAATTTTTCGACGAGCCGCATCGGTGAGGTCGGCCTCCCGAATTCTTTGCATGCTTCTGCCCTCCTAAAGTATTTTGTTTTTTAGGACGGCAGAATAAGGTGTGCTCCCGATAAATCCGTCTCTAGTCCAAAAATGTTGGGGGTAGACCCAGTATGTCCGCGCCTGGACTGACCCCCACCTAGGTTTCCTAGGTTTAATACGTCACCTTCTCTTCGCCCACCAAAATTGCACACTCGAACCCATCGACCTTAACCGTGTTTTCAGTCCGCGAGGTGAACTCGTCAAACCACCGTTTGCCTAGCAAAATAGAAAACTTGGTGTGCTGAATATCCGACCGGATTTTGTTTAACTCTTTCTTACCCGCCGCAAGGTCTTCAGTTAATTTGGCCAGCCTAACAGGCAAGGATAGGCCACTATAACTTTCCACCAGTGCCACCCCAGTAGCCACCAATTTTTCCCCCGGTGTCAACGGCTTGGTTTTGGCAAGCGACGATATGGCAAGAAGCTTCTTTCTGACATCGTCTATCTTAGGCAGAGACGACAACCCCTTAGTCTTGATTTCAAACGTCTTGGCCAGGTAGAAATCGCTGGCCACTTCACCGTCGACAGGGGCGCTGAACACCCAGGTGGACGGGTCGACAAAGTTGGCTTTGAGGAACACCTTGGCTGCCTCTCCATAGGTTGGCCTGGAGCTATAATTACCTGAAATGAGGTTGTCTTTGGCCCACTTTAGAGTCTTTATAGTAGCCACTAACTGATGCTCTTCCAGGACCTTGCGGCACAATTCAACTGCAGAGGTTTTTCCCTCTGCTGTGGCACGGTTTACCACTGGTATGGTGTTTAGAGCAACCTGGTAGATAGCGCCTTCGACCCATGTCTCGGTGGGTTCGATGCATCCCTCGGCTTGCAGAGCTGCGAAGGTGGCGGAGGACAGACTCAGTGGAAGACTGGCCAGGTTTGGCAGACCATCCTTGACCAGAGTAAAGGTTCGGTAGATGTGGGCCGGGTGGTTAGCGGCCAGCCCAAAGTCTGCGGGCTCTTTACCGTCCACTGCCAGCAAGGCGACTTTGCCATCAATTTTGACCCGCAGTGACAGGTTTAGCCGGCTCTTGTGCCACACCAGGCTCTCCAGGTCACACTTCACACCGGGGTCGGCGGTGAATACTGGGGTACCCTCACGTTTTTTCGATTTTGCACCGATGCGGGAGTATTCAAAGCCTGGGTCCAGCGGGTGAAAGTGAGCCTGCGGGTCAGCAGTCACCAGCTGCACCAGGTCAAGCAACGAGAATGCATTGGCTGGTGGCAAATACCCAAGCTTCTGACCCTTGGTAAACCGGCTCTCTGGGCTATTAAGGGCGGCTTTGAGTACCTTTTCGGCCCGGCCGTACTCATCGTTGGTGTAGGCATTGCTCACCGCGTCAATAAGAGCGACGTCACCTAGTTTGCCCAAAATCTCGAGCGCCAAATTGGTTTTGGTGCGCTGAGTGGCCAGAAGTGCTGCACCATAGGCTGCCACTGCAACGGGCTGCTTGTCAAAGCGCTTGGCGTCGTTGACACGGATTTCCACCGCCTCGGACTCTTTTGGAACCGACCGAACCAACATGTAAACCGCATCGCGAACGTGCTTTGACAACACGACCTGGACGGTGTCACCATCGGGAGCGTATTGAAACAGCGACTTGCCACTGATACCAAAGGGTACGGTGCCAGCGACCAGGGCCTCCTTATCAAATCGGACGGTTAGTTTTTGGCCTGCCAATTCTCTTACATCCGTCACAAAGTTAGTGAGGCCCGCTTTGAACTCAGAGAGATTTGACGAGTGGATAAGCGTCCCACCCAGACCAGCCGCCATGTCAGACAGCAACTCTTTGTTGTAATAAGAGCCATATCCCACCAAAAGAGACGACGAAACACGCCCGGACAACTTGGTAATGGTGGAGGTGACACTAGACAACTCGCGGCCAAGATTTGACACGACAGGGTAGCCATCAGTCAACAGCACCAGGGAGAATTGGTCGGAAAAAGGTGTCAGGTCAGTGATAGCCTGGTCCACGTCGGCCAAAATCTCGGAGAAGCAGGTCAGTCCCCGAGTGTATGAATTCGACCGAACCATGTTGACCAGCGCCTCAAGGCCCTTTTGGTCGACCGAGCGGTAACCCTTGACTAGAAACCCGCGCTGGCCCTCACCGGAAAACCAACCAAGAGTCAGGGTATCCTCAGGCTGCAGCTGGTGGCTGAGCTGGATAATGTCCTCTCCCAACTGCTTCACCGTGCTACTCATCGACTGAGAATAGTCGGTAAGCCAGATGTGGTTGATACCTCCGAAGTTTTTCTTGATTTCTGGTTTGACGACTTCCTGCTCAAGCAGGAACAAGTCTTTAGCAATCTCTAAGTGTTTGAAAGTCATTAAGGCGCTCCCCATGTTGGAAAACGCCTTTTTTAAGAAGACTAGAGGATACGCTCTGCGCTAGCCTAGACCCTATCCTCTGACTTTGATTTTCTGGCCCCTCCACTCAACCGTGCTACCAGTGAGAGCGTCGAGCCAAATACATGGACTTAAAACCTCTCGCATCATCCAGCCCAGCGCTGATGGCCGCCCACCTAATTCGCGAATCAGCCACAGGTCAAGAAAGGCCCAAGTCAGAATGGTCCCCACAAAGGGAAAAACCGACTGGACTCCAAACAGACCATCCCAGCCAATAGCGCCGACTAGACCTGCTACCAGGGAAAACTGGAATGGTTCCAGTGCGAAAACCCACGGCGCACATTTTTTCTGCAGCACTGCCCACCTGGCGTGGCGCTGCACAAATCTGTTAAGGCTGATGTAGCCAATATACTGCCGAACCGGGCGGCAGGTAAGCTTGACTTTCTTTTTCACTACCCTGGTGGTCATTTTTCCCATCCAGAAATCCTCAGCGACGTATCCAGCTAATCCAGCGATTCCACCGAATTTTGCAGCATCAGACCGACGGTACAGCATGGTTTTGCCAATTATAAAGGCCGCCCCAAAAGAATGGGCAATGCTCATCCAGCGGGCATAGAAGGAGTTAAGGTGTTGCTCCTCCAGCAGTCCACCCAGGCCCTGGCCGCCAAAACCAGAGATTATCGCAGTAACGCAGCCGGTCCCCTCAGCCAGGTGGGGTACGATGTCTCTCAGGTAGTGAGGTTCGGCGCGGATGTTGGAATCGCTTACCAGTACGATGTCATACTGCGCCAGCTTCTCGGGACGCACCAGGTTGTTGACTTTGGGGTTAATTCCAGCCTGGACATCCCCAACAATCACTCTAAAGGGGGCGTGGGGATGGTCTGCTATTACCTGGTTGGCTACTGTTAGAGCCGGGTCGTCAGCGCTAGCGACCGAGAGAATCACCTCGTAGACGGGGTAATCCTGCTTGGCGAAGCTGGCCAGGTTGTCGTAGAGACCTGGGTCCACACCCTTAAGCGGCTTGAGGATGCTTACCGGCAACATGTTTTCGCTAGACCTAGGGGGTGCCCACTTCACTCGCCAAACTGTAAACAAAGTCCCCCAGACCATGGTGAATAGACTAACTGACCAGACGATGACTAGAGTCAAGTAAAGGCCCTGCATAACGTCTTGCATGTCCACCTCGCTGGCTGTGAGTTTCGTGTAAAAAATAGCATGGCGCAGTGCCTCTACACTCACACACTAAGGTTCAGAACATGACGACATATAAAATCACCCACTTTGATAAATTTGGCAGGCTTCCAGGAAAACCCAGCGAACTCCTCCGCTTGGGACTGCGGGCACTAGAGAGAATCGAGGCAGACGGCAATTATCGGATTGACATGGGCGTTTGGCACAAGCCCCAGAGACGAAGTCTGTTGGAGACCCTAGCTACAGTGTTCGGCAAAAAGCCCCCTAGGGCCAATTGTTCGGTTTGCCTCGCGGGGTCCGCACTAGCGAAGCTGCTGGCGGTTCCTGTGAACAGAGAAGTGACCCTGAGCGGTCTGCCAGAAGATGAAGCACCGGCGCTTTTGGCGCTGGACTTTTTTAGGCGGGGGCAGGTCCTGATGGCCTTCTCAGCCCTAGAACTTTTGGGGTCTACACAAACAAGGCGGTGGCTGACCGAAACGTTTCCTGGGAACGAGAAGACTCCGCTCCCACGCGGTACTCTTTGGATACCAGACTATGACCAAAATTATCCAGAGGAGTTCTATCTGGCTCTCTATGAGCTGGCTGACACTCTGGAGGACAATGGGTTCTAGGGACTAAGGGTTGACACCATTAGCACAGTGTGTTATAATGTGCCAGTTTGCCGATTCTTGGTTCTAAGCTTTGCCATGACCTCGCAACTGCATGGACCTATCGAATCGGCCAGTCCCAGATTCTGAATTCGACTTTCGAGTGATCAGCCTGGAGGCCGCCACTCCGCTGTTTTCCATGTCTCTCAAGGACCAGCCAGCCGAGGCCGGTGATGGTGTTTATGCCGTGCACTGCCTACTGCTCCTCGAACACGGCCCGAACGAAGTCGATTGTCTATGCTGGTCGACTCTGAACGGGCAGGAGCTAATATGGCTTTGCCCACACGAGGACCCGACCAACCCGCAGCTATTTTGGCCTGTGAGGAGAGAGCGCCCTACCTCGGTCCCCGGAGCCTGGTGCTTCGTCGTGGCGGTCCATGCCATTGCCGCCAGAGCCTTGGACCGGTCTCAGGGATCTACCAGGTCCCCGGCCGGACCTGGGTGGTAGAGCACGTCCGGGGACCTGACGAGGCTCCCCTCCTCAGAAAGACCAGGGTGCTTGTCTCACCAGCGAGCGCCCAAGGCCAGACCCCGCACAATGGTGTGTGAGGGGTCTGGGAGGTTGCAGGACGGGCTGGACTAAAGTTTGAGACAGGGTGTACCGAAAAGGAGGATGTCCCTCGTGTTGAGGGCTATGAACCCCAAGGAGACACCTCAATGGCCACCAAAGCAAAAAAAGCAACCACTACCCCAGCAGCTGCAGCGCCAATCAGCCCCTTTAAGGTCAAAAGCGCTTCCAATTCCAAGTCTTCTGGGTCGCCCCACGTCACCCCGAGCGACGCGTCCATCAAAGATGCTGTTGACGAGTTTAAAAAAATCAAGGCCGAAATCAAGAACCTTGAGGGTCAGTTGGCCGGTACGAGCGCGGTGCTGTCTACTTTCGGTCGCGCCCAGTTTGCCGAACGCCACATGAACGGCCAAGCCTCGGGCACTGGCAATTTCATCATCGACGGCCACACCGACACTGTCTCATTCCAGTACCAAAATGCTGGGTCGGGCCTGGCCGACGAAGACTTCCAGGCGTTTGCAACTGCCCACGGTGAGAAAGCTGCCCAAGAGCTGCTGCGTCTAGACCTAGGTAGCATCAAGCTGAACTCCGACACGATTTCGAAGCCGGGCGTGATGGACATGGTTGTCAACGCCCTCCAAAGCCTACCACCAGAGATTCTTGAAAACCTGTTCACGGCGGCATCCTACGTTGTAACTGACGACGTGTTCGTTAAGGCTCGTGGCCATGCCAAGTCCGCCGAGGATTATGCCGCCATTATGGCTGACCTCAAAGTCAAGAACTTCCTGAAAGCCTAAGCTCTCGGGTCTCTGGGCCACTTGACTCTGGGGCCTGACGGGTGTTATGATGCTCTGCACTAGCTGAGCGGACCTGCTACCCCGGAGCCCTTGTGGAAAACGCGTACTTAGCCCACCCGCCGTGGGCGGTGAAAATATATGGACGTCGCCGTATGACAACCCAACCCAACTTCCTGGTGTGCCAGCACCCAAAGGCGTCTATTACGCCGACGCGGGAGGCGGTGGAAAAACTACTGAGGCTTGGGTTCGCCGGGCAACGGAAAGTCAATGGCCGACGCGCCCAAATCCACATCCCAGCGACCGGCAACCTGGTGGCCTTCACCAGGCAGGGTAAAACCCACACCCAAAAACTACCTCCAGCCACTATCGAACACTTGACCGCAAACTTTCGACCAAAGTCCGGGTGGACAATCCTGGACGCAGAATACCAGGTCCAAGAGCAAAAGGTGTACCTGTTCGACGTTCTTAGAGTGGGGCCTTTGAGCCTGCTAACCAAGAACTATGAACAACGCTACGACGTGCTGCGTGAGCAGTTCACTCTTGGTCCTGGTATGGGCTTTTTGTCACTTATTCGCGACCTGACCGGCTGCATGGCGATGCTGTCCGACCCGTCACCGTTCACTGAGGGACTGGTATTTCGCGAGGTGAAGTCGCCAGGCTTTCACGACAGCCAAATCATCCGGTGCCGGAAGAACGGCGTATTTTATGTGCCAGAAAAACTCACCTGATACCAAATCGGAGTGGTCATGGCTTCCATCGTGCGCATTAAAGCAGTACCAGTAGAGACCACTCGTGAAGAGTATGAGCGGGCCAAAGCTAAAGCCAAGGGTGGTCCACAGGTCGGCGTCCGCACCAACATGCCCCGCCCCAGGGATTATATCTACGGCTATCTTCTTGACGGTTGGTTTTATAATGATGAAAGAACGCACTGGAACACTGGTGAGGGTACTGGTGCCTTCTACAAATACCAGTTGGCAAATGTAAAGGCGGTGTTAACTCAGCGACTTCAAAGCGAAGGGATTGCCGTTGAGAATGACCGGGTTAGCCTAGCCGACAAGCCTCGGGCGGTTGCCGTAGCACGCGAAGTTGTTGTTATGGCCAATGCCCGCCGGTCGAAGCTAACTATACTGCTTGATGAAAACCTGGAGTGCCTAAGCGCCGCGTTGAAAGACTCTGGGTTTAAGGTCATCAGCATCAAAAAAGGAACGCCAGACTCGGAGGTGATGGAACTAGCCGAAGGCACTGCCATTCTGACCAAAAACTCGAAAGACTTCTTAAGGAAGGCTGTCAGGTTCGATTTTGACGTCATCTCTGTAGAGAATGTGAAGTTCATTGATGACCTTCCGGATTCCAGCAACTCTACGGTTACCAAAATCTCAGACGCGGTACGTTCCAGCGGTTTCGCGACTCAGCGCGGAAACTTTAACCTCATCATAATGGACGATGGGTCCTACAGAATGGACGCCCTGGTTTAAAGGTTTAGCCAACGCAGACAGGAGGTAGCAGATGAATGGACCAAAAGTTAAAGCAATCGCGATGGCGAGAGGCACTTTATATGTGGACGAAAACCTCAAAGACCTAATCCCGTTTCTCAGCGAGAAAAACATCAGGGTCAGAACGCCGCCAGACGGGATGCCAGACGAGAAAATTGCCCACGACCTGCTTCCCAACCGCATAATGGTCACCAACAATTCCAAAGACTTTGTGCCCTACGCGTCGTCCTATGACATCGGCATCATTGGCACTGAGGGCATCAAGTCCAAAAACCCAAAAACGCTGTGCAGAATCGTCTCTGATGCTCTCATCGAATTCGGGCTGTGGTCTAAGAGACACGGATTTATTCTTAAACTCAGAGAAAACGGCCAGCACGAGTACCAGGAACTTACAGATTAGTCCAGTCAAGCAAAGGACCTTATAATGGCCTACAAAATCGAGCCCTTAGATGAAGAAGAATATGAAACCCTTTGCTGGTTGTCTGACCATGGCTATGATGCTGGCATCTGCGACCACGTCAATGGCCCCGGAGAGGAGACAACCCTTATGGAGCCGCAGGCTTGGGAGATTCTGGAGGCCATAGACGAAGACCCCAATGCCTTTCTGTCTAGCAACGGGTCCAGAAGCCTCGCTCAAAAGCTCTACAAGTTCATTGACGACGTGGTTTAGCAAGGGGAATGTATTCCCCCTAGCCACGATATGGGTTGGCGACGAGGCCGAGTTTGACAGTGACGTAAAGGGGCACGACGCTATCTCGGCCGCCGACGCTCTCGAAGAGCTTGCTGGCGGAAAGCACCTGGAAGAAGTCGCTGCTCGCATCTCGGCACTCGTGCGAGATGGCTCGGTTGAGGGTGAGGCTCCTCGAATTGACAAGTAGGGGTGCGGAGGCCAGGCCTCCGCACCGGTTAACTCACAGACACTGAACGACCCCCTAGAAGTTGTTTGAATCCTCAAGTTCGACCCCAGCGTTCACCAGTGTGCTGGGCGACCTAGTCCGTTCGACGACTTTGTAAGACCGACCATTACAAGCCTTAGAGGCCCCCTTCTCGAACGCTGACTTGTAGACCCCATCTGCTGCTAGAGCACCGGTGTACATCCTCACCGTCTTGATTGATTTATCTGTAGGCTCCACCTTGGCCAGCGTCGCCGCACACCCACTCAAAGCCAGCAACAGACTGAAAAATACTAACCGCATACTGAATCCCCCTACTTTTTGGTTTACCACGCCTTACTCTGGTCACAGACCCTGAAGGAGACAAATGTCCCCACTGCACCTGACATCACGCCACCCCAGACACCTCCTAACTCAGCACCCAGCGCACCAAACGCAGCCACACCAGCTGCAACGCAGCTAGCCTGGTACTGGTCGGTAGAGCCGTTGCTTTGGGCGGCAGCCCAGGTGTTGTGGTTAAACTTGCCTTCCAGAAACGGGCGCACTTTAGGCGTGGCAAAGCTCACAGCGCTTTCCCAGATTTGGCAGCTAGCCTCCTTTGCAGTCAAGCACGCCGGGTCATTAGGCAAATCTCCGTGACACATCTTTCCTGGATTACCCCAGTTAGGACAGGGATAGCTGTAGCCACCACCGCTGCAGTCCGAGTTGCAGTCGTAACCTAGAGCCAGACTGCTGGGCAGGGCTAAGACCGCCGCAAATACATACCTTCTGAGATTCATAGAGTCTCCTACAAAAGCCCCTCGGGGGCGGGTTTTGAACGCTTAGCGTCGATATAGGGTGGCTTGTATCATGCGGAAGCTAGACCCGTCAACCAGGTTCTCGCCATGGTTAAGCCATCCTTTCGAGGTGATTGACACGATGGCACCAAGCGTGATACAAAGGCGAGTAGCGCACCGCGTTATTTAACTTGGAGTGATGATGGCAGATAACCAGGGTTTAAACCTAGCTCTTCTCGAAACCCGCTCTGATGGCGTGACCCTGGAGGGTGCGGCAGCTATAAAAGAGCTTTTGCAGGACACGCTGTGCCGGGTCCAAGCCCTCCGGGAACAACACCCCGGTCCGCATGTTTTCATTGCCAACGTGTTGTTCCAACTAGCCGACCCCAAACTCGCCCTCCAAGAAATAGGAGCCCAGCCTTGAAAACCCTCCTTCTAGCATTTGTTCTGTCCATTCCCTCGGCGGCCCTTGCTGGCAATTCTTCGGGATTTCCCGGCATGGCGTTGTGGGAGGACGGGGCCCCGCCCCCGCCGCCCCCACCGCCCCCACAAGGGAGATAGGCCAGCCGGCAAGAGGCATGCCAGGGGGGTTAGAAAGCCACTGGGGCTAAAGTTTGAGACTGGATGTTCCGAAAAGAAGGTATGGGGCTGATTTTGCCCCCAACCCCAAAGGAGCAACCCATGAAAACTTTAAACACACTAGTTTCCCTAGTCTCTCTTCTAGTCATTACAGCCTGCGGCGGCATGCAAATACCGGACGCTAAACAGTTGGGCAACGACAGCGGCACGGGTGGGTCCCCAACCTCTCCCGACCTGGGCGCACCCCAACCAGCCGTCGCACCGACCACTGGCACGACAACCACTAAGTCCACTCAGGTCGCCATTTCGGTCCAAGTGACCGACACCACAACCAATACCACAACCACCTCGGGTATTCCGTCCGACCTTAAGCCTTTCGCCAGTATTGACCAGTCCCGGCAGTACCTGATGTCTATCGAGCCCATGGACCTGACCAACGCTAAGGCAAAATGCCCAGATGGCTGGCACATCCCAAGTCGCACCGAACTGCTGGCCGCCTCGGGCCAAGGCGACTTCCGCTGGGCACAGCCCAAACAGGTCATTTACAATGTCTGGTCGTCGACCCAAAAATATGAATCCTACGGCTACATCGTTGAATGGTACCTATCCCTGAACAGTGGCGTGGAGCATGCAGCCGATGCTGACAGCACCAGCGGCTACTATGCGATTTACACCAAAAACGTCAGTGCCGACTAACTAGACACCCAAACTGCGCTAATCGCGCATTGGACGACGAAGGGAGCGACAGGTGAAAAAATGCAAGTATTGTGGTAAAGTCACCCAATTCAAAAACAACAATCAGGAATCTGTTTGCGAAAACGAATATGTCTGCGAGGACACTGTGGCCCCCACGTTTGAACAGGAACACGGGCAAGACCCCACCGGGCGTGGGTGGGAACCATGGTAATCCTAATCAGTGAATCCAGAGGGACCAAGTGCAACTACTGTGGCAGGTCCATCGCCCCCGGCACCCACCTTGGGGGCACCGCAATGATGGCTGCCCATCGCAAATGCCACCAGAAGGCTATTGATAGTGGCAGAGCCAAAGCCAAGAAAGCTAGGGCAGAGAACACCACCTTGGTTCCCAGCTTCAAGGTTCGACGCCTGACGGGGCGCTGCGCTAACGGATATGGTCGCGATGCGGGCAGTCGAAGTCACGCTGTGCCTGACGGTTCCCTAGTCGCTGTGTGCGGTGCGACTTATGGTAAGCGGTCAGCTGGTTGGTCTGAGGACGAAGAATATATAGTTACCTGCCCAAAGTGTCTCAAAAAACTTAGCCGAGGGGGACTGACATGAAAGCATCTAAACTCATATCTGTTCTGGAAAACCATAGACTCTGGATTAAGACGGAAGGAAAAGAAGGAAGGAAAGCAAACCTCAGAGGGGCGAATCTGAATGGGGAAGGTCTAGAGGGTGTGGACCTCAGAGGGGCCGACCTCAAGGGGGCGAATCTGAGGAGGGCATACCTGGTTGGGGCAGACTTCAGAGGGGCGGACCTTAGTCAAGCAGACCTCAGAGGGGCGAACCTTAACGGGGCAGACCTAACAGAGGCAAACCTTGAAGGCGTGGATTTCAATGGGGCAACCCTTTATGGGGCAAAACGCACGGAAAATTTTGGGAACGAGAACCAGGAGACTGACGCGAAGTCTAAACTGGTGTCCATCTTGAAAAACCACGTGCTGTGGCTTGACACAAGAGGGGGACAGGGAGAAAAAATAGACCTGTCTGCGGCAGACCTTAAGGGGGCAGACCTCAGAGGCGCAAACCTCACCGCAGCACGCCTTAAATTCACAGACCTCAGAAAGGCAAACCTTAATAGGGCGAAGCTTGACTGGACTAACCTCATTGCGGCAAACCTAGAAGGGGCGAATCTTGAGGGGGCAGACTTCGCAAGGGCAAGCCTGTGTTCGGCAAAATGTACTGGAGCAAACTTTGTAAAGGCCAACTTCACAGGGGCGAGTTTGACTACGGCAGACCTAACAGGGGCAAATCTGTCTGGAGCAAACTTTACAGGGGCAGACCTTGCCTGGGCAGAGCTGACAGGGGCAAATCTCACAGACGCAGACTTCACAGGTGCGAACCTCACAGACGCGAACCTCTCTGGAGCAAACCTTACGGGGGCAGACTTCACGGGGGCAAATCTCACAGACGCAGACTTCACAGGGGCAAATCTCGCGGGAAAAAACATAGACGACCTACAAAAGTTTTTTGGACCGGCAAAGAAGAGCGCGTAGAATCTACAACTATAACTAGGATACCCACATGAAAAACCTCCTCAACGGACCTGTTCGCAAAAATCTAGGCAAAGACGGTTGGCACGTGGTAGGTGACGGTTTGTGCCTGCCCATGAAAACCGAGCGCGAATGCGACATCTACGTCGAGCGGTACCAGGAGGAGCAGAAAATTGCGGCATACACCGCACTCCTGCAAAAGCTGCAGTCATCTCTGGTGTCCGTTAGCACCGACCCCAAATTCGAAAACGAAATCATATTTCCTGTTGTGATGAAGGCGTCTGCTGAGGGACATGGGTTCGAGGGAGACCTCGGTCTGCTGAACGAGCTGGTCAACGAGGTCGAACACAGCATTGGCACCGAGCCCATGTTTAAGATTCATCCGACTGACAAAAAGTTTCTAGAACTGGGCCACCTACTGCTGCCCGAAAACCTTCGAAACTTCGACGACTCAGTCCGCCAGGGGTTGTTTGGGGACGGTCTCAAAGTCCATTTGTACATAATGGAGGGTACGCTGCGCCAGATGAAGGCCCTGTTGGCTGGAAAAAAGCAGCTCCCCCAAGCAGGCTAAACAACCCCACCAGGGCTAAAGTTCGAGAACAACTGTTCCGAAAAGGGTGCCTCTCTCGGGCCTGTGTGTTTGACAAACGGTTTTGTTGCCAGGTCGCGATGCCTTGGCCACTAAAGTTTGAGAACAAACCTTCCGAAAAGGAGAATGAAGGTCGTTTTTCATCCTCAAGGGGGCAGCATGATTCAGTTAAGCCAGGCAATCCTCAGCGCAGAAAAAACAACAAGGGGGAGCATTATGGCCAGCAAGTTGCTTTTCGAGTCCAAGGTGTGTTCCTGCTGCCAGGGTTCCGGCCA
>Ga0315289_10006038_pt1 | contig 17827 bp, 17 predicted proteins | sample YL17G11_40_MG_FD_203452 | JGI IMG/M metagenome (GOLD analysis project Ga0315289, IMG submission 203452) | Sediment microbial communities from Yellowstone Lake, YNP, Wyoming, USA - YL17G11_40 | ecosystem: Environmental > Aquatic > Freshwater > Lake > Sediment | place: USA: Wyoming | collected... | reverse complement strand
AGCCACGCACCCTCACGATAGGCGAGTTTCTGGCGGAGCACTTGCAGCAGGCCCAGGAGGTTCACAGCGAGTTGATTGCACGCTTGAACGCCACCTCTGTGAAGGGTCTGGAAGGGGAACTGAAGAAGGCTATCGAGACCCTCGACAAAAACGACCACCTGTGCAACCTCCTGAAGTCCGATATCGGGCGCAAATGGTTGGCCGAGAAGGCCTTCCGCCACATGCTGGGCGCGGCCAGCGAGAGCACTCTGGGGGCGACGCAGGAAGCCAAGACCCCCACGGGGGCCCCGCCGATGGACCTCGATGAGGCGATTCGTCAGTTGCAGGAGAATATGGTTCGGATCGGGGGCGGCACGTTCGAGATGGGCAGCACCGAATCTCCTGCGGAGCAGCCCGTTCATAGCGTGACGCTGGGCGCGTTCGCGATCAGTGCCATGCCGGTGACACAGGCGCAGTATCAATCGCTCATGGGGACGAATCCAGCCCATTTCAAGGGCGAGGATCTTCCGGTTGAATGTGTTTCGTGGGATGATGCGAGGGAGTTCTGCCGGAGGCTGTCCGACAAGACCGGACGCCAATACACCCTCCCGACCGAAGCCCAGTGGGAGCATGCATGTCGGGCCGGCAGTACTGGCCCGTACTGTTTTGGGGACGACACAAGCCAGTTGGGTGAGTACGCGTGGTACAACGAGAACTCAAAAGGGTCAACGCACCCAGTGGCCAAGAAGAAGCCGAACAACTGGGGTTTGTATGACATGCACGGAAATGTGTGGGAGTGGGTCGAGGACGACTGGCATGAGTCGTATAACGCGGCCCCGAACGATGGGCGGCCGTGGGTGGATTCCCAGGAAAGAGGCCCCGGTCGCGTGTTGCGCGGCGGTGCCTGGTCCTATATTGCCAGGTACTGTCGCGCCGCGTACCGCAACGGGTGCGGTCCCCTGGTACGCTTCGACTTTTTTGGGTTTCGGGTGGTGTCGGTGTCTGTTGGCCTTGGACCTTCCGAATAACCCTTTGCTCTTTTTCCTTTTACCCTTTATCATGGCGCGCATTGATCGAAGGGGCAGTGCCGTACGGCCCCGGTCGCGTGTTGCGCGGCGGTGCCTGGAACAATAATGCCAGGAACTGTCGCGCCGCGTACCGCAACAGGAACGATCCCCAGGAACGCAACGACAATATTGGGTTTCGGGTGGTGTCGGTGTCTGTTGGCCTTGCACTTCCGCTCGGAAGGTCCTCTTCTGTGCCCAGAATCCTGGTATCCAAGGATGCCAAGAGTGTGGTTTCGGAAGTCCTGGTACTGCTCCTGCGTTGCCGGGCTCGTGTCCTGGCAACCGAATCTACGTCACAGGACCGCGCGGGGCTGGTAGGCGACTGCTGCCGAACGTGCCGTGCGGTCTTTTTTTATCTCTGAGTGGCAGCTTATGGCCAAAGAACTCAAAGTCGTGGCGGATTTCTATGACTTTACGCTGTGGCTGCTTCGTCACATTGAGAAGTTCCCGCGCCACCATCGGTATGGCCTGGGTCGGGACATGGAGAGCAGACTCCAGACGATTCTGGCCCTTCTCCTGCGCGCCAAGTACTCCAAGAGCAAGGTCGGGTACCTGGCGGACGCCAATATCGAGTTGGAGACCCTCCGCTTCCAGCTTCGCCTGGCGACCGATCTGGCGATCCTGCCGCACAAGAGCCACGGCTACGCGGCCGAGCAGACGGTGAGCATCGGCAGCCAGATCGGCGGCTGGCTCCACAGTGAGTCCCGATGAAACGGTACGACGGATTGTGGGAGCAGGTAGTCGCCTGGGAGAACCTGCTCCTGGCCGCACGCAAGGCGCGCCGGGGTAAACGCGGCCGGGCCGAGGTCGAGCGGTTCGAGTTTCAGCGGGAGGCGGAGCTTCTACGCCTGCAAGAGGAGCTGTCTCAGGGGACCTATCAGCCCGGCGCCTTCCGCTCCCACTGGATCGTTCGTCCGAAACGGCGTTTGATCTCGGCGGCTCCTTATCGAGACCGCGTGGTCCACCACGCGCTGATGAATGTCCTTGAGCCCATTCTGGACCGGCATTTCCACCCGCACAGCTACGCCTGTCGCAAGGGCAAAGGGACCCATGCGGCAGCAGATCGGCTCCAGCATCTCCTGCGCCGTTTCCGGTTCTTCGTCCAGTGCGACATCCGCAAGTACTTCCCGAGCATCGACCATGAGATACTCAAGGACCTTTTCCGTCGCCTGGTCAAGGATGACCGCGTGCTCGATCTGATGGATCGGATCGTGGATCATTCCAACCAGCAGGAGCCGGTGCTCGACTATTTCCAGGGCGACGACCTGTTCACGCCCTTCGAGCGCCGCCGCGGTCTGCCGATCGGCAATCTGACCAGCCAGTGGTTCGCCAACTGGTATCTCACGGAACTTGACCATTACTTGACTAGCCATCTGGGTTTGCGCGGGTACGTTCGCTACTGCGATGATTTCGTGCTCTTGCACGATGATCGTGTTGCCCTGTCGGAATCGCTCGATGCCGTTCGCGACCGGCTGTCGCACCTGCGGCTGCGTCTCAAGTGGGGAAGACCACCAGTGACCCCTGTGAGGGCGGGCTTGGCCTTCGTGGGATACCGCATGTGGCCGACACACCGGCTGCTGCGCAAACAAAACATCCGCCAGTTTCGACGACGGGTGCGCTGGATGCGCGGGGCCTATGCTCGGGGAACCGTGGAATGGTCCGCGATCAAGACCCGGCTGGATAGTTGGATCGGCCACGCGCGACAGGCGGACAGCGAACGTTTGCTCAGACGAATCAGTCGCGAGTGGAAGTTTGCAGGGGTCTTGTCGGCTACGGGATGAGGTTCCGTGCGCTATGATCTGCGGGGGAATGGTGCAGGACTCCTGAGTGAGGAGGGATCTATGGTTCGGATCCAGGTCCGGTTGACGGAAAGGCAGGTCCAATCCTTGAGCGATTTGGCGCATCGGCATCGGTTATCTATGGCGGAACTCATACGGCGCGGGGTGGATCAGGTCCTGGCCTCCGGTCTGTCGGTCGAGGTTGGCCGGAAGAAGCGCAAAGCGATAGCGGCTACCGGGCGGTTCCACTCGGGACGGAAAGACGTCTCTGTCCGCCATGACCATTACTTGGCAGAGGACGACGGCGGGTGAGTGTCTATGACGCCGCTCTTACTTGCTTTGCCGTGCTTGACGAGAATGCCTTCTGAACGGTGCATGGGCGTACGAGGGAAAAGTGGAGCCAATGGGAGTCGAACCCACGACCTCTTGCATGCCATGCAAGCGCTCTCCCAACTGAGCTATGGCCCCGGACTATCGAGTCGTCGGCTGTTAGCAGTTGGTCGCTAACGGCCTCCGGCCGGCAATATTTTATGCTATTCTACCCCGTCACGCCGGGGCAGGCAAGCAATTTTTCCAGGTATTTGTCTTGGCCGTCCCTGCCGCTGCCTTTATCTTCTCAGTGCCTGATAGGCTCCGAACTTCGGGTCCTGTCAGGCGTTATAGTGTGGAGAGAGGCAACGGGAAGATTCCAACGGTGCTCAAGCGACAAAAGATACTCATGACCGGCCGCATCCAGGGGGTGGGCTTCCGGCCCGCCGTCTACCGTCTGGCCCGGGAATTGGGCCTCACCGGCAAGGTTTTCAACGACACCAAGGGCGTGACGATTGAGCTCCAGGGGGCCGAAGAGGGGATCGACGAATTCCTGCGCCGGCTGCGGTCGGGGCCGGATAAGCCGCCCTTGGCCGAGATTCAGTCGTACCGGCGCATGGATGTTGAGCCCGTGGAGGGTGAGATTGGATTTGCCATCGAAAAAAGCAATTTGCAGGGTACGGCCCTGTCGCAAGTGACGGCGGACATCGCCACCTGTGGAGATTGCCTGGCCGAGTTGTTCCACCCGGCGGATTTCCGGCATCGCTATCCTTTCATCAACTGCACCAACTGCGGACCGAGATACTCGATCGTCAAGACGATCCCTTACGACCGCCCCAATACGACTATGTCGCCGTTCCAGATGTGCGAGCGGTGTGCAGGCCAGTATCGCGAGGTGGCGGATCGGCGGTTTCATGCCCAGCCGGTTGCCTGCCCGCGCTGTGGCCCGAAAGTCTGGCTGACCGATTCCACCGGCCAGATGCTGCAAACCGGCACGGATGAGGTCATCGCCGAAGCCGTGCGGCTCCTGCACGCGGGCAAGATCGTCGCGATCAAGGGAATCGGCGGTTTTCACCTGGCTTGCGATGCGCTGAATAACGACGCCGTGCTCCGGCTGCGCCGGCGCAAGCGGCGCGATCACAAACCTTTTGCCATGATGATTCGTCGCATCGAGGAGGCGCGGAAGCACGCTTTTGTCGATGAGAATGCCGAGCAGGCTCTGACAAGCCCGCAGAGCCCCATCGTTCTTTTGCCCAAAAGGCCGGATGCCGTCATTGCACCGGCAGTGGCGCCGGGCGTCAGCACGTTCGGATTCATGCTCTGCTATGCACCGCTGCACCATTTGCTCTTTGCCGAGGGCTTGGAGGTGCTGGTGATGACCAGCGCCAATCTCTCGGATGAGCCGCTGATCTGCAAGAACGAGGTCGCGTTGGAGAGACTCGGCGTTGTGGCGGATGCCTTCCTGATGCACGATCGGGAGATCTACCGGCAGGTCGATGACTCCATCGTGCATTTGGTCGCCGGTGAGCCGGTCCTGCTGCGGCGGGCGCGAGGCTATGTGCCGACCCCGATCCTCATGCCGGAGCCTTCACCACAGGAAGTGCTCGCCACCGGCGCCGATCTGAAGAACACCTTCTGCTTCGTGAAGCAGAATCAGCTTATTCTGAGCGAGCACATCGGCGACTTGGAGGATGCGGAGGTCTACCATCATTACTTGGGATCGATCCGGCATCTGGCCGGCTTGTTCGAGGTCGAACCGAAGGTCGTCGCGTGCGACCTGCATCCGGGCTATTTCTCTACGCAATATGCGAAATCTCTTCCCGGCGTGCGCATCATCCAAGTCCAGCATCATTGGGCCCACATCGCCTCGGTTCTGGCCGAGCACGGCCTCGCGGGGCCGGTGATCGGTCTGGAATGTGACGGCACGGGCTACGGCACGGATGGGGCCATCTGGGGCTGCGAGTGCATGATCGCCTCCTTGACGGAATTCAGGCGCTTTGGGCATCTGGCGTACTATCCCTTGCCCGGCGGCGACAAGGCGAGCAAGGAAGCCATCCGGCCGCTTCTGAGCCTCCTGAAACAGGCCTACGGCGCCGACTTCACGCTCGACCGATTTACTTGGTTGCTGGAACGGGTCGAGCCCGACCGTGGCAAGATGAAGCTGGTCGTGGAGCAGATCGACAGGCAGATCAACACCGTGAGCACCTCCAGTCTGGGAAGGGTCTTCGATGCCATCGCGGCACTGCTCGGCCTGGGCGTTTACAACCACTTCGATGCTCAGCTTCCCATGATCTTGGAGTCGCTGGCAAAGCCGGGAATTGACGACCGCTACGCTTTTGACTTGCAGCAGGGCGCGGAACCGCTGCAATTGGACTTGGGCGGCACGCTCCAAGGTATCGTGGAGGACCTGAGAGGCAGTAAGTCAGCGGCCGTCATCTCCACGAAGTTCCACAACACGTTGGCGGAAGCCTTGTTGGCAATGGCCCAAACGGCCCGGCAAAGCACGCGGCTGGACGTGGCGGCCCTGAGCGGGGGGGTCTTCTGCAACCGGTTCCTGACGAATCGCCTGATCGTCCGATTGCAGCAGGAGGGGTTTGCGGTGCTCTGGAACCATGACGTCCCGTCCAACGACGGCGGCATCGCCCTGGGCCAAGCGGCGATCGCTGCCAGTCAGTTGCGCCGGGAGAAGTGAACCTCCGCGCTAAGCATGTCCTATTCGAGGATGTGCCGCAGATAGACGCGGTCGTCCTTCATAGAGGGACGGCCTCCCGGAGCACGTGCTCGCGCAGATGAGGGTTTAGCCCCTTTTCGGTCACGATCTCCACCTGCCTGCCGAGAATCTGCTCAAGGTCCAGGATGAGCCCGGCAGGAAACCATGAGCTTGTGGCAGTGCCGACGTCAACCAGCAAATCCACGTCGCTGTCGGGTCGATCCTCCCCCCGTGCGACAGAGCCGAACACGCGAACGTTGTACGCGCCATGTTTGGCCGCGATGTTCAGTATGTCATTGCGCTTTTCTTCGAGTATTTGCCTGAAAGCCATAGACCATATCCTGCCTGGCGCAGCCCTCCGACAACAAGCGAACCTGGCGAGCCAATCACAAGGGTAGGCAATACCTCACCGCGTGTCAAGTCTCGCGTGTGGGTCAGGACGACGCGTGCGCCGCTACGCTCTGTGGCGACCCCGTCTACGGCTGTCAGGCTGGGCAAAGTGAACTCCCTGGGCATCGCTGTCAGCGTCGTGCGAAGGCGAAATCGCGATTTTTGCGTAACAGCCGATGCTCCGAAGCATCAAAATGGGTAGAAAGGGAACGCCGAATGGACAAAGAGAGCCAGTTCCAGACCGTCTTGCTGGCCAACAGCGACCGGATCTACCGCATCTGCTGTTGTTACGTTCGCGACGAGAACGTGCGGCAGGACGTGTTTCAGACGGCTCTCCTGCACCTTTGGGAAAGCCTGGAGACCTTCCAGGGCGGGTCGCAGATCAGCACGTGGATCTTTCGCGTCGCCGTCAATACCTGCCTCGGGCACCTGCGGACGGAGCGCCGCGAACAGCGACTGTTGGCCGAGGTCGCCGGGCAGGCACAGCGTGCCGGAGTTCCCCTTTCTCCCTCGCCCACCGAGACGTGTGGTACACGAGATGAGATTGAGCGGCTCTACGAGTGCATCCATCAATTGCCGCCCCTCGACCGAGTGCTCGTCTCCCTTTGTCTCGAGGAGGCGACCACGGACGAGATTGCGGAAGTGTTGGGGATCTCGCCCGCCAACGCCCGGGTGAAGGTGCACCGGGTCAAGCAGACGTTGCGAGAGATATGGGAAAGGACCAGCGATGGACTGGAATGACATGCAGGACAAGCTGCGGAAGATCAAGGCGCCCCAGACGCGGTCCGACCCACCGGGGCCCATCAACGCTGGTGCTGACTTGATCGAGAGGTTGAAGACCCATGATGCCGAAGAGCAGGCGAGGCTCAAGCAGTCGCGGCTTCTGTTCCTGGTGGCCACGGGTCTCATGGGCTTCGTATTCGCAGGGCTCTGTTTGCTCCCGTCCGGGTCTCTCCACGCACTTCGTGTGGTGCACCAAGGGGTGCTCCTGGCGGCCTTTGTCTATCTCACCCTCGCGCTGCGAAAGAAGTTGTGGGAGCTCTCGAAAGTGGACTACACACGACCGGCGCGGGCCTTCCTCGAAGAGGCCGAACGACGCTATGTCTTCATGCGCGTCCGAGACTACCTCGTCGCGTTGGTCGGCCTGCTTCTGCTCGGCATCGCCAGTGGGCCGTACGTGGTGGGGTTGTTCCTGAGCCGGTATGTGGATCCCCGGCATTATCCTGTCGTCACGGTGTTGTACTGCCTCTTCTACCTCCTCGTATGCGCGATGGGCTTCTATTTCACGTACCGGAACTGGACACGAGACAAGGCGCCTCTGCTGGCGGAAATCCGCAGGCGGGAAGACGCCTTGCAGGAAGAGGGCGGCGCGGCGTAGGGACCTGTGGCCCGGAGCCGCAAGATTGACCCGGATCGTTACGGCCCATACAATGCCTGTTTCAGTCAGCCGTCGACACGCACAAAGAGATGGGTGAGCCGTACTAACAGAGTCTACGCAACAGGATAAGGAACGAGTCTCGGATTATGTGTTTAGCGGTACCGGCACGGATCATTGAGTTGGAGGGCGACCGGGCGGTGGTCGATGCGATGGGCAACCGCTGGAAGGCGAAGACCACGCTCTTGCCCGACGCGAAGCTTGGCGATGTCGTGCTGGTGCACGCCGGCTTCGCCATTTCCACCGTGGATGAAGAAGAAGCGAAAAAGACATGGGAGCTCTTCGCCGAGATCGAGAACTTTGAGAACACGTCGAACAAGATTTCCGGGTAGTGTGGATGTTGGACAGGGTCGCGCAAGCGCAGCATATCATTGAAGAAGCCTGTCGGGGGTTGGACCGGCAGATCACCGTTATGGAGATCTGCGGGACACACACGGTTTCCATCTTCCGCAGCGGGATTCGGTCGCTTCTGCCCGACAAGCTGAAGCTGCTCTCGGGGCCGGGATGCCCGGTTTGTGTCACGGACCAGGGTTATATCGACACGATGATGCAATTGGCGGACCGCGAGGACTGCCTGATTGCTACGTATGGCGACATGATCCGCGTGCCGGGCAGTGACGGCTCGCTCGAAACACGGGCGTCACGCGGCAATGTCAAGGTCGTTCTGAGCAGCGAAGACGCACTTCAGTTGGCGCGGGACCATCCGGAAAAGACCGTTGTCTTTATCGCGGTCGGCTTCGAAACGACAACGCCGGCGACCGCCGTAGTGGTCCAGGAAGCAGAACGCGAAGGAATGAAGAACTTCTGCATTCTCAGTAACCACAAGCTCGTCATTCCTGCTATCCGGGCACTGCTGGGTGGCATGAACGACCGGATCGATGCCTTTCTCTGTCCGGGTCACGTCAGTGTGATCATCGGCTCGGACGCCTTTACGGAGATCGTGCGAGACTATCGGCGTCCCTGCGTCGTCGCGGGCTTCGAGCCGCTGCAAATCCTCGAGGGCCTCGCCGAGATCTGCCGGCAGCTCGCGGCGGGAACCGCAGAAGTGAAGTCGATGTACAAAGCGGTCGTCACGGAGCAGGGCAATACCGCCGCGCAGCGGATCGTCGCGGAATGTTTCGAGCCGGCGGATGGATATTGGCGCGGCGTCGGCAAGATCGCGAGAAGCACGCTGGCTCTCAAAGAGCAATACCGCCAATTCGATGCCTTCCAGCGGTTTGGCTTGGAGGACAAGCCCGGCAAAGAGATTCCGGGCTGCCGGTGCGGCGCGGTCCTGTGTGGGCTGATGGACCCGATTCAGTGCCCGCTGTTCGGGACCCGGTGTACGCCGCAACAGCCGATCGGTCCCTGCATGGTCAGCTCGGAAGGGACCTGTGCCGCATGGTTCAAGTACGGGCGGAGGAAGTGACGCGAACGATGGCGACGGAGCCCGAGAGAATCCTGCTTGCTCACGGCGGTGGCGGCCAACTGCAAAACCAGCTCATCCGCGAGCGAATCCTGCCGAAACTCAGAAACGAGGTGCTCAACGAGCTGGGCGATTCCGCTCACCTTCAGCTTTCCTCCAACGCTATCTGCTTCACTACGGACAGCTACGTGGTCAAGCCGCTGTTCTTCCGGGGCGGCGATATCGGCAAGCTCGCGGTCTGCGGGACCGTGAACGATCTGGCGGTGTCCGGATCGAGGCCGGTCGCTTTGTCGCTCGCCCTGATCATTGAAGAAGGCTTCGAGACCAGGCTTCTGGAGGCGATTCTGCAAAGCATCAGCGACGCGGCTCGACAGAATCACGTGAGCATCGTGACGGGCGATACCAAGACGGTCGATCACGGCTGCGCCGACGGGATCTTCCTCAACACCGCTGGCATCGGCATCAAGCTGCCGAACGTGGAGCTTGGACTGAGTCGGATTGAGGTCGGGGACAAGATCCTCATCAACGGCACGATCGGCGACCACGGCATGACGATCGTTTCACAGCGCGAGGGGATCAGTTTCGAATCGCCGCTGGCCAGCGATTGCGCTGGGCTGGCGGACTTGACATGTACCTTGTTTGAGAACGTGCCGGGGATCAAGTTCATGCGGGACCCGACGCGGGGCGGCTTGGCCGCGACGCTCAATGAGATCGTGGAGGGTAGCCGCCGGAGCGTGGAGATCGAGGAAAAGGAGATCTCTGTGAAGCCGACGGTCCAGGCCGCCGCCGATATGCTCGGCTTCGATGTGCTCAACGCGGCGAATGAAGGCAAATTCGTGGCGGTCGTAGCGCCCGATGCGGCGTCGGAGTGTCTGAGGATCTGTCGGGGGCATCCGCTGGGCGCCGAGGCCAGGATCATTGGCGAGATCGTCGAGACACGCGATGTGCCGCTGGTCGAGTTGAAGACGAGGATCGGAGGCCGGCGGATCGTGCAGATGCCTTACGGGCGAGAGTTGCCGAGGATTTGCTGATGCACGAGACGGCGGTAGCCCAAAGCCTGGTCGATCTTGTCGCGCAGGAAGCGCAGAACCGCCACGCCCGGCCGATCCGGGCAAAAATAAGCTGCGGCGAGCTCAACGCGATCAACGATGAGGTGCTGTCCTTTGCGTTTGAGGCCATCGCCCAGGGCACGCCGTGCGAAGGGATGACGCTGGAGATCGAGCACAAGGCGCTACAGGCAAAGTGCGGGACGTGTGGCGGCGTTTTCGTCGTCGATTTGGCGAATGTGAAGTGCCCAACCTGCGGCAGCGGTGATTTCGAGCTGCTGCCGGATGCGCCGCTACTGCTGGAACAGATCGAATTTGAAGGAACAGACGATGGAGAGAGTTGATGTCGGCAAGAAAGTGTTGGCCTCCAACGAAGTATACGCGCTGAAGAATAGTCAGCTTCTGGCGCGGTATGGCAGGCCGTGCTTCAACATCATCTCCTCGCCCGGCTCCGGCAAGACGACGATCCTGGTGCGCACGATCACCGACTTGGCCGGCACGCTCCGCATCGGCGTTATCGAAGGTGACATCCAGACGGACATCGATGCCCAGCGAATCCGGGCCGCCAAAGCACCCGCGGTCCAAATCAACACCGAAGGTGCATGTCACCTGTCTGCCGCACAGGTGAATCGAGGCTTGACCGAGTTGCCTCTGGACAACTTGGATATAGTTCTGATTGAGAATGTCGGCAATCTGGTGTGCCCCTCGGCTTTTGAATTGGGCGAAAATGGGAAGATTGTCGTGTTGTCCGCGCCCGAGGGCGATGATAAACCAGCGAAGTATCCCGCCATCTTCGCCAAATCGAAAGTCCTGCTGGTCAATAAGATCGACCTGCTCAAGGGCGGAGCGCAAGTCGATTTTGACTTGGACCGCGTCAACGCGGATGCGCGGCGGCTGAACAAGAGCATCGAGATCTTCCCCGTGTCGGCCAAGACGGGCGAAGGCATGCAGAACTGGTACGATTGGCTGGCGCATCAAGCCCGTGCCCACCGCTGAAACACATGGAGAGAGGCACACAGAGCAGAATGCTGTCATCCTGAGCGCAGCGAAGGATCTGGGCTGCGAACCGGAGGAATCTCTCATTTGGTGGCCAGATCCTTCACTCCGCTTCGCTTCGTTCAGGATGACAGGTCGTGCAGGGTGGATCACAGAGGGCTACGGCTGGGCCTTTCCATAGAGGTTGTGCTGGCGAATGTACTGGATGACATCGGGATGAAGCATTCCGGTGACGTCTTCGCCCCCTGCTGATCGCTTTCGCACCTCGGTGCTGCTGATATCGACCAATGGTGTCTCGATGATGTTTCGCTTCAGCTTGGCGACGCGCTGCGGACCCCACAGTGGCTCAAATTGGTCGAAATCCGGCACCGGATAGCCGGGCCGCCGCATCGTGGTAAGAAAACACTCGTCGATCAGCTCTTGAATCTTGTGCCAATGCACGAGATCGCCGACTCCATCAGCACCGATCAGCCAATGAATATGGGTCTGCGGACCGTAATCTCGCTGGAACTGTCGCACCGTGTCCAGCGTGTAGCTCGGCGCGGGACGTTTCAACTCGCAATCGCTGGCGGCGAAGTGTTCATGACCCGCAAGCGCCAGCTCGATCATCTGCAACCGATCGTTGTCACTCGCGAATGGAAAGAAGCCTTTCAGCGGCGAGATCTTCGTGGGAATGAAGATGACTTCCTCCGCGTCGATCTGTCGCGCCGCGGCGTCGGCCACGGTCGTATGACCCAAATGGATGGGGTCGAAGGTGCCGCCGAACAGTGCGATGCGTCTTGTCACCATAGGTCCCAAAAAAATTTTTATGAAGGTTTCGGAATTCCTTGGACGATAACTAACATAACAATTGTTATCAGCATTTGCTATAATGCTGTTGACAACAGCTTGGCCTGCAATTTTAGTGGTACTTCGTAGAGTACATACAGAAAGCACCGTCAAGTGGTCAACGTAAAGGAGAACTTGTAATGGCCAAGAAGAAGGCAGCGAAGAAGAAAGTGGCAAAGAAGACAACGAAGAAAAAGACCGCGAAGAAGAAGACGGCGAAGAAGGCCAAGAGAAGGTAGTGTGACCACACGTCACAAGCCTGCCGACAACTGGCGATTTTCAGCGGCGATGGGGAGGAACAGCTATCGATAGAAGCTTCCCTTAGGCCGTCCTGAGCGACCGAATACAGCAAACACTCGTTTTGCAGCAGGCTTTCAGGAAACGGAAGATCCTCCAGAGGGCTGGAAGATCTTCCGTTTTTCTTTGAGGAGTTGCTGCGCTCCGGTGCCTACCAATCGTTGCGCGGTCGCTCGATCCCACCTCGACTCGGCCCATCGCATCGCTCCTTGTAATCCGTCCCGATTCTTCTATACTGTTTGTATTCGTGCGAAATGCACAAGCAATCGGTGAAATGCGACCATAGGAGAAATCAGTCTATGGATCTTTTTTGTTACCGGGACGGCCGGCTGTTCGCGGAAGACGTGGACGTGGAGCGGATCGCCGCTGAGGTAGGCACGCCCGCTTATATCTATAGTGAAGGCACGTTCGTGGACCATCTCCGCAAGATGCAGGAGGCGTACCGCGAACTAGAGACGACCATCTGCTTCTCGGTCAAAGCTTGCAGCAATATCCACATCCTGGAGCTCATGGCCCGGCAGGGCAGCGGGTTCGACATCGTCAGTGGCGGCGAGTTGTATCGCGTTCTGCAAGTGGGGGCCGACCCTGCCAAGGTGGTCTATGCCGGCGTGGGCAAGACCGACGAGGAGATCGTCCAGGCGCTCCAGGCCGGTATCGGGTATTTCAACATCGAGTCGGAACAGGAGTTGGAGAACCTCATCCGGCTTGTGGAGCAGCACCCGGGAAAACGGGCGGGAGCCGTGAAGGCCGCCCTGCGCGTGAACCCCGATGTCGACTACAAGACGCACGCCTACATGACGACGGGAAAGAAAGAGACCAAGTTCGGCGTGGACATCGAACGGGCGCTCGCTGTTTTCGAGAAGTACGGCCGGAACCGCTCGGTCCGGTTGCGGGCCATCCACGTCCATCTGGGCACGGGGGGCAAGACCATTGATCCGTACGTGGAAGCGGTCGAGAAGATTCTGCCCGTCATCGACCGGCTTCGGGCCCAGGGGCATGAAATCGACCTGCTGAACCTGGGCGGTGGCTACGGGGCCGACTACGAGACGCAAACGGTGCCTTCCGCTGAGGAGTACGCCCAAGGCATTGTCCCCCTGCTCAAGAGCCGGAACCTCAAGCTGGTCCTCGAACCCGGCAAGAGCATCTGTGCCAACGCCGCCATCCTCCTGACGCGGGTCCTCTACACCAAGCAGGGGGGCAGCAAACGCTTCATCATCGTCGATGCCGGCATGAACGATCTGATTCGTCCCTCGCTCTACGGTGCCTTCCATTTCATCTGGCCCGCCCAGGTAGAACCGCGTTTTGTCCCCACCGCCCGCACCCAGGACCTGCACATGGAAGGCGGTGAAACGGTGGACGTCGTCGGACCCATCTGTGAAGGTGCGGATTTCCTCGCCAAGGACCGGTCGATCCCTCCCGTCCAGCGGGGTGACCTGCTGGCGGTTTTCACCGCCGGCGCCTACGGTTTCACGATGAGCAGCAACTACAACGCCCGCCCCCGCGCCCCCGAAGTCCTCGTAGCCGGCAGCCGGCTCAAGGTCATCCGCCGCCGCGAAACCTACGAAGACCTCGTGGCCCCGGAACGCTGAGCAGGCAAGTTCGCCCTGGATCTTCTGCGCTGGGCGGAACAGACTCCGCTCGTCACTCAACATCGCGCGGGGCCTATGACCTAGAAGTCCCGTCTTTCGGACGCGGAGGAACGCGGCTTCGGTGGCAACCGGCAGTATTCTGACCACACCAAAATGGTGAGCAGGGTCGGAGGGTAGCTGGATCAGTGGCGTTGACGCGGCCAGCTCGTAGGGTGGGTTCTTAACCCATGCGTACCCTCGACGCCTGGGTTGAGAACCCACCCTACACGCCACGCAACGGCGGATAGTAGCACGGCGCGTGCTGGCCCCGCGAAATCAGTGCGGTCGGAGTAGCAAGGCATGCGCCGCACACGGCGCTCTCATGTCGCGAAGCGCGTGAAATATGTGGGTGTGACGTAGCTACCTACTTCTCCAAGCGTCTACTCGATCCCGCCGGGACGCTATCTTCCGCCACCGTGCGCGCTGGACTGTCGGGGGATAGCCGAAAATCGAGTTCTTCGGCGTTCAGGAACCGGGGTTCCGCGACGATAGAATGGGCATCCATTTGCGTCCGCTTCTGGAAGTCCGCGAACTGCGCCGCCGTGAAACGCGTTCTCAAGAACTGCGCCAGTACCCCCGTCTGCTGCCACCAGCAGTTGTGATCCATGCTCAGTCCGGCGGTCCAGTCATTCTCCATCCGCAGGCAACTATCGGTCGCATCGCAGAAGATGTTGCCGACTACGTACACACCGGCCGTCCGGGCCGAGTTCACGTAGAACATCAGGTGCCGGCCGTTGCGGTCCGGCCGCTGCTCGTGGCCCCAGCCCCGGCCTGCGTTGACACAGGTGTTGTGCTCGAAGCGGATGTTCCGCGTCGTCGATTCCGGCCCGCGGTTCCAGTACTCGAACGAGTACTCGCAGTTCCAGATGACATTGTCGCGGTACGTGATATTGATCTGCGAATTGTTTGCACTGCCCTGGTTGGTCAGAGCGGCGTCGTACACCTCCCAGATGCGGCAGCCTTCGACCAGGTTGTCGTGGGCGTTCTCCCAGAACTCGATGCCGTTGCCGAACCGCACGGGCCTGCCCTGCGGCGTCGTGAGCTGATGCCCGCCGCCGATCCAGGCGATGTCGCAGTCGCGCACGACGATGTGATGGGTGTTCCCGCCCCCAATACCGTGTGCGGCCCCGTTGTGCAGTGCCAGGCCCTCATAGACGACACAGCTCTTGCCACCCTGGTCCACGATGTGCCGGCGCAGGGCCAGCTCGATGCTCTTGTGCCGCGCGGCGGGGTTTCCCTTCGAGTACAGCTTCACCTGCCACGTGTCCCCGCTGTACCAGTAATCGCCTTCCTGCCGGAGGTCTTCGGGTCGCCATTTCTTGACCCCGACAGTCCGGCCGCCATCGAAGATGATATTGCCCACGTCCACCGCCAACTCGGCCGAGGAATCCCGCCGGAGGAGTTTCCACGAGACCGGCTGAAGGTCCAGCGTCGCCCCCGCCGGTAGCGCCCCGCCGAGAAAGATCGTGATCCGCCCGTCATCGGCTGTACGATTGGCCGCAAAGCGCACCTCATGCTCGCTCCAACCGGTCCCGACCTCGATCCGATTCGACGCGCTCTGGCCATAGCCGGTCCAGGGCGCGGTCCGTTTCATCAACGCAACCTGGGGGATCACAAACGCTTTCGTGCACCGCACGCGGAACCCGAACAGGTAACAGTCCCCGTCGCGGATCGAGACGCGGGGCATGACCAGTTGAATGTGGTTGGATCTCTCCCCGCCGGCAACACATTCGATCTGCAGCGATGCCGGCACGCCTCCCGTACCCGCCGAGACCGCTGTCCTCACCTTTGCCCCATCTTCGGTGTACACGGACCACGCTGCTGCGGCGAACTCCGCCGGCAGTCCCAAGTCGACGGCTGTGGGTCTACTGGTCGCCCAGATGTTGTTGCCTTCCTGATGCCAGTCGCCCGGCTCGCTCCGGCTGACCGACCCCAGCAGCAGGGGCCGGGCACCTTCGCCATAGGCCCCGTAGGTGACGGGCGCCCCCTCGCGGCCGCTGCGCGGGACCAGGGTCCCGCGCCACGATCCGCCGCGTTGAAAGAGCACCTTGTCCCCAGGCCGCAACTCGGCGGCATTGACTTTGCTCAAGCTGCGCCAGGGCGACTTTGCTGAAAGACCGTCCAAACCGTCATCGCTCGACACGCTGCTGACGAAGAAGGTCCGCCCGCTTTCCGTGGCTTGGGCGAACCCGGCCCCACCGCATCCCATTGCACCGGCCAGCAGGCCAACGAATAGAATCGACCGCATACTCATTCAATACCTCACCGAGCCCACTGTTCCCGAATCAACGACAAGATTGTAGGCCCCGACCCGCAAGAAGACAAACAGGAACCGTGAGCGCACGTCCGCCGGGCGGCAGAAGGCGGCCGAAACGGCACCGGAGGAAGAGGCGTGAATTCTTTCGATCCGGAGAAAATGTTCTTTACTTGGCAGGAAATCTATATGTATGACTCCATCGATGTTCTGCTGTTGGTACCGTTGATGATGCTGTCTCTGAGAGCATTGACTGGAGGTACAACCATGGCTCGTCCGCACAACCCTGCTTTGACCACTACCGGTGTACCAGCCACCACGCGCCGTGAATTCGCCGCCGCGCTGGGATTGACCGCGCTGACGGGTGTCTTTGGTTCCCGGGCGGCAGATGCGGCGGACTCTGCGGCACTGAGCGCCGACACGCCGCGCCAGTTGCAGCCCACCGGCGCGGATCTGGGCAGCCTGCTGACGGATGTCGAGCGGATCGCCGGCCGCAATCGGCCCGCGGACTCGTTTCTGGGCGGGACGTATCGAAATTTCGACGAATTTCAGGAGCGGGCACGGCAGCGCATCTTCGACTTGATCCTCTACCGGCCGGAGCCGGTCCAGCCGCAGGCCGAGGTGCTGGAACGCCGCGATTGCGGTGACTATATGCGCGAAAGGATCGTCTTCTCGACGGCTCCCGGCGTGCGCGTGCCGGCCTATGTGCTGATTCCCAAAAACCTGAAACAACCCGCGCCGGCGATGGTGGATCTTCATTCACACGGCGGCATGTTCATGTTCGGCAAGGAAAAGGTGATGGACCTGGGGACGAATCACCCCGCCATGACCCAGTATCACCGCGACAACTACGATGGCCGGCCCACCGCCACGGCCTTGGTCCGGCGTGGCTATGTCGTCATCACCATCGATGCCCTGATGTTCGGCGAGCGCCGGGCGGTGCTGGACACCGACATCCAGTCCGGATGGGACCGTGCCAAGCTCTCGCTCGCAGAGACGCAGCGGTTGAACGCCCAGTGCCGTAGCAAGGAGGCGACGCTGGTCAAGGCGTTGACCTTCGCCGGGGCCACTTGGCCGGGCATCGTCTTCTGGGATGACATCCGCACGGTGGATTACCTCGTCACCCGGCCGGAGGTGGACCCTGCGCGCATCGGCTGCCAGGGCATTTCCATGGGCGGCTATCGGGCGCTGTTTCTGGCCGCCCTGGATCGCCGCATCAAGGCCGGCTGCATTGTGGGATTCATGTCCACGGTCCGCCCGATGATTCACCGCCACGTGGACACCCATTCCTGGGTGCATTTCCTGCCGGCCCTGCACCATTATCTCGACTGGCCGGACGTGGCGTCGCTGACAGCGCCGCGCTCGCTCTTGGTACTGCAATGTGCCCGCGACGGCCTGTTTCCACCCGAAGGCATGAAAGACTCGGTGGAGAAGATCGCGGCCGTCTTCGAACGTGCGGGCGTCAAGGAGAAGTTCACCGGCCGTTTCTACGACGAGCCGCATCACTACACCCGCCAGATGCAGGATGACGCCTTCGCCTGGTTCGACCGCCAGTTGGGTGTGAAGTCTTGAGGAGCACTAGTGCTTCATGCCAATTGACTTTCCGCTCTGGGCGTGTATGCTATATCTTCGTGGGAGGAAGGATTCTTTCACGGAGACTATGATTGCAGAAGAAGTATATTGTTCGGCTCACGGCCGAAGAACG
>Ga0315289_10006037_pt1 | contig 17827 bp, 14 predicted proteins | sample YL17G11_40_MG_FD_203452 | JGI IMG/M metagenome (GOLD analysis project Ga0315289, IMG submission 203452) | Sediment microbial communities from Yellowstone Lake, YNP, Wyoming, USA - YL17G11_40 | ecosystem: Environmental > Aquatic > Freshwater > Lake > Sediment | place: USA: Wyoming | collected... | reverse complement strand
CGACTACCCGGACGCCGTCACGGGCGGTCTGCGCAGGACGACCGACATGGTCCGAGGCGTCCTTGAGCGAACCAGGGGCGACCTGACTGTGACTATACGCCAGCGGCAGCTCGAACAATCAATCAAGGCTGCGATAGGACGTTTGACCAATGAGCGAGGCCCTGGACAGGCTCAGGGAGGCGACTAGGGGCACTGCGTATGAGGGCAGGCTCTACCTCGTCGGCGGCATAGTAAGGGATCGAGTCCTCGGCCTGCCCCGCGAAGAAGACATTGACATCGTCCTGGAAGGGGACGCCACCGCCCTCGCCCAATTCCTCTTTGACGCTCGTATCGCCGATCACCCGCCCGTCGTCTATTCCCGCTTCGGGACGGCCATGGTTTCGATCGGCGGCCGCCAGGTCGAGCTTGTGGGCGCCAGGAGCGAGTCCTACGCCCCAGAAAGCCGCAAACCCGAGGTGGCGCTCGCGACCTTGGAGCAGGACGTCCTCCGCCGCGATTTCACGATAAACACGCTGCTTGAGAACCTCCACACGGCCGAGGTGCTGGACCTGACCGGCCGGGGGCTTCAGGACCTTCGCCTGGGAATGATCCGCACGCCGACTGATCCCGCAGCCACATTCGAGGACGACCCGCTGCGTATGCTCCGTGCCGTGCGCTTTGCTGCGCGCTTCGGCTTCACCATTGATGAGGAGACCGAGAGCGCGATTCACGTGAAGGCTGGCCGCTTGACGATCGTGAGCAGCGAGCGCATCAGAGATGAACTCTCGAAGATGCTCATGGCCCCAGGCTGCGGCCAAGCGCTCGACATGCTCCGCGACACCGGACTCCTCGCCGAGTTCGCGCCTGAGCTGGAGATTATGCACCAGGTGACGCAGAACATTTATCACGTTTACGATGTCTGGACGCACACTCTGAAGACTTTGGAAGCGCTGCCGGAGGACTCCGACCTGGCTCTGAGGCTGGCCGCGCTCTTCCACGACATCGGCAAGCCCGCGACCCGCACCGTGGACGATCAGGGCCAGGCGCATTTCTACACGCACCAGGCCGTGGGCGCGCATATGACCAAAGAGGTGCTCACCCGCCTCCGGTACCCCAACGAGATGGTCAGCACGGTCACGAAGATGGTGTTTATGCACCTGAGGGCCGGAGAGTACGAACCGGCGTGGAGCGACGCTGCCATCAGGCGGCTGATCCGCGACGCAGGCCAGGAGCTGGATGCGCTCATCGCACTGACTCGGGCAGACAAGGCCGCCTCCAACCAGGCCATGCCTTCCGCCGATCTCGACGAGCTGGAGCGCCGAATCGCAGAAGTCAAGGCAAAGATGGACGTTGCAGCCATCCGCAGCCCGCTGGATGGCCGTGAGATAATGGAACTCCTCGGCATTCCGCCGGGCTCTGTCCTGCGCAGGATCAAGGAGTTTCTGGTCAATGAGATCTTAGAGGGCCGCCTGGCTCCGGGCGACAGCAACCGCGCGCGGGAGCTCGTAGTGCAGCACTGGGGGCAGGAGGACCGCAGACGTTGAAAAATGCAAATTGCAAATTGTAAATTGAAAATTGCCGGACCGACGCTCCAGCTCTGCACTTCTCACTTTGCACTTTGGACTCTTCACTTTTCACTTTTCAATTTTCAATTTGCATTTCCCCACCCCGTCGGGCTGGCAAGTTGAGGATTGCTGCTGCGTCTTCCAATAATCGTTAGGGAAGAGATAACAGGCTACTTTGATGCAGTGTCTTGATGAACGGGGACTGAGACTATACGTGCGTGGGTCGCTTCCGGCGGAGCGGATGGCTGCCGGAAGCGAGCACGTGCGCACGTGTGCCGCATGCCGGGCGGCGCTCTCTGCCCTCCCGGATTACCGGCAGGCCACCTGGTCGCTCGGACAGACGGCGCTTGCTCTGAGCGAGTGCCCCGAGTATGAGGATCTGTCGGCGTTCGTTGACGGGAACCTTGCGCACGAGCCTTACCAGGCGATGGAGCGGCACGTAAGCACTTGTGAACTCTGCTGGCATGACGTCGAAACGCTGGGGGCGGCGCGGTCGCGCGCGTCGCTTGCGCCGCCGATCACCGTCCGGCCCGGCCAATTCGTGTACCGAAGGCCTCGGACCGTCTTTGGCTGGCGGAGTGTTGCAGCCGCAGCCGCGGTGGCCGGCGCGGCCGCCGCGCTGTTCCTGATACATCCTAATCCGGGCCGCAAGCCTGCTGGACCGCCAGAGGTGGCTAACAACTCGCCAGGCATATCCGCGCCGGCACCATCGCATGTGACACAACCGGCGCCTTTTCACCAGCCCGTAGTTCCCACGCATGAGGCCCCGAAGCCTGCGCCGACGCCCGCTCCTCAGCCTCTGAAGCCGGAGTTCGTCGCCGAGTTGCACGATGGCAGCGTGAGCGCAGGCAGATTGAACGGGAGGCTGACCGTTCGGGCGGATGGGCGACGGCTCAGTGAGGCGGAGTTGGAGGCGCTTCTGGAACGGAAACTGCGCGATGGCAGGGTTCCGTCGTCCTTCCAGATTGCCGAGCGCCCGGTTGTGCGTGGTCCGGCCGACGTGATCAACATCACGAAGCTCTCGCCTGCTCCAAACAGCGTCGCGGACCAAAGGCCGGAGTTCCGCTGGGAACCGGTTGACGGAGCGTCGAAGTACCGCGTTGAAGTGTACGAGCTCGACGGCACGGCTGTGCTCCCTCCTGCCGAGACGAGAACTGCCTCTTATCAGCCCGATGAGAAGCTCCGAGGCGGCGTTTATAAGTGGATGATCTGGGTGCGGAGGGGAGACCTTGCTCGATGGCAGGCGTCCGAGGCCGCCGTCTTCCGGGTTCTGTCAGGCAGAGAAGCCAGCCTGCTCTCACAAGTCAGGCGCCACTACGCCGGCTCGCATCTCGTCCTTGGGACCGTGTACGAGTCCCTTGGCCTCTGCGACGACGCGGTCCGGGAGTTCCAGGCACTGGCGGCCCAGAATCCGAAATCGCCGCTGGCCGCCAAGCTGCTTGCCGGCGCGAGGAACCACTAGGCCCTTCTGCTCGGCAGAATCTGCGTCGCGCCCCATCCGGTGCCACTCATCTCGCCCTTCTCAGCATAGTTCCGCCCCGCAGCCTTTTCGGGGTATAATGCCGCGGAGGCGGTGACATTGGCTGATCTGGAAGACGAACTGGGAGACATAGTTGGGAAGGCGCGGCGGGGGCTGGGCTTCACTCTGGATCAGCTCTCCAGCCTGACCAACCTCTCCGCCCGCGATATCGAGAGTATCGAGACGTACCAGCTTACGCCGGACCGCAGCCGCGTCCGAGCGCTGGCCGAGGCGGAAGGAACGTGGGAACCGCCGCCGCTCAGCCTGCATCGGGAGACGGCCACCGTCCTGAGCATCCCGGTCCCGTATGGCGCTTATGCGGAGAACTGCTACATCGTCGCCTGTCCTGAGACTTCGGCTGCAGCGGTCGTTGATCCCGGCGGCTCGGCAGCGGAGATTCTGGGCCGGCTTTCTGTGCAGAAGTTGACGCTCGACCTGGTGCTCCTCACCCATGCGCACGGCGACCACGTCGGCGCGCTCCGGCAACTCGTGTCCGGCAGGCCGGGCGTCCGATTGGCAAGCCATCCGGCCGAATGGGAGTATGCGCCGCATCCTCCGTCCGCCCGGTGGCAATCCGCCGACGACGGAGCACAGATTCTGCTCGGCAATCTGCGCATAACCGCGCTTCACACGCCTGGACATACCCACGGATCGTCCTGCTACCACGTGGATAGGGCCTGCTTTGTCGGCGACACGCTTTTCGCCGGCTCGATAGGTCGCCCCGCGAGTCCTGAAGTCTACCAGCGGATGCTTGCAGATATTCGCACCAAGCTGCTCTCGCTCCCGGACGAGACTATGCTCCTGCCGGGGCACGGCCCGCCGAGCACGGTTAGCGAGGAAAAGGCACACAATCCGTTTTTCTAAACGCGGAATGACGCAGGCGGGCACCAAGGGGAAGTCCCAACGGATTTCCGAATCCACACCAAGAGGGGCACGCCAGGCCCGATCGTCTGACCTGGTCACGCGCGGTTCCGGCTCCGTCTGAGGCTTGGTCAACCTTGACACGGTAGAGTCCCCATAGTACGATAGCTTTGGGCGAGGGGTCGGAACGGCTGCGCTTTTGTGTGCGTAAATGAAGATGGCGATCAGGCGGCGGCTGAAGATCGCGCGGACCCGTTACCATAATTACCACTGGGCCTCAGGCTCCGCCTCCGGAGTGGCATCGGTGCCGGTAGCCCGCGGAATGCCAGAGCCGGCGATTGCAGGGAAGAAAGATTGAGAGTCGTTTCCAAGACGTATGGGCTGGTGGTGAATAGATCGCTGCCCGCCGTGAAGAGATGGTATGGCGCCAGTCCACCAGTCCTTCGGCGGCAGGCGCTTAAGGCCGCATACGGGCTGCGCCGAAGCCTCGGCAGACTAGTTGCTGTGCTGCTTGGCATGGGAGTCTCGGCGCTGCTCGCGCGCGTAATTTGGCCCGAAGGAATTCCGGACAGAATCGTCTTCGGGCTGGTTGCGGCGTGGGGATCGGTAGTGTTGGCGCTCATCTGGCCGAGGACCGGGCCTCTGCTGCTTGCGGTCTGGGCGTCAGGTATACTGGCGTGGGGGATTCTCTTTGCCACTCCGGCAAGAGTAGCGACGACGCTGCTCGGCGGTGCGTTCTTGGCAATCGTGTGGCGCCGGCTGGAATTCGGGATAATCGCGGTCATGCTGTTGGCAGCCAGCATCATGTATCCGGGAGCCATTCCAAAGCCTTTCACCGTGGGTGGGCAGGGCCTTGGCATAACGGAGATGCTGGTGTTTTTCATGCTCGTGGTTGTCTTGGTCCGATGCGCGGCGGATCGAAAGTTCGAGTTTTTCAAGAGCCCGATCACCATGCCGCTGCTCCTTCTCTTCGGCGCGATTCTGCTCTCGATAGTAGTCTCCTACGCTGCGCACCTCCAGAATCCCAGAGGGCCTTGGCGCTTCCAGCACGTGTACAACCAGGCGCGGCCGCTATTTCACTACTTGTTGTTCTTCGTGGTCGCCTTCGGAATCCAGACCGAACGGCAGTTGAACCTGATCCTGCGGGTGCTGATCTGGACGGCCGTTGTCGTCTCGTTTCTGATGATGGTACAGTACTTCCTGGGCCCCAGTGGCCCATCTGTGTTCATCGGCAGGGCGGGGACCTTCACGGTTACACACGCAGTGTCTCCAGAGGAACAGGAGGTGGCTCGGTCTTTGCCGCCGGGACTACCGCTGATGATCGTCTTCTTCTTCCTCACGCTCACGAATGCGGCGTACCGCGGGCTTCGCTCCGGCGCTGTCTCCGCCGTGGCGGCGGCCGTTCTTGGAATGGGGTTGGTATTCAGCTTCACAAGGAACCTGTGGGTATTGACACTTGTCGGCATACTCGTTGTGTGGGTGGCTTCCGCTCGTCCGGTCAAGCGCAGATTGTCCCTTCTTGTTCTGGGCACCCTGGCCGTGGCTATCCTCGGAAGTGTGTCTGTGGCAACGCTTGCGCCGGGAGCAGCGGGCCGCAGGTTCTCCAAAGTGCTGAGCGAACGGTTCTTCTCCACTTTTCAGCGCAAGACGTTCAGAAGCGCGTCCCTGGAGGACCGTTATCGCGAGAACAGATACGCGATCAACCAGATCAAGGAGCACCCCATATTCGGCATCGGCGCGGGTACCCCTGTGCAATACAAGCGTAGCGTTGACCCATTCAGGGGCACGTCCGTCATTCTTCCGATCTACTGGATTCACAATAGCTACCTGGAACTGTGGATGGTGTACGGTCTGCCGGGAATCGTAAGCTTCGTCTGGCTGGCCGTGGCCTTCATGGTGAGAAGCTTTCTCCTCTTCAGGCGGGCTCGCGAGCCCTCCGCCAGATGCGTCGGAATTGCCTGTACTGCGCAGCTCATCACCTTCCTAGGCACTTCTACAGTGATGACGGCAATCCTCCATCGGGTGCCCGACATGGTCACGGCTGCGCTGGTGTGGGGGATCGTCGAGGCAAGCTGGCGGCTGAACGAGCAAGCGCAGGCGGAGCGCAAGGAGAATGAACGACATTCGCACCTTAACGCCGTGGCGGTAGGGGCCTGAAGTGCGAAGCGCCCTGCCAGCATCGCCTTCGGAGCGCCCAGACGGATAGCACACCAATGCACACAGGCAACGATTGTGGACATTAGACCCGAGGACATTGTGCTGGAGATCGGTTCCGGCCACTGCCCTTACGCGCGCGCGGATGTCCTGTGCGACACCTGTCCATTCGACAGCTCGCAGCGCGCCTCTGAGAAGGCTGTAGTAGATCGGCGACCGTTCGTGGTAGCCGATGGTGTGGCGCTGCCTTTTGTTGACAACGCCTTCGGCTATGTGATATGCCGTCACGTGATTGAGCATTCGCCGGACCCGGCCGCGTTCTTGGAAGAGATCTGCCGCGTAGGGCGTGCAGGTTATATTGAGACCCCATCGGACACAGCGGAGGATATGTTTGCGTGGCCTGTTCACCACTTCAAGTTCCGCCTCCAGGACGGTCGTCTGGTCGTGGTGAAGAAACAGCAGGAGGAGCCGCGATTCGGCGATCTGTTCCACAAGATCAGCGAGGTTGATCCGTGGTTTGGCAGATGGATGCAGGCACGCAGAGACCTATTCTACGTGCAAATGGAATGGAAGGGACGCATTGATTACGAGATTGTGACCGCTCCCACCGATCCGAGGGCCCAGCGGTCCCCCGAATACATGGAGGGAATCGCCCGCGCGACCGAGACAGCCGTCAGGGCTACGGACGTGTCGGCTCTGATGGGCCGAAGGTACACGCTGCGTAGGATAATGCGCGCGGGTTTACGCAGGCTGAAACGGCTGGCCTGGAGGGGGCAGGCCATGGCTGAGCGCTTCCCGCCCTCCCGCCTTATCGAGATACTGGCCTGTCCGGCCTGCAGATCGAAGGTGCGCCAGACCGCCTCTGGTTACGCCTGCCTTGGTTGCGGTCGCGACTTCCCTGACGTCGGAGGCCTGCCGCGTTCCTTCTGGAGGGTTAGGAAGGGATGCCCCTCCCAGTCCAGGTGCGTACCTGCGACCTATCTGGGCAGGCTGTTCGCGAGGAACACTGCGGGGCCCAGCCCGGTGCGGAGTCGGGACGCATCACTTTGCGGCGGCGGATCAGTCGGGGCCGGGCACATTTGGGCGGTCTGTGGCCCGTATGGAACCGGTTGACTGCTGTGGTGCGGATGGCGACTAACGCTTTGAGTCTAAGTCTGGAAAACGTTGACTGCGAACTGTGCGGTGGCAGCCGTTCAAAGCTGGCGTTCTTAGCCGGAGCCATGGCCGGCCGGCGCAGCGCCGCCGTGGAAGCATACTCTCGGAAGCCAGGCCTGCGCGGTGAAGGGAGGTCGGCGTGCGCAAGGTAGCTATACTCATGGGCTCCTGGGCACACCGCCGGAGCACCATAACATTCAGGGCCCTCGGTCCGCAGTATCAGGCTATAGTTATCGCCGCCAGGCGATGCGCGTATCTGGGCGAGACCGACCTGCAGTTACCCACCCGACGACTTACGGCCGTGCGCGATATCGTGCGACACATTCCCAAACTCAGGCACAAGTTTGGGTGGGGATCGGATCAGCACCTGTTTGGCCTGGAGAAAGCTCTTGCCGACGTTGACATCGTCCTTTCCGGTTCGCCGACGTGCCTGTTCTCCTATCAGGCCGCGCGCTTCTGTGAACGAACTGGCAAGCCGCTTGTGCTCCAGGAGTTCGAGAATGTGCCGTTGAGGGACTTCGGCCGGAGGATCTATAAGTGCCGATCTCACGTTCTCGGTGCTGCGGAGCTGATCGCGGCTGCTACCGAGCGGGCGAGGGCCAGCCTCGTGCTGGAGGGTGTAGACAGCCGGAAACTGCGCATCGTGCCACTCGGCATCGACACCGAGCTTTTCCATCCCGCGGCTAAAGAAGCTGGTATGCGGCAGCAGCTCGGATTCACAGAGGATCAGACCGTTGTCTTGTTCACCGGTCAACTCATATGGGAGAAAGGCATTTTCGATTTCGTTCACGCAGCGAAACTCCTGACGGAAGACCCGGCTATGGAGAAGCGCGACCTGCGCTTCGTCATAATGGGGAGCGGCCGCGAACGGGCGGCCTTGCTCGACCGCGTCAATCACCTGAACCTGTCGGATCGTGTGCGCTTCGTCGGCGCAGTGCCATTCGACCGCGTGCCCACGATGTACGCGGCGGCTGACATGGTGGTGGCGCCCAGCATACCCGCGCGCTCGTGGCAGGAGCAGTGGGGCCTCGTGCTGTCGGAGGCGATGTCCACCGGCGTACCGGTCATCTCAACTTGCTCCGGCTCGATACCGGAGGTTGTGGGCGACTGCGGCATTTTGGTGCAGCCAGCGGACCCGCTTTCGCTTGTTGATGCCATTAAGCGCCTGGCATCGAGCCCCGAACTGCGGAGCCAGCTCGGGGAGTCGGGACGCGCCAGGGTTCTGGAGCTGTACGACTGGCGCGTGGTCGGCCCGCTGTTCGCGCGATTCTTCGATGAGGCCCTGGCGCCATGACGGCCGTTCCTTCCGAACCGAGCGCAGCGGCCGGCAGCGACGCGCGGAGTGTGGTCAGGAACTCTGCGGCGAGCGTTGCCGGGCAGATGGCCAACCTGCTGGTTGGCCTGGTGTCGAGCGTCTATGTGGTCCGAGTGCTCGGCAAGGACCAGTTTGGGATGTACAGCTGGGCGCTGGGCCTGTGCACCATCGCCGCGGCCGTAGCCAATGCGGGCCTGGACAACGTCATCGTGCGCGACCTCGCTCGCAGGCGGGACAAGGCGCCTGAGTACCTCCTCAGCGCTTTTGTCGTGAAGGTCTTCTCGTCCTGCCTCTGCTACCTGGGGATAGCCCTCTATCTGCGCATGAGGGGGTACTCGGGCATCCAGCTTGCGGTCGGCTACCTCCTGTGCTCGACCGTGATAGCCGAGAGCTTCAACGCGAGTTGCCGCGCGGTGTTGGCGGGGCTGGAGCGACAGGACTTGTCGGCTGTTGTCTCTGTGGTGACCAACGTGCTCAGGGTCGGCGCTGTGGTCATCCTGGTTTACAGCGGGTACAACATAGTGGCGGTAGCCTGGGTTACCGTTGGTGCCACTGCTCTGACACTTGGCCTGCAAGTGGCGGCCATCAGGGGGATCGCCCGTGCCTTCTGGCACCCAAGCCTCGCGATGTCCAGGCACCTGGTCACGGTCGGGGCGACATTTCTTGCCTCAGACATCTTCCTGAAGCTCTTCGACCGAGCGGATTACATAATGCTCGACATATACAAGGATGTCGGAACGGTTGGTATCTACGGGGCAGCGTATCGGATAATCGAAATAACTGCCACGATCGGCTACACCTGCAGCCTGGCTATCTTCCCCATAATGTCCAGAAGGGTGCATGGGTCGAAGGAGGATTATGCGCGCGCCATCTCAAGGTCCACCAAGTACCTTACGATCTTCGGGATCCCATTCTGCGTCGGCATCTTTCTGCTCAGCAGGCCGCTAATGATCGGCCTGTACCACTCGCCGCTGTTTCCGGCTTCGGCTTCAGGCACGTGCCTTTCCATTCTGATCTGGAGCAGGATAGCGGCTTTCGCGATCGTGCCCGGCCAGCAGGCTGTGGCGGCCCGCAATGCCCAACTCTGGCTGCTTCCGCCGGTGATTGCACGTGCCGCAATAAACATAGGGCTGAATCTGTACTTAATACCTCGGTACGGCTATATCGGCGCAAGCGTGGCCATGGTCATTACGGAGAACATATTCTACGTGCTAAACTACATCATCGCCTTCAGAGGACCCGAGCGCTTCAACCCGATAGCGCTCTTGGCGCGGCCCTCGATTGCTGCAGGGATCATGGCGGTCGTGGTTCTCTGGCTGCGCCCCTATGGCATGGCCGCCGCCACGGCCGGCGCGTTAGTAACCTACCCACTGGCGCTGCTGGCGCTCGGTGCGATAGACTCCGAAGACAAGAGAATCCTCCGCGCTCTCGTTTCGCGCCCCCAGAAGGGCGGCGGGGATTTGGAGTGAGGCCGCGAGACTTCTTGGATGCGTGTCAGAGATCAGCGGTAGAACGCCCCGGGCTCTTCAGATAGCAGGATTTGATAATGAGCCAAGAAAGACGCGATCTTTCGATAACTATAGTGAGCTTCAATACACGGGAGCTGACGTGCCAGTGTCTGCGGTCGATAGTCGAGAACACACGCATCACCTACGAGATATTGGTGGTGCATAACAACTCGTCGGATGGCAGCGCTGAGGCGGTCGGGCAGGCGTTCCCGCAGGTGCATGTCATCCGAAATGACTCGAACAAGGGCCCCGCCGCAGCCTTCAACCAGGGGCTCGATGGAAGCACGGGTCGGCACGTCCTCACGCTGAACAGCGACACGATCGTCCCGCCCGGGGCGCTGGACAAGCTTGTGCAGTTCATGGATGAGCGCCCCGACGTGGGCGGAGCGACCCCGAGGCTGGTGTTGCGGGATGGAAGGGAGCATCCGGCTTTTTTGCGGGCGAGTCCCGACGCTGCGTACCGAGCTGCTGGATGCCCTGGCCCCGATCCACCGAAGCATCGCCAAGGCTGTGCCAGCCGCTCGTTTCGGGGAGGACATCAGCTACGAGGAGACTCAGGAAGTGCCCTGCATCTTGTGGGGGACTGGCTTTATAGTCCGCCGCGAGGCAATAGAGTCGGTCGGCCCTGAGGACCCCAGGTTCTTCGTGTACGGAGAAGACGTGGACTGGGCGATGAGAATCAGCAAGGCCGGCTGGAAGCTCTACTCCGTCGCCGACGCGGAGGTCATCCATTACGGCGGGCAGAGCACCAGGCAATTGAGCGCCACGATGCTTGCCCAGTTGCAGAAGAGCAAGTGCCGGCTGATCCAAAAGCACTATGGCCTGCTCGCGGGTCTGACTCTGAGACTCGCGGTCGCTCTGGTCTCCGCCATCAGGATGGCGAAGTGGATAGGCATCTATCTCGTCCGTCGGCGCAGGCGCTCCGAAGCATCGGCGAGAATACAACAGATGTGGACAGTCGTCCGCTGCGTAATCGCATACTAGGGACGTGCCCAACGGTGAGCAAACAGGGATCGAACACGGGCGAATACCGGGCGAAGACGGCCTACAAAGATAAGGCGGAGGTCGAGACCTACGACGCCTGGCGCTTCAGGAGCTGGAAAGGCCGGCTTGTGGATGCGCTCGAGAAGCGGGCCCTGGGCCGCGCTCTGGCCCATCTTCCTGCTGGCGCGAGGGTCTTGGATCTGCCGTGCGGCACTGGGAGGATTACTCGGCTTCTTTTGGAGCGTGGTTACAAGGTCATTGGCGCCGACGTCTCGAAAGAGATGCTGGCATCGGCGCAGGGGAACCTGGTCGGACTGTCCAATCTGGAGTCGCTGGACGAAGCCGATGCTGAGAAGCTCCCTTACGGGGACGCGGAGTTCGATGCAGTCACGTCAATCAGGCTGATGAACCACGTGCCGCCGGGTATTCGGGTGCAGATGCTCCGAGAGATGGCCCGGGTGAGCCGGGGGATGGTCGTCGCGTCGTACTGCAATCCACGGTCGCTGTCGGCGCTCAAGCGGCGGATCAAGATGCGTCTTAAGCCGGCCCGGGCGCCCTGGCACCCGGCGACCTACGCTCAGGTCGCCCGTGAAGCCGCGCAGGCTGGTTTGACGGTCTCTGCCAGATACCCGCTGCTGGGACCGATCTCCGAGACGAACGTTTACTTGCTCGTGAGGAAGATTTGAAGGTGATGGCCGCACGGGTCAGCGAGGCCCTGTTATGACGGGAGTGATCATTGCCGGCGGCGCTGGGACGCGGCTGAGGCCGCTGACTAACTCCAGACCCAAGCCGATGATGCCGCTCGCGGGCAAGCCCCTGCTCCAGTATCAGGTCGAGCTTCTGCGAAAACACGCCGTCACGGATGTGGTGTTCTGCGTCGGCGGGGACGTTGATGCTGTCAGGCAGCACTTTGGCGCTGGCGAGCGGTACGGCGTCCGCGTCGCTTATTCGGTCGAGAGCAGTCCGCTGGGCACTGCGGGCGCGGTGCGCTTTGCCGAGCCTTACCTGCAGAGCGACACTCTGGTAGTCATGAACGGGGACAGCCTCATTGATTACGACCTTTCGGCGATGGTTCGCTTCCACAGCGACATGAAAGCGGATGCCACGATTGGGTTGATGGAGGTGCCCAGGCCGACTCCTTGCGGGGTGGTGACGACAGATGCCGAGAAGAGAGTCACCGCGTTTCACGAGCCCGATCTGGAAGCGAAAAGGATGCTCGCGGCCGACCGTCCGGCAGGAGCTGGTACGGTGACTGTGAATTCCGGCGTCTATGTCATTGCCCGTGCAAGGCTCGTCATCATTCCATTCGGAGTCGAGTCCTCCATTGAGAAGCAGTTCTTCCCTTCTATTATCAGCGACGGTCGCCGGGTTTACGGCTTCCCTGTGTCCGGATACTGGGCAGACATCGGGAACGCCGGCAATTACCTGCAGGCCCATCACGACTTGCTGGCCGGAAAGGTAGATGCAGAGATACTGGGCGAGAGGACGGCTGCAGGTTACTGGACAACTGGCGAGTGCGAGGTCGCCGCGTCCGCGGAAGTGTTGCCCGGTGCGCACCTCGGCGCGGGGAGCAAGGTGGGGCCTGGAGCAAGGATAACGGGATTCGCCGCCATCGGCCCGGGCTGCGTCATCGGCGATGGCTCCCTCGTGGATGGCTGCGTGCTTCTGGAAAACGTCATCGTGGGGTCCGGCTGCGTGCTGCGCAACTCTGTAGTGGATCGGGACAGCACTATAGGAGACGGCGTTCAGCTTGCCGATAATTCGGTCGTTGCAGCGGGCAGCGTATTACTCGCGCAGGATGATAATCGGTGACCGTTCGGGAATAATCAGCGAAACCTAGCACGACCCGGCCATCCTGAGCCTGTCGAAGGATGAGATGGGCTGCGCGGCCGTTCTGTGAATCGAGGATAGGATATGATTGTCAGGAGTAAAGCGCCACTCAGAATCAGCTTCTCGGGCGGAGGAACCGACGTCTCCCCCTACTTCGAGCAGTACGGCGGAACGGTGCTGAGCACTACCATAAACAAGTTCGCATTCGCCACGCTCGGCACCCGTGACGATCCGACGATCACGGTCAACTCGCTCGACTACGACATAATGGCCAAATACGCATGCGATGACCATTTTGTCTACGATGGCGAGCTCGATCTTGTCAAAGCCGTCATCAACAACGTCCGCGCCGCCCACAAGTGGGATGAGTCGCTGAACCAGGGCGGGATAGACGTTTTCATCCACACGGACGCGCCGCCGGGAAGCGGTCTGGGTTCCTCCTCCACGATGGTAGTGGCTCTGATCGGCGCATTCCAGCGCTGGTTGAACCTGCCTCTGACAAACTACGACATTGCCCAGTTGGCCTACAAGGCCGAGAGGCAGGACCTGGGCATAAAGGGCGGCCTACAGGATCAATACGCCGCCACGTTCGGAGGCTTCAACTTCATCGAGTTCTACGAATCCTCCGTGGTCGTCAACCCGCTTCGCATACATCCTGAGTATCTGAACGAGCTGGAATACAACCTGCTTCTCTGCTACACGGGCAAGACCAGGCTGTCCGCTCACATTCTCGATCGGCAGATTAGCTCCGTCGAGCAAAGGAATGCCTCGGTGATGGAGGCGCTGCACGAATCCAAGAACATCGCGGTCGCCATGAAGAATGCCCTCTTGCAGGGAAGGATCAACGATTTCGGCGCCCTGCTTCACGAGGCCTGGCTGCAGAAGAAGAAGTTGGATGAGCACATCACGAGCCCTGAGATAGACACTCTTTATGAAACGGCGCGGGGCCACGGCGCCGTGGGAGGCAAGATTCTGGGCGCGGGCGGCGGCGGCTACTTGCTGTTGTACTGCGATTTCCGGAAGAAGCATATCGTTGCCCAGAAGCTCGAGGAATGCGGCGGCCAGGTAGTGGAGTTTGGCTTCGACTTCAATGGTCTGCAGACGTGGGTGGTCAGCCCGGCGTAGCGGCGCGCGGTCTCCATCGAGAACAGGGAGCGGTCGCGGAGATAATTCTTAGTTGAAGTTGCTCGTCATAACCGATTTCGTCCCATACCCGCCGTACAGCGGCGCCACGTGGCGTGTCTACGGACTCCTGAGCCACCTGTGCAAGCGGCACCAGGTGGTGCTGGTTGTGCCTATCAGGATGCCGACCGATCCTGAGGGCGTTGCACACCTCGAAGAGATCGGCATGACGGTCGTGGCTGTGAGCAGGCCGGAGGGCCGCCGCCTGGGAAAAGCCGTTTGGACCAGGTTGAGAGCGTTGTCCAGCCCGATCCCCATGCACTGGGTCCTGACGTGGGACGACACGATAGAACGGGCCATATCGGCGGCGATCGGCAAGCACGATCCGGATATCATTCAGGTGGAGCACCTCGGTATGTGCCGCTTCTACGATTCCTTCGCCGTCGGCAAGCCGCTTGTGCTGGATCAACACAACGTAGAACGCACGCTGGAATCTGATGTAGCTCGCTCGATGAGCTGTTCCGCAGCGGGGCTGCTGCGGAAGCGTGAGGCAAGGAAGGTGCCCGCTTTCGAGCGTGACATGATGTCGCGGATGGATCTTGTGCTTGCCGTCTCGGACCTGGATCGTGCCGAGCTCCAGCAGATGGCTCCCGGCACGAAGATGGTAACGATACCGAACGGCGTCGAGCTGGAGTTCTTTGCCGTGGCGGAGCCGGCAAGCTCAAAAACAGTGGTGTTCACCGGAACCCTGGACTACCAGCCGAATATCGAGGCCGCGCTGGACCTGGCTTCGGAGGTGCTGCCTCGTGTGCGCGCGGCTGTGCCCGATGTGAAGGCGAGGATCGTGGGGCGCCGGCCTGTTCAGGCGATCCGCGACCTGGCCGGCCCGGGCCTGGAGGTAGTGCCAGACGTTGAGGACATCAGAACCTACATTCAGGAAGCGGCCGTCGTTGCCGTTCCTCTGAAGTCGGGAAGTGGGACGCGCATCAAGATACTCGAAGGCATGGCGATGGGCAAAGCTGTAGTCTCGACGCGGAAGGGCGCGGAGGGTCTGGACGTGCGCGACGGGTACGATATATTGCTCAGAGACGATATGCCCGGTTTTGCCGACGCCGTCGCCGAGCTGCTCGGCTCGCCGGAAGAGCGGCAGAAGGTTGGCCGGAATGCCAGATCCACCGTTGAAGCGGGTTACGGTTACGAAGCGCTGGCCCTGAGATTGGAGGCGGCGCTCCTCGACTTGCTGCAGCGAAAATGAGACCTTACATCCTCACAATTGACCGTCGGGCCAACCGGCACATGGCCGGGCAGTTGGTGGACGCATTGGCCGCCCACTCAGAGCCTACGCTCGTCTGCCCGACGCCGAATGCCAAATACGTCCGGAGCGGCGCGCGGGTTATCGAGGTTGACTTCCCTGCGCACAAGTACCAGCCATCGTTCTTCTGGAAAATGGCAAGGTTGGTCGCCAGGCTCCGGCGCGAAAAGCCGGACGTCATACATTGCCTGGACGTGTACCCCGTCCTCACGTTATTCCAGCCGTTTATGCGATTCTGCCCCCTGATACAGGTCTGGCACGACGTCACCCCGCATCCAGGAGACAGGTGGAAATTCTTCAACACCAACCGGCGTATAAGTACCCGGCTGGCGGATGCTGTCGTGGTCCACGGAGAGAAGTTGAAGTCGGATTTTCTTGCTCTGATGCCCGATATCGCCGGCAAGGTGTACGCCGTCCACCACGGTACCACCATGCTGTTCACCCAGTGGCCTGACGAGCCGGAGAGCGTGCCGGAGGAGGACAACGTGCTCCTCTTCGGGCGCATACGCAAATACAAAGGTGTTGAGGTCTTCCTCAAGGCGGCGAAGCTGATACACGAGCAGATGCCGAACGTGACTTTCACGATAGCAGGGCAGGGGGACGTGACCGGGTACGCCGATCTGCTTGCTGAGACGCGGGACTACGTCGAACTGGACAACCGCATCGTCCCCGACGAGCTGGTCCCGAAGCTCTTCCGCCGTGCCAAAGTGATATCGCTGCCGTACATCGAGGGTTCGGCAAGCGGGGTTCTGGCCGTCGCTCATGGATTCGGAAAGCCCTCCGTTATCACTCCAGTTGGCAGCATAGGTGAGTATGTGGAGGATGGAGTGACCGACCTCGTAGTGCCGCCGGGCGACCACGCCGCGCTGGCTGAAGCCACGATGAGGCTCCTGAGAGGCGATGAGCTGAGAGCCAGGCTGAGCGCCGGCATTCGCGCAAAGGTGGAAAACGAGCTCAGCTACGACCGGGTTGCCATCCGCCTGCTCGAAATCTACGACGAACTGATCCAGCGCAGGAAGGCGCGGCGATGAACGACCTGGGCCTGGTTCTCGTCGGCGTCGGCCTGTTCCCCTACAATGTAGCCGGGGACAAGAACTTCTTCACCCGCCTCATACCATTGCTGGCGAAGGGCTGCCGCAGCATTGACGTGCTCTCCATCAACGACGGCTCAGGAAGTGAGCGGCAGGAGCTGGACGGCTGCCAGGTGACGTATCACAATACCAAGCGCGCGTTTCATCTGGGAGACCGCTCCCGCTACTGCTGCGGCCAGGGATCGCTCCTCGACTATCACCACAAGCACCAGCCCGCCCGGGAGATCGCCGAGATTCTCTTGACGACGCTCGTCCAGCTTCCCAAGCTCAGGCGCCTGGTCAGGAATGGACAGGTGGACGCCATTCATTTCATGGACAACATGGGGCCTTCCATGCCGCTTGTCAAGAGAGCCCTGCCCGGCCCTATGGTGACACATTCAGCCATGGCATACGCTCCCAGGGGCCGCTTTTACGACCGCTATCTGCAAATGTCCATGCGGGCGCTCGACAGGATAATCCCGTATTCCCAGGCTTATGCAACGAGGCTTCGGGATCTCGGGATAGCCCCCGGAAGGATAGAGGTCATTCGATGGGGAGTCGAGCCGAGAGAGGAAGAGCTCGGCGAGGCAGACAGGAGCCGGGTGCGCTCGGCTTACGGTGTGAGGCAGGATGCCCGGCTGCTCGTCTGGTCCGGCTTCATCCAGCAAATCGGCGAGGCCGACTTCAGGGCCGCGCTCGAGGTCGCCCGCAAGGTGACGGAGGCCAGGCCGAACTGCCGCTTTATCTTTGCCTTCAAGCCGAAGAGCTTCCGGCCGGAGTTCAAGGAGCTGGCGTCACCGGCCATCCGGGTCGAGACAAATGTCGAACGCTTCGCCGAACTGCTGGAGGCCGCCGACCTGTTCTATTCGCCTATTCTGAGACTGGATGCCATCGTCGCCCCGCCGCTCACGTGGCTTGAGGCCATGAGCTTGGGAACCCCCGTGATTACGACTGCCGCAGGCGGCGTTGACGAGGTAGTGAGGCCTGGCGAAACCGGGTTTGTGGCGCGTTCCCACCATGACCTTGCTGATGTGGTAACCCGGGCGGTGGATTGCACCGAGCTGGCCGAGATCAGCCAGAACTGCCGGCGATTCATCGCCGAGAACTGTGACATTCACGCTGTGGCCGAGAGGTATCTGACCCTGTGGCGTGAAGGTAGGAGCCGGCCTGCGCCATGAAGATACTGCTCTGCAACAAGTTCTACCGTCCGGTAGGCGGGCCTGAATGGGTCGTCTATGACCTGACCAGGAGGTTGGAAGAGGCGGGACACACGGTCATCATCTTCTCGATGGACCATCCGGACAACTGGGCGTCTGAGTATTCGAGCTACTTCATGCCCAACGTCGAATACTCTGAGGGCGCTCGCTACGGACTTCTTCGCAGGCTCGGGGAAGCCGGCCGGATCATCTACTCGCGGGAAGCCAGACGCCGGATCGAGCGGCTGATCCAGGAC
>Ga0315289_10006033_pt1 | contig 17832 bp, 17 predicted proteins | sample YL17G11_40_MG_FD_203452 | JGI IMG/M metagenome (GOLD analysis project Ga0315289, IMG submission 203452) | Sediment microbial communities from Yellowstone Lake, YNP, Wyoming, USA - YL17G11_40 | ecosystem: Environmental > Aquatic > Freshwater > Lake > Sediment | place: USA: Wyoming | collected... | reverse complement strand
GACGCCGACTGGACGATGGTACAGCGCGGCTGGCAGGCCCATGTGCTCGGCCGTGCCGCGCTGCAATTCCCTAGCCTCAGTGCAGCGCTAGCCCACTTTCGCCAAGATGAGCAGCTGACTGATCAAAACATCCCAGCCTTTGTCTTGACCGCCAACGGTAAACCGCTTGGCCCTATCGAAGATGGTGACAGTGTTATCTTCTTCAACTTTCGTGGCGACCGCGCCATCGAGATCACTCGGGCCTTTACCGAACGGGAGTTTAGTCACTTCGACCGCGAACGCTACCCAGCAGTGCAGTACGCAGGGATGATGCAGTACGACGGCGATCTGCACCTGCCGCCGCGTTTTCTTGTTAGTCCACCGCTCATCGACCAGCCGCTTAGTGTGTACCTGCTCAAGCACCACATTCGCCAGTTTGCCTGCAGCGAAACCCAGAAGTTCGGCCATGTGACTTACTTTTGGAATGGTAACCGCAGCGGTTACCTCGATAAGTCCATGGAGGAATACGTCGAAGTGCCATCTGATCCTGCCGCGGAGTTTGAGGCGAAGCCGCAAATGAAGGCCAAGGAAATCACCGACGTGGCGATCGACCGGATGCGCCGGCGCAGCTTTGGCTTTGGCCGTATCAATCTTGCCAACGGTGACATGGTCGGCCACACCGGTAGTCTCACAGCGACCATCAAAGCAGTCGAGGCCGTCGATCAGCAGCTGGTCAGGCTGATGGCGGCCGCCGATCAAACCGGCACGATTTTGGTAGTTACCGCCGATCATGGCAATGCCGACGAGATGTTTGATGCTAAGGAAAAGGACTTCCCTAATTGGCGTCCCGGAGCGCGCGAGGGTCAGCCTAAGGCCCGGACTGCGCACAGTCTAGCGGCGGTGCCATTGGCGATTTATGGCCCAGGCAGCGAGTGCTTTGAATTGGCTGAAATTTCACCCCGCAGCCTCGGCAACATCGCTAGCACCATCATCGAACTACTCGGTCTGCCGCCAAATAATATTTATTTACCTAGCTTGATCCGCCAAAAGGGTATTTGAAAGAAGGTTTTTGATCATGGCCAAGTTGCCTCCCGCCATTGTGCCTGAGGGCTCGCCCGATATCGCCGCTGCCGCGCGCGTGTTTGCCGAGTTTTGTACGACGATCGCCGCCCTGCGCAATCCAGACACTGGATGCCCCTGGGACTTGCAGCAAGACCATGCTTCGCTGCGCCGGTATATGCTTGAAGAAGCCTATGAAGCCGTCGAGGTGATGGTGGGAGGTCGGCCAGCCGAACTGTGCGAAGAACTCGGCGACGTCTTGTTGCAAGTCGTGCTCAACGCCCAGGTGGCGCTAGATGCTAAAACTTTCACACTGGTCGACGTCATCGCGGGAATCAATGCCAAGATGCGGCGGCGTCATCCCCATGTCTTTGCAAACACCGTCGGCCCGGTGGCGACGCCGGCCTCGGTGCAGCTGCAGTGGGAGCAGATCAAGGCTGCGGAGAAGGCTGCGGTTACTGATAAAGAACACTTGCTCAAAGAAGCGTCGGCTCCAAGCCCTTTGTTTGCCGCGGCACTGGGCAAACATCCTGCCACCGCGCAGGCCTTGAAGATTGGCAAGATCGCCGCCAAGGTGCGGTTTGATTGGGACAACCCTGCCGAGGTATGGAGCCAGGTGCGTTCGGAAGTCGAGGAACTCGCCGCAGAGCTGGACCATCCCACGCCAGACCGCGCCAAGATTGCCGAGGAGCTAGGTGATCTTTATTTTTCCCTCGCTCAGCTCAGTCGCCACTTAGATCTTGATCCGGAAATCGTGGCTCTGGATGCCAACCGCAAATTTCTTCGCCGCTTTGCCATGCTTGAGGCGTTGGCGGGCGAGCAGAAGGTCCTATTGACCTCGGCTACTCGCCTACAGCTAGAGGATCTGTGGCGACAAGTTAAGGCGCGCGAAAAGCAGTCTAGCCCAGCCCGCTAGTACTGAAAGCGACGGAGTTCGTCGAGTACGATAGTTAGGGACTCCGGTGGGGTATGCGGCAGTAAACCGTGCCCGACGTTAAAAATATGGCCGCGTGGTGCAGTAGCTCTTACCTCTTCAAGCAGCGTGCGAACCCTGTCGCGTAGCAGGGCCTCGGGCGCGATGAGCGTCTGCGGATCGAGGTTGCCCTGCAGGCTGACATTGAGTCCGACGCTTTGCAATGCGCGCTGTGCTGCGCTAATTCGGGTGCGCCAATCGACCGAAATGACGTCGACCTCTAGATCCTTCAGCTCGTACATCTTGTCGACCCCTTGGCCGGGGAAATAGATCACTGGCACGCCGGTTAAGGTGCGCACACTGCTGAGCACGCGCTTGGTCACGGCATAGACATGTTGTCTGTAGTCTGGTCCGGTTAGCTGGCCCGCCCATGTATCAAACAGCATCAGGATGTCGGCACCGCTACGCACCTGCATCTGTAGGTAATCGATGGTCACGTCACCGATGAGTTCCAGCAAGCCGCTTAGCGTGCTTGGGTCGGTAAATAAAAGCTTTTTAACTTCGGTGAAGGTCTTGCTGCCGGCGCCTTCGATCATGTAGCTGGCGACGGTGAATGGCGCTCCAGCAAAGCCGATCATCGTCTGGCTAGCCTGCAGCGAGGCCTTGGTCTTGGCGATGGCCTCACCGACGTAGCCGAGGTCTTTGCCGGCATCCGGCCGCTTAAGCGCCTTGAGGTCCGCCGCTGAGCGGACTGGGCGCGACAAGACCGGTCCCTCACCTTTATCAAAGCTCAGCGCTTGTCCCATGGCTACGCAGGGAATCAAAATATCTGAGAAGATAATCGCCGCGTCGAGGTCGAAGCGTCGTAGGGGCTGCAGCGTCACCTCCGCGGCGAGGTCTGGACTCTGGCACAAGGTGGTGAAATCCACCTTGGCGCGAATCGCCCGGTATTCGGGTAGGTAGCGTCCCGCCTGGCGCATGAACCATGCCGGATAGCGGCTAGGGCGGTGCCCTAGGGCGGCTGCAATGAGCGGTTTTTCTGGTGTTTGGCTCATGAAATCGACGTCTCCGTTTGAGGCAGGTAGAATCCTAGCATGAGACGAAAGGCGGCGATAGCACGGCTGTTCTTGCCTGGCGCAAGCAGGGCAAAACGGCTAGAATTGTTAGATCATTGTCATAGCCTGAGATGGCTTTTTTTAACTTGTAAGCCAGGAGCTTCGCGCCATGAGCCATGCGCCACTGACGACGCTGTCCAGCGATGAGCAGTTGTTTTTTAGCGAAGTCGAAAAATTCGCCCGGGCGGTCATTGGCCCAAGGGTCATGGCCATGGACGAGGCCGAACAGCTCGATCCCGAAGTGTTGGCGCAGATGTTCGAACTCGGCTTAATGGGTATCGAAGTTCCGGTCGAATTTGGCGGCGCTGGCGGCACTTTTATGATGGCGATCTTGGCTATCCAAGCCCTGGCTAGAGTCGACCCTTCAGTGTCGGTGATCTGCGATGTGCAGAATACCTTGGTCAATAATATTTTTGCCACCTATGCCACTCCGGCACAAAGGCAGCTCTATGCGCCGCGCTTGTGTGCCGGTGAGGTAGGTTCCTATTGCCTTACCGAGGCGAATAGTGGCTCTGATGCCTTTGCGCTGCAGGCCAGGGCCGTCGCAGATGGCGCCGATTATCTGCTTACGGGCAAAAAAGTCTTTATCACCAACGCCAAGGAGGCCAGCATTTTCCTGGTCTTTGCCAACGTCAATCCTGCACTGGGCTACAAGGGCATCACCTGCTTTATTGTCGAGCGCGGCATGCCTGGGTTTTCGCTCGGTAAGAAGGAGAAAAAGCTCGGCATTCGCGCCTCCAGCACCTGCGAAGTGATCCTTGAAAACGTGCGAGTGCCAAAGGGCAACGTCGTCGGGGAGGTCGGTAAGGGCTATAAGATTGCCATTGAGACCCTCAACGAAGGGCGCATCGGCATCGCCGCGCAGATGCTGGGCTTGGCCGAAGGTGCTCTGGCCGGCGCTCTGCAATACGCCAGCGAACGCGAGCAATTTGGTAAACCACTGCGTGATTTCCAAGGCATTCAGATGCAGCTGGCCGAGCTTGCTACCAAGGTCGAGGCATCCAAATTGATGGTTTATAATGCCGCGCGCCTTAAAGACGCCGGATTGCCATTTATCAAAGAGGCGGCGATGGCTAAGTTCCTGGTGTCACAATTTGCTGAAGAAGTGGCCTCGCGGGCGCTCGAGGTCTACGGCGGCTACGGCTTCATCAAGGAGTTTCCCGCCGAGAAGCTCTACCGTGATGCCAAGATCGGCAAGCTCTACGAGGGTACTTCGAATATGCAATTGACGACAATTTTTAAGCTGCTCGACATTAAAAAGGCTTAGTACGGGCCCTTAGGGCCCGTACTAAGCCATTAAGCGAGGGAGTGGTGATGAACAGAGTGGTCTTAAAAGTGTTGTTTGGCAGTGCAGTAGTCGCGACCTTGTGTGGCGCTTCTCCGGCACCAACAGCTTCGGCACCGCCGCAGTGGCGGCAGGATCTAGGCCCCGCCTTTGGCGCTACGGTTTGCGCCGGCGAGGTTGCTGGCAAACCATTTGCAGCTTGGGCTGCTCAGGCTTATGACGCTCAGATTGAGGGTCATGTGGTGGCCTCTCGTAGTGGGCATGCAGTGGCGCTTGACCAGCTTGGCACCAGGGCCCGTAGCCTTGCCGCCTTGCGCTATATGGCTGGCTATAGTTTTGGTTTGTGCGAGGGTGGGCAACGCGGCTGGATCGCGGTTGTTCCTGCGCCGAAGCCCTTAGTTCTAGGCCAGGAGCAGGTGGCGCTGCCTGTGCTGGAGTTGGAACGGTTGTGCTCATCATATCGTGTCGACTTCGCTGCCCGTGATGGTGGCGCAGCGGGTGGGCTCAGGTCGGTAGTGATTAACAGCGGGATAGTGAGCGTCAAGGGCATGGGCGATGGTGTCCTGAGCCTTAGCTGCCAACCCCGCACGCCGCGATGGCAAGGTCCGGTGCTGTGGTATTTGGCGCCCGTAGGCCAGGGTCCTGAGATGGCGCCGCCGGATGCCGAGTCATTCGCGGTCTCCAGTGCTGCATCAGCATTAGTGCCTTGGCTGCAGCGCTTGCGTGCAAAGCAGGGACTTGTACCGCTGGCTTCTAGCGATCAGCTCAGCGAGGCTGCGGCAAATCTGGTGGCCGACGCCAGCCTAGTCCACAATCGCCAGCTCCTGCAAAGGGCTGCAGCCGCAGCCAAGGTCAACGACATCCTGCTGCTTGGTGAGGACCGAGTTAGGGCCCATGACGTCGCCAGCATGGCCTGGTTGCTGTGGAACTCTCCGCGTCACCGCCAACTTCTGTTAAACAACGATGCTAATGTGATTGGCTTGGCATCGCGGGCCATCGATGACGATCAGCTAGCTGTGATTGTTGTCGGCAAGGGTCAGGCTTTGAATACCTCGGTAGGCACTTCGGTAAAGGCAGGCGAGTCTAAGATCGCCAAATAAGGGGGAGTAGGGCGAGCAGGAGGCCGACGCCAATATTCCACGCCAGTGTCGGTGTGAAATAACTGTAGCCCATGAGCAAGCCTCCGGTAATCACCAACGGCATTTTCGTTTGCTTTTTTCCGTAAGAAAAGTAGACGAAGCCGAGTGCTGAAAAGACCAGGGCGGCAATGATATTTGGTGCGTCAAAATCCACGGCTTAGGGTCCTTATTCGGTCAACTGGCAGTCGATGTAGACTTTTTTAGGTTTAAAATCCAAATAGACGACTACTGCGCTATGCTTTTCGCCGGGATTATTTTCCCCTACCGAGTCGTGGCGGATGAGGATTTCTTGGTCCTTCTCAAAAACCGCAAAGTTGCCGGTCGCCTTAAAGTAGACTAGTGCCCGCGTCAAATAAGGCCGGCGCCCGGCAAAATTCTGTTGCTTACCGGTAAAGTGTGCGGCTTCAGCTGGGCTTAGCTCAATCAGCGCCGTGTCGCTCAGTTTGCCGACTGCCTCCTCCTCGTGCAACACGGAGAGGACAAATTTCTGGTCGAGCTCCTTAGCTTGCAACCAATTGTCGGACGCGAAGTTGAACCATGGTTCGCGCTTTTTTGATTCTTCATTGACGTCTTTATAGAGTGCGTCGTTGTGCTCATAGCACTGGCGCAGCTCGGCGCCTTGTAGGTCGGTAGGGTTGCAAAATGCCGGCGTCTTGTCATCCTTGTCGGCCGGGTCGGGGTCGTCGATATTGAGTTCAGAAACCGGTTTGACCTGATCAGACGGCGTTGTAGTACCGCCGTTGTGGGTACATCCACCCAAAATAACTAGGTAACAGCATGCTAGAGTATAAAGCAGACGTGACTGAATCGACATAGAATCTCCTCGGTATCACGGCGGCATTGGCGAGCGTGATACATAGCCTTCTTGTTTTAAGTATGCCCGGTCCGTCAATACAGCGCTAGAGTCTGGTCGTAGGCCTTGGCCCAAGCCAGGATGCCGCCATCTAGGGTGCGCGCCTGCTTGAGGCCTATCTGTCTCATCATCTTTACGGCCTGGCGGCTACGCGGTCCCGTCTTGCAATGGACGATCAAGGGCCGATCAGTGGGCAACTGCGCTAAGCGAGGCGCTAGTTCATCAAGCGGTATCAATAAGCTGCCCTCGATGTGGCAGATAGCATACTCCGCTGCACTGCGTACATCGACGAGGAGGTGCGGCAAGCCGTTGGCACGCATCTTGTGCAACTCATCCAAACTCAGCTCAGAGTCTGACTCAGTAAAGGAGTCTAAATCCTGCGGCTGCATCGCACAGGCAGTGTGGCTAGCACCTAAGCTGCGTATGTTTGCGGCTGGACCGCAGGCCGGGCAGTCGGCGTCGCGCTGGAGGCTAAATTCGCTGACGTTCATCGTCAGTGCATCCAGAGTCAAGAGGCGGCCGAGCAGTGTGGTGCCGACTCCGAGTAGCACTTTGAGGGCTTCGGTTGCTTGAATAGCACCGATCTGGCCAGGTAAAACTCCGAGCACTCCGCCCTCAGCACAGCTTGGTACCTGGCCCGCAGCCGGCGGGTATGGGAAAAGGCAGCGGTAGCAGGGTCCATATGGTGGATAGAACACTGAGGCCTGGCCGGCAAAGCGCAGGATTGAACCGTAGATGTAAGGCTTACCCTGCTGCACGCAGGTATCGTTGAGGAGGTAACGCGTGCTAAAATTGTCCGTGCCATCGAGCACCAAGTCGTAGTCCGCAACGATGCTCTCGGCATTGGTAGCGTCGATCGTCGTGCGATGCTGCATGATGACGGTAGCGCTATTGAGCTGACCGAGTCTAGCGGCTGTGGTCGTCACCTTATCAGCGCCCACATCTGCCTCAGCGTAGAGGATCTGCCGCTGTAGATTGCTAACCTCAATCTGGTCGCAGTCGGCTAGACCCAGGGTGCCAACTCCTGCAGCCGACAGGTACAGGCTGGCCGGAGCACCTAATCCGCCCAAGCCTACCACCAGTACCCGCGAGGCCTTAAGCCGCAATTGCCCGACCAGGCCGACCTCCGGTAGCAGCAGGTGGCGGCTGTAGCGAGTTCTTTCAGCCGCAGTGAGCGTCATCTTCTCGGCGCGCGCAGCGATGGAGGCGGTGATGGGGTACAATATAAACCAGCGTCAAGCATAAGCCGTTAAATTTAGCGGCCGCAGCCATGGCGGGCTTCGGCCTGAGGAGCGCAGACTAGCCCGAAGCGGGCTGGCGTGCTATCTAGTTCCTGGCGCTCTTGCGCTGGCGACTATCTAACTTCATCTGCGCTCGTTCACCAAGAGGTAAGGCGTGGCCCGCGTCATTGACCCCGGCGACATTGCTAAGGACTTTCGTAAGCAGGTGGCCCAGCAGGTGGCGAAGCTAACCGTCCCCTTGAAATTGGTCGGGTTTCTCTCGGCTGATAACGCTCCATCACAAACCTACGCCAACTATACCAAGGCCGGGTGCGATGATGTGGGGATTCAATACGAGTTACGCCAGGTCAACAAATTGGCACTAGCGGCCGCCATAGATGAGGCCAACGCCGATCCGGCCGTGCACGGCATCATGGTCTACTACCCGATTTTTGCTACCGATCAAGATGCCTACATCAAGGACCTGGTCGATCATCGCAAGGATATTGAGGGGCTCAATTCCTATTGGGTGCGGATGCTTTATCATAACCAGCGCTATGTTGATGCGGCCAAGTCGAAGCAGGCATTGCTGCCCTGCACGCCGCTCGCAGTCATCAAATTGCTCGAAGCTGCAGGGGCCTTAAGGCGCAGCAAAGCGGGCCACGGCGTGCCGCTGCAAGGGCAAACCGTGGTGATTTTTAACCGCAGCGAGGTGGTCGGTAGGCCGCTAGCGAGTATGCTCGCCAACGACGGCGCTAACGTCTATTCATTTGATATCGACGGACCGCAGCTGTTTCGCAGCGGCCAGGTCAGCGAGTTCAAGATCACGCGTGCTGAGGCGCTGAGCCAGGCGGATATCGTTATAACCGGCGTGCCCAGCCGCGAGTTTCCGCTGGTGCATTGTGCCGAGATACGCCCAGGTGCAGTGTGCTTAAACTTCTCAACTCTGCGTAACTTCGTTCCCGAAATCGGCGATGTGGCCGGCGTGTTTATCCCGCGTGTAGGGCCGATGACGGTTGCCATGGCCCTGCGCAACACCCTTCGCTTGTTTGAGAACTATCATGCCTAACACCCTAGGTTCGTTGTCGTTGGATGCCTATCTCGAGCAGCTGGCCAGCGCCGCACCTGCCCCCGGCGGTGGCGCAGTGGTGGCCTTACTAGGGGCTCAAGCCTGCGCCTTATTAGCCATGACACTGCGTCTGACCGGAGCTGCTGCCAAAGGCCTGCAAAGCGGCCAGCATGCTCTTTTGCTCAAACATGTAGATGATAAACGCGCGGTATTTCTGCAGCTGGCAGCAGCCGATGCACAGGCATTTACCGCAGTTATGGCGGCCTATAAGTTACCCAAAGCTGATGACGCAGCGAACCAGCTCCGCAGCGAGGCCGTGCAGGCCGCGTTTAAACAGGCGACCCAGGTGCCGCTGCTGGTGATGGCCGAAATGGCAGCACTATTGGACACCGCTGAAGCCGTGACGGCGATCGCCAAGGCCTCTGTGGCCAGCGACACTGGCATCGCCCTGCAGTTGCTCGCCGCAGGACTGCAGGCTTCTCGCTACAACCTGTGGATCAATCTGACCTACTTGACCGATCCCGTTTTTAAGGCAGAGGTCAAGAGGACTGCGCGGCGGCACCTAGCTGGAGTCAAAGAGCGGCGTCGTGCTCTGCACCAGCGCTTGAAGGCCCTGATACGGGCTTAAAGCCACCGCCGATGGCGGTGCTGGCTTGTTGGACGGACAAGATGAGATTGGCATCGCCATCGTAGCGACCACCGTAAGCGTCACCGCAAAAAGCGAGGGTTGGAGAATTGAACGCCTTCCGGTCGAGGCGCTCTAGGTAGCGTCGGTCGCTGTGCACCGGTGATTGCGCCCAAGCCACCGGCAGTAATGCCACGTGGCCGCTTTCACTGACCGTGTCAGGAAATAGTATCTGGAGCTTCTTGCGGGCTCTTTTTAGGGCCTTGACGGCCTTAATGACCGCCGGTGCTTGCAGCGACAGCTCGTAGTCGATGGTGGCTTGAAAGCACAGCTCGCGTTCGCCGCTGCGTATGATCTGCACCCGTTCAGCGGGGACGAGGGTGACGTCTGGTAAGTCGTGGGTGACGTCTTCGGCAAAAAGCAGCCGTTCAGTCAATACGACCATGCTGACTGGCTTGGTTTTGCTTGCTACCTGCAGGAGATGGGTGGGCCACAGCGAGCGTTTTAACCACTGCGCCGCCTGCCAGGGCGATTGGGCAACCACTAAGGCGCGGGCCTGATAGGTGCCCTTTTCCGCAGTGATAGTCCAGAGTCCGGCGCAGAAATCAGCGTGCAGTAGGCGATTGCTCGTCTCAATATGTACGGGATTATGAAAGGTCGGCTGGGCGAGCAGAATGTCCATCATCTGCGTCCAACTGCCACTGTGTAGTTGGCTGGAATGAAACGCCGAACGTTCGGCCAATGCCGCAGTCGCTGCGCCCCAAACATCGGGAATGCCGACCGCGCTGGCGAAATGTTCGAGGACGATTGCCGCCGGCACTTTGCGGGGTTGCTTCCAATAGTGGGAGAAAGCGTGCGAGCGGCTAGTCACGACATCCCCCTGCTCTTCGCTCTGGTCCTCGGCCTCACCGCGGTTGTGGGCTGCCGCGGCAGGTGTAACGCCGTGAGCCGCGCTGGCCCCTTGCCGTATGATCTCCTCGACTTCACCCCATTGGCGTGATGCGGTGAGACCGCCGAGCAGGCGCGCGCCTTTGGCCTTAAACCATTCCCCGATGCTTTGCTGCACGAGGCGGCCACTAGCTAGGATACCGAGGCTTTTTTGCCGCTCAAGCGGCAGGGCGGCAAGGTCATCGGCATTCGCCCCGAGGTCTTTGAGGGCCTGCTGCCACACGCCAAATAGATCGTCAGAGCCGGCGCTTAACCCATAGCCATGGACCTGGTCGTCGGGCGAGCTAGTCCGCATGCGCCCGCCAAGGGTGCGGCCTTGCTCCAACAAGGCGATAGAAAGTCCTGGATGAGCCGCAGCCAGTCGGGCGGCGGTTAAGATGCCAGCAGTGCCGCCACCGGCAATCAGGACGTCATAAATGACTCCTGCAGCGGCAGCCGCTGGCAGGTCGGGAGCAGTGGTAGATGTAGCAGACGTCGCATCCATATTAGGCCTCGTTTCATCGTACCTAAAAATCCCACAGCTGCACAGTCTACGTCCAGCGGTGAATGCGCTAAGGCAGTGCGGAAGTATGAGTCGTATTAGTAGGGGGAGGAATAGAAATAGGAGTTGCCCGCAGCCATTCGCGCTTGCCGGCCAGAAGAGCCGGGATTTTTTGCCACTGCCAGCCACCTGCAGCCAAGGCCCGCCGCACTGGACCGGCAACGCTGTAGGTCATCAGCACGCAGCCTGGAGCGGCGCAGTCCCGCATGCGGCTGAACCATACGTCTGACCACAGCGGCGGGTTCTTTTCGGGCGAGAACGGGTCTTGCCAAATATGGCTGTAGCCCGTGGCCTCTGGTGCTGGCTGCAGGGCCGCCGCCGCGTTGCCGACGATGATCCGCCAGGTGGCGCTAGTTTTGTTGTTGGGATGGGTGATGTTCGCGCAGTAAATCCCGGGGCCATCAGGCCGCAGACTTAAACAAAAATCGATTTGGTGTGCCGGCCAGTTCGTCTGCCATGGAGCGACTCCAGAAGCCAGCGCTACGACCAAATCTAAATTGATTTCAAGGCTGTTGATCGTCAGCGGGCCGGGACCACTGGCGGCATGCCAGGCGCTTAATGTGGCTATTGCATTCAAACCCAGGCCGAGACCGACATCGAGCACGGAAATGGCTGCGGCGCCGCGCTCCCAGAGCGCAGCCAGCCCACTCGATACGACATATAGCAGGCGCGCCTCGGCCATGGCTCCCGCTTGGCTGTGATAGCATTCTCCGTGTTCGGGATGGCATAGGGTGAGGCTACCATCGGCGGTGCTGACGACCTCGCCAAGGTGCGTTGAAGGGGCTTGTGCGTTACTGCTTTTCAATGGATCCTATTGCGGCGCCCGGCGCCAGGCGCCCGGCGCCAGGCGCAGTGCGTTGTAGCGGAGGCATAAGGGGAGTAGAGCATGTCGTTAGATCATTCGCACCATGTAGAAAAGCACTTCACCGCAGGTGCCATTGTCCGTGATCTGGTCATCGGCATGTCGGACGGGTTGACGGTACCATTTGCACTAGCTGCCGGCCTTGCCTCTGCAGCTCAGAGCAACCAAGTGGTGGTGACCGCCGGATTCGCCGAAATCGCCGCTGGCGCCATTGCCATGGGCCTCGGAGGGTACCTGGCTGGGCGTGGGGATGTCGAGCATTATGCCCAAGAAAAGCGCCGCGAGGAGCGCGAAATTCGCGAGATACCTGAGGAGGAGGAGCTTGAAGTCATAGCGATTTTCGAGGCCTACGGCATCACCCCAGACGAATCCAAGGTCGTCATTAGCGGCCTAAAGCGCCGGCCTGATTTATGGCGAGACTTTATGATGCGTTTTGAACTGGGCCTGGAAGAGCCGGATCCAAAGCGGGCAGTAACTAGCGCATTGGCCATCGGCGGATCGTATATACTAGGTGGTTTTTTTCCTCTGATGCCTTATTTGCTGCTGCAAGGCGCGAATGATGCGCTGCTGGCGTCGGTCGTCGTGACCTTGCTCGCGCTCTTGGGTTTTGGCTACGTTAAAGGTCACTTGACTGGGACTGGCGCCTGGTCGACTGCGTTGAAAACCGCAGTGGTCGGCGGATTAGCCGCAAGCGCAGCCTTTATCATCGCAAAAATTGTGTCTTGAGTGCTAGGCGCTTGACGGCCATCCTGCCCGCTGTTAGAAGAGGTGCCTGAGCATTTGAGATCGGGGTGTAGCGCAGTTGGTAGCGCGCGTGGTTTGGGACCATGAGGTCGCAAGTTCGAATCTTGTCACCCCGACCAATTTTCAGATGTCCTCTGCGTGGGGAAATTCAGAACGGTTAGTAAGTTTAAGTAAGTTAAGGGATTGAAAGCACGGAGGCTGCTCTAAGGTCCCCTTACCGATATTTCCCGAGATTTCGGGAAATATCAGCTTTTCCCTGCCACGATCCTGCCAATCGGGTTTTGAAAATTTCCACTAGCCGATCGTCGTTCCTGCCCTGGTGCGAATTTTGCGCGCAGCTGGCGGGGCAAGAAGGCACCAAGCTGCTTCATGACTTGAGGTGTGGTCTCTCATTGCGAAATAGTTGACCGCTGAGATCGCGGAGCTATTGGAAAGCCAGCCCGGATCGCGATGGCGCTGCTCCGCGAAGAGGAATCACCACCACCGACCGACAACGACAGATAGCGTACTTACGCTGCTTCAAAAATCCCGTCGCCAGTCGCGCCCGCAAACCCTTGGGGCGCAGCCTTGGTACTTTGATAAATCAGCATTATTTAGACACTGGCTTATTTAACGCGCTCGGCCGGCGGTCGCCGCGACTGACGGCGAGCAACCAAGCGGCATCACCGCAGGAGCCGACACGGTCGGCGCGGCCGTGCAGTAGTCAATGTCTGCTCACGCGGTGTACAGCAACTGGGCTATCGGGATTGGGGGAAGTGACATGAGTCGGGACTTGGCCTCACAGTATCGCCAGCAGGGGGTACCTATAAAAATCCACAAATCATCTTGATTCCTGAGTCTTAGCCAAGGACCTTCAGAGGAGGGGCGCGCTTTGCGCGGCGAGGTTTTGCATGCAGCGCGGCGATCGAGTTCAGCTAACCGCCGAATCGCTGCTGGTGATGAAAAAGTTGTGCGAAGGTAGAAAATTGACTACTAAACCAGGAGCTCGGCGAAAGCTCATCGTCTTGCACTATTTGATTTGCTGCAGTTGGTAGGTGGCCTCCCTCATTCGCGCTAGAACTACAGCGATCCGATCCCTTGCAAGGTTATCAGGTCTAATGAATGCCGCTGTTGAATCAAGAAATTCATGGTCATTGAGCAGGAGCTGCAGCTCTTCATACAAGTAAGACCGAAGTGGTTCACCTGTTGATGTCAGCTCTTTGATAAGACCATCTCTCCCATCAAAGAGCGTAACGATATCTTCAAGGTCACGGCTGTATATATACTCCCCTGCCCTTTTACCTCTCCCCTTAAAAGCCTCGAACTTTGCGGCGACAAAGAACGGTGCCCACAGGATCTTGATTTTACTCTCTGGGCTGATCACGACCTCAACAAAATTCTTGATACCTTCGGCATACCAACGATTTGAAAACGACAAAATAGACGCCTCGGTCGGCATAACATCGACCTTGACCCCAGCATAGAGAAAGCGACATATCGGTGCGCCGCGCGACGTATCGTGCTCGAAGCCACGACTGCGTAGACTTTCTTCGATCTTAGCAAACTCCGAACGAGAGGTAACCTCGATGATCAAATCAACATCCTCGCTACCACGCACGTCACGGATCTTCTCTGGAATATCGTCGACGTAAAACCCGAGGGTGGCATCCCCTACAAAGACAAAATCGCTAAGTAGATGGCCCAGACCACGAACGACTGTGCGTATGCTCTCGAGGCTGATTTCCCAGTCATATTTCAAAAAATTGCTCCCTCAATGTAAACATCACACCGCAGAAAGAAGCCGATGTCGAATAAGGTCTCTTGCAACCGCCAAATCACGCGCTCGACCGATCCTCATTGCATCAATTGCTGCTAGGAGTTCGTAAAGCTTGGGATCCCGCATAGCCGCTCCGGGTGCTTTTTCATGCAAGGGCTCAACCGCAACTCCATCGACTGCGCTATCCAAACCAAATGGATGATTTGAACGAGGCCTAATCGGCCATACTGGCGGTTCAAATACACCTGATGCTAAGCAGGCAAAGGCACCCCGATGCCCCCAAGCCGTCGGCATACCACGCGTTCTTGGGCCAAGACTCCCTGGCACTAAAAAGCGGACCGCATGAACGACTATCTCAACAAGGGCGGCTTTATTAACGTGCTTGTCTTCATATTTATAAAGACCACACTCATCCGCCCTCTTAAGCGACGAATAGACTTGAGATTGCACCATTCCCAACTCACCAGCCAAGTCTTCTTGACGCCAGAGCCGGTCTCCCCACACAGAGAGCTTGAGCAAGACCAGCACATCCTGAGGTTTTAAGTACAAGGCAATCACCTCCTGCCACTTGCCCGGAATGGGTTCATAGCCTTATCGGTATTCTAAATCTAAATATTAGATAAATAAATAAAATCATTTATGTACAACAGATAATATAGCTATAACATATCGATTTAATTCCCAAATCGAAGAGCAAAAATCAGCCGGGCACCAGCCAGCGGCAGCAACGGCCGAGAGCCAACGGACTAATGGTCTGACCGACTCCCTACAAATTGCCGCCAACAACCTCCGGAGGCCGTCGCGGCAGAGCCCAGGTATCGGCTCAAAATGAGCCGATACTAGACTGTCGGCTCAAAATAGGCCGACTGAAGTTACCCGTCAAAAATGGACACGAGATCGCGCGATTAACGTGGCCAGAGGTAACGCTTTGACGGTGCCCTAGGATTAATCAGTGACTGCATCGCCGGTAGTGGTCTGGTCGACTTTGTCGGCGTTCTCTTCAGAGTTAAAAGCGTTGGGGAAATAAAAGGAATAGACTCTCCTCTCTTCTTCGCATAGCTCCCGAGTGCGCCATTGCTGGAAAAGGCCGTCGCGTAACTCTACCCATGGCGTATCGCCCGACTTTACCAGACCTATGCAGAAGCGAAGGTACTGCAGGTCATCATGCCAGTGCCGCAGCGGCGTTTGAGCCGACTTGATGGTAGCAGCTTGGAGCCGCACGCGCAGCAGGTGCTCCTTTATGCTGGTCAGCTCCCGCTCGACATCGCGTACCGTTTCATCAATATCGTCCTCAGTTAGCATGTCCATAATATTGAAAGAATCTTTTATCTTGCCGATCTTCTCCGCGGCATCAGGTAACCCAACCATCTCGCGCATTTGCTTGATGAGCGAGACGCCGATGTCTGCTCCCACCGCCCAATCCAAGTGGCTAATCATTGAACTAACTTCGGGCGCATGTAGCCCGCCAGATATTGATGTGTCGATCAACGGCACCAAGGCGTCAAAAATGCTGCCAGGGTTGATAGTGCTTCTGGTCCAGCAGGCCACCTGGAGCTCCTTTAGAGACTGCCCGCAGATGTCTTCAAGTTTGCGAGATATTTTATTAAACTGGAGAATTTGTTGATCTATCGTCTGCATCTCGCGAAGTAAGCGTTGGCCGTCAAAGGTCTTCTCGGTAATACCGAGCACACCCTCGGACTCGTTGAGTCCTTGCTGGAGTACAGTCAGGTCCGCAAGAGATGGGCCAATGTTGCGTCGGGCCGATTCTATAAGGTTCGTATATAAAGCGAGGGTACTTGAGAACGCATGGCCAAGGTTGAACCAAAAAAAAGCTTCATCGGCATTCTGTACGCACCAAGTGTTTAAAAAAATCGGTGGTGCAGCGTCGCGACCCTGGAAGTAACGAGGACAAACGTACTCCGCAATACCGAGCACCTGCCTGCCTGGCGCGACCGTTATGATTGCGCCTTGGTCTATCGCAAGTTTTTCCAAAAGCTGGACACTTACTCTATGGAGAGCAAGTGGGTTCTTAGGGTTGGCGGGGTCAAAGGTCTCAATCTCTGCGTCGACGATACTCAGCTCCCCAGAGCTACCCAGGATTAAACGGAAATTACGGTAGAAATGCTGAGGGACTCCGATTAATCGGATGGCCGCGCCAAAACCCAGGAGGTATTTATGGAATTTGACGATGCCGGCCCAGGAGGCCGACACGATGCCGCTGAGGTCGAGGGTCATTTGGGGGCTGCGCATGTCTTCCAGCAGCTCCACGGCAGTGTCTTCTACCAATGCGCCGAAGATTCGAGTCACTCCTTCTACTTTGTGGAGGCGAAACCGCATATCGATGCTAGCGTTGTCGTCGCTATCGATGTTAAAAATTAATTGTTTAGCTGCATCAGACAAAACGGCCCACCTACGTCCGAGATCAATTTAGCAGGGAAAGTAATCCGAGCTGCTTGATCCTTATCGACAAGTCGGCCTGAATCTTTAGGACGGGGGTAAATTTTCGCGATGCCTGCTTAACCACCAAATAGATTTGGGTATTAACCTGGCGGTACCAGTCGCAGCTCAACCGAATTGCGACTCTATCATAACGCAAGGGGGGTGAATAAATGGTAATGAGAATCAATTTCATTGAAAGAGGCGGCCCGGGCTGATATAGTTCTCGCCGAGTGGAAGCAAACCAGAAAAGGACGCCATATGCGTAATCCCTGCTTTAAGACTTTAGTCCTCGGCTTTGGCCTGTGCATGACTTCGCAGCCGGCTTTCCCTGGCCCAGCGCAGGAGCTGGCCGTGGTCGATGTCGTTTTTGCTGATCAAGAGTTAGCCAAATGTGTGCAGAAGTACAGTGCGGAGCAAGGCTATCGCACCGTCGCCGAGGTCAAAGAGATCCCCTGTTTTAATCTTGGCATTCACTCGCTTGCTGGCCTTGAACTGTTCAGCGAAGCGCTGGTTATCGATGTGTCGGTTAACGACATCAGCGATTTCAGCCCTCTCTATGAACTAGGTGCTGGGCTAGGCTACCTGGACATTCACGGTAATCATATCGCCTGTAGTATTCTTCCACTGTTGTCGCGGTACCTACCGCATGCATTTTTGGTCGGGTTAGATCCGCGCACCTGTGAGCTAGATCGGCCAGCGCCAGCGCCGACTTCACCAGCGCCACCAGCGCCACCAGCGCCACCAGCGCCACCAGCGCCACCAGCGCCACCAGCGCCACCAGCGCCACCAGCGCCACCAGTCGACCCTCTGCCTGCCCCAGGCTTTGCGGAGGTGCTCGAGATAGTCAGCAGTCATTGTGGATCCTGCCACATGAATGGCAGGCATAAAGGCGGGGTCAGGCTGGATAGCGAAGAGGACATGCTTGGCAATCGCAGTAGAGTGCTTGGGTCAATTCGGCGGGGGCGGATGCCACCACGAGGGTATGGTTTTGCAAGTAGCCTCGAGGGGCAGAAGCTGATGACCTACCTAGGTTCGCTGACGACGCGGACTCCAGGTGGAGAGTCGCCTAATGGCGATTGCCGCGGGGGACACGGCCATGAAGAGGACTTCGGTGATCACCGTCACGGTTGCCATGAAGGCGATGATGACCTCCTGGCATTGTGAACCTTAGGGCCAGTCAGGAAATATCTTGCATATTTGGGCACCAGCTTAGCTCGACTTTTGCCATTTTGAGGGGCGCGAAAAGCTCGCCGGCCATAGGGCCATTACGCCGAGATAGCTTCGC
>Ga0315289_10006032_pt1 | contig 17832 bp, 15 predicted proteins | sample YL17G11_40_MG_FD_203452 | JGI IMG/M metagenome (GOLD analysis project Ga0315289, IMG submission 203452) | Sediment microbial communities from Yellowstone Lake, YNP, Wyoming, USA - YL17G11_40 | ecosystem: Environmental > Aquatic > Freshwater > Lake > Sediment | place: USA: Wyoming | collected... | reverse complement strand
ACCGAATCCCCCTCGGCTGACAGGCCCGCGATCTTCTTTGCGCCCTCCTTCTCGAGGGATTCCAGGTTCTTGAGGAAATCCTTCAGTTCATCGGCCTGCGCCCTGCCCGGAGAGATCTGGGGGGAGAACTGCGGTTCAACGGTCCTTTCGGCCCCGCCCTCTGCGCCCGGCCCCCCCGGCCGGGGTTCTTTGTGATCGATGCCTAGGAGCCCGAGGCGTTTCATCATGGCATCGAGCTCCTGTTTCTTCTCGGGTTCTTGTGACGTCATCATTACCCCCCAATCTCGATGACCGATTCAGCGTACCGGTCATTGAAGTCGACCATGAAGGTGTAGATCTCCTGGGCACGGTCCACTGCCATGCAGTCGTACGTCCCGTTCAGGAGCTTGAAACAGACCTTCCCATCCGTGGTTGTGATATCGCTCGCAATGATCTGCCGGCCCTTCTTGATGGATACCCTGATGCCCTGCTGGGGAATCCCCTCCTTTGCGAGGGTGAGGCAGAGGATACCGGGGCTCCGGTGTATGCCCCCGAAGGAGGGCAGGTCATCATCAAGGCGTTTCCTCACGTGGCTCTTATCAAAGATCCTGCACCTTGATGAGAGGGCGTTGACAATGGACTGGCTCACATCGAAGAGCTCAAAGGTCTCCTGGCCGGTGAGGAGGATCGCAGCCTTGTCCCCGAAGAGGGTCCCCTTGCTGTCATTGAAGATGACCCCTTCCGGGTTTCCGGCCTCAAAGACGATGTAAAATTTCCGGTCATTCTCATCATGGACCCCGATGCCATTCGTGGCATGGGAGCCCGTGTACGCCATGAGCTCAGGATAGCTGTAGCTCGCAACATAAGCTGAAGTGGAGAGCACTTCATCGATGATCTGGATTATTTCCCCCGTACCAACATCCACTCCCGGTTCATTGTGCCTTGCCGTGAAAGGATCCGAAGACGACTTCAGGTCCCGTGGTCGGTATAAGTATATTTCATCTTTAAGATATTATTAAATGTTATGTTTTTAACAATCTGGAATTAAAAGATAAATATGGAAAAAAACATTGTTTAATCTCTTTGGGAGGGTGTTTCTCCCCGGTCAGCGGGTAGCGCCGCCGAAGAGCGTCCGTGCCAGCCGGTCCACGAACCCTTCCTGGACCTTGACCGGCTCTTCCTTGTATTCAGAGCCCGCGAGGTCTGCTGCGATCCTCCGGAATGCCCGGGAAGCCCCGGATGTCGGGTACTTGATGACCACCGGTGTCTTGTAGGCAGCTGCCCTCCGGACATTCGCATCCTCAGGGATCATATCGATGACCCGCACGCCCAGGACATCCTCGACGCTGTGCCTCCTGAGCTCGGTGTTCTCCATCCCTGCCCGGTTGAGGATAGCCCCGTAGACCTTCCCCCCGACCATCTCGGTGAGGATCTTGGTCTTCAGGGCATCGGCCATGGAGGAGAGCTCCGGGTTCACGACGAGGATCACCTCGTCGGCGATCGCAAGGGCCACCACCCCGTCCTTGCTGATCCCTGCAGGGGCATCGATGAGGAGAAAGTCGCTCCGGCCGATGAGGTCCCTCATGACGTCCTTCATCTTCTCGGGATCCGCGTTCTGGAACCCCTGGAGGGAGATCCCGCTCGGCACTACCTTGAGGCCGTTCGGGCCCTCGTAGATGGCATCATCCACGCTCGCTTTCCCGGCAAGTACCTCGTGGAGGGTCACCGGGACGCTCTCGAGACCAAGGACAAGCCCGAGGTTGGCCATACCGATATCGGCATCCAGGATGAAGGTCTCTTTCCCGAGCTGGGCGAGGGATGTACCCAGGTTCACGGTGACCGTTGTTTTTCCTGTTCCACCTTTACCAGAAGCAATCGTGTACGCTCTGAACATTCAACACCCTCTCATGACGAGATCCCTATAAATCTCATGGTTAATTTTTCTCTATTCAAATACTTATCCGTTGCTGTCATCGCAATCACCCTGTACCACTCTTTTCTCCCCCTTCACCCTCATTTCCTTTGTCTGATTTGGGACGGTTCACCGCAAGGTGCCCCAGGTTCAGCTCCGAGAGGAGGTCTGCTGCGTCGGTCTTGAAGCTGTCCCTCATGGACTTGAGGTGATCGAGACCCTTCCTGTCCAGCCGCTCGGCCTGTCCGGGGGCGGCCTTAACCCCAGGCACCTTCTCCTTCCTTGCAGCCGGCGCGGGATGGACCTTCTCCTCCACCCTCCGGGTCTGGACCGCTACCACCTTCACCGGTCTACCCGGCCCCCCGCCAATGTTCACCGGACGGATGACAGTCGCGCTTGCACGTACATCGGTTCCCCGGGGGAATCCAGGATGAGGGGGAGGTTCAACGAGGAAGGGTTCGTTCATCTTCCTCATTGCTGCCAGCTGGTCTCTATCTGAAGGGGCGATAACGACATCCACCGCAGGGTCGCCGATGGAGCGGATGCTCACCAAGGCGTCTTTCCCCCGGATCCCGCGGTATTCTGCAAGCATGTACTTCCCTTCCTCGAGGACCAGCAGCGCATTCGCCCCTGCGATGGGCATCGCACAGTAGCCGGTGAACCGCCTCTTCTCGAGCTCGGAGAGAAGTGTCCTGAGGGGGATCCCCTTCATGACCTCCTGTTGTTCCGAGGGAGGAATCTTCATCAATCTGTATCCACCTGCATGCTCCTGATGGCAACCCGGATGAGGCCGAGGTTGGCGTCAGACTCGGTGAAGATGCAGACGTTCAGATCCCCGTGGGGGGCGATGACGAGCTTCCCCTTTCCGGTCTCGAGGATGATCTGGTTGAGCGGGCCGATATCGATCTCCCGTGCGATCTTCTTCCCTGCCCGGAAGAGATCCTCGGCGTTTGCTGCAACCTGCTCGAAGTCCGCCCGGCCGGCCGACTGGACCGCAAACCCCTCGAAGAAGGTGGAGACGGCGATCACCCCCGGCTGCTTCAGGATCTTCTGGATCATCCTCTCGTCGAGGAGGGGGGGCTCCCTCAGGGGCTTCTCGGGTTTCTTCGGGACGCGGGTGATCTCGACCTTCTTCCTCTGGGGCCGAGGTACCCTGATCTCGACCTCTTCTGGCGGGGCGGCGGGTTCCCCCTTCTCCTCGGGGACCGCGGGCTCGACCGTGATCTCGGAGATCAGTTCCCTGGGGGGCTCCTCGACAGGCGGTTTCACCAGGCCGGAGCGCCTGAGGAGGGAGGCGATCTTTGCCTTGCGGTCGGGTTCGGCTGGGCGGGGGGCTTCCGGTGCTTCGGGTGCCTTCGGCCCGGCCTTCACCTCGGTCACCATCGCTGCATCCTCCGGAGCCTTCTCCTTCTCCGGGACCGGGATCTCCCGCCTCCCGGAAGGAGCCTGGGCTTCAGCCGCCCGGGGTTTCACCCCGAGCCTGGCGAACAGCCCCTTCTCCGGCGGGGGTGATTCCACCGGCTCCTCAAGGACCTCGAGGCGCTGGATGAAGGCCTTCAGTTCATCGATATCGCTCTTGCCCTTTGTATCGGCAGGCGGGGCGGGTGCCCGGACCGGGACTGTTGCAGGAGTCTCGGGCGCCATGGGAGGGGCGGATGGGGCTTCGGCAGCACCCCCGGTCCCTGTCCCCCCGCCCTCCGCCCCTGCCTGGAGTTCCTCGCGGATGGACGTGATGTCGAGGCGCTTGATCCTCTTCATCATCTGCCCCAGGTCAACCCTGACACGGCCCTCCGGCGCCTGGCCCCCCGGGACTTTCGGCCCCGCTTCCCCGGGACCGGCCGGCTCAACAGGCGGCTTCTCTCCGATGGCAGCCGGGGGTCTCTGGACCTGGGAGACGGCAAGTTCGGCAGCCTTTGCCTTCCATTCCGGTTCAGGAACCCCTGCCTTTGAGGTAATATCTTCTGCCTTCACCTCGGCCGGGGCCGGTCCTCTCTCGATCTTCCCCGATTCCCTGAGGCGCTTGATGATAGCCGAGAGCTCGGTCTCCTGGGGCGGGCTCACGGCAGCTTCCTTCTTCTCCGGGGACGGGGCCACCTTATCCCCCTGGACGGGGAAAAGAGGTTCAGGCACCCCCGGTTCCTCTCTCTCCACCTCTTGCTCCACCGTCGGTGTTCTCACCCCGGCCTTCGGGGCTTCCCTGGCAGGTTCCTGCTTCTCCCCGATCTTCGGGGCGGCAAACCTCTTCATCATCGCCGAGAGGAGGGTCTCCTCCTCCCGAGGCTTCGTCTCCCTGGCCTGGGATGGTACGACGGCAGCTGCACCCTTCTCCTCGGTAAGGAGGAGCCCCCGGTTGTCGCAGATGATCATGGCCTCCCTGAACTGCTCCTCGTCGTACCTGAGTATCTCGAACTCCGCGAGCTGCTCCTTCTCGAGGAGTTCAAGGGATGACTTTCCCCTGTGGAGGACCCCCTCCTGGGTCAGGTAGGCTGCAACGGGCTTTCCCATATCCACGAGGATGCCGCCCTTTCCCGACGGGGTGGTGACCTTCACCGCCCCAACGAAGTTCCGGAGCTTCGGCGTCACATCCCGGAGGGATCCCCTGATCTTCCCCGTCGGTATCGGTGTCGTGGTCATAGGTTAGAGTGCTGCGATAATCCGTTCCTTGTTCTTCTTCAGCTCGTACCTGATGCGCCCGATATTTCCCGTATTGTCACTGACGATAGCGATCAGCTCGTCCTTGGAGAGGGGGGAGAGGAGGATGGGACCCTTCTCCAGTTCCACGAGCATCTGGTTGAGCTCGCCCTTGCCGAGCTCGTTTCCCATCGCCTCGGCAGTGCCCATGCCGGTGGATGCCATGGCACCGAGTGCGTCCGTGTCGACCTTTCCCGAGACCGCGCTCTCGATGACCATCCCGTCCCTCCCAACCACTACAGCGGCGAATACACCATCCAGCTTCAGGAATTCGGCCAGGATCTGATTCAGCATAAGAGATCATCCCCTTTTTATAGCCTTAATCCTTCTCCTCACCGGACCACTCACCGGCCCGAACAAACCCGAACCGCACGGGCATTCTCCCGATTGCATGGGTGGCGCAGGAGATACAGGGATCGTACGCCCTGATGACCATTTCGATCCTGTTCGCCGCCGACTCGGGGAGGGTGCCGTCCTTCACGAGGGGGCGTGCCACCGCCTCGACGCTCCGGTCGATGGCATAGTTGTTCTGGCAGGTCGCCACGAGGAGGTTGCACCTCTCGATGAAGCCCTTCTCGTTCACCGTGTAGTCATGGATGAGGGTCCCCCGCGGGGCCTCGATGATCCCGACCCCCCTCCTCGCCTTCACCCCTGTCACCGGTTCGCGGATATTCGATCCCGTGATGGCGGGATCCTGGAGGAGTTCGACGACCTTCTCGCAGCTCGCCAGGAACTCGACGTAGCGTGCCAGGTTGTAGGCAAGGGGAGCCTGCACCATCTCCCCGAATTTCCCCCTGTACTCCTTGAGAGCGGCATCTGCAAGGGGCGTGCCCATGGATGCACAGATATTGAGCCGTGCGAGGGGACCGACCCGGTAGAAGGTGCCGTTTTTGAGCCTTGTGAACTTCAGGTAGGACCAGTCCTCGGAGAACTCCTCGATATGCTGGATGTAGTCGGCACCCGTGAACGTCCCGAGGGGGCTCCTGTCATTCCCGATAATCTCGACGATACCCTCGTAGGGGGAGTACTTCTTGTCCTTGGTCATCGCGAGGAAGCCAGTCTCCACCATGCCAAGGGAGAGATCGGTCCCGTCCATCATGGTCCGGGCAACATCCCACCCCTCCTGGGCGATAGCGAGGCCGCCTTTTGCCATGGTGAGCAGGTTCCCGCGGGCGGTCTCGTCCAGGGCCCGGGACATCCCGCCTGGAACAGCATTAGACGGGTGGATGGGCTTCCCGCCCACCGCCTCGGTGATCCGCTGCCCGAGTTTCCTGACCTCGATTGCCTTCTTCACGAGGGCAGGGGCTTTCTTCGCGAGGCCGAATACCGAGCGATCCGCCGCCGGGGCATCGTGACCCACGAGGAAGTCAGGCGCCGCGAGCATGAAGAAATGGAGCGCATGGGAGTGGATGTACTGGGCATGGTTCAGGAGCTCGCGGAGCTTCTTCCCTGTCTCGGTGGGCTGGACGCCGAAGATGGCATCCACGGCCTTCACCGAGGCCAGGTGGTGAGAGGTCGGGCAGATCCCGCATATCCGGGGCGTGATCCGGGGCGCTTCCTCCACCGCGGCCCCGATGAGGAACTTCTCGAACCCCCGGAGTTCCATCACATTGAAGTGGGCCCTCTCGACCTGGTTCTCTCTATTCAGGGTGATCCGCACCTGGGCATGCCCCTCGAGCCGGGTCACCGGGGTGATCCGGATCTCTGTCATACGTTTCTCTCCTTGATGAGATCGCGGATCTTGGAGATCCCCTTGTCCTCCATGATGAGGGAGCCGATGGTGAAGGGGTAGAAGGTATGGGCGATGTCGTAGATCTCCTTCTCTATCTCTGCCTCGGGCTTGTCGGTGAGATCCGCTATCCGCCGGATCATCATATTATAGATGTCACGGCACGGCTCCCTGAGGATGTCGAGGGAAGGCCCGTTGCACCCGTGGCAGGGGACATTGCTGTGCGGGCAGGATGCACCGCAGCGGCCGAAGGTGACCGCACCCAGGCAGAGGTATCCCTGGCCGAGCAGGCAGTGCTCCCTGTCCGGGATCCCCTCGTGCCTGCGCTTGAGCTGCCACTTCTCGTGGGCACCCATGACCCGGTCGCACTCGGAGCAGACCGACTTCTTGGAGAGGGAGAGGGGCTCACCGGCGACGAGTGCCGGGAGGATCTTCTTGAGGTACATCTCCTTGGGAGGGCAGCCGGTAATGTAATAGTCAACCTTTGCGAGATCCCCCACGGCGAAGGCCCGGTACAGGAACGGGGGAACATCCTTCGGGATGACCCCGTCCGGTTTTACGGTCTCGACGCCCCGGAAGACGTAGTTGAAGAGGTCCTCGCGGTTGAAGAGCATGGAGAGGCCGGATATGCCGCCATAGCAGGCACAGGTCCCGAGGGCGACCACGGTCTTTGCCCTCTTCCGGATCTTTTTCAGCCGCTCCTGGTTCTCCTCGTTCCTCACCGCCCCCGTGACAAAGGCGATGTCGATCCCTTCGGGAGGCTCCTTCACGTCCATGATGACAGGGGCATAGACGATCTCGGCCTTCCCAACGATATCGAGGAGTGCCTCGTGGAGGTCAAGGATCGCGATGGTACAGCCGGAGCAGCTCGCCAGTTCCTCGATGGCAATCTTCATGTCTCCCCCTCACTGGATGATGAGCTTCTTTAAGCAGGCATTCGGGCCCGTGTGGACGATCTCGAGCTTCGCCTTCTTCCCCGTGATCTCCTCGATGGCCCCCACGACATAGCCGTAGAGGGTCTGGCAGAGGGGGCCACCCTGGGCCTGGCCGTTCCTCCGGAGGGTCTGGCGGACGATGCAGTCATGGAAGACGAGGTAGATGAAGGTCGAGCCGTTCTCCTGGATGATGTAGGACGTCTTGTCCGCCGGCTTCCAGATCTCGAAGGTGAACTGCCCGCGGAGGATGTCGGAGAGCTCCTTCAGCGCCTCCTCGATGTTCTCCATCTTCTCGAAGTACTTCGCGACCTCGTGGCCGTACTTCCTCCCTGCACGGTAGGTGACGGCATTCGCGCCCCTCCCTGCCACCTCCTCGAGGGACCGGATGATGAGGCCGTTTAACTTCATGAGGCCGTGGAGGGTGTCCTCCAGCTCCTCGGGGGGGGGGACGCAGGTGAGGGGCACGTCCTCGGACCGGTAGACCTTGTCCGTCGAGAAGGCACCTTTCATGTCCTGGATGGTCCCATCGGACATTCAGATCACCCTGTTCAGGGTCATTAAATCACCCTGTTCAGGGTGTTTAAAACCCCTGTTCAGGGTCATTAAATCACCCTGTTCAACATCTCGCAGACCCGGATGTCGATGTAGTGTCTCCGGGAGGGGTAGACCCCCTTGTGCTCAAGGGCCTGTGCCGGGCAGATCTCGTGGCAGGAGAGGCAGCCCATGCAGTTCTCGGCATGGACCGGAACCGAGAGGCTCTCCCTGAGCTCATAGACATGCATCGGGCAGTCCTTCACGCAGAGACCGCAGCCGTTGCACGCGTTGTCGTCAACCCTGATCTCGATCACAGAACCGTACCTTCTGCTAATCACCCAAATTTCTACCTGCAAAGTTAAATACTTATATTGTCCAAAGTATGCGCGAAAACGGGAACCGCCAGGCATAAGAACCCGGGCAGGAAAATATCAGACAATCCATGATCCTTCCGCTTGTTATCGCTTCCATTGCCGTCCTTGCCACCCTGGCCTATGCAGCGGCCCTGGACGTACGGGAACGATCTGTGCCTGTCCACACCTGGTACCCGCTCTATCTCGTCGGGTCCATCGCAGTTCTCTGGTACCTCATAACAGCCCCTTCAGGCTGGGGGACCGTTGCGGGGTATGCCACCCTCATCGTCACCATTATCTATGGCATCGAGCTTGAGGTTGAGGGAGGGAAGATATCCGGAAAGGTACTCTCGCTTGCCCTTGGAGCGACCATTCTCCAGGGACTTGCATGGGGTTTCCTGTGGAAAAATCTCGGGTTTGCTGCCATCGCAGGATTTATCGTGCTCGTTGGCGCACTCTGGACGGGGCTCGAGATCGAGAGGAAGGCCAGCCTTGACGAGGGGAGCCTCTCCCCGGCCTCGCGGTGGTTCCGGGTCTGGCACATCCCCCTTATCATTGCCCTCCAGGGTGCGGCCTGGGCCGGCCTCTTCCTCGCAGGAAAGGGAGGTATGGGAGATCTCCTCCTCGTCCTTGTTGCCCTCTACTCCGAGCTCTTCCTCGTCTTTGCAGGGATCAACCTCTTCGGGGGAGCGGATGCAATCGCCCTCGTGGCCATCGCTCTCTTCGTGCCGGTTTTTCCCATAGAGCCCATCCTGGGGTATCCCCCCATCCAGTTCCTTCCCTTCTCGGCCCTCACAAATGCGGTCATCCTGAACCTGGTGACTCCCATCGGTATTGCTATCATGAACGCAGTGAAGGGGAACAGGGCGCCTTTCCCGTACACTTTCTTCGGTTTCCCGGTGAGAGGGGATTCCATCGAGAACACCTTCGGCTTCGTCATGGAGGATTTTGGAGATGAGGGGGGTGAGCTGAAGAGGAGGTTCATACCCATAGGGTCTGCACTCAGGCGGATGGTGGAGGGGAAGGGGCGGATCTATACCAAGCACCTGAAGGAACAACCGGAGCGGTACAGGAAGGAACTCGCCCTCTATCGCAGGGCCGGGATGGTATGGATCTCCTACGGGGTCCCCTTTATCCTCCCCATCCTGGCAGGATTCGCCACCGCTCTCTTTGGCGGGGACATCCTTTTTTCGGTCATGAGACTCATTGCAGGGAGGTAGAAGGAAGGATATGACAGACCCGAAGTTTATCAATGACCTTATCCCGGTGGTTGTGGTCGACGCGAGGACCCGCGAGGTGCTCATGGTGGCGCATGCCGACCGGGAAGCCCTCGAGCTCACAAAGAAGACAGGGTTCGCCCACTACTACAGCCGGTCAAGGAAACGGATCTGGAAGAAGGGCGAGGAGAGCGGCCACCTCCAGCGGGTCGTCCGGATCCTCGTGGACTGCGATGAAGACACCCTCCTCTATGAGGTCGAGCAGACAGGTGTCGCCTGCCACACCGGCCACAGGTCATGCTTCTACCGGACCCTCGACGGGGAGGAGATCACGCCCCGGGTCCTTGACCCCGAAAAGATCTACGAAAAACGGGATCACCGAGGGTAAATGAATTGCTACCCTTGAGAGAGCGGGCCATGGAATGGCGACTTGCCATGGAGAAAGTGGAAGGTGTTCGTGTCAGACTAATGTTAAAAGTATATAAACTTTTCTAATTAATTCAAACCAATATTCTCTTAAAACCTGAATTTCCATAAGCTGATTAACCAGATCCAAGATGATTTATAAGCCGGGCCAAATTTTCTATTAAATTATACTAATTAGCATATCTTAAACATTTTGCTATTGTTAAGTTTAAATAGTTATCTTCATTATATAAAGGTTTGTAAATACCGTATTTCAGGGTTGAGTGGAATGAAACTTCGTACATACCCGTTTCGCCATGAGCGAACACGCCCGAGGAGGTCCTCCGTGACCCTCCTCCAGATTGCGGTTGTCCTTCTTGTCGTAGGTCTCTTCCCTCTGGGGAGTATGGCCGTGAACGATTCGCCGGTGGCTGACAGTCAGTCGGTCACCACGGATGAGGATACCGCCAGGGACATCACTCTCACAGCAACCGATGTAAACGGAGATGCCCTGACCTATGCAGTGGTAATCAACCCGGCCCATGGTTCGCTGACCGGTGTTGCTCCCGCTCTCACTTATACGCCGGATGCCAATTACAATGGTGCCGACTTCTTCACCTTCCAGGTGAGCGATGGATCCCTTGAGTCCCCACCGGCAACCGTCTCCATCACCGTGAATGCCGTGAACGATGCACCTGTCGTTGTTTCATTAAGGAGCAGGGTGATGAAAAGGAAGAACATCGCCGCCGTTACGGCCCCGGTCAGATCCATGAGCACCAGTATGACGGCCACCGTTATGGAAAACGACGTGAATGCTCCACCAGAACTTTCTCCTATAGGGGATCTGACAGTGGAGGAAGGATGGGGGCTCGATTTTGGAATATATGCCTATGATCCGAATGGCGACATCATCACCTACACAGCAAGTCCCCTGCCGGATAATGCGATCCTTGACCCCGTGTCGGGAGAGTTCATCTGGTGGCCCACCTATGATCAAGCCGGGACATATCAGGTGACTTTCACCGCGTCCGACGGATCCCTCACCGATGAAGAGGCCATCACCATTACCGTAACCGACGTGAATCCTCCGCCAGAACTTTTACCCATTGGGGATTTGACTGTAGAGGAAGGGTCCGGGCTCGATTTTGCCATATGGGCTTATGATCCTGATGGCGATACTATCACCTACTCAGCAAGTCCCCTGCCAGACGGGGCAACCTTTGACCCCGCTTTGGGATATTTCCTCTGGTGGCCTACCTATGATCAAGCCGGAATCTACCCGTTGACTTTCACCGCCTCAGACGAATCCCTTGCCGATGAAGAGGCCATCACTATTACCGTGACTGACGTGAATCCCCCGCCAGAACTTATGCCCATTGGAGATCAGGTCGTGGAGGAAGGATCCTGGCTCGATTTTGGCATATGGGCCTATGATCCGAATGGCGATACCATCACCTACTCAGCAGGTCCCCTGCCGGAAGGTGCAACCTTTGACTCCGTATCGGGAGAGTTCTTCTGGGGTCCTACGACTGGTCAGGCCGGAATATATCCGGTTACCTGCATCGCCTCAGACGGATCCAATACCGATGAAGAGACCATCACCATTACGGTGAAGGCCAATCCGATTCTAGGGACATTCATTGCTGGTGGCGGATACCTTATAATGTCTCATTCCGCTGGCCAGTATGCAGGAACTTCTGACACGAAGAATTTCTTCGGATTCATGGTGAAATACAACAAGAAGGGAAAGCCCCAGCTGAGCCGCATAAATATCATCTTCCGGAGCAATGGCCATGTGTACAGGATCAGGAGCACAACCATCGACTCACTATCAGTTGATCCGAAAGCAGGAACTGCCATCATCACCAGCAGGGCAAATTTCCAGGATATTACGAAACCGCGGAAACCGATCTCCATTGATAGGAATGCCGCACTCCAGCTGACCATGACAGATAAGGGGAAGCCGGGCTCAAATGATTCCATAGGAATCACTGTCAGCAATAAGGCCGGCGGGCTCTTGTTCGCCAGCAAATGGGACGGCACAAAGACCGTCGAGCAGCTGCTTGGTGGTGGGAACCTGATTGTCCACTAATCTCCGGTCAACTCAGAGGTGATCCGAAGGGAAGTTCCCCCCATTTCCTTTCCTTCTCTCTCTTCTTTTCTTCATCAGAGCCGGATTGGAGGCAGTTTTCCCGAACCTGTAGGCAGTGCGGGAGAAGCACGGGTGCGGACTATAGCAGTGATTCCAAAAAGGAATGATGCCGATCAATTCCACGAATAGTCTGAAAATCGGTTTATCGTGATTTCCCTTCTCCCGCTATGCGGAAATGCATAACAAAAAATCAATGACCCTGTGCATGCAAACATCTTCCTGAATAATATATCAATGCGCTATTTGGAGGCGTGAGTTTTTATGAAGATAGTCCCGGATACGAGCGCCGTGATCGACGGGCGCATCACCCAGATGATAAAGACGGGTGAATATAAGGATGCGATTGTCATCATCCCCGAGGCAGTCGTTGCCGAGCTCGAGGCCCAGGCGAACCAGGGAAGGGAGATAGGTTTCTCCGGCCTCACCGAGCTCCAGGACCTCTCCAGGATGGCGAAAGAGGGAACCCTCCAGCTTAAGTTCGTGGGCGAACGCCCGAGCCTCGATCAGGTGAAGCTTGCAAGCGGCGGAGAGATCGATGCCCTGATCCGGAAGGTTGCCATCGAACATGAGGCCCAGTTCATTACGAGCGATGTCGTCCAGGCAGAGGTGGCCAGGGCCAAGGGCCTCGATGTTATGTACCTGAAACCCCAGATCGGGGACTTCGCCCCCCTCGCGATCGACCAGTTCTTTGACGAGAACACCATGGCGGTCTATCTGAAGGAGCGGATGCCCCCCATGGCAAAAAAGGGGTCCCTGAAGGAGGTCCGGCTCGTCACCATCCGCGATGCCCCCCTCTCCGAGTACGAGCTCAAGGCAATGGCCCAGGAGATCCTTGAGCGGGCAAAGCGGGATCCCGACGGGTTCATCGAGCTGGAGAAGAGGGGGGTCACGGTGATCCAGATCGGGTCGCTCAGAATCGCCATCGCGAGGAGGCCCTTCTCCGACGGGATGGAGATCTCCGCTGTCCGCCCCGTGGGCAAGGTCACCCTCGAGAACTACGAGAAGGCCGCCCTCATCAAGAAAAGGGTCATCGCGGACCGGCGGGGGCTCCTCATCGCCGGGCCTCCCGGGTCAGGGAAGACCACCCTCGCCCAGTCCATTGCAACCTTCCTCTCTGACCATGGCCTCGTCGTGAAGACGATGGAGGCCCCGCGGGACCTCCAGGTCCCTGACCATATCACCCAGTACACCTCCCTCGAGGGCTCGATGCAGTCCACGGGCGACGTGCTCATGCTGGTGAGGCCGGACTTCATCATCTTCGACGAGCTCCGGAAGAACGAGGACTTCACGACCTTTGCTGACATGAGGCTCGCCGGCGTCGGCATGATCGGCGTCGTGCATGCCCTCGAGGTACAGGATGCCCTCCAGCGGTTCCTGGAGCGGGTCAACTTCGGGGTCCTCATCCAGGTGGTAAACACCATCTTCTTTGTGACGGACGGGGAGGTCTCGCGGGTCTACGAGCTCCAGTTCGGGATCCAGGTACCCTCAGGGATGACCGGGGATCTCCACCAGACGCCGATCATCTTTGTCAGGAACCAGGAGACCGGCGCCATCGAGTTCGAGGTATTCAGGCACGAGGGCGAGACCATTGTCATGCCGGTGAAGCGGGAGGAGGAGCCGAAGCCTGCGGCCCCTGCGGGTGCCCGGGGCGAGGAGAGGCTCTCGCGGACGCTCCTGGAGAAGGAGGTCCAGCGGGAGATCGGCAGATACACCGCCGGTTACGTGGATGTCCACATGATCAGCGACAACAAGGCGGTGGTGTACATCGAGGATAAGGACGTCCCGGCGGCCATCGGGAAGGGCGGGAAGAACGTCTCGGGGATCGTGAACAAGCTCTCTGTCGGCATCGATATCAGGCCCAGGAGCGAGCTGGAGAAGCCGGTCTCCGAGGAAGAGGTGCAGCTGGAAGGCGGGTTCCGGATTCGCACCGACAGGAAACAGCTCTCCATCGTCGCCACCGAGCATCGCGGGAAGATCGTGGACCTCTTTGCAGGCAAGGAGTACCTCTTCACGGCAACCGTTGGGGAGGACGGCGAGATCCGCCTGGCCCGGAACAGCACCATCGCCCAGGAGATGATGCGCCGGCTGAACAACAAGGAGAGTATCCGGGTCAAGCCGGTCTAGGCGGAACGGGAGGCGGATCGTGGCAGACAGCGTCGATCTCCATGAACTCGAGGAGAAGTACCGGGACCGCTGGTCGGCCGAGTTCCAGGCAGACCCCTCGGGGAAGGAGAAGTACTACTTAAACGTGGCCTTCCCCTACCCGAGCGGGGCGATGCACGTCGGGCACGGGCGGACCTACACGGTGCCCGATATCGTTGCCAGGTTCTGGAGGATGCGGGGAAGGCAGGTCCTCTTCCCCATGGGCTTCCATGTCACGGGAACACCGGTCATCGGGATATCGAAGCGGATCGCCCGGAAGGACGAGAAGACCGTCTGGCTTTACCGCGACCTCTACGGGGTTCCGCAGGAAGTCCTCGACACCTTCACCGACCCCATGGTGATCGTCCGCTATTTTGCGGGCGAATACGAGCGGATCATGCGGAGCCTTGGCCTCTCCATCGACTGGCGCAGGAGGTTCATCACGGTGGACCCCCAGTACAGCAAATTCATCGAGTGGCAGTACAGGCACCTCCATGCCCTGGGCTACGTGGTGAAAGGGGTCCATCCCGTGAAGTTCTGCCCCCAGTGCGACAACCCTGTCGGGGACCATGACCTCCTGGAAGGGGACAAGGCCGAGATCATCAGGTTCGTTCTCGTCATGTTCCGGTTCGGCGACGCCTTCATCCCCACCGCGACGCTCCGGCCCGAGACTGTCTACGGCGTGACGAACCTCTGGGTGAACCCGAATGTCACCTACGTGAAGGCCGTGGTCGACGGGGAGGCCTGGATCATCTCGCGTGAGGCTGCCGAGAAGCTGAAGCTCCAGGACCACACGGTCACGATCGGGGACGAGATCTTGGGAAAGGATCTCGTGGGCAAGAATGCCTCCCACCCGCTCTCGGGCGAGATACCCATCCTCCCGGCCGACTTTGTCGACCCGGAGATGGCAAGTGGCATGGTCATGTCGGTCCCCGCCCATGCCCCGTATGACTACATCGCCCTCCGTGACCTCCAGGAGAAGGGGTTGTACACCGGGATCCGGCCGAAGAGCCTCCTCACCCTGGAGGGCGCCAGTGAGTTCCCGGCGAAGGATGCCGTGGAACGGGCGGGTATCCGCGACCAGAAGGACCCGAAGCTCGAGTCCATCACCCAGGAGATCTACAGCGCCGAGTTCGCCCGGGGGAAGATGCATGACCGGTTCGGTGGCAGGAGAGTCCGCGAGGCGAGGGACGATATCACGGAGAGGATGCTTGCCGAGTTCGGCTCTGCCATCCTGTACGACTTCGATACCCGCCCCGTGGTCTGCCGCTGCGGCGGGCGGGTCCTGGTCAGGATCCTCCACGACCAGTGGTTCCTCGCCTACAGCGACCCGGCCTGGAAGGCGGAGGTCCATGACCAGCTCGGGAAGATGGCCCTCGTCCCGCATGAGACCCGGGCCGAGTTCGAGCGGACGGTGGACTGGCTGAAGGACTGGGCCTGCACACGGCGGGTCGGGCTGGGGACGAAGCTCCCCTGGGACCGGAACTGGATCGTAGAGCCCCTCTCGGACTCCACCATCTACATGGCGTACTACACGATCGCCCATCACATGAAGAAGCTCCCCGCCGAGAAACTCACTCCCGAGGTCTTTGACTATATCCTCCTCGGGAAGGGCACCCCGTCCACCCTGCCCTTGGAGGTTCTCGAACCCATCAGGCGGGAGCTGCTCTACTGGTACCCGTACGACTTCAGGTTCTCGGCAAAGGACCTCATCTCCAACCACCTCACCTTCCAGCTCTTCCACCACAGGGCCCTCCTCCCGCCCGAGCTGCAGCCGAAGGGCATGGTGGTCTTTGGCATGGGGCTCCTCTCGGGGGCGAAGATGTCCTCGTCCAAGGGGAACGTGGTCCTCCTCGAGGACGCGATCGAGGAGTTCGGGGCGGACACGGTCCGCATGTTCCTCACGGGAAGCGCCGAGCCGTGGCAGGACTTCGACTGGAGAAACGAGCTCGTCTTCTCGGTGAAGAAGCAGATAGACCGGTTCTGGGCCGCGGTCCGGGAGAATGCGGCCGCGCGGGGTGCAGCCGGGGGAGCCCTCGACACCTGGCTCGAGAGCAGGCTCCAGGGACGGGTCGCCCGCACAACCCGCGCCCTTGAGCTCTTCCAGACCCGCCAGGCCCTCCAGGAGTGCTTCTATGGCATGGAGGCGGACCTGCGATGGTACCGCCGGAGAATGGGGGAGAAGTCCGACCCAGGGCCTGCCGCAAGAGCCCTTGCCTCGGCCTGGGTCCGGCTCCTCGCCCCCTTCATCCCCTACACGTGTGAAGCACTCTGGGAAGGCCTGGGGGAGACGGGGCCCATCGCCTTCGCCACATGGCCGGAGGCTGACCAGGGTAAGATCCGGCCGGATGCGGAACTCGCCGAGGAACTCCTCGCCCGGACCGCGGAGGACATCGAGTCCATCACAAAGATCCTTCCCGTCACCCCTAAGGAGATCCAGATCCTCGTTGCACCCGAATGGAAGAGATCCATCTTCGTGACCATTGCCGGGTCTCCCGAGAAGAGGGAGGTGGTAAGGGAGATCATGAAGGACGAGGGGATGCGGCGCAGGGGGAAGGAGGCAGCGGATGCCGTGAACCAGATCACCTCTCTTATCCACCGCCTGCCGCCCGACCATATTGAAGGGCTCCTCTCCCATCAGGTTGACGAGAAGGCGGTCTTCGGGGCCGCACGGGACTTCTTCGAGAGGGAGTTCCACGTTGCTGTAAAGGTTCTTCCGGCGGATGGGTCCCGCCACCCGAAGGCACGGCTCGCCCTGCCCTACAAGCCGGCGATCGTGATCGAATAACGGAAGATGAGAGACAGGAGCTACCAGGAGGGACTATCGCAATTCAGGGGGTGGCATAGCGGCGGGGGCGAAGCCCCCGAGAGCGTCCACGAATGATCATTCTTTTTGAGAGACGAAATTGCAGGAAAGATTGAGTGTTCATCTTTCTATTGGGCTCTTGGGGGACTACCGCCCCCGCCGCGGGCACCCCCCGCCGTGTACGGGGGGCATGTGAAAGGCAGTTTTCGTGTAGATCAAATGTCTGGGGGATGGGCTTATCCTCACGCGGGGGACGCCGAAGCGGCGGGGGTGAGCGGAGCGAATCCCCCAGGAGCGTCCGGGTTCGGCCATATCCAAGATGAATCATCAGCCCCTCCGTAGATCACGAGAACATGTTCTGTTGGGCTCTTGGGGGACTACCGCCCCCGCCGCGGGCATCCCCCGCCGTGTACTGGGGCATGCGAATTCTTCGGAGTTATTTCTCTTCCACCGCCTTCTTCGCCCGCTTCACCCGTTCCTTCGAGCTGAACCCTGTCACCCGGTCCAGGAAGGTCCGGAACCTGCGGTTCGTATCAAGGATGGTCGCCTCGTCTGCATCCTTCCGTGAGATGGTATTGACCCTCACCGTCTTTCCGCTCTCGCCAATACTGACCTCCATCCGTGAGAGCGCCCCATAAGAGATAGCATAGGTGGCCCCTTGCTTCTCCGGCCGAACACCAAAGCCCTCGGTGAACGCCTTCTCCACCTCCCCTCCAAGATCCTTTGTATGGCCCCGCTTGACCTGGAACTCCTGCATAATATTTTTAAGTCGGTTCCACTATGTTAAGATGCTGTGATGCTTATGGATGAGATTCGTATCATATCCAAACCTCTGGGCGATAACACTAAAACCGTGCTCATCGGGTTCCCCGGGAGCGGCCTCGTGGGGTCCATCGCGCTCCAGTACATGGTGGACCGGCTCGAGTTCCCCCAGATCGGCTCGGTGACGAGCAAGTACTTCCCGCCCCTCGCCATGA
>Ga0315289_10006031_pt1 | contig 17834 bp, 11 predicted proteins | sample YL17G11_40_MG_FD_203452 | JGI IMG/M metagenome (GOLD analysis project Ga0315289, IMG submission 203452) | Sediment microbial communities from Yellowstone Lake, YNP, Wyoming, USA - YL17G11_40 | ecosystem: Environmental > Aquatic > Freshwater > Lake > Sediment | place: USA: Wyoming | collected... | reverse complement strand
TTATGAACTTCCCAATCTATCCGACGGATGACGACCTTGGCAAGCGTTTTCCCCTGTCCGGGCCAAAAAAACCACCCGCTCTTCCCAGGCGAACACGACCGTAGCGGAACCGCGGCAAATTCCCATTTCGCTCGTGGGAAATGAAGGATTTTGGCCCCACCGCTCCACGAGCCGCGGTTTCAACTCCGTGCTTTCTGCTCCAGGAAGGCTTGCAGAATCTCCGCGGCGGCCAGCGCATCGAGCCGCTCCAGCTTCTTATCCTTGCTCAGACCGATTTCCGCCAGCTTCTGTTCGGCCGCGAAACTGCTGAGACGCTCATCCTGGAAGTAGACAGGGACCGAGATGTGCGATTGGAGTTCTTTCGCGAACGCCCGAACCTTTCTGGCTTGGGGCCCCTCAGAGTCATCCATGTTCAGCGGCAGCCCCAGGACAATCGCCTCGATATTTTCGGACGCCACGACGCGGCCGATCCGCGGGACCAGATCCTTCTGGCCGTGCAGCACGTCGTAAGGAGAGGCAATCGTCTCGCCGGCATCACAGACGGCCAGACCCGTCCTCTTCGAGCCGTAATCGATGGCCAGGTACCTCATGATTTATGAATTATGAATTATGATTTATAAATCCTTCACAGGTACTTTGTCCGGCCGTGCTGCTCGATTCGTTCGAGAAGGGTCTTGAGCCGCTCGGTTTGGCTGATATGACAAACCAGTGTCGCGTCCGGCGTATGGGCGATGACAATATCCTCAAGTCCTATGGCCGCGATCAGATGCCCCTTGTCTTCGGTCACGATGATATCATTGCGGCAGTCGAGCAACTCGCTCGCGCCAGCGACAACGACATTGTTGTTCTCATCCGATTTGATGATGTCGGCCAGCGCCGCGAACGAGCCCATATCCAACCACTGGCAGTCCAGCCGGATAGCGTGGACCTCGTTCGCCTTCTCCATTACGGCGTAGTCGATGCTGATCTTGGGCAGCTTGGGGAACCACTCCTGGAGTGTTTTCTCCTGCACGGGCGAGTCCCAGGCGGCACCGATTCGACGAAGCGGCTCCGTTGCCTCAGGCAGGAACTTCTGCAAGTTGGCCAGAATGGTCTTCGCACGCCAGACGAACATACCCGAATTCCAGGAATACGCGCCGCTCTCGACATACTGGCGGGCCGTCTCCTGGTCGGGCTTCTCTTTGAAAGCCTCAACAGAATAGACGGTATTGCGGCACTTGGGACAACGGCGCGGATCGGCGCATTTGATATACCCGAGCTGCGTACTGGGAAACGTTGGCTTGATCCCGAACGTGATGAGCGCATCGGGGTTACTCGAGATGAACGTGAATGCATCGGCCAGCGCCTGCTGCAGGACTTCGGGCGGCTCAATGAGTTGATCGGCGGTGAGCAACGCCATGACCGCATCGGGGTCAGACTTGGCCAGGATCGTAGCCGCCAGGCCGATGGCTCCGGTCGTGTCCCGGACCACCGGTTCGGCGATTACGTTGTTGGACGGGAGATCGGGAAGATTCTCACGGACCAGATCGGCATACCCGGCATTCGTGAGGGCGAGGACGTTGCGGACATCGAAAACAGGGATGAGCCGTTCAAAGCACCGGCCCAAAAGCGTTTGACCGTCCAAGAGCTTCAGCACCTGCTTGGGCCGCTTCTGGCGACTGAGCGGCCAGAGCCGCTTGCCCGTCCCCCCCGCCATGATCACCGCGTAATTCATTTCCCTGGCTCCTTCCCTGACTACGCCAACCGCACCTCCACGGGCGATTTCTGACCTTTCTCAAGCGAGAATGCACCGGTCAGCCGACGGTCAGCCGACTTGGCTTCGATCTCATATTGCCCAAAGAAGCCCTCGAGGTTCGCGCTTCCGCCCGGACCGGTCGCCGTTTCCACCTTCGTCCACCATTTGCCCTTGATCAGGCCGTGAAGCTGCTCGTAGGCGGGCTTGGGGCTCATATCGCCCCGGACCAGACCGGCGGGCGCTCGCTGCCAGGCACCCTGGTCGGTGAAATCCCACCAGGTAACCGCCTCGACGGCCGGATGCGAAAACAGCACCGAATAGAATTCGGTCACTCGCTTCGCCTGATCTTGCTCCCCTTCCGGCGTCGTCGCCCAAACCGAGTCCTTCCTGGGACCCGATACGACCGTCGTCTCGGTGAAGTGCAGCGGCTTGCCGAATTTGGCGAAACGCTCACACGCGTCCCAGGCTCGTGCCGCTCCCCAGTACCCGCCGTGCATGTGCGACTGGAGGCCGATGACGTCGTACATGGGCTTGCCGCCTTCGTCCACGAGTTGGGAGATCACGTTATCCGCATAGGCGGCGTCCAAGCGATAGTCGTTGATTAAGAGCACCGCTTGCGGATTCGCCGCGCGGGCCCTCTGGAAGGCCGTTCGGATGTACTCGGGGACGCCCATCTTCGCGATGGCCTGGGTCAACTTCGGGGAACGTTGCTTCACCTCTTCCCGGTCGTAGGCGGTCGCCTCGTTGACGACATCCCAGATGTCCACCTTGCCCTTGAAGCGTTCGGCGCAGCGTGCGATCCGCTCGAACTGGAGCCGCATCGCCTCTTCGGGCGTACTGTCGGCCAGCCAGCGCGGGTCCACGTAGTTCCACGCCAGCGGATGGCCTTTCGTGGTGACCCCGTGGGCGTTGCACCAGCGCACGATCTCCTCGGTGCGTTCCTCGTCCGGCCGGCCCTTCTGCATCTCGTACTGCCACCAATAGAAAGGCAGCGTGGCGTAGTTCAGCAAGTCGGCAAACTGCTTTTCGTAGGCGGCGTTGTCCTCCGACGTGCGGCAGCGGCCCAACTTGAAGATGTTGCAGCCGAACAGGAACTTGTGCCACCTCTGGCTGATCCGCAAACTTACGCCGGGCGGCAGCGGTTGCCCATCCGGGCCGGTGAGCCGCAGGGAGGCCGTACCCATCCGGCACTTGCGGATTCGCTCGTCCGCCTGATTCACGACCGCCTCATCGGTCTGCGTCGGTTTCTGCCTGCCCAAGACAGGATCGGTTACGGCCAGACCCGCTACCACCCCGCCCACGCTTTTTAGGAACTCTCGTCTACGAATGGGCATCCATTGACTCCTCGCCGGCTCGTACGCATTACGCCGGATGGCAGCGGCAAGCTGAGCTTGCCGCTGCCGCCCGGATATCACATCTAGTCCCGTACCATCAGACCTTCGCCGCCTCGTCCACCATTTTGATGTTCATGTACCGGCAGAATTGGCCGAGTTCCTTGGCCACGTTGCCGTAAACCGTCTGGCGGTGCAGGCCGTTTGACCAGTTCTTCCAGAGCGTGGCGATATCGCCGTCCACTTTCACGTTGATCTTGGTCCGGCAGCCTCGGTCGTATTCCACACCCACCGGGGCATCAAGGACCACACCGGTGAAGTACTGCATCAGGTCCGTTCCGATCAGGATCGCCTGGGTGACTTTCTCGCCCTTGCGCATCTGGCTCTGGGGCGTGACGCCCTCCTGTCGCTCATGAACCGTGCGAATCTTGTACGGGGACGTCGGACCATTCGGGCCGTCCATCTTCCGCGCGCCCATGCAGTGCGCCAGGATGATGCTGTCGGTGGATTCATCGACCGTCGGATCGCTGACGAAGCCGGGCTTGCCGGTCAGGCCTTGAAGAAGGATATGCGTCATCGCGCAGCGGAGGTCCGACTCGCAGATCCCGCCCAAGCCCATGTCGTTGAGCCGGCAGAAACCCAAACACGGATAGCCGGGCAGCTTGATCGTCTTATCCCACATCGTGCCGTAGCAATCCACCGTCAGTACGGTGGCATCCTCCTCGGTCATCATGTTCTCGAAGGCCAGTGCCAGCCGGCAGGATTTGTAGATGTCGTCGCGCGAAGGCTCGATCACGGCCTCGGCGCCCTTGATCCACCGCTCGGTTTCGGCCTTGGCGTCCTCCTCGGAAATCGCGTTGTACGCCTGGACCACGGTGTCCAGGCCGATCTGCTTCATCTCGGTGCCGAACTTGGCCTTCATCTGCTTGGCATAATCGGCGAACGAGCGCGTGGTCACGTTGAGGATTTTGGCCTCGCGCAGGTGATGAATGGCGCGGAACGGCCGGATCGCGACAGCAAGCTGGGAATAGTCGCTCGTGAGGAAGAACTCCATCTTGGCGCCGACCGGCTGTTTTTGCAGACCGCCAAACCCGGTCCACTCATGGCCCGAGTACGGCGCCGCGAAGACCGCCACCGGTTTGCCTACCGTCGCGATCTCCTGCAGGATGCCCCCGGTCCCCATGCTCAGGTGAATGACCAGGATCCCGTCGACATCCTTGAGCTTGTCCTTGATCTGGTTGACGTCGCCGGCCGACGTAACGAACGAGCTCACGGGGAAATCGACGTCGGCCAGCTCACTGCCAAGCTTCGCAAATTGCTTCCCGTAGGAACCGATCTCCTCCTGGATATTCATCGTCGGCGTGGGCCAATGGGCCCGTTTCTGGCCCATGTAAATGCGGGCGACCTTGACCTTGCTCCTGCGGCAACCGGGGCTGATGAGCTTCGTGCCTGCGGCCCGGGCCCCGCCGGCAAACAGGCCGGTGCCCGTAAAGCACAGGGCACCGCCGGCGGTCAGTTCGAGGAATTCTCTGCGATTGATCTGTCCCGACATGGTTTCCTCCCTTCAACAATCGATTTATCGTCAGGTTATCGAACCCCGTCTGCGCGGGGGTGATCACCAAGGCCATTCCGGCATCGCAGTCATCCGGTGCCGTTCACGACCACAACGCCCTACACCTTCGTAAGCTCGGCGTATTGTAGCAGCAGGGATTTGGTCTGTCCACTGTTGAAGGAGATCATAATGACGCTGTTGGCCCCCATGTCGACGAATTTCTTGACGCGTCCCAAGCCGAAGGTCTTGTGGCGCACCAGCTCGCCGGGGACGAAGGGGGCCGGACGCTGGGCCGTTTCAGAGGAGAATGGTGTGGATTTGGGAGCCGGTTGCGAACGGCTCGGGCAGGACTCGTCATCCGGCTCGGGCACTTCATGCACGAAGCCGGAGCCCAGCTCGAACAGAAATTGCGAAGGGATCGTTCGGAGCAGTTGTCCTCGGAACGTTCGGTACCGCGCGTGACTGACGTAGAGATTGGTCTTGGCCCGCGTCACGCCGACAAAGAAGAGCCGCCGCTCCTCTTCCAGCTCATCCTGATTGCCGTTGGCCCGCTCGTGCGGGAGCAAACCGGTTTCCAGACCGATAATGAATACGTGCTCGAATTCCAGTCCTTTGGCCGCATGGAGGGTCATGAGAGCGACTTGTCCGCTGGCCGCATCGTAGGCGTCGGCGTCACTGAACAGGGCGATCTGCTGGAGATAGTCCACCAACGAGGGGCTGTCCGTCTGTTTGTCGTAGGCGGCCGCCGTGTTGATCAATTCCTCGACGTTCTCCACCGCGGTCTGTCCCTCCAGCCCAGCGCTTTTGAGGGACGCCTCCAGCCCTGTTTCGCGGAAGACCCGTTCCGCCAATGGGGCAACCTCCCCGTCGATCTGCGGAGCAAAGCCGGCCATCATCTTCGCAAAATCCGCCAGTTTCTCCTTCACGGCGGCGCTCAGGCCGGGGATTTCATTGGCCGTCTTGACGGCCTCGAACAGGGCGATGCCGCTGCGGGCGGCATAGTCGCCGATCTTGTCGATGGTGACCTTGCCGATACCGCGTGCCGGCGTGTTGATGATCCGCTGCAACGCCACCTCATCCGCCGGATTGACCAGCACCTTGAGGTAGGCCAGGAGGTCTCGAATCTCCTTTCGATTGTAGAACTCGACGCCCCGCACAACCTGGTAGGCGACCCGGCGGCGGATGAAGGCTTCCTCCAGGGCCCGGCTCATGGCGTTGACCCGATAGAACACGGCAATCTCCCGGCCGGAGACGCCCTTGGCGAGGATCGCCTGGATCCGCTGCGCGACGGCATCGGCCTCCCGATCCGCATCTTCGTAACAGTCGACGCTCACCTGACCTTCGTGGCTTCGTACCGGCACGAGGCTCTTGGGCTTGCGGTGGCGATTACAGGCGATGAGCTTGTCGGCGGCCCGCAGAATTTCGGCGGTGCTGCGGAAATTCTCTTCCAGCGTGATGATCGTGGCGTCGGGCCAGTCCTTCTCGAAGGCCAGAATGTTGCGGATATCGGCCCCGCGCCACCGGTAAATCGACTGGTCCGGGTCGCCGGTCACGCAGATGTTGTTGTGAGAAGAGACGAGCGCCTTGGCCAATCGGTATTGAGCGTGGTTGGTGTCCTGATACTCGTCGATCAGCAGGTATTGAAAACGCTCCGACAGCTCGCGGCAGACGGTGGAATTGCCCTCCAGCAGCAGGGCCGCTTTCATCAGGAGGTCGTCGAAATCGAGCCCATTGCGCTCGGTCAAGATCCTCTGGTAGCGAGCATACACCTTGGCCAGCGTCTTGGAGAAGAAATCCTCCGCCTGCAGCTTGAATGCCTCGGCCTCGACGAGCTTGTTCTTCAGGGTCGAGATCGCTTCCAGCACCCGCGCCGGCGGCAAGCTGGTGGCATCGACGTCACAATCCTTGAGCGCCTCCTTGACGCACCGGCTCTGGTCGGCTTCATCGTAGATGCTGAAGTTGGGGTGCACGCCCGCCGCGTCGGCGTAGCGGCGAAGGATCTGCACGCAGAGTGAGTGGAACGTGCTGATGCGGGCGCCGCCCGAGGCCCCCAGCGCGGCCGCCCGCTGCCGCATTTCCTCGGCGGCCTTGTTCGTGAACGTGATCGCGCAGATGTTGCCGGGCTTGACGCCGGATTCGATCAGCGTCGCGATGCGGTACGTGATGACGCGGGTCTTGCCGCTGCCCGGGCCGGCGAGGACCAATAAGGGCCCCTTCCGATGGCAAACGGCCTGCCGTTGCGAGGGGGTCAGTTGTTCTATCTGAAGATTCAAGTTCAAAATGGGAAAAGGAGTTTCAAGTGTTAAGTTTGAAGTTTGAAGTTCTAGGACTTAAACCTTCGCACTTTACACTTAACACCGGTTTTACTGTTTCTGTGTCTTTTGCAGTTGCTCAATCTGCTGCCGCACTTCCTCTCCAGTCTGCTGCAACTCTTTCAGGAGCTGGGGTTTCTCCCGCTCAATGCGAGCCAGCAGGCCCTGGCGAACGTAGAGCGGATAGGCGTCGTTGTTCAGGAGTTGGGTAAGCTCGACATACCTCAGCATCCGCATGGGAGGCAGGTTGATTCTCTCGTTGTCGCCAAACGTGGACCAGTAATAGTCCCAGACCTGCTGGGCCAATTGCTCGTTGGCGGCGGCCGCATTATCGTCGCCGACGGCATACAGGCCATAGGCGTTGGTCAGGAGCGAAGCGATCTGCTCGCTGGCGTCGGTAATCCCCAGACCGTCGAGCTCCTCCACGATGCGATTCTTGACGAACTGCTCGAGCGAGACCTTGAATTCCTCCAGGGGATAATCCTTGCGCAGAATGTTGTAGATTTTCGTGGCCTCGTTCTTCAAGCCCGCCTGGTAGAAGACGAGCACGGCGTTCTTGAGCATATTCCGATGGCCATTGGCGAACGACTCATCGCGGCCGCGGTCCTTCACGTATTTCTCGTACACCCCCCGATAAGCCTTTTCGTAGGAAGCGAAGATCCGCGGATCGGGCCCGAGATAGATGTCTTTGCGCGCGACGGATTCTACCTTCTGGCTTCCGTCCGCCGCCTTCGATTCCTGCTTCTCCCACCCCTGGAGGATCATGATCTTGCCGTAGCGGAACAGATTTTGAAGGCTGTGGAGCACCATGCGATCGGTGTTGACTTCCTGCATGCCGATCTCCCGGTCCTCCTGCTGCTTGGCAATCTCGAGTCCCTTGACGGCCCAATAGATGGCATGACTGTCCGGGTGCCGCCAATCGAAGGGAAAATGCTTGTTGGGATCCTGGAAGTCGATGGGCCCGTACATCCGGCTGACTCTCCGCATCAGCGCGGGATCGAGCTTCCAGACATGGCGAAGCTGGTGAGCCCTCGCAAAAATGTCGAATCTCTTGAGAGCCTCGGTCCCACGCCAGGCATCGAGAGTCTGGAATACTGCCGGCTGGAATTTCGACGGCGGTGGGTTATCACCGGTCGGCGACGGCGAGCCGGCCGCAGACAGCCGAGCATGGTCCTCCTGACGTAAGACCAGATAGCTCTTCACGAAGCCCTCGTCCGAGGGCAAGCTCTCGTCCGCCGCTCGCAGCGCCTGGAGGAACCGCGCCACGTTCGGGTCATTGGCAATCTGGGTCCATTCTGCCGGGGCACGAATCAGGGCTTCGAAGTATCGGTCATCCTCGCGGCCCAGTCCGTTGTCCGGGGAGTCGAGCAACGGCCCGATCTCCTCGGCGAACTGAAGCTTATAGTACTCCTGGGCATCATCGGACACGCCGCCGATCTTGTGCTGGAAGATCCGCGCCAACTCCTGGTAAAGCTGGATCGACTTGGGGTTCAGGGGAATCCCCTCGTCGCGCAGCAGCTCATAGCCGTTCTTCACCCAGCGCCAGCGCTGTTCCGGCTGAGTAGCCGGGATGGCCACCGAGATATTGTACGCCATGTTCCAGGCTTGAAATTCCCAGACCGCCGCAAACCGTGGCTGCAATTTCGTGATCCATTCCGCGAGTTGCCGGGCATCGAAGAACTGGCCTTCCTCCTTGAGCTTGTCGGCCCGCATCCAGAGAATGTCCACGACCAGGCCGCGAAACGCTCCCATCGCGACGGTGGCGAAAGCCAGGGAGGGAGGAGCATTCTCGATCACGGGATTGGCGACAATCTTCAAGGCCTCGCGCTGGGCGTTGATATGGTCGAGCTGCGCCCCGGCGGCATACAGAAACCCTGCCGCCGCGGCCAGACCGGCAAACACAATGAGATAATCACGCGTGCGCATCGCTCACTACACAAAACGGCCCTCAGGCCTCACACCACCACCTTCGCCAACTCGCGGAAGCTGAAGATCAGCAGCGCCAGCGCCAACAGCAGCAAGCCCTTGATCATCACCATGACCAGCGCCACCTGGCCCACGAGATTCCACGTCATCAGCCGTGCCGGCACCAGAAACTTCGTTGGATTATACTTATCGAATTGCGGCAGAAGCTGGATGATCCCTTGCACTGTATACGTGTAGATCCGGCTGATGTTTCCGCTCATGTAGCCGAACGATTCCACGATGAATCCGCTGACCGTGCCCGTGAAGAAGATCACGACGCAGAACAAAATGGCTACCGGAAACGACAGGAAACTGGCCGCCAGGGCGCCGAGGCAAGCCAGGAAAACGAGCCGGCACAGGATCAGCAGGGTCGCCCGGATGAAGTTGCCGGTGAACGTGTCGGCCTTGTACAGCACTTCCAGCCCGTCTTCAAGGGGGAAGAGAACGACGGTCTCATTCAAAGACGGAGGATTGTAGAAACCGACGGCGAGATAGCCGTCCGGGGCCACGACGGAGGCGGGCACCTCCAGCTCGTGAAACTTCCGCACGACGTCCTTACGCGTCTGCTGCCAGACGGGCGTTTGCATCTGCGCCTGCGCGCCCTGCTGGAATTGGCGCGGATCGCCGATCTGCCACCGGCCATACACCTGCTCGTCCTGTGGGGTCACCGACACGTCATATTTGAAGCGTACGAACAAGCTCTGGTTCGGGTCGTGCACCTTGACATTGTGGAACTCCCAGACCAGCATCTGGCCAATCGCCGCAGCGCGTTTCTCCAGCCGCTTGCGGTTGGTCAACTGCTTGAAGACCTCCTGCTGCGACATGTTCGGGTAGATCGTGGCCAGGTCTTCCTTGCTCAACTTGCGGTAGGTGGCCTCGACTTCCTTCTGCACGTCCGCCAGCGGGGGCACGAGGCTGGCCCGGGCCGTGTAGAACTCATTCCCGGCGGCCTGCCGCTCCTCTTCCGTGGCGCTCACGATTCTCGGGATCCAGGAGGTGACACCATAGACGATGCCGGCGAAGAGGACCAGCAGCACCACGTCCAGCACGATCACGCCCAGGACCTTGCCCAGGATGATCTGATAGCGGCGGATGGGTTTGGTGACGACGGTGTAGATCTGCCGCTGCTCGATATCGCTCGTGATCGTGTAGATGGCAACGATGATGGTCAGCAAGCTCAGCAGCAGGCTCGTCAGCGACAGGCCATAGCTGACGAACGTCTGGAGCCGGCCTTTGAGCGTTCCATCGCCCGTGGCGGTGAACCCCATCACAGGCAGCAGGACCAGCAGCAGCACGACAAAGATGGCCGCCACCTTCATCCGCAAGGCTTGCCGGATCGTATTCGTCGCCACGGCCCACATCCTACGCATGGCCGGAGTCTCCGTCTTTCGATTGCGGATTGCGGAGTGCGGATTGCGGATTTGAGGCGTTGTCCTTTGTCAACTTGTCCAGCACGCCCTTTTTGATCTCCTCGTGTTGGGCGTCCGTCGGCGTCTCCACCGGCCGTGCAGGCGAGACCCGCTCGGTTTGTGGACCGGCGCTGGTTTGGGTGAGCTTGCTGAGCAGGTCCTTGTTCGGCTCCGGCGTGACCGTCTCCCGCGGTTGGACCGCCTCGGTCTTGACCGGCTCGGCCGGCGTCTTTTCGGAGACGGAGGTCGAGACCAGCCTGTCGAGGATGTTCTCCTTGTGGCCGCCGGCTGTGAGGAAGTCGCCAATCTGCATCGTGCTGACCGCCCCGCTCGTGGGCCGGGCCTGCTGTTGCGCCTCGACGACGGTTTTGATGAAGAAGGTCTCCAGTTTCTCCATCGGGGCCGTGACCTCACATTCCGCGTGCTCGTCGCTCAGGATCTGCCGGATGCGGTTGACAGTGGCGTCGCTGACGGCGTCCGTGACGATCTGCGTCTTGTTGGTCTGTTGCAGAAGGTCTTTCACCCGGCCCTGCGCCTGGATCTTGCCGCCGTACAGGATGGCGATGCGGTGGCAGACATCCTCCACATCCCCCAACAAATGGCTGCAGAGCAGCACCGTCTTGCCGCGCTCCGCGAGTTTCAGGATCAGGTCCTTGATCTGCCGCGTTCCGATCGGGTCCAGACCGGTCGTCGGCTCGTCGAGAATCAACAGGTCCGGATCGTTGATCAGGGCCTGGGCCAGACCGATGCGGCGGGCCATGCCCTTGGAATACGTGCCGACCGGCCGGCTCGCCACCGCTTTCAAACCGACCATTTCCAGCAGCGCCTCGATTCGCATTTGGCGCGTCTGGGAATCCAGCCCGAACAGCCGGCCGTAGAAGTCCAGAGTCTCGCGGGCATTGAGGAACCGGTATAGATACGACTCCTCGGGCAGAAAGCCGACCCGCTTGCTGATCTTCGGGTTCGTCCCATCTCCGCCGAGGACCAGGGCGTGTCCCTTCGTCGGGTGCAGGAGGCCCAGAAGCATCTTGATCGTGGTGGTTTTGCCCGAGCCGTTGGGCCCGAGCAGACCGAAGACCTCGTTGGGCAGGATCTGCAGGTTCAGGTCGTCGACCGCATAGACCCGCGCCCGGCCCCACCAGTCGGAGAAAATCTTGGTCAGTCCGATTGTTTCAATGGCGTATTCCATAGGATCCGTATGTCACGCAGTTTGCGGCTCGTGCCCCGGCTGGGCCCCCACGGCGCGATCTTCGCGTCTGGGGGACTCTTGCCCCTCGCGATGCGTTACGCTCGGAGCCCCGTCCAACTCTTCCCCCTGGCGGAAGAGCCGCGCGCTGTTGAAGACCACGACCAGGGAGCTGGCAAAGTGCAGGAACGCGGCGAACTCGGGCGGCACAAACTTCGACAGAGAGATGCCCAATACGATGAAGAGAACTCCGAAAGCCAGATTCTCATCGATGACACGCCGCGTCTTGCGCGAGACATCGACCAGGAACGGAATGCGTCCCAGATCGTCGTTCATCAGGGCGATGGAAGCCGAGTTGATGGCCACATCGCTGCCGGCGGCTCCCATGGCGATGCCAAGATCGCCTGCAGCCAGGGCGGGAGCATCGTTGATCCCATCGCCGACAACCACCACCGTGTGCCCATCCTTCTTGATCTGCTCCACCACGGCCAGCTTGTCCTGCGGCAGGCACTGAGCCCTGTAATCCGTGCAGCCCAATTCGCCGGCCACCCGGTTGGCGACTTCGCTGCGGTCGCCCGTAAGCATCGTCACGCGTTTGATGCCCATGTCCATCAGCGTCTTGATCGCCTTCCGGGCCTCCGGCCGGGTCTTGTCCTGCAGGCCGATCCAGCCAATGCATTGGGAACCCTTGGCGACATAAAGAGTGCTGAAGCCCTGCTCCTCGTGCAGTCTCGGGTCCGGCACACTCCGCACGTCGATGCCCTTCTCAGCCAGGAAAGTATCGCGTCCCACCATGATTCGAGACGAGTTGACGTTGGCGGTGACGCCTTTGCCCGGGGTCTCGTGGAAGTTCTCCGGCATCGCCAATGTCAGACCGGCCTCTTTGGCGACCTCCTGCAAGGCCCGGGCCGCCGGGTGCTTGCTCATCTGCTCCGCGGCGGCGGCTTCCGCCAACAGTTCCCCCGGCTCCACGCCCTCCGCGGGCGTGAGTTTGGTCACGTAAAGCCGGCCGGTCGTCACGGTCCCCGTCTTGTCGAACACCAAGGCCGTCATCTTGCCGGCGACTTCGAGGTCCGCCACGTTCTTAACCAGGATACCGAGCCTCGCAGCGGCGGAAATCGCGGCCACCATCGCCGTCGGCGTCGCCAGAATCAACGCACACGGGCAGGAAATCACGAGGATCGTGATGGCCTGATCGATGTTCCGCGTAAAGAACAGGACAATCGCGGCAATCATCAGAACCGTCGGCACGTACCACGTGATGTACCGGTCGATGATTCGCATGAGCGGGATCTTGGTGTGTTCCGCCTGGACGATCAGCGACTGGACTTTGCCGAGCGTGGTGTCTCTGCCGGCTTTCGTCACGCGGATGTCCAGAACACCGGTCAGGTTGTTCGTGCCGGCAAAGACCTGCATCCCCGGCACCTTATCGACAGGCAGGGACTCGCCCGTGATGGTCGCTTCGTTCACGGAGCTCAGACCGTTCTCCACTTCACCATCGGCGGGGACGTTGTCGCCCGGACGCACGCGGATGCGGTCGTCGGGCCGCAACTCGCTGACCCGGACCTCCCGCTCCGCCCCGTCCTTCTCGATCCGGCTGGCCCGGGTCGGCGTCAACCGGATGAGAGAGGCGATGGAGGCACGGGCCCCCAGCGCCGTTCGCGTCTCCACCAACTCGCTGAGCAGCATAAAAAAGCCGATGAGCCCGGCCGCGACGTATTCCCCCGTGGCGAAGGCCGCGATGATACCGAGCGCCGCCAGCTCATCCATGTGCGATTCACCCCGGAGCAGGCTGTGAACGGCATGAATGATGACCGGCGCCCCGAGCAGGATGGCCCCCAGCATGGCGAACAATTCCGTGTTGAAGCTGCCGGCCCCATAGATGAAACGCGCGATGCCGCTATTGATCAGGAGCACGCCCCCGGCCAGTGTGCCGATCAAGGCGATACTGACGCGCAGTTGCTTGTCGCGGGTCTGCTCGGTGCCGAATTCCTCTTGAAAGTGCAAGTGCTGGTGCGCCATAACCTCGTTCTCTAATCCTGCGGGGGCTGGGTGCCCTGCGTACGATCATCTCGTCGCCGGATTCTGCGGGTTCTGTTTCGGCTTCAACAACGCATCGCGATTGATCAGGACCCGGATTTCCCGTTCCTTGGCCTCGTCGCAGCGGTCGAAGACGATCTTCTCGTCCACGTTTCTCAGGACCTCCTGCATCGCATCCAGGTAAATCTGGCGGGTCACCAGTTCCGGCATCTGGCGATACGCGGGCAGAATCTGCCCCAGATAGTCGGCATTCGCGCGGGCCTTCTGGACCACCTTCGTCCGGTAGGTCTGGGCCTGCGCGACGACATCCTGCACGCCGCCCGTGACCTGCGCCCACAGGGCGGTCTGCTGCGGCTCGGAGGCGTTCTTATCCCGCAAGGCCTGATACAGGGATTCCGCCACCTGGCCGGCTGTCTTGGTCAGAGTCGTGTCCGCGTAGGTGTGGGCCTCGGTGACCGCCTGCTGGCTGGCCTGGCTCGCGCGGATGAACGCCATGAAGGACTGATCGACCTGCATCGGCCACGTGACGTTCACCAGTTGGACTTGCACCACGCTAATACCGCTTTCAATCGCATCGAGCTTCTGCTGCACAAGCCGCTGGACGCGTCCCGGGATGGTGTTGGTGCTCTGCAAAACCTCGTCGATCGTGTACTGCACCATTGCCTTGACGACAGCGTCCTCTACCAAACTGCGCAGCAAGGGCGTGATGCTCCGGTTCATCACGTCGAAGTAGATCTCGCCGGACCTGGCCTCTTGGACGTAGACATTCCGGAAGAACTGCTCGACGCCCGCGATCTGATAGTTGACCTGCCACTTGGTGTGCACGATGTTGTAGTCGCTGCCGTCGCCTTGCCGAATCTGCGGCAGGGCCGCCGCCGCGACCGTCGGCACGGGTGCCGCACCGGCAACCGCCGCACGCGCTGCGCTTCTCTGGCTACCCGTGAGGCAGTAGCCCTCCTTCTCGGGATCGAGCTGCTCGGCCCGGTAGTTCCTCGGCTTGACGCCCGGGCCCAAGATGTCGTCGCGGGTCTCCCTGTACCAGAAGGTGTTGATGGCGAGATTGATGTTCTTCTCGACCGGAATCCGCACGAGTTCGTCAATCGGGTAGGGGAACACCCAATGGGCACCCGGCCCAAGGATCGCCTCCTGACCGATACCCCTGACTTTGCCGAAGCGCAAGACCAGGGCCTTCTCGTCCGGGCCCACCGTCTTGAAACCGGAGGCCAGGAAGGCCACCACCAGGATAATCATGATGACCTTGAGGATCGCGAAACTGATCCGCAGGGCATCGGAGAGGGAGCGGCCGGCCGCATCGAGATCATCGGTCTGGGACGGAGGCTGCGGCGGCTCCTGGGGCTCATGCTCGTGCTCGTGTTTATGTTCGTCCACCATAGCTGTGCCTGCCCTGTACCTTATTCTATGGCTTCTGCGCGGGTTTACTCGGCTGCAACGACGGCATCCCCATCAGGAGCCGGAACGGATCGGCATCCGCCGGAATGATGATGGTGGCCCGCTCCTTTAGAATCGCCACAAATGCCTCGATGTTCCTCAGGAAAATGGCCAATTGCGGGTCTTCATCGAGCATCTTGTAGTACTGGGCCGCGTCGGCGTCGCCCTGCCCGCGCACAGCCTTGGCCCGGGCCTCCGCCGCCGCCAGGAGCACATCGCGCTTCATGTTGGCCTCGGCCTGGATTCTGCCCGCCTCGGCGTCGCCTTCCGAGATGGTCGCCACCGTGCGGCGCTGCCGTTCCGCCTTCATCCGCTCGAAGACCTGCTTCGTGACCTCCGCGCTGATCTTCAGTTGCTTGACCCCGAGGGTCTTGATCTCAATGCCGTAGTCCTTCAGCGCAGGTCCCTGGAGGTCCGCCAGCATCTCCGTCTGGATCTGGTCGAACTTGATCTTGTCCGGATCGCTGTTGACGAACTCGCCGAAGGCGTGCTGCCCGATCACCCGGTTCTGCGTGTCGTTGATCTGATTGCGGAGCTTGCTCTCGGCGTTCTCGATCGTCTTGACCGCGTTGAGGAACTTCAGCGGCTCGGCCACCCGCCAGACCACGTAGGTATTGACGATGATGGGCACCGTGCCGCTGGTGGTCGTCTCACCCAGCTCGGCCTCCAGGACCCGCATTCGGGAGTCGAACTTGTGCACTTGCTCGATGGGTGTAGGCCATTTGAAGTACAGGCCGGCCGTCGTTTTCTGCCGGACCGGCTTGCCAAACCGCGTCACGAACGCGGATTCGGTTTCGCGGACCTGGAAGGTGACGAGATAGACGACCATCACGACAAAGATGACGGCAATCAATATGGGAATCGCAATGTTCTTCATTATTTTTTGCTCTCCTCTAAGGCGCCGATGTCCAAGAGGTTCGTCGGGAGTTTTTCCTGCAGATCCACAATGATGACTTCCCTGTCGTTCGGATCCGCCGCCACCACGTACTTGCGGATATTCTTGAGCCCCTCTTCCAAGGCCGTCGATCTCTGCTCACATTTGTAGATCTCCGGAGCGGCCTGATAGGCCTGGACCTGCCCCGCAAACCGCTCGCCCGTGGCCTTGGCCAGCGTCGCCTTGGCGTACTTGTAGCTCTGGGCCTCGCTCAGAATCCGGTAGATCTCGCCCCGGGCTTCGCCGAACGCCGCATCGAGCTGCTCGCCGAGGCGTTTGATGTCTTCGTCACGCCCCTGCTTGCAGGCCTCCTGATACTGGGCGGCCAGCTCGGCCAGCTTGTCGGCCCGCGCGACGGAGCCCACCAGCGTGCTCAGGGCCTTGTTCCGTGCGGCCTCGGCTTCGAGGACCTTCGCCTGCTTCTTCTGGACGGCCCCGATCACCGCCTGATAGTCCGGCGCCACCTCCGCCGGCGGGTGAACGCCCTGCAGGCCGACAAAGACGACCTCAATGCCCAGCTTCTGCTCGTTGGCCACCCGCTGGATTCCCTTGGTGAGGACGTCCTTGGCCCTGGTTCGGCCGGCGCCGAGCAAGCTCATCGAAACCTGGCCTGGCCCGAGCGTCCCTTCTTCGACTTCCACCCGGGCACTGGCCGCGAAACGCGCCAGCTCACGGTAGCAGATGTCCTCCAGCAGCTTGCGGGGGTCGCTGTGGTTGTAGACGTAGGCGTAGAGATCGCTGATCCGGTACTGGACCGGGATATTCGCCTTGACGAGGCTGACCGGCACGGCACGGTCGGCCAATCCCTGTCCGGTCTGATCCGCCGTGTACTCGGTCGGCACCAGGAGATCGTGTTCGATCTCGTAGTGCGTCTGGCCCCAGAGAAGCCGGGTCTCCGGGATGATCGCGCCGGTCTTCGGGTCGGTCCTGGGCACATAGCCGATGTAGAGGTCCATGACCTCCTGCGTCGGATGACGGTAGGCGACGTCGATGGGCCAGGGCAGCTTGAGGTGGAAACCCGGACCGATCCGCCGGACCTGTCCGTTCCCGGCCAACGGACTGCCGAATCGCTCGACCACCGCCTCTTCCGTAGGCGAGATGACCACGATGCAACTGGCCAGATAGAGCGTCCCGGCCGAAAAGAGGATCAGGGGCACGATGGCCTTTTCGAGCAGCTTGTAGAACCAGGTCTGGGAGACCTTGAAGCCAAACTGGTAGTCGATCGCGGCGGCCACGCTGCGAAAGAGCCCGCCCGGCTCATTGATGACGCCGAGAAGCCGGCTATCGAACGCCGCGCGGCTGTACTGGCCTTTGAGCCTCGGGCGATAGACGTCGAGGACCAGGTTCAGCGCCGTCTCGACACCCAGGATGACCAGAAGAAGAGGGATAACATAGCTGAGGACCCCCAGCAAACGGAAAATCTGGAAATGTGCGAGGGCCAGGCCGATCGCCAGCACGAAAGAGAGCAAGGCGGCACCGAGGAAGAAACTGCCTCCCGCCCGCAACGGCTTCCAGCGCAGCTCCGCCGACATGCCGGTCGCATACCGCGACATCAGGAAACTGACGAAGGCGATGGCTGTCGCGACGATGGCACAAACCAGCGGCTGCTGCGTGTGTGCCTCCCGTGCGGCCCCCAGACTCTTGAGCAGGTAGAGACCAATGCCAATCTCGTAGGCGGCGATCAAGGTGGCAAACAGGGGAAGGAACCACTTCTCCAGGACCTCCAGCCGCCGCTGGGCCGCCGCGAACAGCGCTCCCTGCTCGCCTTTTTGGAAGATGGTGGCGGAACCGCGCTCCTTGGCTAACTGGCCCAGGTCGAGCTTTTCCTGCTCGGCGAGACTGCGCTGGTGGAACTGCACCGCCAGGACCAGCCAGATCAGGGCCGCCGCCAGAATCTGCCAGGCAAGGGCGGAGACGGTAA
>Ga0315289_10006030_pt1 | contig 17837 bp, 14 predicted proteins | sample YL17G11_40_MG_FD_203452 | JGI IMG/M metagenome (GOLD analysis project Ga0315289, IMG submission 203452) | Sediment microbial communities from Yellowstone Lake, YNP, Wyoming, USA - YL17G11_40 | ecosystem: Environmental > Aquatic > Freshwater > Lake > Sediment | place: USA: Wyoming | collected... | reverse complement strand
CCCAAACACAATGTCATCTGCCTCACCCAGTTCTTTCCCTTGTCTTATTAGCTCCGCAATTTTAGGAGGCAGAAAAAACGTCCCCGTCCTACCTTTGCCCAACCTGCTATTTTTGTCTTTTACTACAACCCACGCAAATGCTTCCATATCAGAATCCTTATCTTGTATTCCTCCCTCAATACCAATCCAAAAATCGGCATCTTTCTTTATTGAAACATTTTCGGCTCTGTTTAATGCTCCTTGAAAAGTTTCTGAATCGTTCTGTGGCTGCTCGTTAACGCCAGATTCAACAGAAATACCTTCTGCGTCAAAGTTCTCTAAAGGAAACATCTTTTGAAATGCGTTCAACACCGCATTGATTTTAACTGGATTTTTTGAGGCAATAATTAGTTTTTTCATAGACATATATAGATATATGAGTGGATTAATGTGGACCGGATGGGATTTGAACCCACGACCCCTGCAATGCGAATGCAGTGCTCTACCACTGAGCTACCGGCCCGTACAAAAAACAAGGAGCGAATGCGCCGTTCTGCCATCCCGATACGATCAAAATTTTAATTTTGTTATCGTATCGCGGATCCTCGATTTACTTATTAAATCATAGATTTGAAGTAAATCGGGGCTAGACTATAGGCCCTATTCAGTTGTGTCGGGGTGCCGGGAATCTCCCGCCCATTGTTCGACTCCGACCATGGTCGGAGGAGATTACAATGGCGTGCCCCGCAGCCGTTTGAGCGAAGCGATTTACGGATGCGCCGTCCCGTGATTTTGCCGGAAAGTGCATCCACTTCAAAACATCTGGGAATGGTGCGGGGTCCTCGCAAATTGTAAGCCTTATTTATATTCGGCAAAATTTGCGGGAGATCCCGCACTCTCTCTTCATAATAAGGCCGGAACTCGGGGTGATACAATGGGCGGGATCGCGCCCGCTTCGCCAAAGCTACAGCGAGGCGAGCCAACTCTATCCTCGCTATCGCATCGGAGAGTTGCGGGAGAATCCGGTCTTCACGCATCTTCACCCGCCTAAATTTTTTATCTGTCGGGACATTGGGAATTGAACCCAAGCCTCACGCACCCGAAGCGTGTATACTACCACTATACTATGTCCCGATAAAAATTTTGGCGGGCGGGACGCGCGTACTGCTCGCCTCGCTGAAGCTGCCTCCTTCGCCGGAGTCCCGCGGAGCGGGACGAAGGCCGAGCCGGCGAAGCGGGCCGGTATACTACACCCCGCTTCGCCTTACTATACGATAGCTCACTTTCTTTCTGCAAGTTTCTTCTCAATCTCTTCAAGTTTCTTCGCAACTTTCTTCACTTCTTCCATGATTTCCGCAATCGCCCCGGTTTCGGTCCGCACCTCGGCCTCGGTTTTCTCGGTCAGCTTCTTCTCGCCGCGCAGGCCGGAGATGATAATCTCGTTGCCGATGAAGTTGGAAACGAAGAGACCGGTGATAAGGAGGAGCACGGCCCCCAGAAGGAGCGAAAACGGCCCGTCCCACCACGGCCCTGCGCCCAAATCAATGCTCGATTGCCCGAACTGCGATTCAGAGATAAGCATTGAGAGATAGTCCGTGGTGTGCCACACCCCGCGCCAAAAGAGTACGATGCCCACGCCGCCCACAAGTCCATAGCGGAGCGGCCGGTGGCTGAACCAGCCGCGCACCTTGTCTTCCAGTTTGTCGAAAAATCTAATAATTCTCATAAATATGAACTAATCCGGATATGCTTTATATACTACTCTTTTCCCTTTTCCTTTCATAAAGCCGCTTTGATTTCTGAGTAAGGATTCTTCATTTATTTCACATAGTATTTTTTCTTCATTTCCTCCTCCCGCTCAATTTGATTGAGCGAGACTCGCCCCGATTTTAATCGGGGCGGCAACTCTATATATGGTGTCTTTTTTTAATTTCTTCTTCAATATTGCTCTCAAATTCTTCTTTGGTTTCTTTGGCTCTTAGGGCAAGTTTTTTTAATTCTTCCTCCGCTAGTTTCCCCAATTCCCGAATTCTGGATTCTAAATTCTCTTTGGTGTTTTTCTTTGGCTCGTCCAAAACCTCTTCGAGCAGCACCGCGAGGATATATCCCACCCGCGGCCCCGGCGGAATATCCGCGATTTCCATCACGTCGTTCCCGTCAACTGCGAGCATTTTCGGGGATACCGGATCGCGCCGCACTTTCTCAATCATGAAGAGCAAGTGACGCATTTTGTACACTACTGCCTTCGGGACTCCTGAGCCAATCCTGTCAGCCTCGCGAACTTCCATAATGTCATCCACATTTCCCACGCCGACCCGCGCCAAGAACCGCCGCACGCCTGCAGCCGTAACCTCTCCCACATTGTAGTAAAACATATGCGAACGCACGAGGTGCGCCACGCGCTCCGCAAACTCTTTAGAGAACCGCAAGCGGTCAAGAATCTTGAACGTCATTCTCGCACTTACGTACTCATGGCCGTGGAAAGTGCTTGCTGACCCTTCTCCGCGCTTTGTTCTCGGTTTCCCGACATCGTGGAGCAGCGCCGCCATGCGCACATAGAGCGCATAGTTTTGTTTCACCGTATAATCCAATGCACGGATATTATGTTCAAACACCGTATAGGTATGATGCCTGTTTTGGCTGACTCCTATCCCCTCCCGGAGTTCCGGTATCACATAGCGGAGAATGTCTAATTCTTCAAGAAGCACAATCCCTTCTGCGGCGCACAGCGTCTCCAAAATTTTTACGAGTTCGTCGCGCACGCGCTCCTTCGCGATCATCTCCAAAAGCCCCGCAAGTTTCACGATCGCGCGGCGCGTTTCAAAGTCTATTTGCCAGCCGAGTTCTGTCGCAAACCGCGCTGCCCGCATTAGCCGCAGCGCGTCCTCATTGAAACGTTCCTCGGGTTTGCCGACCGTGCGGATAATTTTGTTTTTTAAATCATCTTGACCACCGCACGGATCCCTAATTTCTAATTTCTCATTTCTAATTTCTGCCGCGATGGCATTTATCGTAAAATCCCTCCTGCCCAAATCTTCTTCAATTGTTTTGGCGAATTTTATTTCGTCCGGATGGCGCTTATCGGTATATTTCCCCTCCAAACGGAAGGTGGTTATTTCAATCACTTTAAGTTTGGGATCTTCAGAGTCGGTCTTCACGCCCACGGTCCCAAACTGATTTTCATAAACACTATCGGGGAATAATTTCTGGATTTCCTCTGGTTTAGCATTAGTCGCAATATCCCAATCCTTCGGCTCGCGACCCAAAATTAAATCCCTAACGCAGCCACCGACAAGATAGGCCTCGAAACCAGCCTTTTCTAAGGTCATAGCCACAGACAAAACTTCTTTGGGAACGTTGTATTTCATATGTCTTGATTATACACTTGATTATATATGCCTGCATTAGGAATCCTCTTCGCGCTCTGCGCGCTTTTCGGTTGGACGTTTGGGGATTTTTTTATCCAGCGAGGGGCGCGCACCGTAGGCAGCTGGAGAACGCTTTTTTATATCGGCGCAATGGGAGGATTATTTCTTTTTCCGTTTGTATATCAAGAAATCGGTCCTGCGTTCTCGCACTGGAACAACGCAGTTATCTTTGGCCTTTTGCTCCTTGTAACGCTCTTTGCTGCGCTCTTTCAATTTGAGGCGTTAAAATCGGGAAAAATCGCGATTATAGAACCGGTCTTTTCAATTGAATTACCCATAACAGTTGGTTTCTGTCTGGTGTTGTGGAAAGAAACTCTTAATGTCGTACAAGCTCTTCTTATGCTTACGGTTTTCGTAGGCATCATGCTCGCGGTAACCATCCATCACACCCGCCTGCATTATCATAAAAGAATTTTTGAAAAAGGATTTGTTCTGGCCGGCATCGGCGCGATAGGCATGGCGCTGGTGAATTTTCTGACCGGCGTTAGCAGCCAAGGAACTTCCCCGCTTTTAACTATCTGGATTCTTCACGGCGGCCTTTCAATCATCTGTCTTGCGTATCTTTTTTGGAGCGGAGAAATTAAACAGCTGCTCTGGGACTTCCGGCGCCATCGGAACACGGTGCTTGCCTTTAGTATGTTTGATAACTTCGCGTGGATTTCATTTGCTTTCGCGGTACGTTATATTCCTATTTCAATCGCCACCACTATTAGCGAAAGTTATATCGCGCTCACGGTGCTTTTGGGAATATTCGTGAACCGCGAAAAGCTCAAACCGCACCAGCTTGCCGGAATTGCCCTGACTATAATCGGGATAACTATTTTGTCAGTAATAACGTCTTGAAATTTATCTGATTTCAGCGCGGAATTTTTTTCTTAAAACTTTGCCTATTTTCTCCATTTCTCGGTTCACTTCAGCATCAGTGAGCGTCCGGTCTTCGGCCTGAAAAATAATTCTAAAAGTCAAACTCTGTTTGGCCGCTGATTCTCGCAGATTTCTACGCTGATTTACGCCGATATCATATCTGCGTTTATCTGCGTCAGTATCAGCGTTTATCTGCGTTATGTCATACTCGTCAATTAAATCAACATCCTCAATAAGTTTTGGATTGGCTTCTTGAATCAACTGGACAATGTCTCCTATTCGCGCTTCGCCGCTTACGAGAATAGAGATGTCACGAATAACCGAAGGATATTTAGGCAGCGGCCTGAATTCCCTTTCCTCTTCAACTAATTGCAGAAATTTATCCAAATCAATTTCGGAAACAGCCGCTACCCAGCCTTTTTTAAGATGAACCGATTTTAAATTACCCAGTACCTGATGGTCGCTTTCGATTCGAAGCATGTCTCCTGCCTCAATCATTGCAAAATCAATGATCCCAACACTTTTCAAAAGATCGCTCAATATACCTTTTAATTCCAGAACGAGGGACTGCTTTTTCGTGGCAAGCACAATGCCCAATAACAACCGTTCTCGTACCCCGCTGCCGCTCTTCTGGAAAACTTTGCCAACCTCAAAAATCCTTACTTTATCGAAAAACCGGGAGTTTTGGACAGTATTTTTAATAAGCCCTATCTCCAAGCTCGGCCGCAGATATTTAAATTCTTGGCTCACTGGATTCTCCAGCTCCACAAGCGCGGATTCACGCTGATTCCTGCGCGGATTTACGCTGATATTTAATCCGCGTTTATCCGCGTATTGTCCGCATATATCCGCGTCTCCGACAAACGAATAATTATAAACTTCATCCAGTTGGAAATTAATAAGGATATTGCGAATTTTGTCTTTGAAAACTATGCTGTCTTCTTCTACTGCCGGTTTGAGCCCCACCAGCGGCGGTTTGGGCTTTAAAGAATTATATCCCTCAAGGCGGTTTACTTCTTCGGCCAAATCTTCAAAATTTTCTATATCTGTGCGCCAAGCAGGCACGCGCACCAAAATTGCTTCTTTAATTCGAGATGGATTCAAGAAATTATTCTCAATTGAAAATCCAAGCGACTGAAAGTATTTTTTGGCTTTAGCAAATAGAATCGGTGCCCCGATTAAATCCTCGTATTCTTTAACGTCAAATTCTATAACCTCTTCGCCGACCGGCTTGAGATAGACATCAACTGAATCCGCAAGTCGAGCTCCGATTTTTTGAAGCAGTTCGGTTGCTCTATCCATTCCTATCTGAACCAATTCTGGGCTAATATTATGAGAAAATCTTATAGCAGCATCGGTCAATAATTTGAGTTTGCGCGATGTTTTGAATATATTTACTGAATCAAAATTCGCGGCTTCCACGATTATCCGCTTGGTTCTCTTTGTGACGCCGGCATACTCGCCTCCCTTTATGCCCGCAATCGCAAGCGGTCTTATAGAATCAGTGATAACCAGGGCATCCGAATCTAAAATAAATTTTTGCCCGTCCAGCGTTTCAATTTTTTCCCCCTTCTTCGCCTTCCGCACGATGATACATCGCGAATTTTCACGAATTTGGCCACGAATCGCACTAATTTGCGAAGATTTGTGCTTAGATTCGTGTATATTAGCGATTTTGTCAGCATCGAAAGCGTGTAGCGGCTGTCCGGTCTCAAGCATCACATAATTCATTAAATCCACAATATTGTTGATTGGTTTCAGGCCGCAAGTTTTTAAAATTTTCTGCATCCAAAGCGGCGAGGACGCGATCTTTCCCCGTCCTGAGCTTGTGGTTCGACCTCGCTCACCACCCTGAGCGGTAGCCGAATGGGTCGAAGGATTTATTTCAAAATATCTGCCGCAGTAACGGCTGCAGAGTTTCGGGTTCCGGATTTCAATTTTCAAAAATCCTTGGTCAGCCGGAGGGTTCACGATTGTTTTAACCGGACTTTGGAATTTCAATCCGAAAATCGCCGCGGCTTCGCGGGCAATGCCGATATGCGAAGCCGCGTCAGAGTAACGATTAGCCGGCAGATCTATTTCTATACAATCGCTGCCCAAGTCTTCCGCTTCAAAAGAATGCAAATTAAATGCCTCAATTAATTTGCTTTCTTGAGGCACGTGTGGCAATAATCTTTTTAGCAAAAAATAAGAGTACTTCATCTTTTTTTAGAATTGATGAATGAATCTTAAATCTCCAGAATTGAAAAGCCGGATGTCGGGGATATTATATTTAATCATCGCAAGACGGTTTAATCCCGCGCCAAAGGCAAATCCTTGCCAGTCATGAGGATTATAATGCGCGTACTCAAAAACCCGAGGATGGACCATCCCGGCCGGAATCACTTCCAACCATTTACCCTTGAATTTAATATCCACTTCCACGCCCGGTTCCACAAATGGGAAATATCCCGAACGATAACGAAATTCTATTTTCTGGCCGGAAAAAAATCTTTTCAAAAATTCTTCTATAACAAACTTGAAATTTGATAGGGTAATATTCTTGCCGACCATAAGCCCTTCTACCTGATAAAAATTGGTTTCATGGCTAATGTCGGTCGCTTCGTAACGAAAACAACGGCCAGGAGCAATTATTTGAAAAGGCGGCGTATGCTTTTCCATATAGCGGATTTGCACCGGGCTTGTATGCGTCCGCAACAGTAACCGATCCGAAAAATCCGAATTAATCCGAATGCCCCGAAGTTTTTTATTCGGATCATTCGGATGTATTCGTAGATTCGGATTGCGTTTAATCCAGAAGGTATCCCATGCCTCCCGCGCCGGATGATTTGGCGGAATATTTAAGGCGTCAAAATTATAGTATTCGGTCTCAACTTCCGGCCCCTCAACTACGGAAAAATTCATGCTTAAAAATATCCTGCGGATTTCTCGGTCCACAAGCGTTAAAGGATGAAGATGTCCGCGCCTGAATCTTTTGCCAGGAGCAGTCAGATCGACTTGGAGCTTGGAACTTGGAACTTGGAACTTTTTAAGTTTTTCCTCTAAAAAATTTTCTAGTTCACGTTTCAGCGCCTGAGCCTTAGGACCGATCTCGCGGCGTTTTCCAATCGGCAAGTCCTTTAGCGACCGCAGAACAGCAGTCAGTTTTCCGTCCTGCCTGCCTAAATAAAAAATCCGAATTTTCTCCAGTTCTTCCGCGCTTTTGGCTTTTTCAATCTCGGTTAAAGCCGATTTTTTGATTTCTGTGATATCCATTTTATAAATCTTATCAGAATTAAATGCTAAAACAAAATATTGTGGCTGGGGTGGGAATCGAACCCACAACCTCGGCTTTATGAGGGCCGCGCTCTAACCAATTGAGCTACCCAGCCATAATCTCTTTTATTTTTAGCATTGATTGATTTTTTTGACAATCCGCCACTTTCGCTTATAATACTTCTCGCGGGAGGGTAGGGAATCTGGTGCCTTATGGCTTTTCCTGGGAGCCCCATAAGCTCCTGAAGCGGGTTCAAATCCCGCCCCCGCAACAAAATGAACGAAGTGAAATTTTGTGAGGAGGCGGGATTTGAACGAGGGGGTAGGTCGGAGGGGAAGCGACCGGGTCCCCTCCGTGTCGGAGATTATTCAGAACCGAGGGTTCTGAAAGCGCAGCCGCTCCGACTAAAGTCGGAGCGTAGCGAGCAGTGAAATTCCCGCCCCCGCAACACGAACGAAGTGAGTGGTGCGGGGTTTGTGCCCATCCGAAGCTTCATACGAAGGAGGGGCCCCCGCAACAAGCTACAGGTTTTGATTTTATAGAACCGGCGTCGCGATTACTCCAGCGGTAATCGCGCGCCTGCATCTCCCCAGCCGGACTTCGCTTCGCGAAGACCAAGCTCCGGCTGGGTCCGATAGCTTCTATAAAATCAAACCCTTCCGCTTTCAAGTTTATAGATATTATTTATTTGTTTTTGCTATTAGCCGCCAGGTGCGGTATTTTTAAATTATGAAAATTGCGATTCTGGGTTTTGGACGAGAAGGACGCTCAATTCTTCAATTTTTGCGCAAAAATCCCTTTTCAAAAAAAGACGAAATTGTAATTTGTGATCGCAATCCGAATCCACGAATACATCCGAATGCCCCGAATATAAAATTAAGATTGGGTAAAAATTATCTTAGAAATCTGTCGCGGTTTGATGTTGTATTCCGCTCGCCGGGAATCCCTTATAATCTGCCGGAGCTCGTCAAAACCAGAAAAGCCGGGGTGCGATTCTCAAGCGCTACTAAGTTATTTTTTTCCGCCATAGGCGGATCTCCGCCAGAGGCGGATGCGCCTTTGGAGCACGCCTGCCGGCGGAGAGACATTAAAGTTATCGGAATCACCGGCACAAAAGGCAAAGGCACAACCTCAACGCTAATTTACAAAATACTAAAAGCCGCTAATAAAAACGTCTTTCTGGCCGGCAATATCGGCAAATCAGCTCTTGATGTCCTGCCGAAAATAAAAAAGGGGTCATTCGTAATTTTAGAACTTTCAAGTTTCCAGCTGCAAGACCTTGCGGTTTCTCCGCGTGTAGCCGTCGTGCTCGACGTATTTCCCGACCATCAGGACAGCCACCAAAACCTCAAAGAGTATTATGACGCCAAAACGAATATTGCTCGTTTTCAGAAACACGGAGATATAGTTTTCTATTTCCGCGACAACCCGAAAAGCCGCTGGATTGCGCGCGAGAGCCGCGGAAGAAAAATCGCGGTGAGCGAAAAAGGTTTTCCACTTTTTAAGCCAGAAGATTTAAAAATAAAAGGCGGCCACAATTTCCGAAACGCGGTAATGGCCGCGGCCGTTGCCCGCCATTTGGGCGTGCCGGAAAAAACTATTCTAAAAGCTGTAAAAAAATTCCGCGGCTTAGAGCACCGGTTAGAGTTCGTCTGTGAACTCTCATCAACGAATAACGAATCCTTTACGAATAAACGAATCCGCAACCGCGACGGAAAACGCCGTCCAATTCGAAAATTCGCAACCGATTCGCTATTCGCTGATGGAACCATAAGGTTCTATAACGATTCGGCTTCCACAAACCCCAATACAGCTGCCGCGGCAATTAAATCTTTTCCGGGCGAATCCAAGATATTGATTGCCGGCGGTTACGACAAGGGTTTGAATTACAAACCGCTCGCGCAGGCGCTTAAATCCGTCAAAAACGAGATAAAACTGGTGGTTCTTTTCGGCCAAAACAAGAAAAAAATACAAAAACAAATAGAAATGAGAAATGAGAAATTAGAAATTAAGATTTGCAAAAATCTGAAATCCGCGGTTGTGTCTGCCTACCGAAAAGCTCTTTCTCTTATTTCTCGTTTCCAATTTCCAATTTCTATTATCTTTTCCCCGGGTGCCGCGAGTTTTGACCAGTTTCAAAACTACGCCGACCGCGGAGAACAGTTCAAGAAAATCGTCCGGGGGTTGACAAAGAATATAAACTAAGTTATAATCTGGACAGCATTCGCAACAACCACAAATCGAGAAAGAGAGGTGAAAAAAGTTGTCTCACGAAACCGATTTTACTCCATTTACTCCAGGGGAAGACGCGGAACTCATCCGACTTCTCCTAAAGGTAGCCGCGACCGGCTACCGATGGCCAACCGAGAGGTCTATGCGAGTTGCCCATGGGGTGATCTCGCACTGGGCATCTGAAATCGTGATTACGCGCCCAAAGGGCATCCGTACTAGAGAAATTCTCCTCGCCATCTACGAAGGCGGCGTTGAAGAATTCCGGGGGATGTGGCATATCCCGGGCGGGTGCAACATCTGGAACGAACTCGACATCCAGACAACCTGCAGTCGAGTTGCGCTCAGCGAAATCGGCGTGGACGTGAAATTCGTCCGCGTGCTCGACGCCCACAAGTGGCGCGAGGGAGAACATCCTTACGGTCGGCCGTTGAGCCTATACTGCCTCTGTGAACCACAGACGCCGGGAGGGAAAGTAGTCATCAATCTTCTTCCCGTTGAAATGGTAGGTACCGCTCAGGAACCCGAGCCGGTAGAGGAATCAGAGAAACTGCGATTCTTCTCTGTCAGCGACTTGCCCGAGCGACTCCTGGAGCCGCACCGCCGGTTCATTGAACAGCACCTCCACCACTTCTAAATCATGGCCTTGTCCCGCCCCTGCGCGAGATAGGGCCTTTTTCTTATAAGCCGGCAGTATTGCGCGCAAACGCAGCCCGCGGGTACAATATAGATAATGTCTTCTCCCATTAATAAAAAAACGCTTGAATATTTAGCAGAATTAGCGCGCATAGAACTGGACTCCCGCGAGGAGGAAAAGCTCTTGAAAGACCTGCAAAAAATTCTGGATTATTTTGAAGAATTGAAAGTACTTGACACAAAAAATATAGAACCATTAACCGGCCCGCACTCCGCCGAAGGCTACGAAAAAGCAAGCGGCACTTCGCTTAAAAACGTATTTCGCGATGACGGAGAACGACAAAAAACCAATCACGGCGCAGGCGTTGAGGCGTTCCCGGAAACGCACGACGGGTTTTTAAAAATCCCCCCAGTGTTTGAATAACTTATCTCTTGTCTCATGTCTCTTGTCTCATTACATAACCTGACAATTAAATCTTTCCACGAAGGACTGGTTAAAAAAACTTTCTCCGCTCTGGAGGTTACGCAGGCGTTTTTTAAATACATCAAAGACACTGACCCGAAAATCGGGGCCTATTTAAGCTTGAACGAAGAAAATGCTATTCGGGACGCGGAACAAGTAGATCTCGCTATAGCCAGAGACGAAACAATAAGCGAATTGGCCGGCGTGCCCTTAGCGATAAAAGACAATATTTTAATCAAAGACCTTCCGGCAACGGCTGCTTCAAAAATACTAGAGAATTACACCGCAAGCTATGACGCGACCGTTATTCAGAAACTGCGCGCGGAAAAAGCCGTTTTTCTCGGCAAGACGAATCTGGACGAATTCGCCATGGGTTCCTCAACGGAGAATTCCGCTTTCAAAATCACCAAAAATCCACATGACCATACGCGAGTGCCGGGCGGCTCGTCCGGCGGGTCTTGCGCAGCAGTTGCGGCTCATATGGCAGTCGCGGCTTTGGGCTCTGACACTGGCAGCTCCATCCGCTTACCCGCTTCATTCTGCGGCGTTGTAGGACTTAAACCTACCTACGGCGCGGTGTCCCGCTCTGGCCTCATCGCGATGACGTCAAGTTTGGACCAAATAGGGCCGATTACTAAGACCGTGGAGGACGCGACAATTCTCTTCCGCGCGATCAGCGGCGTGGATCCGCTCGACGCGACAAGCGCGCCGACCGACTATGACGATAAGCTCATGAACCCCGATCTTAAAGACGTAAAATGTTTCACGATTGGTCTCCCCAAAGAGTACTTTATTGAAGGACTCGACAAAGACACGGAAGGCGCGATTCAAGCAGCAATCAAAAATCTCGAAAGCCTTGGTATAAAAACAAAACCTATTTCCTTGCCGCACACGAAGCATGCACTCTCCACGTACTACATCATCGTACCCGCGGAAGTGAGCGCGAATCTCGCACGGTTCGACGGCATACGCTATGCGAGAAATGAGAAACCAGAAATGAGAAATGAGAAATTAAGAGATATTTACTTCAAACAGCGGGGGTTGTTCGGCGAGGAGGCCAAGCGACGGATTATTCTGGGGACTTTTGTGCTCTCCTCCGGCTACTACGATGCATACTACCTCAAAGCGCAGAAGGTGCGAGCGCTCATCAAAAAAGATTTTGAAGAGGCGTTTAAAGAAGTTGACGTGATTTTGACGCCTGTCTCGCCTACCCCCGCATTCAAAATCGGGGAGAAAACCGACGACCCGCTCACGATGTACCTCTCGGACATCTTTATGGTTTCCGTAAACCTCGCCGGACTTCCCGCAATTTCAATCCCGGTCAAAAAATACGAGCTCGCGAAAGACGGCCTTCCGGTTGGCTTCCAGCTCATCGGAAAACCGTTCCGCGAAGCGGATATTTTGGGAATCGGCCAGTACTATGAAAAAATAACGGCTTAATCTATGGCGTAGTGCTTGTAGAAATAGTACTCTTAGTTTTCTGCGGAATTTCCTGATTGTTTATTTTGGCAACCGTTATGTCTCGCGACCCCTGCGCGTGCGTCCCGGAAATTTCTATATTGGTTCCGAGAAATGGTTTCAGAGCGGAATTCACGTTCGCCTCTTTTGAATTTTTGACATAGACGGTTATTCCCTTAGCGGTTGTAACGGAATAGGAAGTTTTTTCTCCTCCAGAAAGAAGACCTTTTACCGTTACCGGCATTGGCTCGGTGGAAGTTGAAAGAATCGCGAAAATTAAAAGTTGCGCCTCTAAATCCTCCTTTTCGGCTTTTAGGGCAGTCAATCCCGTGTTTGAATCTTTAATGGTCTGATTAAGAGAAATTATCGTGTTTTCCAGCTTGCCATTGGATATATTTATGTCTTCTATCTGCTTTTGAAGTCCGAGGTTGTTTTTGTACAAAATCACGCCGATGCCCGCAAGCGCTATTATGACCGCGGCCATGACAATCATGAGAACAAGCCGCCAGGGCGAGTTTTTTATAACAGAAAGGGAGATGGTTGCCGGCGCCTTAGAAAACGGTTTTGGCTGAGGTTCGGCTTTTGATTCGCTTTTCTTAAGGACAACGGTGTCTTTGATTTGGATAACCGATTCGCTCTTTGGTTTGCTTGTTTCCTCTTTTTTGATTTCTTCCGCGCTCCGGCTCCGCTCAATGGAAGGAACAGCGGACTTGCTCTTGCCGGGTTCAAATATCGGCATATCTTTGGGCTGGAAAATATCGCTGGTTACGATAGAAGGAATAGCGCTGGGAATCTTTACCTCAAAACTTTTCATAGCGTCCTCTATGTCGGTTTGCGTCCAGCCAGCGGCAATAAGCGCGTCCCGAATAACTACTTTTGATACGCCCACTTTAAACTGCTGTTTGATATAATCTATAAGTTGCTGGTTAGCCATAGTTTTTATTTTTATAAATCCCTCACCTTTCTGCGGGGCATTAAACCCCATAGAAAGGACTCAGATCTCCTCGCCCCCGCAACTTGCCGCAGGACATTCGGGAAAAGTGAGGGATAAACTGACCTTTTATATATTATATCATATCACGTCATTGCCCAACAACCGTTCTACAACTACAATAGAAGAATGTTTCTCGCGACTCACGCGATTGTCGGCGCAACTACTGCCCTATCTTTGAGAAAAAAACCTTTGGCGGCTTTATTTGCGGCTTTCTTGAGCCATTTTGCGGCAGATGTCATCCCGCATTGGGACTACCGCTTAGCGTCAGTTGTAAGTTCTTCTACTGACTACCTTAAAACCAGCGTAATCTATGACAACAGATTTATAGGCGATCTTTTTGTAACCGGCGCAGATTTTGCCATTGGAGTTGCGATCGCTTTTTTAATTGCCGCAATTCTGTTCCGGAAATATCGTTTATTTGCTGTTCTTGGCGCCGCAGCCGGTGTCCTGCCGGACTTCCTTCAAATTATATATTTTACTTTCCGTAATTCTCCGCTTATCTATCTCCAAAAATTCCATCACTGGGTACAAACGTATTCGAATTTGAGCGACCAACCCTTGCTCGGCATTACTCTCCAAATTGTAACAGCCGCAGCCGCCATATGCCTTCTCGTTTATTTTGAAAAACGCGCAGCCAGAAAAAATGCGCCGAGGTCAATAGCCGATAATTGAAATAATTGAACCAGAACGCGGCTTAATGATATGCCAGTTTTGGGAATTACGCTGCAAGCCGCTTTAACGGCAATATGTATTATCGGCTTAATAGTCCTCTTCCCTTCCCAAACCTCGTTTCTTATAAATTTCTATAAAGCATGTCTTTTCTCTCAAGAACAATCTCCCAGTTATACTTTTTGGCATAATCATATAGTTCGCGGTTTGGGTTGAATGCAATCGGCCGTGCGACTAACTTCAAAAATGGGATGTCTGATTCGGTGTCTCCTACGCCGATCGAGCCGATGAGAGTTAGTCGTTGTTTCTCGACCGCGCGCTTCAGAATAACGCCTTTGCGGTCAATGATGTTCTGGTTGGGGATTTTACCAGTAAATTTTTCTTCTTTATCAACTTCAAACATCCTTCCGTATACTTCGTTGAACCCGAAGTTCCGAGCAAATTGGTCGACAATATCTAACGGAGAACCAGAAATTGCCAGAAGATAATAATCTTTCTTTTTGAGATCGCGCACCAGATTACGCGTGAAACGGTACACCCGATGCTCATGGAAATCCATAACGTGTCGAGCTGCATCCCAAACCGTATGCTGCTGCACGCCCCTGATATAACGCTTGTATGCTTTAATAATCCCCTCCAGATAAACTTCGTATGATCCTTTCCTGTCTAGCCAATTGAGATAAGCATGAGTATAGTATGCCCGGGCTTGATTGGGAAATATGCCGAAACTAATAAGATTCTCAAGAAGTTCGCGGAGGAAGCTTGAACGATAAATTGTTCCATCGATGTCGAATACTGCTACTCGTTTTGATGGTCTTGGAGGCATCTTCTCATAAATAATAACACATTGAACCAGAATCAAAATAGAATCCCCGCATCCCTGCTCGGCCGACCGGGCTTAAACCTCATTGAACCAAAAATTTCCTTGTAGAATAAGGATAAATCAGCGAAATTTTATTTGGCGCGGGCGACCGGGAATTGAACGTGCGAGTACTAAGTATTTAGTCGTCCGCCTTCACTAAGGCTTCGGCGGGACGTAAGAAGCTGTAACACAAAATCCCGATTTCTAAATCGGGATTTTGTTAACAACCTTCTAACGCGCCCGCGACGGGATTTAAACCCGTGGTCTTCTCCGTGACAGGGAGACGTGTTAATCAGGCTACACCACGCGGGCAATCGCTTTATAAGCTTACTCCAAATATAAAAATTATCAATATAGCACTAACACAACGCCAAAAAGCACAGAAATAATTTACTACGATTATAACGCAATTGTGCTATAATTGTAGTGAATTATATTAGCGCAGCATCTCTAAAAATTCTTTTTCCGATAAAATTTTAACGCCTAGTTTTTTCGTCCCATAGCAGAGCGAAGCTCACTACGGGACTTCGCTCTGATTCTTCACTTTTTATCTTCTTTAAGTAATTTAAGAAATGCGTCCTCGTCAAGAATTTGCACTCCTAACCGCTTCGCTTTTTCGTATTTCGAGCCAGGCTCTGAACCCGCAACGACATAAAAAGTTTTTTTGCTTACGGTTTCTAAAATATCTCCGCCCAACTCGCGGATTTTTTCTTTGGCTTCTTCGCGGGATATTGATTCCAAGCTTCCGGTCAAAACAAAAGTCTTTCCTGTTAATTTCTGACTTTTGGCTTCTGGCTTCTGACTTCTGATTTGCACCCCGACTTCGTCTATTTTTTCCAAAAGTTTCTCATTTCTCGGCTCGCGGAACCAGTCATAAATGCTTTTCGCCACTACCGGACCCACGTCCGAAATTTCCTGCAAATCCTCCGAAGAAAATGCCCGCATTGCTTTTAGTAATTCCGTCGGTCTTGTTATGTGTCGCTTGTCTTTTGCTACTTCGCGCGCGAGCACGATTGCTGTTTCCTCGCCAACATGCAAAATGCCGAGCGCGTAGATAAACCGCGGCAAACTTATAATCTTGCGACTTGCGATGTCGTTAGTCAGGTTTTCGGCTGATTTTTCGCCGAACCGCTCGAGTGCCGCGATATCGCCCTGCTTCAAAACGAAAATGTCAGCCGCGTCCAAAATCAGTCCTTCATCCAAAAACCGGTCAATGATTTTCGGGCCCAGTCCGCGAATGTCAAAAGCCCCGCGGGAGACAAAATGATACAGCGACTCTTTATGTCTTGCTCCGCAGTTTTTATTTGAACAACGATAAGCCACTCCGTCCCGGATTACTTTTGAGCCGTCAACGGGGCAATGCGCCGGCATATGGAAAAATTTTTCTTTGCCGGTCCGCAATTCCTTTAAAACTTTTGTGACTTGAGGGATTACGTCTCCTGCCCGGCTCACGATCACCGTATCGCCGATTTTGAGTCCCAGCCGTTCAATCTCGTCCGCATTGTGAAGAGTGGCGTGGGTAATCGTCACTCCCCCAACCTCCACCGGCCGCATTACCGCAACCGGAGTCAAAACTCCGGTCCTGCCAACCTGCACTTTTATGTCTTCCACGATTGTGGCGGCTTCGCGCGGAGAAAACTTATAAGCAACGGCTGCCCGAGGCGCTTTGCCGATTACTCCGGCTTCGTCAAAAATTTTATTGTCATTTAAAATAAGCACCACCCCGTCAATTTCATAAGGTAAGCTCTCGCGATGTTTTTCCCAATGGTCGCGGAATTCAAAAATTTCTTTTTCGCTTTTCAAAAGGCGATTCCATGGATTGGTTTTGAATCCAAAAGCTTTAAGTAAAAAGTGTTCCTCCTCGTGGGTTTTCTGGCCGATGTCGGTAATAATATCGTACTCATAAGAATCCAGTTTGCGGCTAGCCGTGATCTTTGGGTCAAGCTGCCGCACTGAGCCGGCTGCGACGTTGCGCGGATTGGCGTAAATTTTAAGACCCTTTTTTTCCTGCTCGCGGTTGATTGCGGCAAATTCTTTTTTATTTAAGAACACTTCGCCGCGGACAACCAGCCGTTTTGAATTTAGAATATAGGATTTAGGATTTAGCCCTAATTTTTTCAAATTTTCAGCCGCTTCGCGGGCATCCAAAAGTTTTAATGGGATTGCCTCTATTGTTTTTAGGTTTTCGGTTACGTCTTCGCCGATAATGCCGTCGCCGCGGGTTGAGCCTTGCGTCAAAAAGCCATTTTCGTAAACAAGCTCTATCGCCAAGCCGTCTATTTTCAGTTCTCCGTAAAATTCCGCGGGTTGAATCTTTTTGCCCAGATAATTTTCCATGCGCTCCAGCCAATCTTCAATATCCTGCCGAGAAAAAGCATCGTTAAAAGAAAGCATCGGCACCTCATGCTGGACTTTCTTGAACTCCTTAAGTGGTTTGCCGACAACCCGTTGAGTTGGAGAATCCTGGGTTATCAAATCCGGAAATTCTTGTTCTAAATCAAATAATTCTTTTTTTAACGAATCTAATGCCGCATCCGAAATTAAAGACTTGTTAAGGACATGGTAGGCGTAGCGATAATGGTTAATCGCGTCTCTGAGTTTCAGAATCCGCTTTTTGGCTTCTTCTTTGGTCATTAGTCGCTACCATTATACCCCGTAGGAAATAGCGAGAAAATACAAATATTTTTGAGCTCTGAATCCACATTATAGCTACCTCATGATTACTCTCAATTTTAAAGGTGAAACCATCACCACGGAAAATATTTAATTTCCTACGGGGTGTGCCCCGTAGGAAATCAGAGAGAAAATATTTTCTCTCTGGAAGAGAATACCACCCAACATGATAGTAGAACTAATAGCGCAAAGGTCAGAATCAATAACCACGGAAAATATTCCCGCCTGCCAAAGCCGTTCCGAAATTTTTAATGGATACATTGGATGACAAAGTTTTACAGCAAGATGAGGAATATAAAGGTCAAGATCATTAATGTTACCGCCAA
>Ga0315289_10006029_pt1 | contig 17841 bp, 19 predicted proteins | sample YL17G11_40_MG_FD_203452 | JGI IMG/M metagenome (GOLD analysis project Ga0315289, IMG submission 203452) | Sediment microbial communities from Yellowstone Lake, YNP, Wyoming, USA - YL17G11_40 | ecosystem: Environmental > Aquatic > Freshwater > Lake > Sediment | place: USA: Wyoming | collected... | reverse complement strand
AGGCCCTCTGGGTGTCCAGGGTATGGCCGCTTGAGGCACTCGCCCGGAAACGGGGAGTAAACGAGCTGGCCGCTTACCTACGGATGCTGGGAGATCACCGAACCTGTTCCCTACTCTACCGAAGGCATGCGCTTCCGCCACGCATAGTAGCCGCTGGTGGAGACGTCCACCTTCGGTCGGCACATGGTGGCCACTGGATACCTAGCCTGGTTGGCTTTCACGAACTCGAAGATGCGGGCGGGACTGAGTCGGTCTCCCGTGCGAACCAGGCCGCGGCTTTTGCCAGGATCTCCCGTTCCAGGCGAAGCTGCTTGTTCTCACGCCGCAGGCGTGCCAGCTCTTGGCGCTCGGCCGTGGTCAGCCCGTCCCGGCGACGACCGTCATCCCGGTCGGCCTGCTTGGCCCAGTTGCCTATCGTCTGCGCTGTCGGCTCGAACTCGCGGGCGAGCTCCTCGGGGCTGCGGCCCGCTCGCACCAGCTCGATGATCTGCTGCCGGAATTCCGGCGAATACGGTGGACGCGTTCTCGGCATTGTGGACTCCTTCCTCACAAGCATAATGGTGTCCACGCTACCGGGTCAACTCCAGATCCGATTGCCGGCTGCCTCGATCACGCGCTGCCACTGGCCTTCCCCGGTGTAGGTCATTGCCAACGCATCATCGTCTTCGAAATCCTCCTCAAAGAGAACGACCCCGAGGAGATTGGGGCCCGGCGGAGCGGGCGCTTCAGCCGGCGTCGGTGTATCTGCCAGCTGATTCCCGGCCACGCCGGGCGCAACAGCAGTCGTCGCGGGCAAGGCTGTGTCTACCGCCGCATCTGGCTGCGCCGGCATCAGCGGACGGATGTAGGTAGTCAGCGAGATACCCATGAGGATGATTCCGATGCCTGCTGAGATCATCCGCACGTACCTGCCAACCGAGGGTATCTTGATTGCAGATACCTCAAAGCCGCCTCCCAGGATTCCGATCAGTAGGAAGATTGCCCCAACAAATAGCAGAACCCCCTCACTTGACTGTGGCATGACATCCTCCCGAGGTGATCCAGGCGTTCGACGGTCTCATGCTTCGCTTGAGGGGTGAAGACAGGCAGGGCTCCACTCCCGGGCACCGGGGCAAGTGCTGGGACAGGCAACAGGCAATCCGAGCTGATGAGGGCCGGGCAGCACTTCGCGATGATGGAGGATGCCATGCCCACCCAGGTCTAGCCCTTGCAGACACCAATCTCGCGCCGGCGGCTTCCCTTGTCAAGCAATTGCGGAGGAAGAGTGCCAGGAGCTCCAAGGTGGATGGTCTGCACACCATCGGACAGCGCCGTGCAACGGCCTCGAGCTAGCCGTACGAAGGAAACGGGCAGCGGTCCTACTCTACAGCGCGTCGGCACGGCAGGCAGGCCACAGCCAGTGGGCACGACAAGTGCCCGTCAGGCACATGGTCATGAAGGAGGAAGAGAAAGCCCGCCAGCTGGCGGGCTCATGAGCGTGGATCGGTTGGTGGGCCGTGCAGGACTCGAACCTGCAGCCGTGTGCTTAAAAGGCACCTGCTCTGCCATTGAGCTAACGGCCCGTGAAGCGATTCTAACACGAGCGGGGGCGGCAGTCAGCGGCGGGCGATAAGCGATCAGCGGTCAGCGGTCAGCAATTAGCAGCTGGCGGCTAGCGGCCAGCAACTTGCCGTCAGCCGATGGCAGCTGGCCGTGAGATTCTGCGCGGGCCGTATGGCTCCGACGTCCGGTTCCACCATGTCACCCTATTGAAGAAGGAGCCGGAGTTGGCCATCTCAAGTCATGCACACCGCCAGGCGGCAGACCCGATGGCGGGGAGATGGTCACGCTCGTCCCGGCTCGCTCAGCTTCAGGGGTTCTTGCTCGCGGATCGGAATGACGTCTCCGCTCGACTGGAGGGGAGCGGTGCCGGACATCTGCTTGCGAGGCGGGCAGGGTGCGCCCGACGAAGCCGGTTCCGATCATGCCACGCTCCAGCCGTGCCGTCCCCGCTCCCGCACTCCCCGGCTCTGAGAGAGGGCTATCCGTCGGGAGGCCCACCCCCCAAGGATCGCCATGGCCAGCTCACCCACCCCAAGGGATGGGGCCTGGAACGCCTACCCGCCAGGCCGGATCCAGCACTGGCCCTTGTGCCTCTTGCGCGCCAATTCGGCCCGCTTCCGCTATAATCCCTGCGATGGCGCTTCACGTGTACCTGTCGCCCCATCTGGACGACGCCGTCTTCTCGTGTGGCGGCCTGATGGCCCGCCAGACGGCGAACGATGAGGGCGTGACCGTCGTCACCGTGTGCGCCGGTGACACCCCCGTGGGCGAGCTCACGGCCTTTGCCGTCGAGCTCCACCGCCGGTGGGGTGGCGCCGGATCGCCGATTGCCGCCCGCCGGGCGGAGGACCGCATGGCCTGCGGCCGGCTGGGAGCCTCCGCCTTCCATCTGGAAGTCCCCGACGCCGTCTACCGCTGGTCCCACGCCGAGCCGCTCTACCCGGACGAGGGCGCCATTTTCGGGTCACTGCATCCGGCGGACGAAGAGCTTGTGGCGAAGCTGGCGGCCCTGCTTGAGGACAAGTGCCCACCGCAGGCCCGGCTGTACTGCCCGTCCGTCATCGGCGGAAATGTCGACCATCGGCTGACGCGCATGGCAGCCGAACGCCTTGGCCGGTCGCTGTGGTACTACCAGGACATGCCCTACGCCGCTCGCGGTGGCGTGATCCCGGCTGACCTGCCTCTTCCCACCGGGATCACGATGACGATCCCGCTGGCCGAAGAAGAGGTCCAGCAGTGGATCAATGCCATCGGCGAATACCGCTCCCAACTCTCGACCTTCTGGGGAAGCGAGGACGCGCTGTACCGCGAGCTGACCGAGACGCTCGAGCAGGCCGGCGGTCTGCGGTTCCTGCGGCCCGCCGGCGGGGAACGTGGCGTCGAGAACCCCTGATGCGCGGCTGGGACCACGGTCCCACGCCAGCGGTGCCGGGGTCACGACATGATGCGATCTCCATGCCCACCCATGGGCGGCGCTGCGCCGAGGCGGGTTGACTGGACATGCCTTGCGGGATGTGCTATCATCAATTGGTACGTACGGAATGGGCTGAGAGGCACCTCTCAGTCCTTTTGTCTAATCTGAGCCGCCGAAGGTTGAGGTCGGGATGAGCATGCACGCTGTTTACGTCACCCCGGAAGGCCTGAAGAAGCTCGAAGAGGAACTGGAGCACCTGCGCACGGCCAAGCGTCAGGAGGTTGCCACGCGCCTGCACGAGGCGATGGAGGACGGCGAGCTCATCGAGAATGCCGAGTACGAGGCCGCCAAGAACGAACAGGCCTTCGTGGAGGGACGCATCCTTGAGCTCGAGCACATGCTCGCCCAGGCCAAGCTGATCGAGCCGGGCGGCTCTAAGGACATCGTCAAGATCGGCAGCACGGTGGTCGTACAGGAGGGCAGCAACAAGCCCGAGACGTACACGATCGTCGGCGCGGCTGAGGCCAATCCGAAGCAGGGGCTGATCTCGAACGAGTCGCCCCTGGGGCAGGCGCTGCTCGACCACCGCGTCGGTGACGAAGTCGAGGTGCATGCCCCAGCCGGCAAGCTGCGCTTCAAGGTGGCCAAGATCAAGTAGTTCCCCAGGTCCGGGATGCTGCCCCGCGCCGGCCTGGCTTGCGCGGGGCTTTTTTTGTAGGATTTGACATTGGCCGCCGCCCGGCAGTTGCCGGGCTTGCGCCCGGCGCCAGCCGGGCAGCGGGACTCGTCCCGCAGCCGAGAGTGGACCGATGGCACAGCTGAACGATCTCGAGCGAGTCCGCCTGGAAAAGGCCGAAGCCCTTCGGCAGGCGGGGATGGAACCCTTCCCGACTACGGCGAGGCGCACGCACACGACGGCGGAGGCACTGCGCGCCTTCGAAGCCGCGCCGGAGGGCACCCCGGTGGAGGCTACGGTCGTCGGCCGGCTGCGCTCGATCCGGCGCATGGGCAAGGTCACCTTCGCCCACGTCGAGGACGGTGACGGCCGGCTGCAGCTCTATCTGCGCTCGGATGAGGTTGGGGCAGAGAAGGTTGCGTTGTTCACCGACCATTTCGACCTGGGCGACTTCGTCCAGGCCGAGGGCGTTCTGTTCCGCACCAAGACCGGTGAGGTCTCGCTGCATGTCCGCGACTTCACCATGCTGGCCAAGGCGGTCTCACCGCTCCCGTCCGGCAAGGAAGAGGTCGTCGACGGCGAGCGCGTCGTGCATGCTGCCTTCGCCAATCCCGAGGCCCGCTACCGCCAACGCTATGCCGACCTGGCGGTCAACCCGGAGGTGCGCGAGGTCTTTCGCGCCCGGGCGCGGGTGATCCACGCGGTGCGGGCCTTCCTGGATGCGCGCGGCTTCATTGAGGTGGAGACACCCATCCTGCAGCCGATCTATGGCGGCGCGGCGGCGCGTCCATTCGTCACGCACCACAATCAGCTGCACCAGGATCTATACCTGCGCATATCGTTCGAGTTGTACCTCAAGCGCCTTCTGGTCGGCGGGCTGGAACGCGTGTACGAGATCGGGCGCGACTTCCGCAATGAGGGCGTGTCCTTCAAGCACAACCCCGAGTTCACCCAGCTCGAGTTCTACATGGCCTATGCTGACTACCGGCAAGTGATGGAGCTGACCGAGGAGATGGTGGCCTCCGTGGCCGAGCAGGCCATCGGCACGACGACGATCGCCTACGACGGCCGGACGATCGAGCTTGCGCCGCCGTGGCGCCGCGAGGATCTGCGCTCGGCCATCGCCGAGCGCTCCGGCATCGATATCGCTACACACGCCACGGCTGAGTCGCTGCGGACAGCAATGGAGGCCAAGGGGCACGCCCCGGCCGAGGCGTCGACGCGCGGCAAGCTGATCGAATCGCTCCTGTCGCACTACGTCGAGCCGGCCCTGATCCAGCCGACGTTCATCTTCGACTACCCGCGCGACATCTCGCCGCTGGCCAAGAGCAAGCCCAGCGAGCCCGGCACGGTGGAGCGCTTCGAGGGCTACGCCGCCGGCATGGAGCTGTGCAACGCCTTCACCGAGCTCAATGACCCGCTGGATCAGGAAGCGCGCTTTCTTGAGATGGGGCGGGACTATGCCGCCGACGATGAAGAGCGGCACCCGATGGACGAAGACTACCTGCAGGCGATGCGCTACGGTATGCCCCCCAATGGCGGGTTCGGCATGGGCATCGACCGGCTGACGATGCTGCTCACCGGCCGCCCGACGATCCGCGAGGTGATCCTCTTCCCGCACTTGCGCTCGAAGGAGTGAGCCTTCCCTCTGCAACGGGGGAGGGTCAGGGTGGGGGTCTCCATCCGGCCTGCTTGCGCCAGACAGCGTAGCGCGAGAGCAGGTGCACCCAGTAGGGCGACAAGCGCCCGCGAACCTCGCCGGCCGACAGCGCGGCGCGCAGGCTCTGCGCGTCGTGGAAATCGGGCAGGCGCATCGTCGTGCGCCCGACCTCCAGATAGGCATGCGCATCCGACCCGGCCGTGCCGGGCTTGCCTGCCGCGGCTGCCAGCTCCGATGCGCGGCGGTTGTGCTCCACCGAAGCGACCCGCGCGTTAGACACCTCAATCGCATCCACCAGCGGCAGGATCTCGCGCAACTCGGCCTCGTCCCAGTGCCCGGCACGGAAGGTGTCGAACGGGTGGGCGACGCTGATCACGGCGCCCTGCTGGCGCAGGAGCTCGATCGTCTTCTCCGGGGAAAGGCCAGGCGGGACAAGCTCGCGGACATAGTAGCCCAGCAGCTCGCCACCGGTGGTCATGATCTCTTCCGAGGGGATGATCAGCTCGGGGTCGATGCGCGCCGCGTGCCGGGCGCCGTCATACATGTTGTGGTCGGTGATCGCCAGCCGCTGCAGTCCGCGCCGCCTGGCGACGTCGATCAACCGGCCGGGGAGCATCAGAGAGTCCTTTGAGTAGCAGGTGTGGCAGTGCAGTTCGACGGTTAGCATAGACGGCGGTCGCAGACCTCGGGGTGACATGGAGACAACCCATCCCCCGATCCGCGCGGCGTACTGTACCACGTCCGCCGAGTCATGCCGAGGAGGCGCAACTCGATCGGCCCGAATGATCGGTCCAGACGGCATCCGTGGACGGGCAACCCGGCGGGGCGGCACCAAGAAGCCGGGAGCGGCGCAAACACCCGGATCTCAATGCAGGGCGCGGCGAGGGACCGAGGGGTACCCTACGATAACTCCAAGACCGGAGATTGCCCCCGTCAGGTTCCCTTGGTTCCTGCAGGTAGGAGCCCCGTGTCGAATCGGTCGGAGCTGGCTCGGCAGCCGGCAAGGCCGCTGCCGGATACTCTCCTCTGCGCCCGATCGTGAGCGACGCTCCCTGATAGTCCTCGGATGGCGTTTGAGAGCACCACACAGAGCACAATGGCCGACGGGCAGGCGGTGTGTACCTCCCCGCCTTTCTATCCCGGCCTCCTGAGGTGCTCTGATGGGTGAACCGCCGACAACACAGCCCTCCTGGCTGCTGGTGCTCCGATCGATCATGCTTCGGTGGGAGCGCCTTCGCATCCTATACAACCTCGTTTTGTTAGGACTGGTCCTGTTGCCGATAGGTGGATCCTTTCAACTCCCGAGGCTGCGCGAGCTGCCTGTGCTGGCGGTCGGCGCCGTCCTGGCCAACCTGTGCTACCTGGCGGGGCCCCTCGCCGATGCGTACCTATCCTGGCTCGGGCTTCGCTCGCGCTGGGTGACTGCGGGATTGTTTGCAGGGGGTTTGCTGATCTCGATCCCCTTGGTCTACATGTTCGGATTCTCGTATGCGCTGATGATGAGCTGACCGAGAGCTTTCCGGTGGAGCGGTGAGGCCGTCGGCGCAAGGCACTGTGTGAAAAGCGCATCCACCGGCCCGTCCTCGTCCGGTACAGAATGCCGCTCCCGACGGGCAGTGTGCATGCAGCGTGGGCGAGATTGCGCGAAGGTGCGGTGCGGTGATCCCAGGCCCCACTGCCTGTCGCCGCAGAGCGGGAATGGAGGCAGGTGAAGCAGAATCCGATCCGGAAAGGGACTAAGCCGAGGCCCTACATGGGCTCGGTGGTTCCGGGCGTGGCGGCCAGGCCGAGCAAGTCGGGCGAGCGCGCCCACACGAGCAGCCCGAGGGCGACGCCGAACCACAGCGTAGCGAAGCGGATGAGGAGCGTGGCGGCCGCCGCCGTGCTGGCGGGCAAGCCGAGCACGATGGCCAGCATGCCGGCGATCGTCCCCTCGGCCGCGCCCAGCCCGCCGGGGAGGGTCGACAGCGCGCCGACGACCGTGGCAAAGGACAGGATGAACACCGCCTTGCCAGCCGTGTCCCAGCCGCCTGGGACACCCAGCCCGATCAAGATCAGGTAGAAGCCGACGCCCTCGCCGAGCCACGATAGCGTTCCCAGTCCGACGGCGATCAGTGTGGCGCGCGGGCGGAAGAGAGCGTACGACCCCTCGTACAGCTCGCGCAGTCCGCCGGACAGTCGCCGGAGTCCCCGGATCTGTTCCGCCCAGCCGAGCAGGCGGAGGGCCAGCGGCCGGATCTGCGACACGGCGACGATGCCGATCAGGACGGCCAGCGCGGCGGCGAAGGCCGGCGCGTAGCGCGGGTAGGCAAGGACGCCGAGGGTCGAGAGCGCCAGCACGGCCAGGCCGTCGCTGATCCGTTCGGCCAGGACGACGGTGACGCCGCGCGGCACCGTCGTGCCGGTCTTCTGGCGAAGCCAGACGGCTTTGAGAACCTCGCCGACCTTGCCAGGTGTGACGGCCAGCGGGAATCCGCCGACGAACAGCCGGGCGCTGTCGCGCAGGGGAAGGCCCCCGGCGCCGATCTGGTGCAGGTAGAAGTGCCACTTGACGAAGCGCAGCGTGTAGTTGAACAGAGTGCAGGCGAGGGCAAGCGGGGCGAGCGCCCAGGTGAAGCGCGCCAGACGCCCGGTGACCTGGCGCGCGTCGCCGACGAAGATCAGGACCAGCAGAACCACAAACCCGAGGGCGAGGCCGGCCAGCAGTCGCCGGCGCAGATCCGTCATCCGCGGCGGCGGAGGAGGACGATCAGCGCCGCGGCGGCCACGGCGGTCAACGCCAGGCCGCCAGCGGCCTGCACGACGGTCTTGGGCTCCATGCCCGGCATGACCACCTGGCCATCACCGTACCGCTCGAACAGGCGGCCCCAGGGGGTTTGCAGTGCGGCAGCTACGCGCCGGCGGCCGACGAACGGGTACCAGTACACGTTGTGATAGAAGTTGCTGGCGAAGTATGACCAGGGTACAAGTGGGCTTTGCAGCAGGAGCTTCTCGAACGGCTTGAGCGGGCCGTGGTAGATCAGCTTCTGGCCCCAGGAGGCAAAGGTGTCCTCCTGCCGGAAACCCCATGCCGGCTCCTGCGCCAAGTCATGGCCAACTACCTTGATCTGGCGCGGGTCGGCAACCCCCAATCCCAAATCGTGCGCCCGGCGCAGGAAGCGGATCTGCATCGGGTCGAACCCCTGAAGTTTGGCAGAGATGGCGTCGATTGCCACCTGATCCGCTGAAGCGAGCAGGATGTTCTTCTCGTGCCAGCGCATGGCGCGCGGGCCTGGGCCATCGCCGGCAAAGGTTCCGTCCATCAAGGCGAACAGCCCGGGATGGATCTCCTGCTGGATCATCAGCAGGTCGACCAGCGTGTCGTGGATGACGGCGTGCGTCCAGTGGCGGTTGCGGTGCAGCAGGCCACCGAAAGCGTTCTTCATCGCCCCGGTGATGGTGGTGAAGACATGCGTCTTCACCGTCGGCAGGTGCAGCATGTTCAGACCGACGAGCGCCTTGGGGATGAAGACGCCTTGCGGGTAGACCTTGTCGAGTACCAGGAACGGCTTCTTGGGCTTGAACTCGAACCACTCGAAGTCCTGTTCGTACAGGTACACGCAAGGCACGGCGTACTGATCGGTGACGAAGCGGTGCTTGTTGTTGAACTCGCCGACGCGCGTGTCAACCACAACCGTGTCGTTGTGCACGCCGACCAGGTCGGAGTAGCCGGCGGCGCGCAGGGTCCGAATCGCGCCCTCGAGTTGCCAGGGGGTCGATGAGCAGGCGGGGTACCAGGTCTGCCACGAGATGTTGATCTTCAGGCCGGTGCGCACCGTGCGGGGCAAGGCGGCTTCGAAGCCCGCCAGCTCCATCACACGGGCAGAATCATCGAGGACGGTCTGCGGCGTCGTCTTGACGACGGCGACGGTTCCTTTGCCTGGAAAGTCGCTCATGCGTGGTGCCTCCGCAGGCGATTCTATCGCACCCCCGAGGCAGCCGGAAGGTGGACCAAGGGCCCAGGCGTGCTAGAATTCCTACTGCATGGTTGGTGCCGCAGGAACGCCAAAGTCCAGAGGGCTGTGACATGGGTTTGGAGTCGATCCGCAGGCTGGAGGAGGGCGGAGGGCGAACGGCGACCGACGCCGATTTCCACCGGGTCGTGCGCTTGCAGGTCTACCTGCCGCTCGGACTCGGCATCGCCGTTGTGGCGGTAATGCTCGGGCTCGGGCTGGTGACGGCGGGAACCGGCGGGGCGACGACGCGTGGCATGGCCGATGTGTCGCTGATCATGCTGCTGGTGCCGCTGATGATCCTCGGATTGCTCGCGCTGGCAGGACTGGTGGTGATCGTCATCGGGGTGGCCAAGGTCATCGGATGGATCCCGCCGCGCTCCCGCAAGGTGCAGCGCGTCGTGGCGCGCATCGGCCGCCAGTCGGACGCGGTGGCCGTGCGTGTGACCGGCGCAGTGGTGACCCCGAAGTCGATCGGAGCGGCGGCGCAGGCGGCGTTGGCGAGCCTGCTGGGCAGGCACTGAGGAGGCAACATGGAGACCAGGCCTGGGAACTGGAAGGCGATGGCGCTGGTGATCGGGGCAACGGTGGGTGCGTTGACCGGGTTGGCGGCGGCGTTCATGCTCGTTCGGCGTGCCGAACGGCGGGGCGAGTCGCTGAACGTGAGCACCGGGGAGGGGTTGAGGATGGGGTTGCTGGTCATGGGGTTGCTGCGTGAGGTGGCGGCGCTGCCCGACCGCGGCGAGCGGTAGCTGATTTCGAAGGCAGGTGAAGGAGCGCCCCCGGGTGGGGCGCTTTTTGTTGGGCCGGTTGCCACTTGACATCCCCGTCCGGGCTGCCTATAGTGGTGTGAACGAACGTTCGTTTTGGCGCAAGGAAATGGAGCCATGACCGACCTCCCGGTGACGGTCAAGGACACCCGCCAGCGGGTTCGGGAAGCAGCCCTCCAGCTCTTCCTCGAGCAGGGGTTCCACGGCACATCCATGCGCCAGATCGCCCGCCAGGCGGGCGTTGCCCTGGCCGCGATCTACAACCACACGCCGTCGAAAGAGGCGCTGTTCGTCGAGCTACTGTCCGAGTTCGTGCCTCAACGCGCCATGGTCACCGCCATGGCGGGCGCCTCGGGAGCGTCGGTCGAGGCGCTGGTCCACGACGCCACGCGGCGGATGGCCGGCGCGCTGGCGGACCAACAGCCGAACCTGCGCCTCATGTTCATCGAGTTGCTTGAGTTCCAGGCCCGGCATGCCCCGTTCCTGGCCGAGGATCTTCTACCCGGCGCTGGTGCCTTCATGGCCCGCCTGCAGCAGGCCGATGGCAGGCTGCGCCCGTATCCACCGATGCTTGTTGCGCGTGCCTTCTTCGGTTTGATCATGTCGTACGCCGTCACCGTCGCCTTCTTCCACGACATCCCGCTGGTTGAGTTCGGCCCGGATGACCTGACGTCCTTCGGCGACATCCTGCTGCATGGAATCCTGGACACCGAGCCTCCCGCCGCCGCGCGGGCGGGCACGAGGTAACTGCATCATGCTCAACAGCCGCCTGATGGCTCTGATCCGGAAAGAGTTCATCCAGATCGCCCGCGACCCTCGGACGCTGTACATCATCCTGGCCATCCCGGTTATCCAGATCTTCCTGCTCGGCTACACGGCGACAACGGATGTGCGCAATGTCCCGCTGGCGGTCTTCGACCAGTCCCGCGGGCCGGCCGCCCGCCGGTTGCTGGATGCGTACCGGGCTGCGGACTACTTCCGCTTGGCCTACGACGTCGACTCAGCCGACGAACTGCGCACGTTGATCGACAACGGACTGGCGCGTGCCGGACTCATCATCCCACCGGACTTCGAGGCGCGTACGCTGGCCGGCGAGACGGCGGAGGTGGCCTTCGTCCTCGACGGCAGCGACCCGAATGTCGCCTCGACCTCGCTGGCCGCGGCGACGCTCATCGGACAGGCGCACTCGGCGCGCCTGTCGATCGAACGGTTGGTGCACCAGGGCATCCCGGTCGCCACCCAGCCGGCGGTCGACGTACGCGCCCGCGTCTGGTACAACCCCGATTTGGTAAGCGCCTTCTTCATGGTGCCGGCGCTGATCGGGATGATCCTGCAGCTGCTCACCTCGATGCTGACCGCCACGGCCATCGTGCGCGAGCGCGAGCGCGGCACCATCGAGCAGTTGATCGTCACCCCGATTCGCTCCTGGGAACTGATCCTGGCGAAGATCATCCCCTATACGCTGGTCGCCTTCCTGGACACGCTCGAGATCCTGGTCATTGGCACGCTCTGGTTTGACGTGCCGATCCGCGGCAGCCTCGGACTGTTGCTGCTGCTCTCCGGCCTGTTCCTGGCCGGCTCGCTCGGTATCGGATTGTTTGTCTCGACCATCGCCAAGACGCAGCAGGAAGCGATCATGCTGGTCTACTTCACTATGCTGCCGACTGTCTTTCTCTCCGGCTTCTTCTTCCCCCTGGCGGCAATGCCGCCGCTGCTGCGCGTGTTCTCGTACGTGATCCCGCTGCGTTACTACCTGATCATCATTCGTTCGGTCCTGCTCAAGGGCGTGGGCGTGAGCGCGTTGACGGGGGAGATCGTTGCCCTGGCGATCTTTGGCGCCGCCATGCTTACGGCGGCTGCGCTGCGCTTCCGCAAGCGGCTGGACTGACGGAGGAGGGCGGTATGCATATGGAACGGATCCGGCGCATCCTGCCGGTGGCGCTGCTGGTCGTCCTGGTGGTCGCCGGGCTGATCTACCTGACGGCGGTCTCGGGCGATGGCGACGGGCCCTTGAGCGCATCCGGGACCGTCGAGGCTGTGCAGGTCGCCGTGGCCTCCGAGGTCTCCGGTCGTGTGCTCGAGGTCCTGGTCGATGAGGGGCAGACGATCGAAGCCGGGGACCCGTTGCTCCGGCTGGACAGCCGGCTGCTCGAAGCGCAGCGCGAGCGGGCGGTTGCCGGCGGGAAGGCAGCCGTGGCTGCCGCCGAGCTGGAACTGATCGCCGCGCAGCAGGCCCTTGACGCATTGCACGAGAACGCCGCGCTGGCTGCCGCTCAGGCGGAGCTGACGCTGGCCAATGCACGCGACGCCCTGGACGACGCCGAGCGACTGCGCACCTATCAGCAGAAGGGCAACCGCGCCACGCACGAGACGCTCGACGGTGCCAAAGCGGCGTTGACATTGGCTGAGGACGCCCTCAATCGCGCTCAGGCAGCCTACGACCGCGTTGCCTCCCTCCCGGCCGACAATCCGCAGCGCGCCGCAGCGCGCGCCGCCCTCGAGGCTGCACGCAAGCAGCGCGACGCGGCCCAAGCGAGCCTCAACTGGTACAGTGGTGAGCCCTCCAATATCGATCAAGCCATCCTGGATGCCAAGGTGAGCCTCGCCGAGGCCCAACTCGGCGAAGCCGAGCGGCGCTTGGCGGACCTGCGGCCAGGGCCGGACCCGGACTTGCTGGCGCAGGCGCAGGCGCGGCTGACGTTGGCTCAAGCGCAGCTGACGGCGGCGCGCGCCCAGGCGAAGGTCGAGGCCGAGACCCTCGACTTGCAGCTTGACAAGCTGCTCGTCCGTGCGCCTTTGGGCGGTGTGGTGCTGGCACGCAGCATCGAGCCGGGAGAGGTCCTCCTCGCCGGCGCGCGTGCATTGTCGATCGGCCAGCTCGACCATCTCACGATCACCGTCTTCCTGCCCGAGGACCGCTATGGCCAGGTCAACCTGGGGGATCACGTCCAGGTCTCTGCCGACGCGTTCCCGGACGAGAGCTTCGATGCCATCGTGACGCGCATCGCCGATCAGGCAGAGTTTACGCCGCGCAACGTACAGACTGTAGAGGGGCGGCGCACGACGGTCTTTTCGCTGGAACTGACCGTCTCCGATGCCAGCGGCAAGCTCAAGCCGGGCATGCCGGCCGATGTGACCTTCGGAACATGACGACCCAGGATGTGCCGCGTATCCTGGCCCAGGATCTGCGCCGGGCGTTCGGGCCGACAAGCGCCGTCGATGGCTTGAGCTTGCGCCTCGATGCCGGACAGGCCTACGGGCTGGTGGGGCCCGACGGCGCGGGCAAGACGACAACGATGCGATTGCTGTGCGGTGCGCTAGCCCTTGACTCGGGAACCGTCCATCTGGACGGCATTGACCTGGCGCATGACCTCTCGCGCGCCCGGGCGCAGATCGGCTACCTACCTCAGCGCTTCAGCATGTATGGCGAGCTCACCGTCCGCGAGAACCTGCGCTTCTTCGCCGAAGTGCGCGGGCTTCCTGCACAGGACTGGACGACGCGTTCGCTAGAGATCCTGGAGTTCGTCGGGCTGGGGGAGTTTGCCGATCGCCGCGCGGAAGCGCTGTCCGGAGGTATGCGCCAGAAACTGGGACTGGCCGCGGCCTTGATCCACCGCCCGCGCATCTTGTTGCTGGACGAGCCCACCAGCGGTGTCGATCCGGTCACGCGCCAGGGATTCTGGCAACTGATCATCCGGCTGCTGGCGGAAGGCGTGGGGGTGCTGGTCAGCACGCCATACATGGACGAGGCGGCGCGCTGCCACCGGCTCGGCTTCATGAGCCATGGAAAGCTTCTGGTCGAGGGCTCACCAGCGGAGGTGGCCCACAGGCTGGATGGGCGCGTGCTGGAGGTCATGGGCGAACCTCTGCGCGGTCTGGCGCAGATGGCGCGGGTCGAGAGCGGAGTCGAGGCGGTCCAGTTGTTCGGCGATCGCCTACACCTGCGCGTCGCCCCGGGGAAAGCCGAGGCGGTCCTGGAACGCTTGCCGGAAGCGGCGCTCGAGCGTGGGGTGCGGGTCGACCGAATCCGGCCGGTGGCTTCGGAGCTGGAGGACGTATTCATCGAGTTGTTGGAGAGCGAATCGGCCCGGACGCCGTGAATTCTGCGCAGGCAGGCTGGATGCGGAGATGCCGAGCCTCTCGTTCCCCGTGTAGCGGGAGGCCTCAGGGCCGTCACCGCACGACCGTACGCAGCAGCGGCGTCCGACGGATGTGCAGGAAGGAAGGCGCGCGATGACCGACGAATTGGATCTCATCGTCCGCCAGGCGGTCTACGGTGGGTTCATCACCGCCGGCCGGGCCTTGCAGGCAGGCGAGATCGCACAGCGCCTTGACACAGGCGAGCCGGCCGTGCGAGCCGCCTTGCGGCGCCTGGCGGATGCGCACGCGCTGGTCCTACAGCCGTCAAGCGGCGAGGTGCTGATGGCCAATCCGTTCTCGGCAGTTCCGACCGCTTTCGCCGTCTCCAGCCAGGGACGCTCATGGTGGGGCAACTGCATCTGGGATGGGTTGGGGATCCTGGCGATGGTGGCCGCGGACGGGAGCGTGACGACCGCGTGCCCGGATTGCGGCGAGGCGATGACCGTGACGGTGGAAAGCGGGAGGGTGTCTGGCGGCCAGGGGGTTGCGCACTTCTCCGTGCCCGCCAGGTCATGGTGGCAAGATATCGTCTTCACCTGACGGACGATGCTCCTCTTCCGGTCGGAAGAGCACATCGACTGCTGGACGGCGACTTGGCGCCAGCCGCGAGGAGGGACGTTGAGCCTGGAGCAGATCTGGGGTCTGGCGCAGGCCTGGTATGCGTGGGATCGGCGTGATCCCGCCTGGCGCCGGCGGACGCTGAGTGAGGCGCAGGCGCTGTTCACCTCTCTCGGCCTGGAAGGCGACTTCTGGTTGCTGACGTGAGCACGGGGCGCAGGGCCGCGGACTGAGGTCGAATGACCGAGACGATCGCCGAGATCCGTGGACTGACGAAGCGTTTCGGCGCCTTCACGGCGGTGGACGGCGTCACGTTCGACGTGCTGCACGGTGAGGTGCTCGGCTACCTCGGGCCCAACGGCTCCGGGAAGACGACGACCATTCGCATGCTCCTCGGCCTCCTGCTTCCCAGCGGCGGCGAGGCAACGGTCTTCGGGTTCGACATCGCTCGGGAGTCCGAGGCCATTCGGCGTCGGGTCGGCTATATGTCGCAGCGCTTCGCACTGTATGACGAGTTGACGGCGCTGGAGAACCTGGCCTTCTATGCCGCCGTCTATGGTGCCGGCGAATCAGGGCGGGTGCTGCAGGCGCTGCGGACCGTCGGGCTGGAGCGGGAGGCCAGAACCCGTGCCGGGGAGTTGCCGATCGGCTGGCGGCAGAGGTTGGCGCTGGCGACGGCCATTGTTCATCAGCCGGCGCTGCTCGTGTTGGATGAGCCGACCAGTGGGGTCGACCCGGTGGCGCGGCGGGCGTTCTGGGATCTGATCTACGACCTGGCCGAGCAGGGCGTCACGGCGCTGGTCACGACGCACTACATGGACGAGGCGGAGTACTGCAATCGGGTGGGGATCATGCGTCGCGGCCGCCTGCTGGCGATGGACACGCCGTCGGCGTTGAAGCGGGCCGGGCTGCAGGGCGTCGCCTGGGACGTCGTGGCCGAGCCGATGATCGACGCCCTGCGATTGCTCCAAGACGCCTCGGGTGTCGCCCGCGCCGGGTTGTCCGGGGATCATCTGCGGGCGATCACCCGTGCCGAAACGACGGTGGAAGAGCTATCGGCCGTGCTGGCGGGCGGCGGAGTGCAGGTCACGCGCCTGGAACCGGTCGAGCCAACGTTGGAGGATGTCTTCCTGGCGCTGGCGGGGGAGTAACGCCGATCGCACAGCATCACCGCGGGGCACAGGCTGGCCGGGTGTGGGATAATCCCGCACCGTGAACAACTCCAGACACATCCCTGCGCTGATCGTTGCCACCACACTGGCCGCCGTGCTGGTCGCCGGCTGCAATCTCGCCGCAACTGGGAACACCCCGGATGCGACGTTGCCGCCCCTGACGGTACTACCGACCGAACCGCCGCTCCCGCCCGTTCCACCAACGGATGCGCCGATCCGGCTCTGGCTCTCTCCGGCGCTGCCGGAAGCCCTGCGCCAGCCGCTGACCGCGTTGCAGGCCGTTGGGGAACAGACGGTGGTGCTCGTCGCCTCGCCTGAGGAGGCCGACGTGCGCGCCGAGCCGGTGAGCGAATCGCCTTCGGCCATCTGGGTGTATGCCGTGGGCGTCCCCTTTCCGACCGTGCGCGACGCCATCACGTTAGACGAGCTCACGACGTTGTGGCGCGGTGTGGAGGGCGCCTGGACGCGCGTCGTGGTCCGTCCGGAAGATGCCGCTGCCGTCCGCTCGCGATTTGGCGCTTCGGGCTACACCGTGTGGGAGGAAGTCAGCGAGCAGGTGACGGAGCAGACCTGGCAGCAGCCCGGTGCGCTGGCCATCCTGCCCTTCGAGAAACTTGACCCGCGCCTCAAGGTCCTGACCCTGGGCGACCAATCGCCGTTGTGGAAGGCCTTCGACCCCACCACCTATCCGCTGAGCATCGGCTTCGGCTTCGCCGGTGACGCTGCGACGGTCGATGCGATACGCGCGGCCGTGATCTGGCCGGCCAGCAACCGCGACCCATCCAAGCTGACCGTGCTGATGATGACCGGCGTGACGGCGCTGACGCGCGCCACCGCGGCGAAGATGGATCAGAAGGGGGTCGACTATCCGGCGGCGCTGATCGGCGACTGGCTACGCGACGCCGACATCCTGCACGTCAGCCATGAGGTCGCCTTCTCGGAAACGTGCCCCAGGGCGGATGCGGCCCAGACGAGCCTCCGCTTCTGCAGCCAGCCGCAGCAGATCGGGCTGCTGGAGTCCATTGGAGTGGATGTGGTTGAATTGACCGGCAACCACGTGATGGATTGGGGTGCGGAGTCGCTGCTGTATACGCTCGAGCAGCACCGCCAGCGGAACTGGCAGGACTTCGGCGGGGGATCCAACCTAGAGGATTCGCTTCAGCCGGCACTCTTCGAGCACAACGGCAACCGTGTGGCCCTGCTGGGGTGCAATCCGGCGGGACCACCCCAGGACTGGGCGACGGCGGACCGCCCCGGCGCGGCGCCATGCGATTTCGAGCGACTGTTCGCCGAAGTAGCGCGCCTGCGTCAGGATGGCTATCTGGTGATCTTCACCTACCAGTGGGCGGAATCGTACCGCTCATCGCCGATGGAGCCGCAACAGGAGGGCTTTCGCGCGGCAGCCGATGCAGGTGCGGCGATCGTCAGCGGCAGCCAGGCACATCAGCCGCAGTCGTTCGAGTTCTTCAACGGCACCTTTGTTCACTATGGATTGGGCAATTTGTTCTTCGATCAGATGGCCAGCGCGGCGGTGCGGCAGGAATTCCTCGATCGGCACGTGTTCTACGACGGCCGGTACCTGAGCACCGAACTGCTGACGGCCTACCTGGAGGACTTCTCGCAACCGCGCCCGATGACGCCCGAAGAGCGGGCGGAGTTCCTGACGGCACTGTTCGCCGCCAGCGGGTGGTAGACATGCAGCGCCTGGCCGTTGGGTCACGCGCCGCGGATTCCATCCCCTGGCTCATGCTCACGGACGCATTCGGCCGGCACGAGGTGATGTGCCGGCCGATCGATGTACGCCCAGCATGGGCGCTGACTAGGAAGGTGGAAGTCCTTCCCGGGGGTTGATGGTACCCACCGTAGCCAAGGGCAAGGGCGTCGTCGTGAGGCGGGGTCCGGAGGAAGCCGGAGGCA